>Ga0265320_10001304_pt1 | contig 18212 bp, 15 predicted proteins | sample 4827metaG_FD_202087 | JGI IMG/M metagenome (GOLD analysis project Ga0265320, IMG submission 202087) | Rhizosphere microbial communities from Carex aquatilis grown in University of Washington, Seatle, WA, United States - 4-8-27 metaG | ecosystem: Host-associated > Plants > Roots > Rhizosphere >...
CGGCGGCCTTCCCGAACTTCTGAAGGCTGAAGTACGTGAATTTTTTGCCGCCGACGACGAGCTCTGCGCTCGCCGAAAAAGAGTCGAGAGAACGATTCGACATGGCGAAACGAGTACCCCAACCCTACGGGCGCGGCAATCTCGCGCCGCGCGAATGTCCGCGTGTCCAAACGATGACCGGAGCGATTCGTTTCAGCGCGCGAGCGCGGCCCTTGCCGCGGCCATTCCGGCTCGCACCGCCTCGAGAACGGTGCGGGGGCGCCCGGCGATGCAGTCGCCCGCGGCAAACAAACCTTCGCACTGCGGGATCCGTTCGTGCCGCGCGAGGATCCCGACGCGCTCGATGGCGCTCATGCCGAGTGCGTCGAGGTCGACGCCGTGGGGCGACGCGAGGGCGTGCGCGGCGACCTCGTCGAAGCCGATCTCGACGGGAACCCGGACCCCGGGGCGAAAAACGGGAGGCGCGTTGCCCCGCGGGTCGTCGAGGACGATACCGCCGCCGAGGATGCCGCCCGTCGCAAGGACGACGGCGTCGAACCCAAAGTCGTTCGCGGTCATGGCGCCCGCGCCGGCGATCACCGTCCACCGCGGACCGCGCAACTCGACGGCGGCGAGTCGTTCTCGCCGGACGACGACACCCGCCGTCGCGAGGAGCGCATCGCGGGCCGCGTCGAACCGTGCCCCCGCAGCGTCGCCGGGACGCGACGTCGTCTCCCCACACGGCTTTCCGACGAGCCCGCGAAGCCGTGCCGCGAGCCCGGGCGTCGTCCCGAACCAGGGGCCACACAGAAAACCGTCCACGGCGTTGGTCGCTCTTGCGAGCGCCCTGGCGAAGCGCGCGAGCCGCGTCGGGTCGTCGTGCGCGAGCGCCACGTCGAAGCTCGAGCTCGGCGCGTCGTCGGGCTCGAAGACGCCATCGACGCGAACCGGAGTGAATCGCGTCCCGGCTTCCTTCGCCCACCGCGACCCGGTGAGCTGGCGCGCGAGAAATTCGGCGTCCCAATCGCTGAGTGGAAGGACCACGACGCCGACGGTCTTGCCCGAAAGTGGCGCGAGATCGAGGAGCGCCGAGTCGATACCGCGTGTAAGACGCACCACGCCTTCGTACGTGGCGACGCGAAACGACGCCGCTCCGAGCGACCAGATCGCGAGCGCGTCGGCGAACGCCCGGACGTCCGGAAACGCCGTCGGGTCCGCCTCTCCGTCGAGCCCGACGTCGAGGGCGCCGGAATAGAGCGCCGTTGCGCCGGGGCGATCGTAATAGAGGGTGACCTGGGCGCCCCCACGACCGAGGGCCCAAGCGGCGGCGGTTCCCGCCGCGCCGCCGCCGATGACCGCTACCCTCATTCGTCGGCTCCGACGGCCTTCTCGACGCCGAGCGACGAGCGGACGGCGGCGAGCGACAGCGCTTCCTGGCGCGCCTGATCGTGTCCGATCGCCGAGACGCGACGACGCGCGCCGAGCTCCAGAAAATCGAGGGCGAGCCGGCGACCGTGCTCGGGGCTCCGTTCGGTCATCTCCGCCACGATGGCGCCGCATCGACCCGCGCACCGCATGCCGCCGCACGCGCCGAGCCCGAGGCGAGTGCGGCGCGACACGTCGTCGACGGTGCGCGCCCATTCGTGTTCGACCGCGTATCTCACCTCGGCGACCGTCACCGGTTCGCAGGGGCAGATGATCTGGGCTTGTCGCGGATCCTTCTGCATCTGCTCGATGACGCGCTCGGCGCGGGTGCCGTGCCGGTACTCGAGTCGCGTGACGACCACCGGGTCGAGCTCGTGTTTCAGCGCGAGCGCAAGCGGATCGACGATGGATTCGCCTCCGGGGAGCTTCGCGGAGTGCGTCGTCGCGCGCACGCCGTTACCGAGACGCGCCGCGATCGTGTCGGTCATGTCCTCGGCAAAAAGCCGATAGCTCGCGAGCTTGCCGCCGATCATCGAGTACAAGCCGTCGGCGCCTTCCGACGCGTGATCGACGACGCGATGATCGCGCGACAGCGCGTCCTCGTTGGGGCCCCACTCGTAGATCGTGGGGCGCACGCCGGCCCAGGTGCCGATGGCGCGCGCCGTCGTGATCGACGGGAACACCCGCGCGACGGCTTGCACCAGGTAGCGCACCTCGTCGGTGGTCGCGACGCAATCGTCGGGGCTGCCGTAAAAGTCGTCGTCCGTCGTGCCGATAACGCTGACGTTCTGCCAGGGCTCCAGAAATACCTGACGGCCGTCGATCGCACTGGCGGCGATGGCGTAGTTCGTCAAGCGGCGATCGAAGAAGACGTGAATGCCTTTTCCGGGACGCAACCGCGCCGCGCGCGTCTCGATGCCGCCGATCGCCGTCGTGAGCGGCGCCCACGCGCCGGTCGCGTTGACGACGACGCGCGCCGTGCGCCGCCCCGTTTCGCCCGTGACGCGATCATGGAACCCCACGCCGATGATGGTGCCCCCCTCCCCTCGCAAGAGCTCGGTCACCGTGCAATGCGTCCGAATTTCGGCGCCGTGCTCCCGAGCGTCCACGGCGTTGCCGATGCAGAGGCGCGCGCCATCGATGCCCCATTCGTCGAAACTGACGCCGCCCTCGAGCTCGCCGGAGAGCCCAGGTTCGAGCCGCTTGACCTCGTCGCTCGAGAGTCGCGTGTGCTTCTTGCCGTGCTTCAGCGGCTGATACTTGTCGTAGAGGTCGAAGAACGCGTCGAACGCGAGGAGCTCGATCTTCGAGACCTTTCCCTTGTTCACCGGCAGCAAGAACGGGATCCGAAAGAGGAGATGCGGCGCGATGTTCTGGATGTGTCCGGAGTCGAGGCACGACGAATACGTGACGTTCGGGTCGTACGTGAGGTAGCGCGGGCCACCGTGGATCATGCCGCTCGAGTTCCCGCTCGCACCGAACGCGATGTCGTTGCGCTCGAAGAGGGCGACGGTGAGCCCGCGCAAGGCGGCGTCGCGCGCGACGCCGGTGCCATTCACGCCTCCGCCGATGACGACCACGTCGACGTCGACATCCGTCCGGGCGACGGCGAGGGCTTCGGCCATGAAAAGTCCGGGATTCACTCTTGTTCTCGCCGCCGTAACCGTCAAGTCAGCCGTTTTCTTGGCCCGCGCGGAGCCGCGTCTTTAGCGTCCCGGTCATGCGTCGCGTTCGCTTCATGCTCGCGCTCGCGCTCTCGGTCGCCGCGAGCGGCGGCGTCGCGTGGGCCGATGACCGCGAGGGACGAGAAGCGGAACCCGTGGAGATGCCGCAGGGTCACCCCAAAGTGACCCTCGACCGACTCGATTTGTCGCACGCGCCGCTCGCGACCGCCGATGAGAAGTTTCTCCGCGACACGCTCGGACGCGAAGCGCGGAAGGTCGACTGGGGCGCCGGCAGAGCGAGCAAGATCCAATACCGGTTTCGCCTCGAAGACCTGACCGTCACCGAAACGTCCGGGCTACTCCAGGTGAAGTGCACCGCCGTCGGCTGGTTGCCGAAGGGGAGGCCTGCGAAGAGCCATCTGACGTTCGGGGGAAGCCCGAGCGAACGCGGCGCGCTCGTGCATCGTGTGCTCGAAATCGTCTCTCGCGGCGTGCTCACGCGGCTCGCCGAGATCGAACGTCACCGCCGCCACGTCGATCCCTGAACCGGCGCGCGGCGACGCGCCATCGCCCGGCGCGCGGCGACGCGCCGTCTCGTCGAAGCGATGCGCGTCATCGATTCCCTGTCGCGCAGGCGGCAGAAATCGTGAGAAGCTCCCGCCTCATGAAAATCGGCGATTGGTCGCTCGCGTTGATGGTCGCTACGGGTGCCGTGTTCGGTGCGTGCAACGGAGAATCGCCGCCGCCCGAGTCGCCGCCGCCCGTGTCCGCCCCACCAGCAGTGCCCGTGCCCGCGCCGGCCGCGCCGGATGCAGGGGCCGCCGCGGCCGCGACGCCGCCCGTCGCGGCCGCGACGAGCAGCGCGTCGGCGCCGGAAGCTCCTCCCCCTCCCTCTTCTACTGAAGCAGCGACCGAGCCGCCCGCGGCAACCGGCGGCAAGGGTCACCGCGCCCACGCCTCCGAAAGCGGCGAAGTTGCGCCGTCGAACTCGGGCTACGCGGGCGACGACCCGTGCCAGACCAAGAACTTCCACTTTTCGGCGGTGTCGTCCGCGTGCAAATCGGGTGGGCGCAAGGCCGCGAAGAACCTGATGCGCGGCGTCGTGAAAAAAGCGAAAGACGCCGGTCAATCGGTGCAGTGCAACTCGTGCCACGAGGACATGAAAGCCTTCAGTTTGAAGGGGAACGCGGTCGGCGATTTGAAGCAGTGGCTATGAGGTCGGGCTTCGGCCAGACTGCGTGAGCATGGAGCTTCCGGAGCGACAGGAGCTGTCCGCGGTCGTCGAGCGGTATGCGCGGTTTCTCGCGCGTTCGGGTCGCGAGGTCGGGACACGGCCTCTCGTCTTGCCGAACGGCGACTTTTTTCCGGATCGCTTCGACCGTGACGAGCCGTCGGTCGCTCGTCTCGTCGAGCGCATGCTCCAGCACGCCGGTATGGACGACGTGCCGCTCAAAGTGTCCGTGGTCGACGAAGATGGCCCGGAGGCGCCGCACGACGGAGGCTGTTCGAGCGGCTGCCAGGTGCCCGCGGCGATGGCGGGAAGCACGCCGCGCCTCGTCGACGACGGCCAAGGGTGGACCTTGAACGTGCCCGCGTACGAGCTCGCGCATCCCGTCGTGCTCACGACGCTCGCCGCTCGCGCGCTCGGGCACGTGTTCCTCGTCGAGACCTTGCCGAGCGGCGCGCGCATCGAAGCGCCGGCGGCCGTCACGGCCGACGTCGCGTCCGTCGCGCTCGGGTTCGGCGCGCTCCTTCTCGAAGGCGCGTACATCTACTCGAAGAGTTGCGGCGGCCCGAGCGTCGCGAGCGTCACTCAAGTGCCGCTCGCCGAGCTCGCCGTCTTGACCGCCCTCTTCGCCGCGATGGGCGATCACCCGCTCCGGCGCGCTCTCGCCGAACTCGGAACGACGCAGAGCGCCGCGCTCGGCGAAGCGCACGAGTGGGCCAAGTCGAATCCGACGTTGGTCGAGCGCCTGCGCCACGATCCGGCGCGCGTCGCGGCCGGCGACTATTCGCTCGAAGAAGCCAAGCCATGGCTCCTCCGGGTGTTCGGCAAAAAGTCGAAACGCGACGAAATTCCGTTCGAAATGCCGGCCGTCGCGCGCCCGGTGAAAGCGCGAGCGCCGGACCCGAAAGAGGACGAGCTCCGGGCCCTCGTCGAAGAAACGCTGAGCGAGCTCGGCGCCGACGCTTCCGCCGAGTGACGGCTTTCCGCGCTTTGCACCGGCGCGCCGCCGTGATGAATTCGCTCCCCAATGGCAATCGCCCGCGGACACTGCCCGAGCTGCGGCGCGCCCATCGAGTTTGCCGCGGGCTCTTCGGTCGCCAAGGTCTGCGAATTCTGCCATTCGACGATCTTCAGGACGGATCGCAGCCTCGAGGATCTCGGCAAAGTCGCGGCGATCGCGAACGTTCCGTCGCTCATCGCGGTCGGTGACGAGGGGACCCTCGGCGGGCGACCGTTTCGCGTCCTCGGCCGCACCCAGCTCGATCACGGCGCGGGTCCCTGGGACGAGTATTACGTCGCGTACGACGACGGCTCGTCGTGGGGCTATCTCGCGTACGCGGAGGGCATCTGGTACGCGACGTCGCTCTGGGCCGAAGCGCCACCAGTGCCCGCCTTCGGTGCGCTCCGCATCGAGAACGACGTCGCGTTCGGCACCGCCGGCTCGTTTCGCGTCGCCGAGATAAAAACCGGAAGCGTCGTTTCGGCGGAGGGCGAGCTTTCGGGAAAAGTGCTGCCCGGCGCGACGCGGCGCTATGCGGACCTTCACGGCGAAAACGGCGCGTTCGCGACACTCGACTACGGGGACGAAACCGCGCCCGTCGAAGTGTTCGTCGGACGACGGTTCGCCGAGAGCGACATGCAGGTGCAAGCGCGCGCGCCGCGCACCGCCGACAAGGTCAAGACGAGCCTCATCAAATGCCCGAATTGCGGCGGCGACATTCCGAAGCTCTCCGGCGAACGCGCGCTCCGCGTCGGCTGCCCGTATTGCGGCGCAGTCAGCGACATCGCCGCGCAGAACGTGATCGCGCAACAAGACCGCGCGATGGCGACCTCGCCGATCCCGATTGGCGCGCGCGGCACGTTGGCCGGCACGGAGTACATTTGCATCGCCTACGTGCGGCGCAGCGTCGATGCGGACGGCGAACGATTCGCGTGGGAAGAGCTGCTCCTCTTCGCGGAGGGCGTCGGGTTCCGGTGGCTCGTGAAGGACGAAGCGAGCTGGCTGTTCGTCACGCCGGTCAACCTCGCGGAGCTCGATCTGAGCGGGATGCCGCGCGCGGTGCGCTACCGCGGACAGCGGTTTTCGCTGCGCAACGACGGGCTCGCGCGCGTCGATTACGTCATCGGCGAGGTGTATTGGCGCGTCGAAGTGGGCGAGACGACTCGCGCCGCCGACTACGTGCTCGGCAAAACGGTGCTGTCGCGCGAAGAATCGCCGGGGGAAGTCAGGTGGAGCCTCTCCGAGCCGGTTCCATGGCCCGTGCTCGCGCGCGCCTTCAACGCGCCGATCGGCGGCGAAGCCGGGCGCTTCGCGTCGAGCGGGGGGTCGTCCACGCCGAACGCTGCGCTGGTCGCGCTCATCATCATCGGGATCATCTTGTTCCTCATCGTCGGCGCGTTCATGAACCACAGTCCGGGCATCGGCGGCGGCTACGTCAGCGGTCCGGTCTTCGGTGGTTCGGGGACTTACTACGGCGGCAAGTGATCGCTGGGCCGTGACCGAGCGGACCGTTCACGCCTATTTCGCCTTCGCCGCCGCGGCGATCCTCGCCGAACTGCACGGCGCGTACGTTCTCCAGGCGCTCTACCTCGCGCCGAACGGCGTCGTCCGAGCGAGCGCCGCGGCTTCGGTCTCCGGCGTCGCGCTCGCTGCGGTCGGCGCGCACAGGGCCGCGCGACTGGGCCGAACAGGAGAGAATCGACTGGCGGCCTCGTTGCTCGCGGCGTCCGTGTCGGCGATCGCGTCGGGGTTTCTGCCGTTTCTCACCTTCGCTTCGGGAAGCCGCGGCGTCCTGTCGGCGCTCGGTTGCCTCTTCGTCTCGTGCGCGACGGGCACGCTCGCCGCGCACGATCTCTGGGTCACGGTCGGCCGTGCCTCGACCGCGCTCGGGCTGACCGCCTACGTCACGCGCCCACTCAGGATCGTTGTTCTGTTTTCCCTCCTCGGCGTGGCCGGCGTGGTGGGGGCTCACGCCGGCTACCTGCGCGCGGAGCTCGGGGCGGCGGCGCTCCTTCTCTTCGCGGCGCTCGCCGCGGCGCCCGTGCGCGGCTTTCTGGAGGGCAGACCGCCCTACGCGAGCGCTCTCGAACGCGTCGCGACGTTCGCCGTCGCGCTCGCGATCGCCGCCGGAGCCGCGCGCGCATCGCGGCTCGTCTCGCTCGACGAAGTGTCGGCATTCCCCGACGACGTCGTGCACGCGCGCGGAGCAACGGACGGAACGTCGCAACGCTACGTCGTCATCGCCGCGCCCGGCGGTTACGAGCTCTTTCGAGACCGCGCGCTCGCCGTCGCGTCCCTCGACGAACACCGCGCCGCGGCGGCGTTGGCGAGGCCCGTCCTTTCGCACGTCGCCAAGCCGGCGCGCGTGCTCTTGATCGACGGCGGCACCGGCGTCATCGAACGCGAGCTCTTGCGCGACCCTCGCGTCGCAGCGCTCACGGTCGTCGTCGAAGATCCGGAGCTCGGTCCGTTGTCACGCGGCATGCCGTGGCTCGCCCGGCGCGCGAACGGCGCTTTCGAGTCACCTCGCGCCCACTTCGTCGTCGCAGAGCCCATCGTGTGGCTCGCGGCGAAGGACGCCCTCTACGACGTCATCATCGCCAATCTTGCCCCCCCTTTCGGCTATCGCGAGGGCAAATACTACACGCGGTACTTCTTCTCGGCGCTCGCCGCACACCTCGCCGACGGAGGGTCGTTCGTCGTGCCCGCCACGAGTGCCTTCTCGACCAAGGACGCCTTCGACGTCGTGCTCGCGACGGCCGCGAGCATCGGGCTCCGCGCGGTCCCCTACCACGCCGCGCTCCCGACCCTCGGCGTCGCGAGTTACGTCATCGTCTCGAAGACGCCGTTCGACGGCCCGCTCGACGCGTCCGGCGTGGCCATCGACGTCGGCAAGGATCTCGCCGCTCATACGACCACCCCAGTGGCCACATTGTTCGATCAACGCGTCGTCGACGCCTTCGAGCTCCACACGAGGGGGCGCGAGCCGAACGACGTGGTGAACGCGCCCTAGCGCACGCCGGCGACGACCCCGCGCGCTGAACGGCGCGGGACGCGGTGGTCCCCCGGACCGACCGCGCTTGACACCGCGAATCGAATACCCTAGTAATCCGATAGGGTTTGTTGAGTTTGAGAGTAAGTACTTGATTTTATTCAATTTTAACACCTATAAATCTCTGTTTTCGACGGGGAAAAGCGCGCTGGGCGTCGAATCCCGGCAGGCGAATCGCGACGCCGAAGCGCGCTGTCCCTAGGGGCTCCTCACATTCGGGATGGTGCGACCCCAGCGCCGAACACACCGGATTTCGGCCCCCGCGAGGAGCCCCGCGTCGCTCTCAGTTTCGCCGGTCACGTCAACGCAACGGAGATTCAAGATGATCCTGAAGAAGCAACGCTTCGTGATTCCAGCGGCGCTCGCCGCGGGGATCGCGGGGCTCACCGCTTGCCCGGCTGGGGCACAGACGGTCCCCACGTGTAAGTCACTCAATTTGCCGAATCCGATCTACGGCGCCGGCGGCAGTGCCATCGAGCCGGACATCGGCGGCGTCGCGACGGCGCTCGGCAATTTGTCGTCGAATCCGGAGAGCATCTTCTTCTCGGACGCCGGTGGCGCGTGCCCGCAGTTGCAGAGCTTTCTCAGCGGCACCGAGACGGCGGTTTACAACTACTGGCAATCCGACGGATCGATCCACACGTGCACGGGCGACGGCACCGAGACCATCGCGTTCGCGCACATGGGAAACCCGGTGAGCGCGTGCCCGGGCGTCACGTTGCCGGCCAGCGTCGGTGATTTCGCGGCGCCGGTGCAAAGCTTGAACATCATCACGCCGGACGCATCGAGCGAAACGTCGATCAGCGCCGCGGCGCTCTACTTCATCTACGGCTTCGGCGGAAATCCGACGACGGATGCACCGCCGTGGACCACCAACCCGGCGTTCATCGTGCGACGGACGACGACGTCGTTCGCCCAGCTCCTGCTCGCCAGCGCGATCAACGTGCCGGCGGCGTCGTTCCTGGGAGGCGGCGGTCAGGACAGCAAGAACGGCGACGTCGTCAAGGAGATCGAAGGCGACGCGCCGACGAACGCCGACGAGCCGATCGGCTTCGTGTCGGGTTCGACCGCGGACGCAAACATCGGCGCGGGCAAAGTGAAGACGCTCGCGTACAAACACTACGACCAGACGTGCGGTTATTTGCCGGATTCGGCGCTCGGCGCCACCGACAAGATCAACGTCCGCACCGGGCAGTACTACCTGTGGACCCCCGGTCACTTCTTCACGAAGGTCGATGGGACAGGGAAGATCCTGAACCAGGACGTCGCGAACCTCATCGGTTGGTACGAAGAAGCCTCGACGGTCGGAGGGCTGTCGGTCGCGACCCCTCCGGTGGACGTACTCGGGCTCACCATCAAGTCGGGCGACATTCCGCAGTGCGCGATGCAAGCGACGCGCGATGGGCTACTCGGCGCCATTCGGTCGGAAGCGCCGGCGGCTCCTTGCACCTGCTACTTCGAGAGCAAAACGGGCGGCACGAGCTGCCACACGTGCACCGCGGGCGGCCACGAGTGCAGCGGAACCCAGGTGTGCCGAAATAACTTTTGCGAGGCTTACTGATGACTCACTTCAGCTCTTCATTTCGGCAAGCGGGCGCGCGCGTCGCGTTCGCACTCATCAGCGGCGGGCTCGTGTCGATCGCGTGCTCGAACAGCAATTCGTCGCCGGGTCCGATCAATCTCGGGACTGGCGGCACCGACGCGGGCAGCGGCGGCACCGCCGCCTCGACCGGCGGCAGTAGCGGCGCATCGACCGGCGGCAAGGCCGGCGGAACCGGCGGCTCGTCCGGCGGCGGAACCGGCGGCTCGTCGGGCTCGGCGACCGGCGGCAAGGACGGCGGAAGCACCGGCGGCGGAAGCACGGGCGGCGCTGGAGGCGACGGCGGCCCCGTCGACTCGGGCACTCCTCCGTGCACCCTCGGCGAAGGCGACGGCGGTTGCATTCGTTGCCCCCCGAAGTCGACCAACGACTTCTTGAACCAATGCACGAGCTCCACTTGCTACCCGTTCGACAACGTGGCGCGGTTGCCTCGTTACAACAACGGAACGCTGCCGACGCTGTAGTAACACCCCGAACAACGGCGCCAGCGGCTGGAGTCTTGGCCGCGCTTCGTGAACGCGAAGCGCGGCGGCTCCGGCCGCGCGCGCATCACGAACCCGCTCACCCTCGCGCCGGCAAGAACGCCCGCGCACCGACCAATGCCCTTGTTTCGCCTTCGATCGACTCTCGCCTTCCTGATGCTGACGCTGACCTCCGGGTCCAGCATCGCCGCCGGTTCGTCGCCCGCGCCCACTCCGTCGGACGACGAGGATCTCGAAGTGCCGTCGACTCCCACCGCGCCGCCCGCGGGTTCGTCGCCGACGCCCGCACCGACGTCCGGTCCTACAGCCGCTCCGACAACCGGAGTAGCCGGAACCGCCGCGCCCGCGCCCCCTTCACCTGGAGCGACGCCGCCCGCGGCGCCGACGCCTTCCACACCGACACCGTCCAACGCGGCCGTGTCCGATCCGAAGACCGCGGAGCTCGAACGACGCCTCGAGGCGGTCGAAGCGGAGCTCGCACGACGGGAGAAGCTCGACGACGAGCGCGCGTCGCGACCCGCACAGCCGAACGCGACGCCGTCATTTCCGGAAATCGTGAACCTCGAGAAGACCGCGCACTCGCGCCCGATTCCGACGGGATTCGTGATCAGCGGTTACTTGCAGGCCGATTACGACCACAGCCAGCTCTCGCAGGATCAGCTCCAGCAGGGCGTTCCTCTGAACCAGAACGAGTTCTTGCTCCGGCGTGGACGGATCCGCGTCGATCAAGGTTGGGACTACGCGGCCGCGACGCTCGAGCTCGACGCAAATACCGTCAGCGGCGTCAGCGTCGGCATCCGGCGCGCCGAGGCGTCGTTGTTCTATCGAGGCAACAACGGAAAAGATCTGCCGCCACTGGTCATGCTCACCGGTGGCATCACCGATCCGCCGTTCGGCTACGAGCTGCTCCAGTCGGCGCGCATGCGGGTATTCATGGAGCGTTCGCTCGCGTCGAGCGCCTTTTACCCGACGGAGGCCGACGCCGGAGTCAAGGTGTCGGGCGCGGCGTCGTTCCTGCGCTACGGCGTCGCGCTCACCAACGGGCAGCCGCTGAACAACAGCGGGTTCCCGAAGGACCCGAATGGCTCGAAAGACGTCACCGGAAGGGTCGGCGTCGTGGTGCAGGCGACGAAGGCCGTCGAAATCGTCGGCGGCACGTCGTTCGCAACCGGCAAGGGGTTTCACGCGGGCACCGACGCGACGAAGATTACCATTCAAGGGAGCGACACCAACGGAAACGGTTTCGTCGATGCCGGCGAAACGACGTTCAAGCCGGGGCAAGCCGCCAGCGCGTCGCAGAATTTCGATCGCTGGCTCTTCGGTCTCGACCTCGGGGTTCACCTCACAACGAAGTTCGGCGACACGCACGTGTACGGCGAGCTCTACGCCGGGTCGAACTACGATCGCGGCTTTCTCACGGCCGATCCGGTGGTCACCGGCAATGTCCGCGAATTCGGCGGCTACGTGGCGCTCACGCAAGAGGTGACGCGCTACGGCCTCGTCGGATTTCGGTTCTCCGTCTACGACCCGAACTCGGACGCGTTCGAGTCGCGCGCCGGCAATTTCGTGCCGAAGACGCAGACCGTGCGCACGCTGTCGCCCGTCGTAGGGCTCGAGCTCAGAGATCGGGCGCGCCTGCTCTTCGAATACGACTTCATTCACGACTACCTCGCGCGCGACCGAAGCGGCGTTCCGACCGATGCGCGGAACGACACCTGGACCGCCCGCTTGCAGGTGGACCTGTGAAGCTCCGAAGCGCCGGCGCGGCGCTGCTGTTCGCGACTTCGGCGTGCTCCGGGCAACCCATCCCGAGCGGGCTCACCGAGCCCATCGCCGTACACGACGCGCAGTTCATCTCCGGTGCGCTGCCGGGAACGGCGGCGCCCCAGGGAGACAACCCGAAGCTCGTCGCGCCGACCACGACGCTCTCCGATTTCCCGGTTCTCGGTGTGAAAGCGGGACAGTCCGACATTTCGTTTTCCGGACACGCCTCGCACGAGGGAAACCCCGTCGCGATCGCCGTGCAGCTAAAGGATGCCGGCTCCGGGTACTGGCTCTTGCCGCTCGGGAGCCCGGATCCCGCCAATCAGAACGACCTTCAGTGGAACGATCTGACGATCGACTTTTCGATCGGCGCGCCCGTCGGCGAGCGCGATCTGCTATTCGACGCGATCGACGCGAATGGTCACGGCGGCACGCAAGCCGACGTGCCGTTCTGCATCGATTCGGCGATCCCCGACAATCGCAACGCCTGCGCGCCGGAGAAACAACCCCCGGCCCTCGTCGTCGAGCTGTCGTGGGACACGCCGGTCGATCTCGATCTCAAGGTCGTCTTACCCGGCGGCGCGATCATCGACGCGAAGCATCCGTCGTACCCGGCAAAGGGCGGCCCACAACCGGGCGGCGACGGCACGGTGCCTCCGGGCCCGGACACGACCGGTGCGTACATCGACACGGATTCGAACGCGAACTGCGTGATCGACGGCGTACAGCGCGAGAACCTCGTGTACTGGCAAAAACCGCCGGCGGGCACCTACGTCGTCTACGCCGATCTATTCGACGCCTGCGGACAGCCGACGGTGAGCTTCACGGTCACGCCGTACGTCTCGCGCCCCGGCAAGCCGGACTCCGACGGAACCCCGACGTTCAAGGTCGTCCCGCTCCAAAGCACCTCCGGGACGCTCGTGGCGCAGAACGCAGACACCGGCACGGCGCTCGGGACGTTCGTCACGGAGCTCAAGGAATGACGCTTGCGCCGGCAAAGTCCGGCGCGATTTCCGAATTCGAGAAAGGTTTCTCACCATGCTCATCGAAAGATTGCTCAAGGTCGCGCTCCTCGGGAGCTCCTGGGTCCTCTATCTGCTCCTCGGACTCTCGGTGTTGTCGTTTTCGACGATGGCCGAGCGATGGATCTTCTTCCGCAAGCGGAACGACGACCTCGATCTGCTTCGATACAACCTCGGAAAGAAGCTCGAGGAAGCCGACGTCGACGGCGCGCGCGCACTGCTCGACAAGAGTCCGTCGTTCGAAGCGCGCGTTGCTCGTGAAGCGCTCCGCTGGGCTCCCGGAGGGCCGAGCGCGATTCAAGACATCGTCGAGTCGGAGCTCGCGCGAGTAAAAAAGGAGGTCGAGCGCGGACTGAACCTGCTCGGCACCCTCGGCAACAATGCGCCGTTCATCGGACTCTTCGGCACGGTGCTGGGCGTCATCATCGCGTTCCACCAGCTCGGGGCGACGGGCGGAAACACCTCGGCGATGGGCGGGGTGATGGCCGGCATCGCCGAAGCGCTCGTCGCGACCGGCGTCGGTCTCTTCGTCGCGCTTCCGGCCGTCGTTGCCTACAACCTGATCCAGAAAAAGATCGGCGATATCGAGGTCGACGCGGTGGCGCTCACGAAGCTCCTCACGGCTCATCTCAAGGCGAATCCCGAGCTCGGCAACTTCGAGCACGAAGCGCAAACGAAGAGCGTGGCAACGGACGCCGAAGCGACCAGCGACGCTGAAACCACCGACGCGATCACGGCGGTCTAGGAGGCTCCCATGGCTTCAATCATGCAAGGAAATCGCGGTCGCGGCGGCATCGTCGGTATCAACGTGACGCCGATGGTCGACGTCGTCCTGGTGCTGCTCGTCATCATGATGGTGTCGGCCACGTACATCGTGTCGCAGGCGCTGAAGGTCGAGCTTCCGAAGACGGCGACCTCGGACGAACCGGTCTCACGGACTTACGTGGTGACCTTGACGAAGGACGGGAAAATGTTCTTCAACGACCGGCCGATCTCGTCGCAACAGCTCCCGGGCGAGCTTCGCGCGGCCAAGGCATCGGCGAAGGACGTGAGCCTCGTCATCACCGCAGACGAGTTCGCCTATCACGGCCAAGTCGTCGGCGTGATCGACGCCGCGAAGCTCGAAGGCATCACCAAGTTCGCCATCAACGTGGAGCGCTCGAAGTAAAACTCCCATGAATCGGCGGACTCCTTTCGTCGTCTTCAGCGTGCTCGGGCACGGCCTCCTGGCGTTCGGCCTCGGGAGAGTCGAGGTGCGCGAGTCACACGCGGCGACGGCGATCGAGATCGCAGAAATCCCGAAAGCGAAGCCGGCCCCGCCGCCGGAGCCCGCGCGCGTCGAACCCGAGCCGCCGAAGCGCGCGCCGGAACGCGCCGCCCGGCACGTCGCGGCGCCCACGCCGGCGGCCAATACGCCGCCTCCGCAAGCCGCCGCGCAGAACGTCGCCGACGCGCTCCCCGACTTCGGCCTGTCGCTCAGCGGTGGCGTGGGCGGCAACGGCGTCGCGCTCCCCGCCGGGGGCGCACCCAAGGCCGCGGACGCGCCCGCTCCGGTCCATCGCACGCTCTCCGCCGCGCCCGCCGCGCACGCGGACGAATGCGACGAGCCCATCGTCAAACCGAAGGCGATCTCCGTTCCGCAGCCGGTCTACACGACGTCGGCGCGCACCGCCGGGATCGAAGGCAAGGTGCGCGTGCGGCTCACGGTCGACGAAACGGGGCGCGTCGTCCAGGTCGTGATCGTCGAAGGGCTCGGCTACGGCCTCGACGAGGCGGCGCTCGCGGCGGCACGCGCCGCGCAGTTCGCTCCGGCGACCCGATGCGGAAAGCCCGTCTCCGCGACGTTCAACATCGCGATGCGATTCACCGCGAGCTGACCGAATCCGTGATTCGGCGCGCTTCCCTTCGGCTCTTGCTGCTCGCGGCGGTCACTTCGACGGCCGCGCTGAGCACCGTCGCGCGCGCGGACGATCCGCCGCAAGGCGCGGCGAAACCGAGGCTGACCCGGCCGCCCGAGATCGTACAATTCGTGGAGGCGCCGTACCCGGACAGCGAGAAAGCTGCGGGGCGCTCGGCGTCGGTCGTGCTCGAGGTGGCCATCTCGGCCAGCGGCGCGGTCGATTCCGCGACCGTCGTGACCTCGGCGGGGCCAGCGTTCGACGCCGCGGCCGTCGCCGCGGTTCGGCAGTTCGTGTTCCGACCGGCGGAAATCGACGAGCGGCCCGCGCCGGTGCGAATCCAATACCGGTACGACTTCGTGATGAAGGAAGCCGCGCCGCCGCCGGTCGCGACGTTCGAAGGCGTCGTCGAGGCGCGCGATTCGAAGAAGCCGCTCTCGGGCGTCGCGGTGAACCTCGACGGTGCGGGCAACGCGGTCACCGACGACAAGGGCCATTTCCGGATCGAGAACGTCGCGCCGGGTCCGCACACCGTCGCGCTGTCGCGGTCCGATCTGCCGTCGCTCCAAACCCAGGAGACGTTCGAAGCGGGCAAGAAGCTCGACGCTGTCTACGACGTCGACGTCGCGCCCCCGGGCAAACCCGCGACGGACGACGGCGAAGACTTGGAAATCGTCGTCGCGGCGCCGAAGCTGACGAAGCAAGTCGCATCGACCGTCGTCGAAGCCGAACAAGCGCAACGCGTCGCGGGCACGCAGGGCGACGTGCTCAAGGTCGTCGAGAATTTGCCGGGTGTCGCGCGCGCCACGGCGGGTTCCGGCGCGGTCGTCGTGTGGGGCGCCGCGCCAGAGTCTACGCCGGTCTACGTCGACGGAGTGCGCATCCCTCTCCTCTATCACTTCGGCGGCCTGCGCTCGGTGATCCACACCGACCTCGTGCAATCGGTCGAGCTCTTGCCGGGCGGTTACGGCGCGACGTACGGGCGTGGCCTCGGTGGCCTCGTCACCGTCGAAAAGCGCGCGCCGGCCTCGGATCGGTTGCACGGCAGCGTCGACCTCGATCTCCTCGACGCGTCCGCGTCGGTGACCGGGCCCATCGCCGACAAATGGCGCGTCGAAGGTGCCGTTCGGCGGAGCCATCTCGACTGGGTGCTCGACCGCGTCACGTCACGCGACGTCGGCGAATTTTTTCCGGTGCCGAAGTACTACGACGGCCAAGCCGCGCTTCGGTACCAGGCGACTCCGCACGAATGGGTCGAGGTCGGCGGCCTGCTCTCGTCCGATTCGCTCGTACACACCGACGCGAGCTCGGACCCGTCACAACGAAAGAGCCAGACGCAGGATCTTTTCTTCGACCGCGCGTGGGTTCGCTACGAGAAGACTCCCGGCGACGGCTCGCAGGTCGTGGTGGTGCCGTGGGTCGGTCAGGACCATTCGTCGCTCGTCGAAAATTTCGGTGGTACGCCGTCGTCGCTCGACGTGCACTCGACGAGCTACGGCCTCCGCGCGAGCCGTCAGGGTCCGGTAACGCCGTTCATGACCGCGACCGTCGGCATCGATCTGGAAGCGACGAGCTCTAGCGTGCGCCGCGCCGGCTCGATCACGACGCCGCCCCGCGAGGGCGATCCGTTCATCTTCGGCGAGCCGCCATCGGATCTGGTGAACAGCGACGCCTGGACGGCGGTGCTCGGCAGCGCCGCGCCCTACGCGGAAGGCGACGTCGCGCTGCTCTCGGATCGCCTGCACGTCGTCCCGGGCCTCCGGATCGAGCCTTTTTTCAGCAGCGTGAATCGGCGCTCGCCGCCCCAAGGCGACAACCTCGCGCTCGGCGCGTTCGGCGGTGACGTCGCCGTCGAGCCGCGCCTCCAGCTGCGCTATGCGCTGACCCCGCGGGTCGCGTTCAAGGCCGCTTACGGCAAATATCGGCAAGCGCCGGCCGCGACGGACCTGTCATCGGTGTTCGGCAATCCGCTCCTCGAGCCCTCTTCGGCCACTCACTGGGTCGGAGGGATCTCGGTCGACATCACGCGCACCATCCACGGCGAGACGACGGTGTTTTACTCGCACTCCGACGGCCTCGCGGTGCGGAACCCGTCCGCGACGCCGGCGCTCGCGCAATCCCTCGTCGGCAACGGGCAGGGCCGCGCGTACGGCATGCAAGTGCTTCTTCGTCGCGAGCTCACCAAGGGCCTGTTCGGGTGGGTCGCGTACACGCTCCTCCGGAGCGAGCGCCTCGATCAGCCGGGCGGAACGTGGCGGCTCTTCGACTTCGATCAGACGCACGTGCTCACGGCGCTCGCGTCGTACGACCTCGGCAAAGGCTTCGACGTCGGCGCGCGGTTTCGATATGCGACGGGGTTTCCGCGTACGCCGGTCATCGGCAATTCGTTCGACGCGCGCCGCGGCATCTACGATCCGACGCTCGGCGCGTACAACTCGGTGCGCTTGCCGGCGTTCGTCTCGCTCGACGTGCGCTTCGCCAAACGGTTCAAGATCGGTTCGACCGAGCTCGAAGCGTACGCGGACGTGCAAAACGTGACCGACCGCGAGAACGACGAGGAGCTCGTCTACAACGCCGATTACACGCAAAAACGGTACATCCGCGGTCTCCCCATCTTGCCGATCGTCGGCGCGAAGTGGACCTACTGATGACGGCGCTCCGCTTCACTCCGCTCCTCTTCGTCGTGTCGTGCGTCCCGACCGTCACCGACGATCTTTCGACGATCACGGCGCCGCGCGTGCTCGCCGTCCAATCGACGGCCGGCGCGTCGTCGAGCACGGCCGAGGTCGACCCAGGGGGCGTGGTGACACTCCGCGCGCTCGTCGCAGCGCCCGACGGCGTGGCGGTACCGGCGCTCGACTGGCAGCTGTGCCTCGCCGAAAAGCCGCTCGCCGAGCTCGGCCCCGTGAACACCGCGTGTCTCGCGCGCGGCGCGGCGCCGAGCGTCGTGAAGCCGCTCCCCGCCGGCGACAGCACGACCGCCGTCGTTCCGCTCGACGCGTGCAGCCTCTTCGGCCCGAATCCGCCGCCGTCACAAGGCGGTCGCCCCGTCGATCCGGATCCGACCGGCGGGTATTACCAGCCCGTCGTCGGGTTTC
>Ga0265320_10001306_pt1 | contig 18204 bp, 15 predicted proteins | sample 4827metaG_FD_202087 | JGI IMG/M metagenome (GOLD analysis project Ga0265320, IMG submission 202087) | Rhizosphere microbial communities from Carex aquatilis grown in University of Washington, Seatle, WA, United States - 4-8-27 metaG | ecosystem: Host-associated > Plants > Roots > Rhizosphere >...
GCTCGAGACGGCAGGTTCAACGTGTATTCGCAGGCGGGGCGGCCCGTCCAGGGATGACGGCCGGCTCCCTCGCCATGAACATCGTCCGCCTCTACCAGTCCCCCGAGCACATCTACAAGGGACACAAGGGCATGCCGGCGGGCACCGTGCCCATGACCGAGGTCCCGAGGATCAGGCTCCTCGCCGGCCGGGGCGTGGAGGGCGATCGCTACTCCAAGCTCGAGGGGGCGAAGGGGCAGGTGACGTTCTTCGCCGAGGAGACGTGGCTCAGGCTTCGCGACGCGCTCGGGGTCATGGACCGCGGATCGGACGTCTTCCGGCGCAATATCATCGTCCGGGGGACCGACCTCAATGGGCTCATCGGCCGGGATTTCGAGGTTCAGGGTGTCCGGTTCCACGGGGTCGAGCACTGCAAGCCCTGCTTCTGGATGGAGCAGGCATTCTCCCCTGGGACCTACGCCCTCCTTGCCGAATGGAGGGCCGGGGGCCTTCGCGCAAGTGTGCTGACGGACGGATGGCTCGCTCTCGGGGGGACGGAGGCCGAGCAATGCTCGGCGTAGTGCTCGCCGGCGGCGAGGGCCGACGGATGGGGCGCGACAAGGCGCTGGTCGAGGTGGGCGGCGAGCCTCTCTGGAAAAGGCAGGTGGGTGTACTGCTTGGTGCCGGCGCGTCGCGCGTCGTCCTCATCCGTCGAAGCGGCCAGGAGACCATCGGGTATCCCGACTGCCTCCTCGACAAGGTGGCCGATTCCGGGCCGCTCGCGGGAATCCACGCGGCCCTCGAGATGGGCGGCCATCCGCATCTCGCGGTTCTCGCCGTGGACATGCCCGGAATCGACGCGGCATGGTTCGTTTGGCTGCGGGGCCTCAGCCGTCCGGGTGCCGGCGCGGTCGCCGGGGCCGCGGGTGCGCTGGAGCCGCTGGCCGCCGTCTACCCGGCCGAGGCGCTCCCCGAGGTCGAGGTCCGCCTCGCCCGAAGGGAATTGTCCGTGCAGGCCCTGGCCCGGGCGCTCGCGGCCGCCGGAAGGATGACCGTTGCCGATGTTCCCGCGGGCTACGCCGGCCGACTGGCGAGCCTCAACGAGCCGCCGGCCTGACCCAGCGGGCGCCGAGCCGGCTGCTGCGGACCACGGCCTCGATGAAGGCCATCCCCTCGACGCCGTCGTCGATCGTCGGGAAATCCAGCTTTCGCGGCACCGGCCGGCCCTCCACCTCGGCCGCGATCCCGCGGAACGCCTCGAGGTAGATGTTGCCGAAAGCCTCGAGGTAGCCCTCGGGATGCCCGGCGGGGATCCGCGTGAAGCGCTTGGCCTCGGCGCCGTCGTAGCCGTTGCCCCTGCGCCAGACCTGGCGGGGCTTGTCGGCGTACTTGACCACGAGCTCGTTCGGGTGCTCCTGGCGCCACTCCAGCGAGGCCTTCGTCCCGTAGACGCGGATGTTGAGGTCGTTCTCGTCGCCGACGCAGATCTGGGAGGCGTGCAGCACCCCCTTGGCGCCGCCCCTGTAGCGGACGAGGACGTTACCGTCGTCGTCGAGCCTGCGCCCCTTGACGAACGTGCTCAGGTCGGCGCAGAGCTCCTCGATCTGCAGGCCGGTGATGTAGCGCGCGAGGTTCTCGGCGTGCGTGCCTATGTCCCCCATGCAGCCCGCGGCGCCGCTGCGCTTCGGGTCGGTGCGCCACGCGGCCTGCTTCTGGCCCGAGCGCTCGATGGCGTCGGCCAGCCAGCCCTGCGGGTACTCGACGACCACCTTGCGGATCGCCCCGACGGTGCCGTCCCGGACCAGGGCGCGCGCCTGCTTGACCATCGCGTTGCCGGTGTAGTTGTGGGTCAGGACGAACACCTTGCCGGTCTTGCGCACGACGGCCCTGAGCTTCCTGGCCTGGGCCAGATCGAACGTGACCGGCTTGTCGCAGACGACATTGAAGCCGCTCTCGAGGAAGAGCCGCGCGGGCTCGAAATGCTGGTGGTTGGGCGTGACGATGACGACGAAGTCCAGGCGCCGGCCCGCGGGCATCGCCGACTCCGCCTTCGCCATCTCGCGGTAGGAGCCGTACACGCGCGAGGGGTCGAGGAACAGGTCCTCGCCGGACGCTCTCGAGCGCGCCGGGTCGCTTGAGAACGCGCCTGCGACGAGCTCGGCCTTGCCGTCCATCGCGGCCGCGATCCGGTGCACGCCGCCTATGAACGCGCCCCGCCCGCCGCCGATCATCCCGAACCTGAGTTTTCTGCGCATGGTGTTTGGAGGCCTCCGCCGGTTAGGGACCCGCGGCCGGGGTCACTGGTTTTTCTTGTCGAACGCCGCGTCGAAGGCGAGGGAGCTCGGGGGGAAGTCCACCTCGCGGACGAAGGCCGCGGCCTCCGTGGCGCCGTGCACGCGGTCCATCCGGATGTCCTCCCACTCGACCGAGAGGGGGCCGCGGTAGCCGACGTCGTTCAGGGCGACGATGATGTCCTCGAATCGGATGTCGCCGTGCCCCAGCGAGCGGAAGTCCCAGAAGCGGCGGGCGTCGCCGAAGCCCGTGTGGCCCCCGAACACGCCGACGGACCCGTCGCCGTGGCCCCACCACACGTCCTTCATGTGCACGTGGAAGATGCGGCTGCCGAACGCGCGTATGAACTTCACGTAGTCGACGCCCTGGTAGCCCAGGTGCGACGGGTCGTAGTTGAACCCGAAGCGCCGGTGGCCCTTGACGGCCTCGACGGCCCGCTGGGCGCTCGCGGTGTCGAAGGCGATTTCGGTCGGGTGGACCTCCAGCCCAAAGTTGACGTTGCTGGCCTCGAAGGCCTCGAGGATCGGGCCCCACCTGTGCGCGAAGTCCTGGAACCCCTTCTCCCAGAATTCCTGGGACGTGGGCGGGAAGGCGTAGATCGAGTGCCAGATCGAGGAGCCCGTGAAGCCGTTGACCACGGCGGGGGCCGCGCCGGCCGCCTGCTTTCCCGGGCGGGCGTCGAAGAACTTCCGCGCGGCCTTCCCGGTCGCGATCATCTTCGCCGCGGCGCGCTTCCTCACGCCCTCGGGCTTGCCGTCTCCCCACACGTCGGGCGGGAGGATGGACTTGTGGCGGTCGTCGATCAGGTCGCACACGGCCTGGCCGACGAGGTGGTTGGAGACGGCGGCGCACGAGAGGCCGTTCGCTCGGAGCAGGTCCCACTTGTCCTGCACGTAGCCCTTGGACGAGAGCGCCTTGTCGACCTCGAAGTGGTCGCCCCAGCAGGCGAGCTCGACGCCGTCATAGCCCATCTTCTTCGCGAGGGGGGCGAGTTTCTCAAGGGGCAGGTCGGCCCATTGGCCGGTGAACAGGGTGACGGGGCGGGGCATGTTGGGGGTGTGTTCTCCGATTGTTCTCCTATTTCTCGCGGGGATTCAAGCGCGGCCCCACGCCTTCATCTGCTGGTAGCACAGGCGAACGGACTTGATCGGCACGTGGCTGTACTGCTCCTGCTCGATAATGTACCACTCGGCGGCGCCGACCGAGTCGGACGCCTCGAAGATGGAGCCGAAGTCCACCGGCCCCTGGCCCAGCTCCTTCGCGTCCTTGAGATGGAGGAGGGGGATGCGCGCCCCGTGGTCCCGGATGAACTTCGCGGACGAGTACCCGGCGAAGTGGACCCAGTACACGTCCAGCTCCGCGACGAGGTTGCGCGGCTCGGCGGCCCCGAGGATCCAGTCGAACGCGGGGCGGCCGTCGAAGATCTTGAACTCGGAGTCGTGGTTGTGGAACCCGAAGCGGATGCCGAACGGGCGCAGGGCCTCGCCGACCTTGCCCAGCTGCTCGCCGATCCGCTGGCAGGCCGCCGCGGAGAGGTAGTGGGCCGGCGGCCACCACGAGCACGTCACGTTCCTGGTCCCGAAGAGGAGCGCGTCGCTGATGACCGTCGTGAGGTCGGTGGACAGGGTGGGATAGCTCACGTGCATGCCCGCCACCTTGAGCCCCGCGGCGTCAATGGCCTCCTTGGCCCCCTTGGCGTCCAGGTTGCCGTAGCCGGCGAGCTCGACGCCGTCGTAGCCGATCTCGGCGACCGCGGCGACCGTGGCCGCGAAGTCCCGCTTCATGTCGTCGCGCACGGACCAAAGCTGAAGCGCGACGGGTATCTTCTTCTTGGGGGACTTTGTGTTTTTCTTCATGTGATTCGGACTTCCCTGCCGGTCTTGGACGAGACGTAGATCGCATCCAGGATCTTCTGGACCGCCAGCGACTCGGCCGGCTTGACGAAGGGCTCGGCCTTGCCGAGCAGGCAGTCGATGAAATGCACCATGCGGTTGGTGTTCACGAGCGGCGGCAGCGGAGCCACCTCCTCCGACGCGTAGCCCGTCTTCGTGCGCCTGTAGAGCTTGACCGGCGGGAGGCTCAGGCCCGCCTCGGTCCCAAAGAGCTGCGTCTCGTTGACGTCGACGAGCGGCCCGTGCGCGGCCCACGAGGACTCGAGGAGCACGGTGCGCCCGCTCCTAAGCTTGATGAGCGCGACCGAGAGGTCGTCCACGTCGAACTTCGCCTTGGGGTCGATCTCGCTCTTCCCCCAGCCCCCGTTGCCGAGGCCGCGCGGCCCGAACTTCGCGAAGGTCTGGCCGCTGACGGCGGCCGCCTCGAACTCCCCGAGGAGGTACAGGCAGCGGTCGAGCGCGTGCACGCCGATGTCATAGGTGCAGCCGCCGCCCGCGAAGCGCTTCTGCGTGAACCACGAGCCGATGCGCGGGATGCCTGCGCGGCGGCTCCACGAGGTCTTGGCGTGGTACACGTCCCCGAGGCTTCCCGCAGTCACGACCTGCCGGGCCGTCTGCGTCTCGGCGTTGAACCGGAAGTTCTGGCCCACCATGAAGAGGACGCCCCGCTTCCTCGCCTCGGCGACGAGCTTCGCGGCGTCCCGTGCGTTGGTCGCCATGGGCTTGTCCAGCATGACGTGCTTGCCGGCCCGAAGCGCCTCAAGGGCGACCTTCGCGTGGAGGTAGTTGGGGAGCGCGATCGAGATGATGTCGATGTCCCCGCGCCCGAGGAGCTTCCTGTAGTCCGTGACGAGCTCCGGCACGCCGAAGCGCTCGGCGGCCTCGCGCCCGCGCTCCGGGGAAACCTCGGCCAGGGCGACGACCCGGGCGCTTGGGTGGAGCCTGAAGCTCGCGAGGTGGTCCTGGCCGATTCCTCCGGCGCCGATGACCGCTACGTTGAAATGGGACTTCCTGCGTTTGATCTTCATGAATCGAATGGGAGGCAGTGGGGAGGGATACCCTTGGCCGCGCCGGGCGCGTTGGCGATTTTTTTTGGCGCGCCCCTGGGGTTTTTCCCGTGGGAGTGCCGGGCGCCCTCAGTGGTAGAGCCAGTAGCGCCTGCTCTGCTGCTGGTAGATCGCGTCCCTGGCCTGCCAGTCGCGCACGTAGGCGTCCACGTCCACCTTGGCCCCGTGGGCCGCAAGGTCGTTGTAGAACGAGGTCGAGCCCAGGTAGATCAGCAGGGTGCGCACTTCCGCCGGCGTCATCGAGGAGAAGGGGTTACGCGGGCTGAGCGCGCAGGACAGCTTCAGCAGGTAGGCGCTCAGCTCCGTGGGCCTCCACAGGTCCCAGTCGTTGATCTCCACGTAGAGGCCCAGCTCGGGCTTGCCCGTCTTGGGATCGGGGACGCTGACGCGCCTGAACCCGATTCCCTGTATGTTCTGGGACACGAGTTCCTTCTCAAGGGTGTCGAAGCGCACCCCGTGGTAGGATATCCCGCGGAAGGGGTAGGCGGTCCCGATCCCGTTCTTGAAGCCGCCCCACTGCGTCCCGATCCCCGTCATCGGGTATCCCTCCACCGCCGAGAACGTCGGGATGTACGGGGACGTGGGGACCCACGTGAGCCCCGTCTCGGGCCACCTCATGCTCCTGCGCCAGCCCCGCATGGGGACCACCGTGAGCCTGCCGTGGGTCCTGGCCGCGTCGGATATCTTCATCACGTCCGGCGCCTCCTTGGCCATCGTGGCCAGCTCCCCGATCGTGAGCCCGTGGACGTAGGGCACCCGGAACGCGGTGACCAGGCTGGACACCCACTGGGGATCGAGCGGCGGCCCGTCCACCTTGAGGCCGCCGAGGGGGTTCGGCCGGTCGAGGACGATCACCTCCACGCCGTTCTCGAAGCACCCCTCCATGCACATCTTCATCGCGCCCGTGAAGGTGTAGCTCCTGGAGCCGATGTCCTGCAGGTCGATGACGACGGCGTCCAGGCCCTTCAGCTGCGCCTTGCTGGGCTTGCCCCGGTTGACGCCGTTGTAGAGCGAGTAGACGGGAAGGCCCGTCCTGGCGTCGACGTGGTCAGGATAGTTGATGCTGGCTGGGAATTCCCCGCGGACCCCGTGCTCGGTGCCGAAGAGGGCGACCAGCCTGACGTTCGGGGCGTGCCGCAGGATCTCAATCGTGCTCATGCCGTGCCGGTTCACGCCCGCCGGGTGGGTCAGGAGCCCGATCGCCTTCCCCCGCACGGCGGCGAACCCGTCCGCCTCGAGGACGTCGATCCCGAGCATCACGGGATGGGCCGGGTCGACGGCGACCGTGGGCGCCGGCGTCGGGGCCGGCGGGGCCACCCGCACCGTGGGCGCCGGCGAGGGCGACGGGGCCGGGGTCGCGCTGCACCCGATCAGTCCCAGGAGCGGCGCCGCGCCTGAGAGGGCGCGCCTGAGGGACCGGGGGAAAAGACGGAGCATCCGTAACGTATCAACCGCCGGTCTGGTCCGGTCGAGACGTTTCATCCCTCGGCAAGCGCGCGCTCGATCGTCTCCGAAAGCAGGCCGGGCGCGCGGGATAGGGCGTCGGCGAGCGCCATGCCCGGCGGGGTGACGGCGTGCGTGAAGAGCCCCGGGATCCTCTGCGTGAGCTCGACCTGCCCCGCGAACACATGGACGAGCTTGCCCTGCGCGAGGGCCCGGCGGACCACCGTGCCGGGCCCCTTGCCGCTGAGCGACGTGTCGTCAAAGCGGCCCTCGCCGGTGACGACCATGTCGGCCGCCGAGAGCCGGTCCTCAAGGTCGATCCAGGACGAGACCAGGTCGAACCCGGGCAGAAGCCTCGCGTTCGCCCCCGCCATGAGCCCGAAGGCGATTCCGCCCGCCGCGCCGGCGCCGGCCAGCTCGGCGAGCGCGTCGGGCTGCCCGAAGTGCCGGCAGACCATCGCCGCGACGCGCCCCGTCTCCGACTCGAGCCGGGCGGCGTCGGCGGCCCTGAGGCCCTTCTGCGGGCCGTACACCGCCAGCGCACCGCGCCGCCCGAGGAGCGGGTTCTGGACGTCGCAGGCAATCAGGATCGGCGGGAAGGCCGCCGGGAGGGCGCCGGAGATGGACCTAAGGCGCGGCCAATCGGCGGGGACGAGCGGGTCGAGCGCCTCGCCCTCGGCCCCCTCGCAGCGGATCCCGAGGGCGGACAGCGCGCCGAGACCGAGGTCGTGGGTCGCGCTTCCCCCGACGCCGAGGAGGATCGCCCGCGCCCCGGCCGCAGCCGCCGCGCTGATCAGCTGGCCGGTCCCGACCGAGGACGCGCGCAGGAGGTCGCGCTCGCCTGGCGCAAGGAGGGCGAGTCCGCTCGCGGAGGCCATCTCGACCACGGCGACCACGCCCCCGGGGCGGGCCGCGGCGGCCCCGAGCATCGCGCGGGCGCGGTCCGGTATCCTCTCCACGGGTACAAACCCGAACGAGGCCTGAACCGCCGCCCCGCGGGGCCCCGTCGCCCCTGCCAGGCGAAGGGCCCCTTCGGCCGAGCGCGTGAGGATCTCGGCGAACCCCTCGCCCCCGTCCGAGAGCGGGCACGGGTCGAGCGCCCAGCCGCCCCGGGCGGAGCCGATCGCGGCCACCGCGATGTCGCAGGCCTGGGGGGCGGTGAGGGAGTCCTTGAACTTGTCGAAGGCGACGAGGACGCGCATGCGGCAAGCTTGCTACACCCTGGGCCTGCCGGTTTGCAATTCATCACGGGCGGCCGGAGCATGGCGCCATGTCCTTCGAGCTCCAGCCGACGTCGATCCGCTCGGTGCGCGCCGTCGCCATGGACATCCCGCTCCTCGCCCCCTTCGGCATCTCCAAGGGGGCGCTCGAGACCGCGGCCAACGTACTCGTGACCGTCGAGCTCTCGGACGGCACGCTGGGGTACGGGGAGGCGGCGCCGTTCCCCGCCTACAACGGCGAGACGCAGACGGGCGCCCTGGGGCTGCTCGCGCACGCGGGAAACTGGCTGCCGGGGCGCGACGCGCGGGAGTGGCGCGCCCTTTCTGCGGAGCTTCGCTCCGCGGGCGGGACGCCGCGGGGCTCCCCCGTGTGCGCGCTCGAGACGGCGCTCCTCGACGCGGTCACCCGCCGGGACGGGGTCTCCCTCTGGCGCCACTTCGGGGGCGCCGGCACCGAGCTCGAGACGGACATGACCGTGACCACCGGGACGCCGGACGAGGCGCGGGCGGCCGCGGGCCTCATCCGGATGCGCGGGATACGCGTCATCAAGGCGAAGGTCGGCGGCCCCGGCGGGCCGGACGCCGACCTGGCGCGGATCTCGGCGATCCTCGAGGCGGCGCCGGGCTCTCCCCTGGTCCTTGACGGCAACGCCGCGATCAGCCGGGCCGCGGCCTCGCAGCTCGTGCGTGGGCTGCGGGCGCTGGGGATATCGCCCCTTCTCCTCGAGCAGTGGCTCCCCAAGGGCGACCTGGCGGGGATGCGCGCCCTCCACGAGGAGACCGGGTGGACCGTCGCTGCCGACGAGTCGGTGAGCACCGCCGCCGACGCGCGCCTCGTCGCCCGGGAGCAGGCGGCTCAGGTGATCAACATCAAGCTCATGAAGGCGGGGATCTCGGAGGCCCTCGACGTGGCGTCCGTGGCCCGGGAGGCGGGGATCGGGCTCATGATAGGCGGCAACGTCGAGTCCATCCTCGCGATGACGGCATCCGCGTGCTTCGCCGCCGGGCTCGGGGGTTTCGCGCACGCCGACCTCGATACGCCGCTGTTCCTCGCCGAGAACCCCTTCGAGGGCGGCTTCACCCTGGAGGGAAGCCGCATCTCGGTGGCCCACATCGAGGCGGGCCACGGCGTCCTGCCGCGCGGGCTTTTGCTTTGAACGGTTCGCCCGGCTGGGATTGGCTGGGCCCCGATGTCATCCAACGGGGCCCTCGTGGTCTGCCAATCCGGATTCGAGGGCCTGCTCTCGCGGGAGATGGAGGCCCTCGGCCTGCCGGTGGCGGGGAGCGGCCCGGGATGGGCGCTGATGGGGGGGCCGGGCGAGGGGGCGAAGGCCCTGCGCAGGGCCGCGTTTCCCCACGCGGTTCTCGAGGAACCGGCCGCCGTATCGGGCGAGCGGGTGAACGAGCTCGCGCAGGGCGTCATGGACCTCTTCGCCGCCAGCCTGAGGGGCGAGCGCGTCGAGGCGCCGTGGCCCTGCCTCTTCGCCGGGGGGCAGGACGTCACCGGTCTCGGCCGCCGGGTGTCGTCCGTCGAGGCCGCGTTCCACGAGCTTCTGAAGAGGAAGATGGGAAGGATCGCCAAGCTGGCCTGCGCGGACCGGCCGCGGGTGGGGCCGGCCCGCGGCCTCTTCGTCTGGTTCACGGATTTCGGGAGCGCGCAGGTGGCCCGCACTGCGTTCATGAACGGTCCGTGCCGGATGGCGGACGACGACGCGGCGCCGTCCCGCTCCTACCTCAAGGTCGAGGAGGCGTACGGGATCCTCGGCGCCGAGCCGCGAGCGGGTGAGAGCGTCTGCGACCTCGGTGCGGCCCCAGGCGGCTGGAGCTACAGCGCCGCGAAGCGGGGCGCGCGCGTCGTGGCCGTCGACAACGGGCCGATGAAGGGGGGCGCGCTCGGCAACCCGCTCATCGACCACAGGCGCGATGACGCGTTCGGCTTCAGCCCGGGCAGGGAGGCCGTCTACGACTGGCTCTTCAGCGACATGCTGGAGGACCCGCACAAGGTGCTCCAGTCCATCGTCCGGCCCTGGCTCGCCGGGGGATGGTGCCGGCGCTTCGTCATCAACCTGAAGTTCGGCCGCGTCGACCCCATCTCGCTCCTCGCCGAGCTTCGCTCGCCGGATTCGCCGTTTGCCAAGCATGCTTCCGGGGTCAGGATCACGCACCTGTACCACGACCGCGAGGAGTTCACCGTGACCGGCACCGCCGCCCGATGAAGGAGGGCGAGATCGCCATCTGCGGCCTGGCCGCCGTCCGCTCCCGCTTCCGCAGGGACTCGTCCTCGATCGTGCGCCTGTTCTTTGACCGGCCCACGTCGAAGAAGGTCGGCCTGATGTGCCGCGCGCTCGCGGGTGCGCGCAAGGTCTACCGGTGCGTCGAGCCCGCTGAGCTGGCGAAGATCGCGGACTCCATGCACCACGGCGGGATCGTCGCCGTGGTCGAGGAGCCGCCGCCGCGGGTTGCCGGGGCTCCTGACGCCGCGGCCTGGGGCCGGCGGCGCGAGAACGTCGTCGTCCTGGACCGGGTGGGAAACGCCCACAACCTGGGGGCCATCGCGAGGACGGCCGCCTACCTCGGCGTCCCGAGGATCGTGATCGCGGGGGACCCCGCCTCCGCGCGGCCCGGGCCCGCGGCCTACCGTGTCGCCGAGGGCGGCCTGGATGCGATCGAGGTGCGGTCGGTCCCTGAGGTCGCGCCCTTCCTCAGGCTCCTCGCTGCCGCGGGCTTCGACGTCGTCGGTGCAGCGACGCGGGGCGGCGCCCTCGAGGCGGGCGGCGCACCCGGTGCCCCGTGGGCCCTCGTCCTCGGCAACGAGGAGCACGGGCTCGCCCCCGAGGTGGAGTCGGCCTGCACGCGCCTTGCGACCATACCGGGAAGCGGCTGGGTGGAGTCGCTCAACGTCTCCGCGGCCGCGGCAATCCTCATCCACGGCCTCGGGCGCCAGGGCCCGGCGAGCCCGGCCCGGCCGTCCTGAATCGAATTGCCCGGCCAGACGTCTTGCCTAACGTTCCGCCTTCCATCCCCGCCCAACCCAGACGCTCCCGCACATGAAGATCCGCGCCTCCCTCATCGCCCTCGCGTTCCTCCTGCCGGTCCTGTGCCGGGCCGACACGCCGGCCAGCCCGCCGCCCGCGGCGCCGCCGTCCGCCCCCAACGTCGCGCCCGCCGCGCCTGACGACGACAAGAAGACCGACCTCGAGATGAGGATGAGCCGGATGAACAAGGCGTTCCGGAAGCTGAGGAAGCAGGTGGCCGATCCGGCCCAGAACGCCTCCTCCCTCGAGCTCGTCGCCACGATGCAGACGGCGGCCAAGGAGGCCCTGGACTTCACGCCGGAGAAGGCCGCGGACCTCCCTGCGGACCAGCAGGCCAAGTTCGTGGACGACTACAAGGCGGGCATGAAGGCCATGATGGACGAGTTCACGAAGCTTTCCGCGGCGCTCACGGCCGGCAAGAATGACGACGCGGCCAAGATCGTCGCCGAGATCTTCGACCTCGAGAAGAAGGACCACAAGGAATTCAGGAAGCCGAAAAAGGATTGAGCGGCGCGGCCAGCGCGCGGCCGGCAAGCTCGCCGCGCAGCTCGGCGGCGTGCCGGTCCAGCGCGGCGACCTCCTCGGAGAGCTCTTTTTCGGTGTAGGCGGAGGCGTAGTCCTGGATGTCGGCGGCGGTCGCCGCCAGGTCGTCGGCCCCGACCATCCGCGCGAGCGAGAGCACGCGGTGGGCCGCGGAGGAGACCGCCGGGCGGGAGCCCGAGGCGCGGGCTGACGCGACGCCGCGCACGGCCTCGTCGAGGGACCCGGTGAAACCCGCGATCTCCCGCGCAAGGGCCTCCCGCGATCCACCGGCAAGATGAAGGATGAGGTCCAGCTTGATCCCCGGGGCAGCCGGCCCGTCGGGACCCTGCGGCGCGGATGCCGGCGCCTCGATGTCGGATCCGCCGTGCTCCGCGAGGACAGCGCGGAGCTTCTCCGGCGTGATGGGCTTGGCGATGAAGGCGTCCATGCCCGCGGCGAGGCAGGCGTTGCGATCCTCCGCGGTCGAGAGGGCCGTGGTCGCGACGATCAGCGTCCGGGCGCCGCGGGCCTCCGATGCGCGCAGCCGGCGGGCGACCTCGACCCCGCTCACCCGCGGCAGGTCGCAGTCGAGGAACACGGCGAGGTAGCCCGTATCCGAGAGCTTGGCCAGCGCCTCGTCCCCGTCCCCGGCGAAGTCGACCTCGAACCCGAGCCGACCGAGCATCAGGCCGAGGGCCCGCGCGTTGTAGTCGATGTCCTCCACCACGAGGGCGCGCGCGCCGCGCGCGCTGAACGCGCTGGGCCCGGGGGAGGCCGCCGCCGCCACCTCGAGGGGTAGCCGAAGGAAGAACGTCGATCCGCGGCCGGGCTCGGTGGCGAAGCCGACCGTGCCGCCCATGCGCTCGGCGAGCGCGCGGCTGACGGCCAGCCCGAGGCCCGTCCCGGGTATCGCCGAGTTGCGGGCGGACTTCAGGCGGGAGAACCGGATGAAGAGGTTCTCCTGCTCCTCGGGCGGGATGCCGATCCCGTCGTCGGCGACCGAGAAGACGACGTGCCCGCCGTCGGGGCGCGCCTCGAGCCTCACGTCGCGGCCGCCGAACTTGAGCGAGTTGGCCGCGAAGTTGACGATCACCTGCTGGATCCGCGCCGCGTCGCCCACGATGCGCTCCGGCAGCGCCGGGTCGGCGAAGGCGCCCATCCTGGCCCCCGACGCCCTCGGCTCGAGCATCTTCACGACGTTATCCAGGACCTCGAGGGGGCTGAACGGCGAGGGCGCGACCTTGTAGGCCCCAGCCTCGATGGCCGCGAAGTCGAGCACGTCCTCCACGAGCGACGCGAGGAACGTGCCGCAGCTGCTGATGGTGGTGACGAGCCTGCGCTGGCCGGGCTCGAGGGGCGTCTCAGCCAGCTCGATCGCGGACGCCAGTATGCCGCCCATCGGGTTGCGGATCTCGTGGCTCATGCTCGCGACAAACTCGGTCTTGGCGGCGTTGGCCTTGTGGAGCTCCTCGGTGCGCTGGCGCACCATCCTCTCGAGCACCTGGGCCCGGCGCTTCAGGGAGCGGGTCCGCAGCCTGAGGAGCCCGAGGACGCCGAGGCCGCCCGCGGACGCGAACGAGAGCCGGGCGAGGAGGGTCCGCCACCAGGGAGGCGCGATGTCGAAGTGGTACAGCGCGGCCTCCCCGGCCTCGCCCGAGTCGGTCACGAGCCGGACCCTGAAGTCATAGCTCCCCTCGCGCAGCCCCGAGACATCCCGGTCGGCGGAGTCGGTCGGCGGGGACCACTCGTTCTCGGCCCCGCCCAGCATCGTCTGGTAACGCTCCGACTCGCGCATGCCGTAGTCGAGAGAGCTGTACTCGATGTGGAGGCCGCGGGTCGAGTAGGGCAGCGCGCCGCCGATCGCTCCGCCGGCACCTTTGCCGTCGACCATCACTCGGGCGCGGATCGTCGGCCGGCGCGGCGGGGTGTGCCGGGACAGGGCGTCGGGACCGGCGCGCAGGAGGGATTCCGTCCCGGTGATCCAGAGTTCGTCGCGGTCGGGAAGGCTGACGACGCGAAGCCCGAGCAGCGACCCGAGGCCCGAGAGGCCCTCGAGCGACTGGGGAATCCATGCGGCGCCGTCCTTCGCGGGGGCTATGCGCCCGAGGCGCGGCGAGTGCCCGCCCGCCTCCGGGTCCAGCGCCGCCCAAACGGCGCCGCCGCTGTCCGCGTTGGACACGGCGATGGGAACCCCTGCGGGAAACCCGGCGACGGGCCGGAAGGACCCCGACGCCCCGTCCAGAACATAGGCGGCCCCCTTTGCCACCGCCACGACCGCCGGGCCCGCGCGGCTCACGAAGACGGGTCCGGGGGCGGGTAGGGGCCCGGGGCCGAGCCTCGCGGGCCCCGCCCTCGTGGCGCCGGGGCCCGCGGTGAACAGCCCCCGCGAGGGAGTGCCGATCCACAGCCTCCCCGAGGGCTCCTCGACCACCGTGTCCCCGTAGTCGGGAAGGGAGTCGGCGACGATGGCCGACGCCCCCGTCACCGGGTCGACGCTGACGACGCGCTCCAGGAGCGAGGCGAGGATCCTGCCGGGCTTGGAGCGCGACGGGTTTATCCGGAAGACGGCGTCCTCAAGGTTGGGCACAGGCTCCATTTTTCCGGAGGACCATAGGCCGAGGCCGCGGACGTGCCCGATGGCGAGTCCCTGCGGCGTCGACATCAGGCTGTAGAACCGGCTGCTCGTGGCTCCGAGCGGGGCGAAGAGGCCGGCGCCCCCCGTGCCCGGGTCGGCACCGAGCCGGAAGATCCCGCTGTGCGATACGGCGAAGACCGAGCCCGACGACTCCGCGAGGGTGTCGCAGCCCCCGGGTGGATACCCGCTTGTCCGGCCGTAGACCGCGGTGCCCGAGCGCAGGGCGAGCCGGACGATGTTCGAGGGCCCCATCCCCCAGAGCGCCCCGTCCCTGTCCACAAAGAGCGAGTAGACCTGGTTGGCTGGCAGCCCAGAGGCGGTGTTGAAGACGCGCCGGACGTCCCCGCCGCGGCCGACGAGGGCGATCCCTCCCTGGAGAGTGCCGACGGCAAGCGAGCCGTCGGCGAGCGGCACCACGGAGGTCGGTGTGTTCGCGCGCACGAACGCGGAGGCGTCCGTGTCGAGCGGCGTGCAGGCGCCGCCCCGGAGCCTCTTGAAACCCTGGGACGTGAGGAGGAGCCAGTCCTCCCCGGAGTCATCCAGCCAGCGCACCTCCGAGGAGCCGATCGCGGACGCGCCTGCGGCGAGCGAAGGCCCGTCGGGCCCGATCCTCAGGAGCCCGATCGGGGGATAGTGCACGTACACCGACCTCGCCGTGCGCGTCGACCACAACAGGTGCATCCCGGGATACTCCCATGACGAGATCTTCCTGCCGTCCCAGCGAAGGACCCTCTCCCGGGCCACGAAGATCGCGATGTCGTCACCCTGGGCGTACACCCTCCAGACGTCCCCGAGCTCCGCCGCGCCGGCGGGTAGGCGCGGCATGAGGGAGTGGTACTCGAGTCCGCCCTGCGGCGCCGGGTCGAACCAGCCGATCTGGTTCACCCCGGCCACCCAGATGCGGCCGTTCGGCCCGACGTCCAGGCCGCGGACGAGGTAGGTGGGATCCATGGCGAGCGGCCGCCAGCGGTCCCCGTCGAACGAGATCACCGAGTCGCACCCGAAATAGAGCGTTCCCGAAGGGTCCTGCGCCGCCGACCAGGCCATGGTCGCGGCCCCGGTGTCGCGCGCGGTGAACACCCGCATCGGCGGCAGGCCCGCCGTCCCCAGCCTCCAGTCGCCCGCGCCGTCCGCGAATGCCGCCGCCTCCCGGGAGGCGATCCAGAGGAGGGCACTGCCTGCGATGGAGCGGACCAGGTGCATCGGGCCAGGGGCGACCCGGGGGATGAAATGCTGAATCCCGGGGCCGTCATGAAGTATTCGTACGCAAAAGCATGTACCGGGGCGGCGGCCCCCCGGCCGCGCTCAGGGCCGCACGATGTCCACCGGGCGCTCCGAATCGTGGACACGGCCGCCCGGCTCCGTCGCGCGGACATGGAGCACGTGCCTGCCGGGCGCGAGGTCCGCGGGCAGCGCCCCGCGCCAGAGGTGGTAGCAGACGGCGGGCTCGGGAAGCCTCGGCCAGGGCCGCGGCTGCGCGGCCGTGTCCTGCGCCAGGAAGTCGGCGGCGTAGGACGGGTCCCAGCCCAGTATCCGGCGCATGGGGTTCCAGGCCCGGTCGTCGACGCGCGCCTCAACGGCCCAGCCGTCGTGGCCGTTGAACACGTTGGCGTAGAACGGGACGAAGCCCTGGCCCGGCGCGACGACGTCGGGAGCGTGCAGGGACATCTGGTGGTCGGCCGGCATCCGCGACGGGACGTAGTCGAGGGAGACCGTGTCCCCCATGAAGCCGAGGACCGCGTATCCCGGCGGCGTTCCGTCCCACATCGTCGCGACCGGGATCCCCTCCGCGTCGCGCGGGCCGCCCCAGAATCCGCCGCACGCGGCGGCCACGTTGTACTCCTCGATGGGGTTCGCCCCGGTCCACCCGTCCGCGGGCCCGTGCGTCACGTGCCGCTGGTAGTGCGTGTGGCCGGAGAGGATGAGGACGCGCGCGCGGCCCTTCAGGAGCTCGAACAGCCTCAGCCGGTCGGCCGCCCTGAACCCCTCGGTCCCCGACGGGTCGGGCGAGAAGAGCGGGATGTGCAGCATGAGGACGACCCATTCGGCCGCGGGAGAGTCCTGAAGCAGGTTCCCGATGAAGGCGAACTGCTCATCCCGGAGGCCGCCGACGTAGCGCGGGCCCCCGAGCGGCCGCACGTCGTCCAGGGCCACGAAGAGCGCGGGGCCCGCGTGGAAGGCGAAGGTCGACGGGCCGTAGACCGACTCGAACGGAGCCACCGCCGCGCGCTCGTCCGGCGTGCCGAGCGCGAGGTCGTGGTTGCCCGGCAGGCTGTACCAGGGGACCCCGATCCTGCCCAGCGCGCCGTTCACGGCGCCGAAGAGGTCGGGCCTGTCGTACACGACGTCGCCGAGCGTGACGCCGAAGGCGATGCCCCCGGGCCGCCCGAGGCCCGCGACGAGGCCCTTGGCGAGATAACCCACCTCGGCCCCGGAGGAGGGCTGCGGGTCCGTCAGCACCAGCGCCCGCAGGGAATCGGGCTCGTCCACCCGGCGCAGAGGGAAATTTCGCCACCCGGCCGCACCCGGTTGCGCGTGGAACTGGGGCAGGTTGTCAGCGTCCACCGGCGGTCGCCAGCCCCTGGGCTTGATCACGAAGACCGTGGCCCCGGGCCGGTCGGGAAGCGTGTACTCCCCGCCCGCGTCGGTCAGGGCGATGTCCACCCCGTTGGACACCTCGACGGAGGCGATGCCGCGCTCGCCCGGCAGGCGGACGCCGTCGCCGCGGCGATCGTCAAAGACGACGCCCGACGAGCCCAGGACCCTCGCCGCCGCGAGCGCGAGTGCCGCCGAGAGCAGGCCCGTCCGCAAGGCGGCCGCCCCCCGCCTCATGAGTGCCCGGCGATCGGGTGGGGGACGTAGTGCGCCTCGAGCGCCTTCATCTCATCCGAACTCAGGTTCAGCGTCAGCGCGGCCAGGGCGTCCTCGATGTGGTTCAGCTTGGAGGCGCCGACGATCGGGGCGACGACCCCGGGCCTCTGGCAAACCCAGGCGAGCGCGACCTGCGCCGCGGGCACGCCCCGGGCCGCGGCCACCCTCTGCACGGCCGCATGGACCGCCCTGTCCGGCTCGGACAATTCCGCTCCGTAGATGTTCTGGGCATACTGGTCGGTCTTCGCGCGCACCGTCGCCGACTTCAGCTCGCGCGCGAGCATGCCGCGCGCGAGCGGGCTCCACGGGATGATCCCCACCGAGAGGTCGGCGCAGAGCGGGAACATCTCCCGCTCCTCCTCGCGGTAGAGGAGGTTGTAGTGGTTCTGCATGGTGACAAACGGCGTCCAGCCGCGCCTGCCGGCCGTGCCCATCATCTTGGCGAACTGCCACGCGAACATCGACGACGCCCCGATGTGGAGGACCTTGCCCGCGCGGACGAGGTCGTTCAGCGCCTCCATGGTCTCCTCGACGGGGGTCAGCGGGTCGAAGCGGTGGATCTGGTAGAGGTCGACGTAGTCCGTGCCGAGGCGCCTCAGGCTGTCCTCGAGCGCGTGGCGGATGTGCTTTCGCGAGAGGCCCCGCTGGTTGGGGTCGTCGCCCATCGCGTTGAAGACCTTGGTCGCGATGACGACACGGTCGCGCCCGGGCCCGAAGTCCCTGAGGGCCCTGCCGAGAATCTCCTCGCTCGCGCCGAGCGAGTACATGTCCGCCGTGTCGAAGAAGTTTATCCCGGCCTCGAGCGCCCGCCTGATGAAGGGCCGGCTCTCCTCCTCCTCGAGGACCCATTCCCTCCATTTCTTGGAGCCGTAGGTCATCGTCCCCAGGCAAATCCGGGAGACCTTGAGGCCGGTGCTGCCGAGGTTGACGTAGTCCATGTCGGCTCCTCCCGCTACTTGGCCGGCGGCGCCCCGAAGTGCGCGGCGTGGGCGGCGTAGGCCGCCGTGTCGGAGAGCATGGCGTCGATCGCGGCCGCGAGGGGCTCGATCCGGACCAGGCCGGAGAACACGGCCTTGTCGCCGATGGCGTCCTCGAGGATGAAGGCCGGCCGCTGCGAGATCCGGTGCGAGAAGAACTCGGCCGTGCTGGCGTCGACCCGCGCCCGGACGGCGGCGGACTCCGCCCGGGTCCGGAGCTTCCTCGGCTGCAGCCCCGACTCGCTTGCGGCGACGTCGACGGCCTCCTCCA
>Ga0265320_10001307_pt1 | contig 18199 bp, 16 predicted proteins | sample 4827metaG_FD_202087 | JGI IMG/M metagenome (GOLD analysis project Ga0265320, IMG submission 202087) | Rhizosphere microbial communities from Carex aquatilis grown in University of Washington, Seatle, WA, United States - 4-8-27 metaG | ecosystem: Host-associated > Plants > Roots > Rhizosphere >...
ACCTCCCAGACGCCCCAGCATGACCGCCGCCGGATTCTTTACCTTAGCTATGGCCGCAGGGACATACTCCCCATGCGTGGCTTGCGCGACGACACGCGCTATTGTCTGGCTGACATCCTCTTTGCTTGTGCGCTTAGGCATGACGCAAGTTGCCATAGGCCAGGGCTAATTTCAAGAGCCTTTCGTCATCATGCACTTTCAAAACGATACACCACCTATCAATGCAAAAATTTTGCATTCCCAGCCCATGCTGAACGTGTCAAGATTGCGCCTTATGCGTTACCCCGCCTATTTGCTCCTGCCTCTGTCTTTAATCATCACCGCGGCGCACGCGGCCTCGTATGCTGCTCCGGCCAAATCCGCCGCCCCGGCAACTGCGCCCGCTGCAACTGCCGCCCCGGCGAAGTCAACGAGTGAAAAACCCATGCCCGTCACCGCGCCGGTGGACTTATTCAATGGCAAGGATCTCTCCGGCTGGAGTTATATCATCGGCGACGCGCCATCCGACATCACCAAGGTCTGCTCCGTGAAAGAAGGCGTGCTGGTCTGCGTCGGCTCACCCAACGGTTACCTGCAGGTGGGCGGGGTGCGGGAGAATTATCTGCTGCATTTCGAGTGGCGCTGGCCCACGACCAATCCGAAAAACAACGGCGGCGGTTTGATCAATATGACCGCCGGGGCCTTGCAGGAGAATCTTTGGCCCATTTGTTTTCAGGCGCAGCTCAAAACGCAGTCGGCGGGCGACTACATCGTCATGTCCTCCGCGACTAGCGCGGAAGCGGGTCCGGGCAAAACACTCGTGAAGCAAAAAGCCGTGAGCGAGAAACCCGTCGGGGAATGGAACGCCGCCGATGTTGTGGTGCGCGGCGACACCATCACCTATATTGTCAACGGTGTGGAGCAAAACAAGCTGACGAAGTGTGTCCCAAGTTTTGGCAAAATCGGTTTTCAAGTCGAGGGCTACGCCTACGAAATGCGCAACGTCAAGCTGCTGCCGCTCCCTTCGGCGACGCCTTGATTACTTGCTTCCTGCCACGGCGAGCAGCACCCAGCCAGCTAGGAGCGCAAGCCCGCCCAGCGGCGTCACCGGCCCCAGCCAAGCCGGCCCACCCAAGGCCAGCAGGTAAAGCGACCCGGAAAAGAGCAGAATTCCCGCCACCCAGCAGATAGCCACCCGTTGGGCAGCTTTTTGCCCCTTGGAAGCGCCAGAAATTGATCGAGTTTCGACCCACGCCGCCAAGGCCAAAAGCGCAACAGCATGGATGAGGTGGTATTTGACCGCCGTGTCCCAAACTTGAGCCGTGCCGCGCTCATCCAGCTTACCCTTAAGGGCATGGGCCTCAAACGCCCCCAAAACCACTCCCGTTGCGCCTAAAATACCGGCCAAACAGGTGATTTTTTTGAAAATCGGCACTTTATCGTTGTCTGTCATAAGGTTACGAAATTTTTGTCGGGATCCGGTGACGGAGCAAAGATTGCCAGTATTGAGTTCAATAACGAGCACAAAATGAAGGTCACTCAATTTCCATGTGTATTTTAAGTCGTTCTATATAAGACACTTAAAAATTTAACAATTATTTTAATGGGTTTGCATAAAACCTGCTTTAAGCGGACGGCAGGGCTAGAAAGGGCAATTGTGACAAAAATGGCAAAATGGAAAACTGCTTGCTTTTTTCGCGCACGATTTCATGCTCGGAGCCTAGCATACCTCCCACCCGGCTGGGCCGGGGGGTGCGCTGCCTAAAACCATAACAACAAACTGGATCCAAATGAACAAAACCATCCTTATCGCCGCTCTCTCGTTGTCGCTGCTCCCCAGCGTCCACGCGCAGTCGGCTGCCAGCTCCGGCGTCTTGAGCAACCTCTCGGTCAATGGCACCATGGACCTTGAGACCCAATATATATTCCGTGGTAAAAAAGTCACGAACGCGGCTTTCCAGCCGAGCGTGAACATTAACTACGGAAACATCGCGGGCGGTTCCGCCACGGCTTATGCCTGGACGAGCCAGCCCATCGGTCGCGCGGGCTCCGGCCCGGGCCCGAACCAAAACAACGAGATCGACCTCGGCATCAAGTATGACAACAGCCTGCCGGGCGTCAGCAACACCGGTTATGAGCTCGGCTTCCAGATGTACTGGTATCCGAACTTCAGCGGTACTCCGGGCTGGTTGAGCCGTAACTACGAGCTCCACGTGGGCTTGAATTACGACACGACCGACTTGTTGAATAGCGCCGGCGTGGGCAAATACAACATTCAGCCGAGCCTGACGTATTTCCATGACGTCGTTCTCGACTCGAATACGTTCCAAGCGCAGTTGGCTTCGTATACGTTCGATCTGTCCGACACGTTCGGCCTGAAAGGCGTGACGCTGACCCCGACCGCGACCTTGGGCTGGACGGGCTTTCACCGTACCTACGGTGATGAACAGCCGGCTGGCGTCCCTGCCTGGGCCAATAGCTTCTACTACTACGAGCTCGACCTCGAGTTGGACTATAAGCCGAACAACACGGGCACGACGACGTTCTTCCTCGGTGGCCACTATGCTGGCAACTCCGACGGCACGACCGGCGCCGGGTTCTTCACCGTGGATGGCAATCCCCAACGCACGGGCACCGCGGGCGGTTCGCAAGACAACATCTGGTTCGGCTTTGGTATCAAGTTCAACCAGTAGTTAAATTCGGCACCCCACCCCGCGCGGCCATCGGCCGGACGGGTTGAGGATCGCCTGCAAGAGCCTGTTGTCCCGCACTGCGGGGCAACAGGCTCTTTTGTTTTGAAGACCGTATCATCTCCTTGGATGGAAATTTCCACAACTTGCCTCGCATTTGGCGGTTTACCCCATGACAACGGGGCTGATTGGCCGCCCGGGTTGATGCAACAATTTGGAAAAATTCCTTGCTTCCACCCGGTAATACGCCAATTAACACTATCAGAGTGCTTCTTGCCGCCCTCCCCGGCAGGCAAAAGCTCCAGGACCCCTCTAACCTATACTTATTTATGAATCAATCGTTGCTGAACAAAACCCTCCTCGCCCTGACAGTGGCAGCCTCGCTCGCCGTCCCGGCCCACGCGCAAAATTCCACCCCCTTGGGCCAATTGACCGGCACCGGCGTGGTAGCCTACGAGTCGCAATACGTCTACCGCGGCAAAAAGATCACCAATTCCTCGATTCAACCCACGGCTGAAATCGGCCTGACGCCCTCCAGCTCGCCGAATATGAATATTTACGTCGGCGCGTGGAGCAACCAACCCGTCGGCCGCCGCTTGGGCGCCCCCTTGGGTGCCGCCGGCCCGAACCAGTCCAACGAAATTGATGTCTGGGGGGGCGTGCACTATGACCTGCCAGCCCTTTCAGACTCGTTGAAATTCTCCGCCGATGTGGGCGACATTTACTACTGGTATCCGGAATCGGGCGGCGTGACGCCCACGATTAATCGCTTTGGTTCCCACTACAGCTATTCCGATGAAGTTTACTTCGGCCTGACTTGGCACACCCCGGCCATCGCCGGTGGTTCCAGCCTGAGTCCGTCGGTCTATTATTATCACGATATCATTCTCAACTCCGACACGGTGGAACTCTCCATTTCCACGACCATCGACCTCAGCCGTGTGCTGGGGCCCACCGGCTTCTCCCTCAAACCGAGCATCGTGGGCGGCTGGACGGCGTCCTCGAAAGCGTTTGGCGACCAATTACCCGGTGCCACCCCCAACTGGCGCAACAGCTATAAATACTGGAAAGCTGGCGTTGAATTGGACTATAACCTCAGCCCGCTGGCCTACCTCTTCGGTGAATTGGACTACGCCGGCAATGATGACGGCAAAACCGGCGGCCCCGCCGCCATCGGAGGCAACCCGCAATTGGGCGGCACCTCCAACAGCGTCTGGTTCGGCGCCGGCCTGAAGTTCCGCAAGTAAATCGCCCGCCGGGGCCAGTTTCCCGGTTCCCTGCGCGCCCGCCCCGGTATCGAGGCGGGCGCGCCTGTTTTGCCCTCCAGAATCGGATCAGGCTGAAATAGGGCAAATTTGCCTTTGACACCGGCGCGCGACTGTCTATTTTCTTTCCTTTTCCCGCGTTATGAAGACCACTCTCACCAAACCCGGCAACCACGCCAAGTGGCATGTCGTGGATGCCGACGGCAAAGTATTGGGCCGCCTGGCTTCCCAAATCGCGCAAATTCTGCGCGGCAAGCACAAACCCATTTACACGGCGAACGTGGACACGGGCGACTTCGTCATCGTCGTCAACGCGGCCAAGGTGCGGGTCACCGGCAAGAAGGAAACCCAGAAGCAATATATGTTCTTCACCGGCTGGGTCGGCCGCGAGCGCTACCGCAACGTCGCCCATTTCCGCGAACATCGCCCGGAATTTTTGATCATGAATGCCGTCAAAGGCATGCTGCCCGAAAACCGCATCGCCGACAAGATGCTGACCAAGCTGAAGGTCTATCCCGGCGCCGCGCACCCGCACGAAGCGCAACTGCCGCAGCCGCTCGCGCTGTAACTGCCATCCCCTTTTCCGATGATCTCCAAAACTGACAACGTCTTTATCGGCACCGGCCGGCGCAAGAGCGCCACGGCCCGCGTGCGCGTGTTCCCCGGCACCGGCAAAATCACGGTCAACAACCGGGATATCGCCACCCATTTGAAAGTCGAACGCTTCGTCAAGATGGCCACGGCACCGCTCACGACCACCAGCCTCGGCAGCTCGTATGATGTCGTGGTCGAAGTGTCCGGCGGCGGCAACGTCGGCCAGGCCGGGGCGATTTCGCTCGGCGTGGCCCGCGCGCTGCAACGCATGAATCCCGAATTGCGTCCCCCGATGAAAAAGGCCGGCCTGCTCACCCGCGATGGCCGCGAAAAGGAACGCAAAAAATCAGGCCAGCCCGGCGCGCGCAAACGCTTCCAGTTCTCGAAGCGTTAATCGGATTCCACTCCGAATCTTTGCGAAAGTCCTCCGGCGCGGTTCCCGCACGGAGGACTTTTTCTTTTTTCACCCTCGCGTCTGGCTTTACTTCTAACTTCATAATTCTTACTTCTTACTTCCCATGAACGTCGGCATCGTTGGAGCATCCGGATATTCGGGCGAGGAGCTGGTGCGGCTCCTGGCGCGGCACCCGCGCGCGCGGCTGCTGAGCGTGACTTCGCGCACGCTCGCGGGCCGGCCCGTGGCCCAAGTCCTCCCGCGTCTGCGCGGCGTGGTCGCGCCCGAATTGGTCTTCACGCCGAGCGAACCGGCCGCCCTGGCCGCCGACGCGCGGATCGACACTTACTTCCTCGCCCTGCCGCATGGCGTAGCCGCCGACTATGCGCGGCCCTTGCTCGCCGCGGGCAAGCGGGTCATTGACCTGAGTGCGGACTTCCGCCTCAGCTCAACCGCCACCTATCAGGAATACTACAACCACCCGCATCCCGCGCCGGATTTGCTGGGCGAGGCCGTCTACGCGCTGCCGGAGATCATGCGGGACGACGCATGGAAAAAAAAGCGCCTGCTCGCCTGCCCCGGCTGCTACCCCACCAGCGTGCTTGTGCCGCTCGTGCCGCTGCTGCGCGCGGGCGTGATCGCGCCGTCGAATATTGTCGTCAATTCCTTCAGCGGCGTCTCCGGTGCGGGCAAAAAGGCCGAGGACGACTATTTGTTCTGCGAGCGCGCGGAAAGCGCCAAAGCCTACGGCATTCCCAAACACCGGCATCTGTCGGAGATTGAGGAACAGCTTTCCGCCGCCGCGGGTTCGAAAATGATCATTCAATTCACGCCGCATCTGGCGCCGATGCGCCGGGGGATCGCCACGACCATTGTCGCGCGCGCGCAGGTAGGCGAGGTGGAGGCGGTTTACTCGGTCTGGCGCAAAGCCTACGCCGGGCAACCTTTTATTCAATTGCTCCCACTCGGCTCGACGCCGGACACGGCGCATGTCACCGGCACCAACCGGATTGACTTGGCCGCAGCCTATGACCCGCGCACCGGGAATTACATACTGACGTCCGCCGAGGATAATCTCCTCAAAGGCGCGAGCGGGCAAGCCGTGCAAATTCTCAACCTCGTCGCCGGCTGGCCGGTGACGGAGGGGTTGTTGTAATTCAAAGATTTTTCCCATGGCCATTGAATTCATCAACGACTCCGCCGGCCTTGGCGATGCCATCGGCTTCACCACCGCCGCGGTGGCCGCGGACATTCGCGAAAAAGGCACCGACCGGCTCGACCTCACCTTGGTATGTTCGACTCCGCCCTGCACCGGCGCAGGTGTGTTTACGCGCAATGATGTGAAGGCCGCGCCCGTGCGGGTCTGCCGCGAAATTTTGGACACCGGGAAGCCGCTGCACGGATTTGTGGCCAACAGCGGCAATGCCAACGCCTGCACGGGCGAGCAAGGCCTCGACGACGCGCGCGCCATGGCCGACCGCGCCGCCGCTGCGACGCAATTGCCGCATAATTCCTTTCTTGTCTGTTCGACGGGCCGCATCGGTCGTGCCTTGCCGATGCCGCGCATTCTCGCCCGCATTGACCAAGCCGCTGCCGCGCTCGCCGCCGGGCCTGAAGCAAGTCGAAAGTCGGCGGAGGCGATTCTCACCTCCGACACGCGCCCCAAGACCTGCACCGCACGCTTCACCTGGCAGGGTCGCACTGTCACAGTCGCCGCCATGGCCAAGGGCGCGGGCATGATTCAGCCGAACATGGCCACGATGCTGGCCTTTCTCTGCACCGATGCCGCCGCGCCTGTCGCGTTGCTACACACTGTTTTGGCTGGTGCCACTCATCGCACCTTCAACGCCATCACCGTCGACGGTGACATGAGCACCAACGACACCGTGCTGCTACTGGCCAACGGTGCCTCCGGCGTGAACCTCGCCGCCACCCCGGCGGAAGCGCGCGCGCTGTTTGCGGAGGCCATTGAGCAGGTTTGTGCGTGCCTCGCGGAAAAGATTGTCGGCGACGGCGAGAAAATTTCCAAGGTGGTTGAAATCATCGTGCGGGGCGCGCGGGATGAAGCCGCGGCCGAACGCATCGCCCGCGCCATCGGCAATTCGCTGCTGGTGAAATCTTCCTGGTATGGCGAAGACCCAAATTGGGGCCGGGTAATTGATGCCGCCGGGTATGCGCGCACGGGCTTGGTCGAGGAGAAGGTGGACATGTTTTATGACGAGACGCCGGTGCTCGACCACGGCATCGCGCAAAACCAGCACCTCGCGCGCTGGAAGGAGATCGTGAAACAACCACGTTTCCGCATCACGCTGGATTTGCGCCTAGGCGAAGGCATGTTTCGCCTGCTCGCCAGCGATTTGACCGAAGGCTACGTCAATTACAACAAAAGTGAATGATCGCTTTCAACAAACACCCGACCTCTCCAAGTTTGTCGCCTGTTTTTAACAAACCTTCCGCTTACCAGTCATCGCCTGAAAATCTAATAACTCGCGTTCGCCCTTGCGCCCGCGAAACTTGTTTGCCATTTTCAGCGCTTCCTCAAATTCATTCCCCATCAATTTCCGTTTAGCCCGATCCCGCGATGAATCCGGACCTCGATCCGACGACTAAAACGCAAGTATTGCTCGAGGCGCTGCCCTACATCCAGCGCTTTCGCGGCTCAACTTTTGTCGTCAAATTTGGCGGAGCGTTCATGGACGACCCCGACCCTTCCGCCCGCCTGAGCGGCGCGACGGACCTCGCGTTTCTCGCGGCTGTGGGTATCCAAGTTGTCGTCGTGCACGGCGGCGGCAAGGCCATCACGCGCGCGATGGAGTCGGCGGGCCTGAAACCGGAATTTCGCCACGGCTTGCGCGTGACGGATGAAGCCGCCATGCGCCTCGTGGACCAGACGCTCAACGGGCCGCTCAATGAGGAAATCTGCGCGTTGCTGCGGCAGATGGGCGGGCACCCTTACGGCATGAAGGGCAACGACGTTTTTCTTTGTCAAAAACATTTTCCGCTCGGCGAAAACGGCGAGCCGGTTGACCTGGGCTTTGTCGGCGAGGTGAACCACGTCAAAACCAAGCTCATTAAAAAGACGCTGGCCGACGGCTTCACGCCAATTCTCTCGCCCGTCGCGGTCGACGAAAAAGACCAGCCCTACAACACCAACGCGGATGTCGCGGCGGGCGCGGTGGCCAGCGCATTGCGCGCCCGGCGCTTGGTCTATTTGTGCGATGTGCCGGGGTTGCTCGCCGACCCGTCCGACCCCAGCAGCCTGATTTCCACACTGCGCGCAAGTGAAGTGGCGGACTTGAAAGCGCGCAAAATAATCACCAGCGGCATGCTGCCCAAAGTGGACAGCGCGGTCAAAGCCCTCGACGAGGGCGTCCACCGCGTGCACTTTGTCGACGGCCGCCAGCCGCACAGCACCCTGCTGGAAATTTTCACCGACAAAGGCATCGGCACGGAAATCATCGGCGGGTGAGTTTGGCGCAAGCCCTGCTTTGATGGAGCGGGGCTTTCCCTGATTGGGTTTTTCTTTTTTATTTTTCGACAATTTTTCATTACATTATTCGATTCCCCCCGCCATGCCGGTAGAAGCGACAGATTACGATTCGTATTTGCTGGGCAATTTTGCCCGGCCCGCGCTCACGCTGGCGCGCGGGCTGGGGCTGCGCGTCTGGGATTCGACCGGACGGGAATACCTTGATTTCGCCGCGGGCATTGCGGTGACGGGCCTCGGGCATTGCCATCCCACCTGGGTGAAGCGCGTGCAGGAACAGGCCGCCACCCTGACCCAGTGCAGCAATTATTTTCGCAACGAGCCACAACTGAAACTGGCGAAAGCCTTGGCTGACCGCATTGGCCCCGGGTGCATGTATTTTTGCAATTCCGGCACGGAGGCCAATGAAACCTTGTTGAAACTCGCGCGGCTGCATGGCGTCGCGCGCGAGGGCGGCGTCGACGGCAAGCGCTACAAAGTCATTTGCGCCAAAAATGCCTTTCACGGGCGGACCTTCGGCAGCATGGCGGCCACCCCGCAGGAAAAAATTCAGGGCGGCTTCCGGCCCATGCTCGACGGCTTTGCTTTTGGCGAATTAAACAACCTCGCCAGTTTCGAGGCGCTCATCGACGAGCAAACCGCCGCAATTTTCGTCGAAACCATCCAGGGTGAAGCAGGCGTTCACGCCACGACGCCGGAGTTTCTGCGCGGCTTGCGCAAGTTGTGCGACCAGCATCAAATCTTGCTTATGATTGACGAGGTGCAGTGCGGTATCGGGCGCACCGGCAAATTTCTTGCCTACGAACACGCGGGCATCAAGGCGGACGCCGTCGGCTTGGCTAAGGGTGTCGGCGGCGGAGTGCCACTTGCCGCCGTCTGGGTGGGCGCGCAGTTTGCGCCACTGTTCAAGCCCGGCTCGCACGGCACGACGTTTGGCGGCAATCCGCTCGTCTGCGCCGCGGGCCTCGCCGTGCTGGAGGTGATGGATCAGGAGCGGCTGATGGACAATATTAACGCGCTCGCACCGTCCTTTCACCAGAAACTTCGCGCGCTGGCCGCCGAGGTTCCACAACTGCTAACCGAAGTGCGCGCATACGGCTTTATGATTGGTCTGCAACTGACGACCGACCCGGCGCCAGTGGTGGCTGCCTTGCGCGAAGCCGGCCTGCTGGTCCCCTCCGCCGGCGGCAACAGCATCCGCCTGCTGCCCGCGCTGACCGCCACATCCACCGACCTGGATGCGGCGCTCGCCATCCTGCGCCGGGTATTCTTAAATTGGAAACCAAAGCCCGCGGCCAACGTTTAACTTCACTCTCATGAAACACTTTTTACAGGAGACCGATATTCCCGTCGACGAGCTTGACGGGCTGTTCAGCCACGCCGCCCGGCTCAAGCAACAACGCGGACGTTTTGGGGTGGATGCGCTGCGCGGGCAGTCCTGGGGCCTGATGTTTTTCAAGAAAAGCACGCGCACCCGCGTGTCCTTTCATGTCGGCGTCGCCGAATTGGGCGGGACGCCCCTGACGCTCAATTCCGACGACTTGCAAATTTCACGCGGGGAAACCGTGGCCGACACCGCGCGTGTGCTGTCGCGCTATCTCCACGGTCTGGTCATTCGTTGCTACGATCACGAGCTGCTCGAGGAATTCTCGCGGGCCGGCTCCATTCCCATTGTCAACGCGTTGTCGGATTTCCTGCACCCGTGCCAGATTTATTCGGACGTGTTTACTCTGGCCGAACGCTGGAGCGAAGGCGGCGACCTGCTCGGTTCGCTGGCGGGCAGAAAAATCGTGTTCTATGGCGATACGGCCTGCAACGTGGCCAATTCCTGGTTGCTGGCCGGGGCCCATTTTGGCCTGGAAGTCGTCCTCTGCGGGCCGCCGGGTTTTGAGCCGGGCGCGGAAATCCAATCCCTGCTCAAAAAATCGGGCGGCCACGTCAATTTCACGAGCAATCCGCGGGAGGCGGCGCGCGGGGCGGATGCCTTATACACGGACGTGTGGGTTTCCATGGGCAAGGAGGCTGAGGAAACCGGTCGCTTGCAGAAATTGAAACCCTACGCGGTCACCCGCGAATTGCTCGACCTCGCCAAACCCGGCGCATGGTTCATGCACTGCCTCCCGGCACACCCCGGCTTGGAAGTCGCGCAGGAAGTCCTCGACGACCCGCGCAGCATAATTTTTGACCAGGCGGAAAACCGCCTGCATGTGCAAAAAGCCATTCTGGCATGGATTGTCCGCCCATAACGGTGTTTATTTTCCCATTATCCTTGATCACCACAAAATGAAAATCGTTTTAGCCTATTCCGGCGGACTGGACACGTCCGTCATCCTTAAATGGCTCCGGGAGACGTATGATTGCCCCGTGGTCACCTTCGCCGCCGACATCGGCCAGGAGGAGGAGCTGCATGGCCTGCCCGCCAAGGCGAAAGCCACCGGCGCCGCCAAGCATTACACCCTCAACCTCGTCGATGAATTCGCCAGCGACTTCATTTACCCGATGATGCGCGCCAATGCGATTTATGAGAATCAGTATTACCTCGGCACCTCCATCGCCCGCCCGTTGATTGCGAAAGCGCACATCGAAGTCGCCCGGCGCGAGAAGGCGACGCACCTCGCCCACGGCGCCACGGGCAAGGGCAACGACCAATGCCGCTTCGAACTGACCTTTGCCGCGCTCGCGCCGGAACTTGATGTTATCGCCCCGTGGCGCGACGCGAAATTCCGCGCGGAATTCCCCGGGCGCACGGAAATGATCGCCTATTGCCGGGACCACAAAATCCCCGTCGAGGCCTCGGCGAAAAAGCCCTACTCAATGGATCGCAACCTGCTGCACATTTCCTACGAAGCCGGCATTTTGGAAGACCCGTGGTTTGACCCGACGACCCCGGAAAACAAGGGCATGTTCAAGCTCTCCGTCTCGCCCGAGGATGCGCCCAATCAGCCCGAATATGTCGAACTGGATTTCGCGCGGGGCGATTGCGTGGCGGTCAATGGCAAACGCTTGTCCCCCGCCGGGGTGCTGCGCGCCCTCAACAAGCTCGGCGGCAAGCACGGCATTGGTCGCGTCGACCTGGTCGAAAATCGTTTTGTGGGCATGAAAAGTCGCGGCGTCTATGAAACGCCCGGCGGCGCCATCCTCCTGCACGCCCATCGTCAGGCGGAAAGCCTCACCCTCGACCGCGACCTGGAGCATCTGCGCGACTCGCTTATTCCGAAGTATGCGGAACTGGTTTATTATGGCTTTTGGTTCGCGCCCGAACGCGAGGCGTTGCAGGCGCTGGTCGACCAGAGCCAGCAAAGCGTCACGGCCACCGTGCGCCTCAAACTCTACAAGGGCAACATCATCACCGTCGGGCGCAAGTCCCCGGTGTCACTCTACGACGCGAACATCGCCTCCATGGAGGGGGTGAAGAGCGCCTACAATCCCGATGACGCGACCGGCTTCATCCGTTTGCAGGGGCTGCGGCTGCGCGCGCGGTATGCCGCGAACCAGCGGAAGCCGGGTGGCAAAAAATAGGCGCGAGAACCCGCTTGCCCACCGCCGCCGTTTCGGGCAAGATTTTCACCCCGGCAACTTGCCCGCAAGTTTTCGGCCCGATGGCGGAATTGGCAGACGCGCTGGACTCAAAATCCAGTATCCTCTAAAGATGTGTCGGTTCGACCCCGACTCGGGCCACTTTTCTCTGCCAGCGGACTTCGGCCATGCTTTCCCGACTGCACATGTTGACGGCGCTGGTTTTGGCCTTTGCCGCGTCGGGACTTTCACTCTCGCAGGCTGCGCCGTTGCCCTTGCCACCGGATCAAACCGTGGTGGTGGTGGCAAAAAATGCTCCCGCGGCGGAACAGGATGCCGCCAAGCTGCTGCAAACCTGGTTGCGCAAAGCCTGCGGGGTCGCGAACGGGTTTGAAATATTAAATGTAGCGCCATCCTCCCCCAGCCCGGCGGCTAATGGCACCACCCTGGCCTTGGGTTCGGCGGCCGGCCCCATGGACCCGCGCGTGGCGTCCCTGGAGGACGATGGTTTTTTAATCCATCGGGAAGGAAGGACGATTGCCATCACCGGCCATACCGGAGACGGGACCTATTACGGCGCGGTGGACTTTTTGAACCGCTACGCCGGTGTGCGTTTTTACATGCCAACGGAGTTTTGGACGAGTCTGCCCTCCAGCCACATGGTGGCGTTTGATGGCGGCGATGTCTTGTCCCAACCCTTTGTGAATTCGGGCGATATTTCGCGCTATCCGCCCAACGATTACGGCGACCCCGACTGGCTGCGGCGCATCGGCGGCCTCCGGCGCAAAGGCGGCACGCATCAACACAACATTTTTTCGATCTTTCCCCCGGCGGAATTCGCCCAGAGCCACCCGGAAATATATCCGATGTATGACGGCCAGCGCTACATCCCCGCCACGGACACCGCCGCGGCCTGGCAAATTGATTTTGCCGAGCCCGGCACCCTGATCGCGGCGGAACAATCGCTCGCGGAATATTTCCAAAAAAATCCCTCCGCCCAATATATTGCGGTGAGTATCAACGACAACGACCGCTGGAGCCAAAGCGAACTGAATCAGAAGATAGTGGCCGAATTTCAAGCCCGGCATCCTCAAGGCGATTACAAAAGCGAAGCGGCCAGCGACATTTACTGGCGCTTCATGAATCAACTGGCGGCCTGGATGAAACAGAAGCTTCCGGGAAAATTGCTCATGGGTCTCGCCTACCGGCTGACCTCCACGGTGCCCGCCTTCCCGCTGGAGGACAATATTGTGGTTTACACAAATTATCATTTGTCCGAATTACCTTATTACACGGAATCCGCCCCGGGCCAGCCAACTTTACTCGATCAATGGCTGGTGGCGGCACCCCACTTCGGCAACCATGAATGGTATGAGGGCGCCGGCTATGTCATGCCGCGAATTTATTCCGGCTACTGGTCGCAGTTTTTGCGGATACTGGCCCGGCGTTACGCGAGCGTTTTCATGCATGCCGAAGCCTACCCGAACTGGGGATTTGACGGCCCCAAATACTACATCATGGCGCGCCTGTGGTGGGATCCGCAACTGGATCCGCAGGCGTTGACCCGCCAGTTTTGTGACGACCTGTTTGGCCCGGCCGCCCCGGCCATGTTCCAATATTTTTCCAAACTGGAGGATCTCTGGAGGCAGCTCGATAGCACGGACGGACCCAAGCGCAAAATCGACGTCTGGTATAACCAATTTTCGACTTCGTATTCCAGTCGTTTGATGATTCAGCATTGTCGCGACTTGCTGCAGCAAGCCACTTCGCTGGCGCAAACCACCGAGCAGCAGGCGCGCATCGCGCTTTTTGCCAAGTGTTTCTCCTTCAGCGAATGCCTTTTTAATCTGGCCGCGCAACCAGACAGCGTGGCCTTGCATGACGAAGCGGTCAGGCAGACCCGGGATTTGGCCAAGGATCCGTGGACAGTGTTCAGCCCCGATAATCTCACCCAGGCCATCGTAGCCATCTACCACGACCCGGCCAAAAAATAAATTAACGCATAACTCGCGCCCCCGGGCCGGCGCGGGTGGAAAAGACGACGGGGGCGTGGCCAAATTGTCGCGTGTAATCAGCCAACTCGGCTGCAACAGCGTCGAGCTTGAACTCCGGGCTGGCCAAGGCCATGACCGCCCCGCCAAAGCCCCCCCCGGTCAGCCGCGCACCGTGGATGCCGACCAGGGGCACGAGCCGATCGACCAGAAAATCCAATTCGGGACAGCTGTTGGCAAATAATTTCCGCGAGCTTTGGTGGGAGGCCACCAGCAGTCGACCAACGGCTGCGAGGTCGTTCCGCGCCAGTGCCGTCACCGTTTGGTGTACGCGTTCAATTTCCCGGGTGACGTGAAGGGCGCGCGCAAACTGCACTTCGCTTAAGCTGGCACGCTGGCGCTCCACTTCGGAAACAGTCAAGTCGGCCAGGCACCGGGCCTGTGGGTGGAAGCGCTGCAAGACCTTGAGGGCGTCCTCGCACTCGCGGCGGCGGGTGGCGTAGAGCGAATCCAGCAAAGCATGTTTGGTCCCGGTGTTAAAGACCCAGAAGCGGGCGGATTCCGGCAAGGGCAAAGCCTGAAACGTCTCGGCGCGGCAATCGAGCAGCACCAAATGGTCGGCCTGGCCAAAGGCGGAAACACCCTGGTCGAGCAGGCCGCAAGGCATGCCGACAAATTCATTTTCTGCCTGTCGACAGCGGCGCGCCAATTCTAAAAGTTCGATTTGAAAGCCAAAAAGTTCCCGCAGCGCCATGCCGGTGGCGAGTTCGAGGGCTGCACTGCTCGACAAGCCCGCGCCGGCGGGCAAGTCGCCCGCGATGGCCAGATCAAATCCCCCCGGAACAATTTCTCCATTTTGCTGGAGCGACCAGGCGACCCCGAGCGAGTAATTGGCCCAAGCCGAGGCCCCCACTTGCGGGGCCAGCCCGACAAAGGACGCTTCCACGGTCGCGCCATAATCAGGACTGAACACCCGAATGCGTCCATCCGACCGCCGACGGGCGGCCACTTGCACGCCGCGATCAATGGCCGCGCCGATGACCAGCCCGCCATTATAGTCCACATGATTGCCGATGAATTCGAGCCGCCCGGGCGCGTAGCCGCAAACGGTCGGGGCCAAACCGTAGATTTGCTGAAAGACGGCGACGGCGGAGTCAGGCGCGGACATGGGCAAAGGGGGTCGCCGAAGTTGAGAGGGGCGAGGAGTGCCCGAAGATTGTGAAAGTTGGAGCGGGAAAAGGAAAGCGGGAAAACGGCATGCAGGGGGCATTGCCTTTTGGGGCGGGGCGGAATAGGCTGGAAAAGTTGTTGTTGGCCTTGGACCCAAGCTGTCATGCAAAAATCCTCATCCCCGCAGGAAGTGGCCGAACTGGAACTGGCGCTGGAAAAATCGCGCCAGACGCCCGGCTTTCGCGCGGGGCTGGCGTTTTTCTGGGGACTCATCATGGCCAAGTGCCTGCTGGCCCAATGGTCCGCCACCGTTTACCAAATCCCCATTAACACGGGCCTTTATGTTTGGGCCTTGTCGGTCGGCGGCTCGGGCGCATTGACGTTGATTTACGCCTTCATCCTGTTTCGCGAATTGCCGCGGATGCCCCTGCATGGGCGCATCGTCAGTGCGACGTGGCTGGGCTGTGGCGCAGGGTTTGTGGTGCTGGCCGTGGTGGCGGTGGCCTACGGAACATTCAGCATTTTCCTGCTGCCGGCGCTGGCGGCGGTGTTGTTGGGCGTGGGCTGCCACATCCACAGCGTCGTGACGCGGCAACGCCTGTTCAAATTTCTAGCCTTCGGTTGGTGGCTGGCGGCGCTGGGCCTGTTCACCCAGCCCAATATAAATTCGCTGGCCTGGATGGCCCTGAGTCTGGCCGGACTGGTCGTGCTGCCCTCGGGGTGGATGTTGTTTTCCCGCCGCAAAGCCGACTGATACTGCCATTACGCCGAACGGTTCTTGCGGTCTTTGCGCTCGGGCAGTTCCGGTTGGTGCGAATAGTAGTCGTAGTAGCGGTAGGAGTAGTAACCCGGTTCGCGGTGGTCGATGAAATTGACCACCATGCCGTAAACATTGACGCCGCGGCGGTGCAGATTTTCCAACGATGTGCGCACCTGGCGCAGGCGGGTGAAGCCCGCCCGCACCACAAAGATCACGGCGTCGGCGCGGGTCGCAAAGCTCGCGGCATCGTCCGTGAGCAGAATGGGCGGGCTGTCGAACACCACGAAATCATAGCGCTGGCGGAGCGTCTGAATGGAGTCGCGGAAACGGTCGCTCATCAAAAGCTCGCCGGGCTGGGCGGGATACTTGCCGCAGGAAATGAAATCCAGATTTTCCGAACCGGTGGGCCGGATGACCTGTTCGAGCGGCACATTATTGGCGATGTGCTCCGCCAAGCCCACGTCGTTGGGCAAGCCAAAGCGCTTGTGCAACTGGCCGCGGCGCATGTCGGCATCGACCAGCAGGGTGCGCGAGGCGGCAAAACCCAACGTGATGGCGAGATTGGAGGACAGGGTGGACTTGCCCTCGGACGGCATCGAGCTGGTCAGCATGATGATGCGCGGGCGCTGGCCCTGCCGGTCCATATAAAGCAGCGAGGAGCGGATATTGCGGCAGGACTCGGCAAACATCTGGCGCTGGTCGCCATGCTTGAGCAGCTCGACCTGGCCGTTCGTGCGCTTTTGCATCGGGATGACGCCGAGCATCGGCTCGTCGAAGCGCTGGGTTAAATCCTCGACGGACATGACCCGGCCATCAAGCGCGCCCAGGAGGAAAATGATGATGACACCAGCGACCAGCCCGATAAAGGCGCCCTCGGCAATGGGCCGCAAGGGGTTCACCGTTTGCTCCAGCGCCGGGGTGGCGTGGAGATTGATTTGAAGCATCTCCTGGCCGATTTCACGGTTTTCCCGCAACGAGGCCGTGCTCTGCAGGGTCGAGGCATAGGTGGTCTTGAGCATCTCGATTTGCGTGGTGTAATCTTCAATCTTGGTCCGAATCTTGTTGTCGTCCTTCGTCGTTGTTTCCAGCGCCCGCTGGCTTTCGAGGGCGGCGGCGAGTTCAACTTTGAGGTAATCCTTTTCCGCCTCGAGTTGCGCCACGCGTTGCAGGCGGAGTTCGCGCAGGTTGCCCTGCATCCGCTCAAGGTTGTTGGTCAAATTCGCCATGGTCGGGTGGCGCTTGCCCAATCCAATGCTGAGCTGGTCGAATTGGGTCTGGAGACTCAGGAAGGTGTCCTTGGCTGTCTGGTAATCCGCGTTGGGCGGTAGCAGTTTCAAGCTGGCGAGCTCCCGGTCAATTTCCTCCACATGGTCACCGGTGCTGTTAGTGCCATTGACATAATCTTTGAATTTGCCGTCATCGATAAGCTTGGCGTTGGCATTGGCGGTTTTCAAAAAATCCAGTTGGGCGTTCATTTCGTTGATTTGATCCGTGACGGCGCTCAATTTGGCCAGCGCCTCGTTGGCGGCCGTTTCCGCCGCGCCCACGCTGGCAAAGGTGTGGCTGGAGACAAAGGTATCGCGATCCACCATCAGCGCGTCCATCTGCGCCTTGATTTTGTTGCCGGATTTTTCCAGCGCGATGGTGTAGGAGTCGTAGACCTGCTGGCGTTTATCATCGCGGGATTGCAAGTATACGCCCATCCAGGTATCGAGAAAGTATTGGGTGAATTTCGGGTCGCTGCCCTTTGCGGTCAATTGCAGGATGCTGGTGCCGGGCAGCACCAGGGCGTCGGGGATGACCCAGGGGGTGTTGTTCAGGTATTCCGGGTGCAAGGCGCAGACCTGCATCTTGGCGTTTTGCTGCACGTCCTCGCTTTGCATCAGGTGGATTTGATTCTGGAAGAAGTTCGCCACCATTTCATTGATGGACGCCCCCGTGCTGAGCGAGGAAACCAGATTGCTGACATTCATCTCCGCCCGGGAGACATAGGTGGGCGTGGCGTCGCGCATCTTCCACTTTTGCACAATCACGCCGGCGGCCACGGTGAAGATGACGATCCACCAGAAGCGCTTCAGGTAGATGCGCGCCCGGAACAAGAAGGCGTGGAACGTCTCCGACCACTCGACCTGTTGGCCGCCTTCGCTGGTTTCGATTACGGGCGTGGGCATGGGAAAATTGGGCGGAAAGCGAGGGTGGTTCCTACGGTCTTAGCGTTGGGCAAAAATGGAATAATCCACATAGATATTGTCGCCCGGCATCAGGACCATGTCTTTGTCTTTTTGGGCCCTAAAGATGACGTCGTCCACATTCACGTAGTATTGATGCAAAGTCTCCTTGCCATCCTTGTCCC
>Ga0265320_10001310_pt1 | contig 18189 bp, 23 predicted proteins | sample 4827metaG_FD_202087 | JGI IMG/M metagenome (GOLD analysis project Ga0265320, IMG submission 202087) | Rhizosphere microbial communities from Carex aquatilis grown in University of Washington, Seatle, WA, United States - 4-8-27 metaG | ecosystem: Host-associated > Plants > Roots > Rhizosphere >...
GGTCGCGGCCGGCGACCAGATCGTGATCGAAACGCCGGGCGGCGGCGGGTATGGAGCGGCCTAACCTCTCCCGCTTGCGGGAGAGGTCGAACGGCGCGAAGCGACGTTCGGGTGAGGGCTAACCGACGGCGTGCTGTGAGGTCTCGACATCGGCGACCGCCATCTCGCCTTCCGGCTCCAGGCCCAGTTCCTTCAGCTTGCGATAGAGCGTCGAGCGGCCGATGCCGAGGCGGCGGGCGACTTCCGACATGTGGCCGTCATAGCGGCCGATCGCCATGCGGATGACCTCCGCCTCGATCTCTTCGAGCTTGCGCATATGGCCGGCGCCGTCGGTGCCCGACAGTGCGTAGGGCGAGGCATGCGCCGGCATGACGACCGTCGGCGTGGGCACGGGCATGGAGGCATGGGCGGACGACATCGCGGCGGCGGCGGCCGGGGCGCGCGCGATGCGGGCCTCGACGCCGAGCGCGGCGGCGATCTGCGGAAAGTCGCAGACGTCGAGCAGCGTGCCGTCGCACAGCACCACGGCGCGGAAGATCGTGTTCTCGAGCTGGCGCACATTGCCCGGCCAGTTGAACTTTTCGAGCAACTGCGCGGCCTCGGGCGTCAACCCGCCGACCGGCTTGTGCTCCTCGGCGGCGAAACGGTCGATGAAATGGCGCGCCAGCGCGGGCACGTCGTCGCGCCGGTCGCGCAGCGACGGCACGAAGATCGGAAACACGTTGAGGCGGTAGAACAGATCCTCGCGGAACAGCCCGTCGCGCGCGAGCTGGGCGAGATCGCGGTTGGTGGCGGAGATGATGCGCACATCGACCTTGACCGGCCGCTTGGCGCCGACCGGATCGACCTCGCCTTCCTGCAGCGCACGCAGCAGCTTGACCTGCATGTCCAGGCGAAGCTCGCCGATCTCGTCGAGGAACAGCGTGCCGCCGTCGGCTTCCTGGAACTTGCCCAGATGCTTGTCGCTGGCGCCGGTGAACGAGCCTTTCTCGTGGCCGAACAGGATCGACTCGATCAGGTTCTCCGGAATGGCGCCGCAGTTGACGGTGATGAACGGCCGCCCCGCGCGCTCGGACGAGCCCTGGATGGCGCGCGCGATCAATTCCTTGCCGGCGCCGCTCTCGCCCTCGATCAGGATGGGGATGTTGGACTGCGCGGCGCGCTGGCCCAGGCGGAAAACCTGCTTCATCTCGGCGGAGGTGCCGATGAGATCGTCGAAGGTGAGCCGGTTCTCGCTCTTCTTCTTGAGCTGCTTCACCTCGCCGGTGAGGGTGCCGATCTTGAGCTGGTTGCGGATGGAGATCGCGATTCTTTCCGGACTTGCCGGTTTCACCAGGAAATCGTTGGCGCCGGCGCGCATGGCTTCGACCGCGCTGTCGATGCCGCCCTTGGCGGTCAAGACGATCACGGGAAGCTCGGGATGGGCGGGGCGCAGCTTGGCGAGCACGTCGATGCCGCCCATGTCGGGCATGACGAGATCGAGCAGCACCAGATTGATCTGCTCGCCCTTGGGGCCGTTGACGAGGTCGAGCGCGGGGCCGCCGCCCGGCGCGGTGACGACGTGCATGCCCGAGCGCGTGATGGCGGCCTCGAGCAGGCGGCGCTGCACGGGATCGTCATCGACAACGAGAATCGTCTGCGCCATGGACCTGCCTCGAAACGGAACAGCGGCCATTGTGGCGATCAGGGGTAAACGACGCGTTTAGGCGCGGCTTACGGTTTTTTTTGCGCAATTCCCCTCGCAACTTGGTGAAGGATCGGTAAAGACTGCGCCAGCCATGAATGCATCGTCGACAAAACAGTGGATCGCGCGGTTTGCGCTGCTGGGCCTGGCGCTCGCGCCGGCCATGGCGAGGGGCGAGCACGTCGCCGCCGATCTGCACTTTCGGCTGATCGACAACCGCGTCTTCTTGCCCGCGACTCTCAACGGCCATGGGCCGTATCAAATGCTGCTCGACACCGGCGCCGACGTCGCCGGCGTCTCGCTGGACGTGCTGCGCGAGATCGGCGCACCGGTGCGCGGCCGCGAGCAATTGGGCGGCGCCGGCGAGAACACCGAGGCCGTGACGAAGACCGAAATTGGATCGGTGCGTTTGGGCGGCGCGGCATTCCGCGACTGGCCCGCGATCGCGCTGGGTTTCGGGGCGCACAACGCGGTGATCGGTTTTCAGCGTTTCGACGGCGTCGCCGGGCAACAGGTGTTCCGCCGCTACGTCGTCGACATCGACTTCGCGCGCACGCGCCTGACGCTGATCGAGCCGAAGGATTATCGCGCCCCCGCCGGCGCCATCGTTGTCCCCTTCACCTTTTACGACGGCTATATCCCGCTGGTGCGCGGCGCGATCGCGGGCGTGCGCGGCAAGTTCATGGTCGATCTGGGCGATCGCTCGTCGTTGACGCTGTTCGGATCGTTCTGGCGCGGGCATGGCCTCGACGACAAGCTCGGACCCGGCATCGACGCACTGACCGGTTACGGCCTGGGCGGACCGGTGCGCGGACTTGTCGTGCGCGTGCCGGGCTTCAGCTTCGGAGCGGCGACGGCGAAAGGCGTCGTGGCGCGCCTGTCGCTGCAGGCTTCGGGCGGCTTCGCCGATACGCACATCGCCGGCAGCATCGGCGCGGGCCTGCTGCGGCGGTTCCGCACGATCTTCGACTATCCGCACAGCCGGATTCTGCTGCTGCCGCAGACGGCACAGCCCGACCGTTACGACCGCGCCGGGATGTGGCTCGGGCGGCACGGGGCGCAGTTCGAGGTGTTCGACGTCGTCGCCGGCGGTCCGGCGGAGGTCGCGGGGCTGCGCAAGGGCGATGTCGTGACGCAGATCGACCGGCGCAAGGTGGAGACGCTCGATCTCTTCGCCGTCCGCGAAGAATTGCGCGATCCACGCTACAACGAGCCCCTGCTCGTGGACTTTTTGCGCGGCAGCCGCGCCGGACAGGCCACGCTGCGCCTGCGCGATCAGCTGCCGGGAGGGTGAGGCCATCGCCGACGCCCGCGATTATTGGAGCTTCTTCGCCAAGGACGCGCGGCGCACGGGAAGCGCGCTCTACGCGCGGCTGGCGCAAGGCGTCGGCGGCGACGCGGAACTCAAGACGCTGGCGGCGCGGGCGAAGCCCGGCCAGCCGCACGCCAACCTGCTGTTCGGCGCGGTGCATTTGCTGATCCTGCGCGGAGCGCAGCATCCGCTGACGCGGTTCTATCCGACGGCCGGCGGCGCCGGATCGCCCGATAGCGAGGATCCCTATCCCGATTTTCGCGATTTCGTGCGCGCGCACCGCGCCGCGATCGAGCCTTTGATCGCCAGCCGGGTGACCAACACGAATGAGGTCGGGCGCAGCGCCCTCCTGCATGCGGGCTTTCGCGCCATCGCCGCGCAGGCCGGGGCGCCCCTCGCACTGATCGAGATCGGACCCAGCGCGGGTCTCAACCTGATCTGGGACCGCTATGGCGTGCGCTATGCGAAGGATGGCGTTGTCGCGGCGGCGGTGAACGCGGACGCGCCGCTCGTCATCGATTGCGAATTGCGCGGCGATGGTGTGCCGCCGACAGGGCCGCAACCCAAGATCGCGTCGCGCGTCGGGCTGGAACTGAACCCCGTCGATCTGGACGACGCCGACGATCGCGACTGGCTGCGCGCCTTGATCTGGCCCGACCAGGTGTCGCGGCTCGAACGGCTGGACCGTGCCATCGCGCTGTTCGCGGCGGAGAAACCGCCGATCCTGGCGGGCGATGCGCTGGCGCTGTTGCCCGATGCGCTGGCGCGAGGCCCGCGCGACGCGGCGGCGGTGGCCTATCACACCATCGCGACCTATCAGTTCTCGACGCAGATGAAGGAGGCGCTGGAGAGCCTGCTGGTCGTCGCGGGCCTGCGCCGGCCGGTATGGCGGCTGTCCTTCGAACATGACGGCACGCTCTATGTTCTCTCGGCGATCCGCTACGCCGACGGAACGCGCGAGGAGACGAGACTGGCATCTTGCCACCCCCATGGAACGTGGCTTGAGTGGCTGGCCTGATCGGGCACAATGCCGCGATGAGCGACGTTCCGATCATCCCCCCGGTGCCCGGCATCCTGCCCGACACCGAAAAGCAGATGTTCACGCTGCAGGCGACGCAGGGCCCGCTCGCCGCCTTCGACGGCGCGCCGCCGCCCGCGCCCAAATGGTTCGAAGACGCGCTGGCGATCAAGCCTGAGAGCCGCTTCATCGAGGTCGCGGGCGCCAAGATCCACTATCTGCGCTGGGGCAACCGCGCCTGCCCGGGCCTTCTGCTCGTGCATGGCAATGCGGCGCACGCCCATTGGTGGGACTTCGTCGCGCCCTTCCTCGCCAAGGACTACAATGTCGCCGCCATGGACCTTTCCGGCATGGGCGACAGCGACTGGCGGCCGGGCGGCTACTCCATGGATACTTTCGCGCGCGAGCAGATCGCGGTGTGCGAGGACGCGGGCATGTTCAAGCTCGACGAACCGCCGGTGATCGTGGCGCACAGCTTCGGCGGCTTCGTCACCATGCTGACCGGGGGGCTCTATGGCGACCGGCTGGCCGGGGTGGTGATCGTCGATTCGCCGGTCAATCCGCCGGACCGCCCGGGCGGGCCGCCCAACCGGCCGGTGCGGCCGCACAATATCTATCCCAGCTTCGGCGCCGCGATGGCCCGCTTCCGCCTGATGCCGCCGCAGATCTGCGACAATCTCTACCTGGTGGACTGGGTGGCGCGGTATTCTCTGAAGGAAGTCCCGCAGGACGATGGCGGAACCGGCTTCACCTGGAAGTTCGATCCGGCGATCTGGCAGCGCTTCTCGATCGGCGACACCGCCCAGCGGCTGAAGGCCACGCGCTGCCGAATCGCGGTGTTCCGCGGCGAGCATTCGGTGCTGCTGCCGCCGGAGATCGGGGAATACATGTTCGAGCTTCTGGGCCGCCAGGCGCCGGTGGTGGAGATCCCCCAGGCACAGCATCACATCATGCTCGACCAGCCGCTCGCCCTGGTGGCGGCGCTGCGCGCGCTCCTCGCCGATTGGGAGCACTCGTTGCCGACGCGAAAACTCGGCTGAAACGCCCGATTTTCGCGTTGTCTGACGGGCGCTGCTTGCTATAGTCCCGCCCGCTTGGACTCATTGCTTGGTGCGCAACGCATGTTGCGCTTAGGGGATTCGAATGGCCGCACACGGCGACAGCGACTACAAGCCCGGCACGATGGACATCAGCGGCCATATCAAGGCCTGGGCGGGCTTCACAACCTTCGTCAAATGGTCGATGGGGGGCATCCTTCTGATCATGCTGTTCCTCGCCTTCTTCCGGACTCACGGCTGACGCCGAACACATGAAGCTCGCCATCCTCAAGGAGCGGCTCGCCGGCGAGACGCGCGTCGCGGCCTCGCCCGATACGGTCAAGAAGTTCAAGGGTCTGGGGCTCGACGTCGCGGTGGAGGCGGGCGCCGGCGCCGCGGCGCGGGTGTCGGATGCGGATTTTTCGGCCGCCGGGGCGACGATCGCGCCGGATTCGGCGGCGGCGCTGTCGGACGCCGACATCGTCCTGTCCGTGCGCGCGCCCGACGCCATGCAAATCGCGCAGATGAAGAAGGGGGCGGTGCTCGCCGCCCTGCTCGCTCCGTATACGGATAAAGACACGCCGGCCAAGCTGGCGGCACGGGGTGTCGATGGTTTCGCGATGGAATTGCTGCCGCGCATTTCGCGCGCCCAGGCGATGGACGTGCTGTCGAGCCAGGCGAACCTCGCCGGTTATAAGGCGGTGATCGACGCGGCCGCGCAGTTCGGCCGCGCCATGCCGATGATGATGACGGCGGCGGGCACCATCGCGCCGGCGCGCGTGCTGGTGATGGGCGTGGGCGTGGCGGGTCTGCAGGCGATCGCGACGGCGCGGCGGCTCGGCGCCATCGTCTCGGCGACCGACGTGCGGCCGGCGACCAAGGAGCAGGTGGAATCGCTCGGCGCGACCTTCGTCGCGGTGATGGACGAGGAATTCAAGAACGCGCAGACCGCGGCCGGCTATGCCAAGCCGATGAGTGAGGAATACCAGAAGAAACAGGCGGCGCTGATCGCCGAGACGATTCGCAAGCAGGACATCGTCATCACCACCGCGCTGATCCCGGGCCGCAAGGCGCCGGTTCTGGTCAGTGAAGAGATGGTCAAGACGATGAAGCCCGGTTCGGTGATCGTCGATCTGGCGGCGGAGCAGGGCGGCAATTGCCCGCTGACCAAGGCCGGCGAGGTTTACGAGATCCACGGCGTGACGCTGATGGGCTACACCAATCTGCCGGGGCGGCTGGCGGTCGATGCGTCGTCGCTCTACGCGCGCAATCTGTTCAATTTCGTCTCGCTGATCGTCGACAAGAAGACGGGCGCGCTGGCGCTCAATTGGGAAGACGAGATCGTCAAAGGCGCCGGGCTGACGCGCGGCGGCGAGATCGTGCATCCGAGCTTGAAGGGTTAGCGGCATGGAACTGGTCGATCCCATCGTCTTCCGGCTGACGATCTTCGTGCTGGCGATCTTCGTCGGCTATTTCGTGGTGTGGGGCGTGACGCCCGCGCTGCACACGCCGCTGATGGCGGTGACCAACGCGATCTCCTCCGTGATCGTGGTGGGTGCTTTGATCGCCGTCGCCGTGCCGGTGCTCAATGCCGGATCGTGGATATCGAAGGGCCTCGGCTTCGGCGCGCTGATCCTGGCGAGCGTGAACATCTTCGGCGGCTTCCTCGTCACCGCGCGGATGCTGGCGATGTATAGAAAGAAGGCGAAGTGATGGGTTCGTCGCTTCAGGCCGATCTCGCAGCCCTCGCCTATCTCGTTTCGGGTGTCCTGTTCATCCTGGCGCTGAAAGGCCTGTCGTCGCCGGCGTCGAGCCGGGCGGGCAACCGCAACGGCATGATCGGCATGGCGATCGCCATCGCGACGACGCTGTGGGTGGCGGACGTTACCGACCCGCTGACCTGGGCGCTGGTGATCGGCGGCCTCGCCATCGGCGGCGGCATCGGCGCGGTCACCGCGCGGCGCATCGCCATGACGGACATGCCGCAGCTCGTGGCCGCGTTTCACAGTCTGGTGGGCCTCGCGGCGGTGCTGGTCGCCGGCGCCGCGTTCTATTCGCCGGAGGCCTTCGGCATCGGCGCCGAGGGCGCGATCCGCACGCAGAGCCTGATCGAGATGAGCCTGGGCGTCGCCATCGGCGCCGTCACCTTCGCCGGTTCCCTCATCGCTTTCGCCAAACTGAACGGCAATATGAGCGGCGCGCCGATCATGCTGCCCGCGCGCCACCTGCTCAACATCCTCATCGCGCTCGGCATCGTGGCGCTGATCGTCATCCTGGTGCTGCAGCAGCCGGTCTGGGCGTTCTGGGCCATCGCGGTCCTGAGCTTCGTGTTCGGCATCACGCTCATCATCCCCATCGGCGGCGCCGACATGCCGGTCGTGGTGTCGATGCTCAACTCCTATTCGGGCTGGGCGGCGGCGGCGATGGGCTTCACGCTGGAGAATTCGGCGCTGATCATCACCGGCGCGCTGGTGGGTTCGTCGGGCGCGATCCTGTCCTACATCATGTGCAAGGGGATGAACCGCAGCTTCATCTCGGTGATCCTGGGCGGCTTCGGCGGCGAGACCGGCGGGCCGGCGGGGCCGGCGGAGACGCGTCCCGTCAAGCAAGGCTCGGCCGACGACGCGGCCTTCATCATGAAGAATGCGGGCTCGGTCATCATCGTGCCGGGCTACGGCATGGCGGTGGCGCAGGCGCAGCACGCGGTGCGCGAGATGGCCGACAAGCTGAAGGCGGAGGGCGTCAAGGTCTCCTACGCCATCCATCCCGTCGCCGGCCGCATGCCGGGCCATATGAACGTGCTGCTGGCCGAGGCCAACGTGCCGTACGACGAGGTGTTCGAGCTGGAGGACATCAACAGCCAGTTCGCGCAGGCGGATGTCGCCTATGTCATCGGCGCCAACGACGTGACCAACCCGTCCGCCAAGACCGATCCCAAATCGCCGATCTACGGCATGCCGATCCTGGACGTCGAGAAGGCCAAGACCGTGCTCTTTGTGAAGAGAGGAATGGGCTCGGGCTATGCCGGCGTGGAGAACGAGCTGTTCTTCCGCGACAACACGATGATGCTGTTCGGCGACGCCAAGAAGATGACCGAAGAAATCGTCAAGGCGCTGGGGTGACGAGGGCCGGGTTGGGCGGTTATAATCGCCCGCGCCGGAGGCCCCTATGGACGAACTGCTGAACCGAATTGCGACCGATGCGAAGGTAATGCTCGGAAAGCCGGTCGTTCGCGGAACGCGGATCACCGTCGAGCACATCATGCGCGAGCTGGCGGGCGGCATCACGGCGGCCGAACTCGTCGATATGCATCCGCAGGTCTCTCTCGATGACATACGTGCGGCTTGTGCCTATGCGGCGTCGCGGGTCGCCGAGGATCGCGTGTTGTTCGTTGCCGAGTAATGCGAATTCTTGCCGACGAGAATTGCGACCGTCTGATCGTCGAGGAATTGCGTAACGCCGGCCATGACGTGATATCCGCCATGGAGGATTTGTCCGGCGGGAGCGATGGTGATCTTTTCCGATTGGCGCACGCCCAACAACGCGTCCTGCTGACGGATGATCTCGATTTCGGCCACATCACGAAAATGGAGACTCTCCGGCCCCCAGCGGTCGTCATCGTCCGCATTGATGGAATGTCGCGCGATGCCCGGGCCAAGCGCGTGCTGAATTGCGTGCGGGCGCTGGAGGGCACCGTCGGCGGGCACATCGCGGTCATCGAGCCCGGTCAAGTTCGGTTGCGCGCCATGCAAAGCCTTTCGACATGACGATCATCCGCCCCGCCCGCCTGCCCGGCGACAAGCCGGCGCTTCTGTCGTTCATCGACGGCCTGCAGGCCTTCGAATACGCCTTCGAGCCCAACCGGCGTCTCGACGCCACGGTGGCGGCGGAGCATTTCGCTAAGATCGAGCGGGAGATCGCGGAAAAGGGCGGCGCGATCTTCGTCGCGGCGGGCGCGGACGATGCGCCCGTCGGCTGGGCGGTGGTGCACGAGAATCTGCTTGCCGGCTTCGTCGTGGAGGCCGAGCGGCGCACCGCCTATATCGCCGAGCTCTATCTCGTCGAGGCGGCGCGGGGGCGTGGAGCGGGGCGCGCGCTGATCCAGGCCTGCGAGGATTGGGCGCGCGGTCGCGGCATCGGCATCGTCATGATCGGCGTGCTGCCGGGCAATCGCGGCGCCCACGCGGTTTATCGCAAGGGCGGCTATGTCGACTATGCGGTGGAGCTGCGCAAGCGATTGTGATCTGCGGCAGGCGCGGTGGCGTCTTGCGCGCGCGGAAGGCCGTCCCGCCGCTCGGCGATGGTAGACTGCGCGCCTTTCGAGGGAGCGCCGCGATGGACCACTACCACACCTGGTTCGATCTCAAGCCGGGCGTGCGCGATGCCGATTTCGCCCGCGCCATGTCCCGCTATATGGGCCACCTCAAGGAGAACGGGATGATCGAGGGTTGGCGGCTGACCCGGCGCAAGCTCGGCTTCGGACCGGCGGATCTCGGCGAATTCCACATCGTGATGGAGACGCGCGATCTGGCGCAGCTCGATGCCGCTTTCAACCATGTCGCGTCGCGCCGCGAGCCGGTGGAGAGCGCCCATTTCGGGATCAACGCCCATGTTCGGAACCTGAAGATCGCGCTCTATCGCGACTTTCCCGATGCGGTGCGCCACGAGGGCGAAGAGAAGTTCTGAGTGGGCCGGAACGCCTATTTCGCGCCGCCGAGCTTGGCGATGTATTTCCACTGCTCCGGCGTGACGGGCTGCACGGAAAGCCGCGGCTCGCGCACCAGCACCATGTCCTTCAGTTTCGCATCCGCCTTGATGGCCGCGAGCGTCACGGGCCTCGGCACGTCCCTCACCGCCTTGACGTCGACCAGTCCGAACCTGGCCGTGTCGTCGGTCGGATCGGGGCGGTATTCGCCGATCACCTCGACGATGCCGACGATCCGCTTCTCGTCGCCGGTGTGATAGAAGAAGCCGAGATCGCCTTTCTTCATCGCCTTCATGTGCTTGGCGGCGGCGAAGTTGTGCACGCCGCTCCACGGCTCGCCCTTGGCGCCGCGCGATTTCTGCATGTCCCAGGAGAAGGTGTCGGCTTCGGTCTTGAACAGCCAATAGGCCATGGCGCTCTCCTCAGAGCTTCGCTTCGCAGGCGTTGAACGTCGCCTTCCAGGGCCGCACCTCGGACTGCGCGAACAGGCCCGCCTTCACGTAAGGGTCATTGGCATGCCAGCGCCTGGCCGCGTCCAGATCCGGCGCCTCGAAGACGATGAGGCTGCCGGCCATCTCCTCCCGGGCGTTGAGGAACGGGCCGCCCAGCTTGATCACGCCGGTCTCGCGGGCATAGGCGAAATGCGCCTCGCGCGTCGCCAGGCGCAGCGGCAGCGCGTTCTCCTTGTCGATGGCGGTGACGACGAACAGCATGGCGGTCCCTCCCAAATTCGCGCGATCTTAGCGCGCCAGTCGCGCTTCCAACACCGGTTTGAGCACGCCCCACACTTTGGCCTCCCAGGCGCGTTCGCCGGCGCCTTGATAGTGGATGCCCTCCGGATCGCCCTTGAGGACGAAGCCGCGATCGCTCAAGGGATCGCTGTCGATATAGGCGCAGCCGGCGGCGCGCGCGGCGCGGCCGACATCGGCGACGAAGCGCTCGTAGTCCGCCGCCGGCTTGGTCGACAGCGCGGGCTGGGGCGGGCCGATCCAGACGCACTGGCTGCCGCCCTGCGCGATGTCCTGGGCAAGCTGCGCCACGTCGGCGAGATAGGTCGCGTAGAAGGCGCGGAAGGTCGACGGGCGCGCGGTCAGCATGTTCGAGCCGAGCGAGACGATGGTCATGCGGGGATGCACGCGCGCCAGATAGCCGCCCAGGCCCAGGTAGCGGACGCGGCCGGGCTTGTCCAAGGGGCCGTGGTCGCGCGCGCAGTCGCCGGCACCGTCGCAGGTGCGGATGCCGCAATAGGAGACGCCGCCGCGCATCCAGCCCGGCACGTCCGAGCCGCAGACCCAGAAGCTCCACACCGAAAGCGCCTTGCCGCTGCGCGGATCGCGTTCGGTCGAGAGCGAGCGGTAGAGCTGCGCGCCGAAATAGCCGAGACTTTCGGAATCGCCGATCAGCATCACGTCGGCCGGGCGGATCCAGTCGCCTTCGACGATGTCGGGATCGTCGGTGCGGTCCGGCTTGTCGCGCGCCGCCGCGAGACCCGCGAGCGCGCAGGTCAGCGCCGCGATCAGCAGCCGTCTTCCGTTCCCCACCATCCCCCGCGTCACTCCGGCTTCAAAGGTCTTGCCATGAGTTTTTCCAAAGCCGCGGGCGCGGGCAAGCCGCCCGCCAGCACGGCGGCGACGGCCTCGGCGATCGGCAACTCCACGCCCTGGCGGCGGGCGCGCGCGATCAGCGCCGGGGCGGTCTCCACGCCCTCGGCCAGCGGCGTACCCGGCGCTTCCAAATCGGCGAGGCGCGCGCCGCGTCCCAGATTGCGCCCGAAGGCGAAATTGCGCGACGACACGCTGCTTGCGGTCAGCACCAGATCGCCCAGGCCCGACAGGCCCATCAGCGTTTCGGCGCGCGCGCCCAGCCGGTCGCCCAGCCGCACCAGCTCGGCGAAGCTGCGGGCCAGAAGGGCCGCCCGCGCGCTTTCGCCCAGGCCCAATCCCTCGGCGATGCCGCAGGCGATGGCATAGACGTTCTTCGCGGCGCCGCCGAGCGCCACGCCGATCATGTCGTCGCTCGCATAGGGGCGGAACTGGGCATGGGCCATCGTCGCCTGCAAGCGCCGCGCGATGTCGAGCCGCGCCGCCACGGTCACGGCGGTCGGCATGCCCTTGGCGACATCGCGCGCGAAGGACGGGCCGGACAGGATCGCCGGCGCGCCGTCCGGCACTTCCTGCGTCAGAACCTCGGTCATCAGAAGGCCGCTGCCGCGCTCGATGCCCTTGGCGCACAGGACAAGCGGCGTTCCGGGCGCGACCAGCGGCGCGAGGGCCTTCAGCGTTTCGCGCAGATGTTGCGCCGGCACGGCGACTAGAACCGCCTCGGCCTTGGCCGCGGCGGCAAGATCGCCGGTTGCCGAAATCGCGGGCGACAGCGGCATCCCGGGGAGGAACACGGCGTTCTCATGGGTGTGGTTGACCGACTCAACGACCTGCGCCTCGCGGGCCCACAGCGTGGTCCGGCGCCCGGCCTGGGCCGCAACCAGCGCCAGCGCGGTTCCCCAGGCGCCGCCGCCGACGACGCCAACCGTATCGTAAGGTTCTGTTTTTTCTGCCATATTTTCGACGTTCGCGGTTGAGGTCCGAGTCTGGAAGATTGAACGATTTGTTGATTATTCAGAAATCGTTACTATCTTGGAGTCTACAAGAACAAACCTGCTTGGGTTGGAACAACGAATGGCAGAAAAGAACAGCATCCGCGATTGCATCGTCGAGGCCGCCAAGAAGCGTTTCTCGCATTTCGGCTACGCCAAGACCACGATGGCGGAGGTGGCGAGCGACTGCGCGATGTCGCCGGGCAACCTCTACCGCTTCTTCCCCGGCAAGCTCGACATCGCCGAGGCGATCGCCACGGAAGACTATTCGCGGCATCTGGAGCATTTGCGCAAGCTCGCCATCCAGCCGGGCAAGAACGCGCGCGAGCGGCTGCACGATCTTCTGTTCGAGGAGCTGCGCCGCACCTATCACAAGCTGGAGAAGGATCCGCGCGCCTATGAGATGGCCCGCGTGATCAGCCAGGAGCGTCCGAGCTTCGCCAATTGGATGCTGGAGAACGAGCGCAGGATCCTCGTCGAGCTGCTCGACGAGGCGGAGCGGCGCGGCGAGTTCAAAACCGCGGACAAGGAATTCGCCGCCGAGATGGTGCAGTCCGCCACCATGAAATTCCGCTATCCGCAGCTCTGGTCCAAGCTGACCTTGCCCAAGCTCGAGCGCGAACTCGAAGGGGTGATGAACCTGCTCATCGACGGGCTCTGTCCGCTGGCCGCCGAGCGGCGGGCGGCCGCGCTGGCGCCCCAGGCGGCGGTCGGCTGACGCCTAGCTCCGGACACAAAGGCGGCTTAAGAAGCGCCATGCGCCGCTTCGCTCTCGCTCTCCTGGTCGTGCTCGCCGCCCCGTGCCTGATGGGCGCCGGCCAGCTCGCGCCGCGCCGCCATCTGGATTTGAGCGAGGCCGACCGGACGGAGCTCGACGCGATCAGCGCCGCGCTGAACGCCATCACCACGCTGAAGGGTTCGTTCCTGCAGATCGAGCCCAGCGGCGCGGTCGACGAAGGCCAGTTCTACATCTCCAAGCCCGGCAAGATGCGCTTCGAATACAAGCCCCCGGTGCCCACGCTGATCGTCGCCGACGGCCGCAGCGTCGCGGTCGCCAACACGCGGCTGAACACGGTCGACCGCTATTCCCTCGGCGATACGCCCTTGGGCTTGGTGCTCGACAACACGCTCGACATCCGTCACGACCCCAACCTGGTCGGCGTGGAGCACCAGCAGGGCGTCATCGTGATCAGCATGCGCACCAGCCAGAACCGCGCCAAGGCGAACATCGCGCTCGTCTTCTCCGAGCCCGACTACGAGTTGCGGCAATGGACGGTGGTCGACGATCAGGGCCTGTCGACGACGGTGGCGCTGCGCAGTCAGCAGCCCGGCGTGGCGCTGGCGCCCGCGCTGTTCGTCCTGCCCGAGAAGAACGCACTCGCGCGGCGCCGCGAAAACTGAGATGACGGCGCGCCTTCCGATCGTCGGCCTGCCCTGCGACCGGCGCGTGCTGGGTCAGCATCCCTTCCACACCGTGGGCGAGAAATACATCGCGGCGATCCGCGAGGGGACCGGCGCGCTGCCGCTTCTGTTGCCGGTGCTCGATCCGCCGCTCGACAACGACGCGGTGCTCGCCGCCGTCGACGGGCTTTTGTTCACCGGCTCGCCGTCCAACGTCGCGCCGCAACGCTATGACGGCCCCGCCCCCAGGCCCGGCATGTGGCTGGACGAGCATCGCGACGCCACCGCGCTGCCGCTCCTCAGGGCGGCGATCGCCGCGGGCAAGCCGGTGCTGGCGATCTGCCGCGGCTTTCAGGAACTCAATGTCGCCTTCGGCGGCACGCTGCATCAGCACATCGAGGACGTGCCCGGCCGCGCCGATCACCGCGAGGACAAGGCGGCGCCGCTCGACGCGCAATACGCGCCGGCGCATGACGTGGTCGTGCAGGAGGGCGGCGTGCTCGCGCGCCTGTCGGCGGAGCGGCGCTTCGCGGTGAACTCGCTGCATTCGCAGGGCATCGACCGGCTGGCCGACGGCCTGCGCGCCGAGGCGGTCGCGCCGGATGGCCAGATCGAGGCGGTGTCGCCGATCGGCGCCAAGGGCTTCGTGCTCGGCGTGCAATGGCACCCAGAATGGGCATGGTCGTCGAATCCCGTTTCGCGCGCGATCTTCGCCGCCTTCGGGGCCGCCTTGCGCGCCTGAACGGCGCGCTGTGCGCATCCTTTACAGATTTTGAGGATTTGGCGTGCAAGCCTAGCGCGTTTTGCACCAGGCCACGCCATGATCGACGCCGCACGCTTTTTGGGTTTCGCCTTCGCCAACGCCGACTACCTGTTCGAGGTGGACGGCAAGGGCACGGTCGTGTTCGCGACCGGTGCCGCCAGCGATTTCGTCAAGCCCGGAACCGATCCGGTCGGCAAGCCCGCGGCGCGGCTCTTCATGACGACCGAGGCGATCAAATTCGCCACGCTGTCGCGCGCGCTGGCCAAGGGCGATCGCGCCGGGCCGTTCCAGTTGAAGCTGGCGGGCGGCACGGAGGCGGCGCTGTCGCTGTTCCGCCTGCCCGACAACGGCGACCAGGTTTCCTGCACGCTGTCCAAGCCGGGCGTGCGCGGCATCGCCGCGACCGACACGAGCACCGGCCTGTCGACGCGCGAGGGCTTCCTCGCCGCCGCCGTGCAGGTCGCGGGCGACAACGACACGCTGGCGCTGGTCGAACTGCCGGGCCTGCCGCAGATGTGCGCCGGCCTGAACGAGGAAGAGGCGGGCAAGCTGATGGGCCGCGTCGGCGCCGCCTTCACCAAGATCGGCGCCAAGGCGGCGGGGCGGCTGTCGGCCTCTCGTTTCGGCATCATCGCCGAAGCGGTGGGCGGGCCGGCGGCGCTCGCCAAGAAGATCCGCGCCGCGCTGAAGGAAAGCGGCGCCGGCACGCTCGACGTCGAGCAGGCGCTCATCGCGCTCAAGGGCCGCGGCCTCAGCGATGCCCAGCGCGAGTTGGTGCTGCGCTACGTCGTGGGGAAATTCGCGGCCGGCCGCTGGGACGGCAATCAAACCGGCGACGCGGGCGAGCAATTCGCCAAGATGCTGGAGGAGACGCAGACGAATTTGCGCCGCCTCACCGAGACCGTCGCGGACGGCACCTTCACCATCGCCTATCAGCCCATCATCGACCTGAACAGCGGCGAGACCTGCCATTTCGAGGCGCTCGCGCGCTTCGCCGTAGGCGCGACGCAGGAAACGATCGGCATGATCGAGGCGCTCGGCATTTCCGATGCGTTCGATCTCGCCGTCGCCGTCAAGGTGCTGGGCATGGCGCAGATCCGGGCCGATCTGCAGCTCGCCTTCAACATCTCCGGCAAGACGATCTGTTCGCCGTCGAATTTCGGCCTGCTGGCCGGGCTGCTCGCGGGCAAGCGCGCCGTGGCCGACCGCCTCCTGATCGAGATCACCGAGAGCGCGCAGATCGACAATCTCGACAATGCCGCCAAGGCGGTTTCGGCGCTGCGCGCGCTCGGCTATCGCGTCGGGCTCGACGATTTCGGCGCCGGCGCGGCGTCGCTCTCCTATCTTCACGCGCTGCCGGTCGACTTCGTGAAGTTCGACGGCTCGCTCATCGCCAAGCTCGGACAGTCGCGCCGCGACGACATGCTGCTCGGCGGCATGGTCAAGCTCTGCCGCGAGCTCGGCGTCACGACGGTCGCCGAGAAGATCGAGACCGCCGAGCAGGCTGCCGCCGCCCAGGCGATGGGCTTCACGCTCGGCCAGGGCTTCCATTTCGGCGCCAGCGTGCGCGATCTGCCGTTGCCGGAGATCAAGGTCGCGACCAAGCGCAAGGGCGTGAAAGTCAGCTGGGGCTGATCGCGATCCTTGGTCCCGGGCGTCCCGAAGCCGAACTGCGCGGCGCCGTCGCAGTTGCCCATGCCCTCCAGAAACTGTATTGAACGATCAATCAAGTGATTGTCGCTTGTCGATATGTAAGTTTTCGCTTACGGTAAGTTATGGCTTACAGAAATGCACTGGACGTGCTGGCCGATCCGACCCGCCGGCGGGTGTTCGAGGGGCTCAAGAGCGGGCCGTCGCCGGTCGGCCGGCTGGCGCAAGGCCTTCCCGTGAGCCGGCCGGCGGTGTCGCAGCATCTGAAGGTGCTGAAGGAGGCCGGTCTGGTGCGCGAGGAGCAGGACGGCACACGCCGCATCTATCGCATCGATCCGCACGGCCTGGCGAACCTGCGGCGCTGGCTGGATCAGTTTTGGGACGACGCGCTGGGCGCCTTCAAGGCGGAGGCCGAGCGCGACAAGGACGAGGGGACACAATGAGCAAGACGATATCGGTCGCGCCGGTGACGAAGACGCTGACCGTCAACGCGACGCAGGCGCATGCCTTCGAAACGTTCACGGCGGGGATCGATCGGTGGTGGCCCAAGAGCCACGGCCTCGGCGCCACGCCCGTGGTCAAATCCACGATCGAACCGCGTCGCGGCGGGCGCTGGTTTACCGTCCACGCGGACGGCAGCGAAGTGGCCGTCGGCCATGTCCAGTTGTGGGAGCCGCCGTCGCGCCTCGTCATCTCCTGGGAGGTCAGCGCGCAGTGGAAGCCCGACGCGCGCGTCGCCTCGCAAATCGAGGTCGCCTTCACCGCCGAGGGACCGCGAACCACGCGCGTCGATCTCGTGCACAGCAAGTTCGAGGCGCTCGGCCAAGAGGATGGCGAGAAGCACCGCCGCGACGTCGATGGCGGCTGGCCGGGCTTGCTGGACCTGTTCGCCAAGGAAGCGGAACGCTGAAACGAGGGTTGGCGGACCAACAAGGCGGGACGCATGCTCCGCCATCCGGTCCGACCGCGAGATAGCCGAGGAGGGCAGCATGAACCGATATCTTCAAATCACCGCGGGCTTGGCAATCGCGACCTTGCTGGCGTTTCCGTGCGGCGCCGCCGTCAGCGACGCCGCGGCGAACGGCTTTTCCGTCGCCGAGAGCGCACACATCGCGGCACCGCCCGACAAGGTCTATGCCGCTGTGATCACGCCCGGCCGCTGGTGGAGCCCGGTTCACACCTTTTCCAAGAATTCCGCCAACCTGTCGCTCGACGCCAAAGCCGGCGGCTGCTGGCTGGAGACGCTGCCCAGTGGCGGATCGGTCTGCCATCTGATCGTGAAATATATCGATCCGGGCAAAGTGCTGATTTTGCGCGGCGCTTTGGGTCCGCTGCAGGGGTTGGGCGTCGAGGGCGCGATGACCATCACGCTGAAGCCGGCGGGCGGCGGCACCGATCTCACCCTGGTCTACAATGTCGGCGGCTATCTGAAAGACGGCCTGGCCAGTTGGGCGCCGGCCGTCGACGCGGTGCTGGGCGAACAGGTCGCGCGGCTGAAAGCGCTGATCGAAACCGGATCGCCGGCGCCAAAGCCATGATCACGCTCTGCCGCCGCGCGCTGGACGTCCAGGGACGCGGACCGCGCGCCTGAGGGGGAACAGACGGGACGACCAGGCTGCTCCCGCGCAAAGGGGAGGTGAAATTCGTCCCGAATAGCCGTTACTCTGCCGCCATGAGCGCCAAGCGCATGCTTCTGGTCCTGTGCGCGCGGATCGGGTTCAACCCTTGAGGTCCGCCGCAGGCGCGCGCCTGCGGTTTGCCGTCCCGTATTCGTCTCTCTCCTTTTCGAAGGTGCCCGCATGGCCCCGCATGGCAGCAACCAGACCAAGCATTGGCAGGCGCTCGATGCCGCCCATCACATCCATCCGTTTTCCGACACCGCGGCGCTGAACAAGGACGGCGTGCGCGTGATCGTGCGCGGCGAGGGCGTCTATCTGTGGGACAGCGAGGGCCGGAAGATCATCGACGGGATGTCGGGGCTGTGGTGCGTGCAGGTCGGCTACGGCAACGAAGAACTCGCCGAGGC
>Ga0265320_10001313_pt1 | contig 18175 bp, 19 predicted proteins | sample 4827metaG_FD_202087 | JGI IMG/M metagenome (GOLD analysis project Ga0265320, IMG submission 202087) | Rhizosphere microbial communities from Carex aquatilis grown in University of Washington, Seatle, WA, United States - 4-8-27 metaG | ecosystem: Host-associated > Plants > Roots > Rhizosphere >...
GGCACCGACTGCGTAGTGACGGACAAGCTCGACTTCAAGGGTCGCACCGTCGGCGCGACCAAGGTCGTCGCCAGGAACGCCATTCCGTCGGATTGGGAGGCGGTGGACATCGGTCCCGAGACCGTGGCGGCCTTCACGCAGACGATCCTCGGCGCCAAGACCATCGTGTGGAACGGCCCGGTCGGCGTGTTCGAGATCGACGCCACCGCCAAGGGCACGATCGCAATCGCCGAGGCGCTGGCAAAGGCCACGGCCGCCGGCGCGACCACGATCATCGGCGGCGGCGACTCCGCCTCGGCGGTGAAGAAAGCCGGCGTCGCCAACAAGGTCTCGCACGTGTCGACCGGCGGCGGCGCCTCCCTCGAGTTTCTCGAGGGCAAGGTGCTGCCGGGCGTGGCGGCGCTGACCGAGCGCTGAGAAGAGTTACTGGCCCGATCCGTTCCGGTCCCCGCCCCCGTCCGCGGGGGAGGGTTAGGGAGAGGGCAAGCCTTGCGAGTGGAGCGTGCGCGGCAAGCCTTGCGAGTCGCAGCGTCCGGCGGACCCTCTCCCTAACCCTCCCCCCGCAGACGGGGGGAGGGGAATCGGATCCGTTCGTTGACTGATTACCCGCCGACCGGCGCGTCGGCCGGACCCGCGTCGGGGACGGCGGTGCAGGTGCCGGGCACTCCGGTGCCGCGGGCTCGGCCCGTGCAGGCCAGGCCGGTCGTGCACGTGCCGCCGTTGTTGGTCCCGCAGCACGGCTGGCCCGCGCCACCGCAGGTTCCACATTGGTTTCCCGCGATCGCGACCACACAGGCGAGTGGCGTCGTGCAAGCGACGACGCCGCCGTCGACCGCCTGGGTGCAGCAGGCCTGACCGCTGCCGCCACAAGGCCCACAAGTTCCCGCCATCCCCATGGCGGCGTTGCGACCCGCGCACGCCAGCATCGGATCCGAGCAGGTCCCGTTGTTGCCCAAACCGCAGCAGGCTTGTCCGCTCGCACCGCAGGTGCCGCACTGATTTCCCGCCGCACCGATGGTGCAGGTGAGGGGCGTCATGCAGGCGGTGATGCCGGCGTCAGCGGGCACGCCCACCGTCGAGCAGCAGATCTGGCCGGCGCCCCCGCAAGTGGCGCACATGCCTGGCACGCCCTGGTTCGCATTGCGGCCACCGCAACCGAGCCCGGCATTGCAGGTTCCGTTGTTGTTGTTGCCGCAGCAGATCTGTCCCGACGCCCCGCAGGTCGCCGCGCATACGTCGCCGGCCGCCGAGACGACGCAGGTGAGCCCGGTCGTGCACTCGGTCGCACCAGGGCAGCATGGTTGATTGGCGCCGCCGCACGCCTGACACATCCCTGCGCCACCGTCGACCTGACCGGTGCAGACGAGGCCGGTGCCCTGGCAGTTGTTACCGCCGCAACAAACCTGTCCCGCTGCGCCGCAGGTGCTGCTGCAGGTCCCGCCGCCGTTACCGGGCGGGTTGTCGCAGCCGAGCCCGGTGTTGCATACGTTGTTCGCGCAGCAGGCCTGGCCCGCGCCGCCGCAAGGCGTGCAGGCGTTCCCGCCGTCGGCGGGCAAACAGGCGAGCGCGGCCTGACACTGATTGGCGGCGCCGCCCTGACAGCAGGCCGTTCCAGACGTGCCGCAGGCGACGCAAGTTCCGCCGGCGCAGCGCGCGCCGCTCGCCGTACAGAACGTTGCGTTGCCGCCGCCTCCGCCGTCGGCGGTTCCGCCGCAACAGGTCTGCCCGACGGCGCCGCACGGCGTGCCGGCAGGTCCGGTGCACGAGCCGCTGCTACAGGTGCCGCTGACACCGGCTCCGGTGCAGGCCTGACCCGCCCCCGTACAGATGCGCGCATTGCCTCCGGCGTCGGTCGCTTGATTGATACAGCAACCGCCGCCGTTGCAGACGTTGCCCGCGCAACACGCCTCGCCGGGGGCTCCGCACGCGTTGCCCGAATTTCCGCCGGTCGCGCCGCTGTTGCCGCCGGCGCTGGTGATGCCGGTGTTGCCGCCGCTCCCGGATGAAGCGGACTTGCTCCCTCCGCAGCCGACGACGATCATGAAGACACCTGCCAACAGGCAGACGTTCCAACCGCAGTTCGTTCTCACGCGCTCGTGCTCGGTCATTTTGATCATTTGGAGAGAGCCTTCCTGTAGGTGTCCGACTCTTAGAGCGGGCGAACCTTGTCCTTCATCACACAAACGCGCACTTTTTCGTCGCGCCTGCCTGATTCCTGAGCTCTCGCGGCACTCAGTACGTTGGAGAGTTGTGCCTGGCTAGCGCAAGTAGCGGCGCAACCAGACGACGAGCGGTGCGGTCGCCTTCGCGTGGCCGAGCAGCCAGCGCGCCAGCTGCGGCCGATGCAACAGGCCGGCGGGCATTGCGGGAAAACGGCAAATGAGCCCCTTGTACTTGAGGAGCTCCGCGCGCGGGTGATCGGATGCGAAGCCCTTGGGGACGCGCGCGAACGTTTCGTAGGGACCGGGTTCGTAACCCTTCTTGCGCAAACTGGACATGATTCTCAGCAGCGCCGCTCCGGGTTTGCCGACGACGGCGCGCCGCCAGCGCTCGGTGCGGGTGGCGTCGAACTGGTAACAGCCGACGCCCACGAACTCCTCGTCGAGGCCGACGTGCAGATAAAGCACGGCGATCCCCGCCTGAGCGATGCGGTCACCGCCGAGCCGGATGACCCCCGCGATATGCGTCTTGTACGGCGTCTTGTCGGCCGAGAAACGCAGGTCCCGGTAGATGCGCAACACGCCGGGCTCGGCGACCTTGAACGGTTTGTATGCGGGCGCGAGACCGCGCGCGACTTCTCGAAGCAGCGTCATCGTCGGCTCGACCCAGACTGACTGGTAGCGCGGCTTGTTCGCGGTGAACCACTCCTTCGACATCTCGGACGCCAGCTCGTGCCAGAACTGCATGGCGTCGCGGTCGAAGCCGCCGAATGATGGTTTCACGGCCCCGTAGCGCGCTGATAGACGCGGACGTAATCGACTTCGTACGTCATCGGGAACGTCGTGTTGCTGGGATCGCCGCCGTTGGTGCCGCCCAGCGCCAGGTTGACCAGGATGTAGAACGTCTTCGTGTTGTACGGGTTGGTCTGCCCCGCGATGTTGGACGTCGAGACCGCATAGTCGTTGACGAGCTTGTCGTCGAGGTAGAGCGAGATCTTCTGCGCGTCCCACTCCATGGCCCAGACGTGGAAGTTGCTCGACCAGCTGGCCCCCAGCGACGGCAGCTGCTGCGCAATGCTGTCCCAAGTACAGTTGCCGCCCATCGGTGTGCACACATTGGCGAGCACCTTGCTGGCGTAATACTCCATGATGTCGACCTCGCCCGACTGCGGCCACGACGTGCCGCTGCCGAGGACCCAGAAGGCCGGCCAGCTGCCCTGGCGCGTGTCGATGCGCGCACGGATCTCGAAGCGTCCGTACTGGAACGCGTGCTTGCCCGACGTGGTCATCGACGTCGACGTGTAATCATAGAACTGGCGGTTGGTCTTCCAGTCGGTGCTGCCGGCGACGTAGTTCGGGTTGGCGATGTGCACCTTCTGCGCGGCGATCGTCATGATGCCGTTCTTCACGGTGGCGTTGTCGGGCTGGTACCACTGCAATTCCTGATTGCGCACGAAACCGCGCTCGTAGCCCCAGTTCGCGGTACTGGGCGCGCCGTCGGTGTCGAACTCGTCGGACCACACCAGCTTCCAGGTGCCGCCGTCGGTGACCTCGGTCTGCGGCGGGCCCGCCGCGTCGGTGACCGACCCCGAACCCGTGTCTTGAGTGGCGCGGTCGCGAGCCGCGTCGACGACGGCGCCGGCATCAGCGCCGCCGGTACCGGACGATCCGCCGCTACCGACGGCGCCGCCGGTGCCCGCGGGCGCGCCGCCCAGTCCCGGCGACCCGCCTGCCGAGCTCGGGCCCGCGGAACCCCCGCCGCCGGTGTGCCCGCCGGTCGGGGTCGTGGTGTCGGCCGAGCCGGCACAGCCCACACAACCGAGCGCTGCGGCCAGCGCGCCGGTGGCAACCAGACCGAGCCCACGCGACGCGGAACGAATCGACGACGACGGGACCGAGGAAGTCACGGGCTTCATGTTCGGCAGCTCCGAGCAAGGGTCTCCGCCGCCCACGCCAACCCCAGCGTTATACACGGAAAGCCAGGTGGAGCACATCACGCCGCGCGGCGGATGAATCCCCGCGCGTCAATGCGGAAACGTAATCGACGGGAAGCGGCCGCCCGAGGTGGTGCCATCGCCGTTGGGAACCGCGACACCGGACGCGCTACCGCCCGTGACCGACCAGCGCCAGACCAGCTGATCGCCAGGGCTGGCAGCGGCGGCGAGCCCGGCGACGTCGGCATCGTACTCGGTCGCGCGGTAGGTGCCGTCGGATCGCGGATCGAAGTGGTGTGCAAACGTCACCAGCGTCGTGTCCGTGCCGCCGTGACGCCAGATGAAGTCGTACTGGACCTCGCCGGAGCCGTAGACCTCGACGTCACCGACGAGATGCCAGTTTCCAGCGGGAATCGGGCCATTCAGCGGACCCGGCGCTTCGAGGGAGTCACCGACCCCCAGGAGTGGCCCTCAGAACCCTTGCGTTGGCTGGATCGTGCCCAGCTGCAGGTCGATCTCCGACGTCCGCTCTTCCATCCAGTACGTGATGCTGCCCGCTGCGTCGGGTGTCGGCCCCGCGCCGTCGGATGGGCCCGACGCGTCCGGCATCGGCGACGGCCCAGCGTTCTTCGAGCTGGAGCAGGCCGCGAGCACTGCGATGGCAACGACGGCGGCGGAGACGGATCGAACGGGAGTTGTCATTCTCATGGTGCGACCTCGAGCAAGAAGTGAGCGGGAAGACCTTCGAATTCGGCTTTCGGTGACAGGCCCGCGCGTTCGGCAGCCGCCAGCAACGGCGCACGATGCACGCGGCGGTTGCTGATCGCGATGCGCCCGGTTCCGGGCTTGAGAGCCGGCACGAGCTGGCGCAGGTAGGCTTCGCGATCGACGAGCAGATGATCGACCTCGGACAGCAAAATGAGATCGTAGCTCCCGGGCTCGAGCGCGGGATCGACCGGCGAGACCGCCCGGGTGACGATGGGCGCCTCGCCGGGGCCGGGGGCGCCGATGCGTTGCAAGCTGCTCCCGTTGGTGTCGGTGGCGACCACGCGTCCGTTGGGTCCCGCCGCCGCCGCCAGCCGATGCGTGAGGTAGCCGCCGCCTGCCCCCACATCCGCCACCACGGCGCCGGGCGTGATGTGCAGCGCCGCCACCAGCAAATCCGGACGGCGGTAGCGATCCTGAAGCGCGGCGCGGTCCGCTCCACCGGGCGAGCTCTGCGCGCGCGCCGTCGACGATAGGGTGCGGGAGTTCCCGCTTGAACGACAGGCCGCGGAAAATCCGATCGCCAGCAGAATTACCGCGCAGGCGCACGCCCATTGATGCCGTACACTCACGTCTCGAAAGGGCAGCCTACCAAAAACCCGCGCGAGAGGGAGCCGACATGAATCGACGTCAATTCCTGAAGGTCGGAGCCGCGATCCCGGCCATAGCGAGCGCGTCGCGCGCCGCGCTGGCGCAATCGCTGTTCGCGCCCAAGCGGGGAACGACCTGGCGCACATTCGATGTCACGACGCGAATCGACGTGAAGAACGCGCCCTCGGGCACGACGCGCGCTTGGCTGCCCGTACCGTCGGTGAATTCGTCGTACCAGCGCGTGCTCGACAACGACTGGTCGGGCAACGCCGCGACGGCGAAGGTCGTCCACGATGAGAAGTACGGCGCGCGCATGCTCTATGCGGAGTGGCCCGACTCCATTGGCCAGCCCGTGGTCGAGGTGCGGAGCCGGGTCCAGACACGCGACCGCGCCGTCGACTTCGCGGCCCGGCCGGCGACGGTCGAGCCGCTCTCGCCGAAGATGCGCGCCCTCTACACCTCGGCCACCGAGCATATGCCGCTCGACGGGATCGTGCTCGAGACCATGAAAACAGCCATCGGTGGCGCGCGGACCGACCTCGACAAGGCGCGCGCGATCTACGAATGGGTGGTCACGAACACGTTTCGCGATCCCAAGGTTCGTGGCTGCGGTCTCGGCGACGTGAAGACCCTGCTCAGGACCGGCACGCTGGGCGGCAAGTGCGCCGACCTCAACGGGCTCTACGTCTGCCTCTGCCGAGCGGCCGGGATCCCCGCGCGCGACGTGTACGGCGTGCGGGTCGCAAAGTCTCAGTTCGGCTATCGCAGCCTGGGAGCGAGCAGCGAAGTCATCACGCGGGCGCAGCATTGCCGCGCCGAGGTGTATCTCACCGGCTGGGGCTGGGTGCCGGCGGATCCCGCCGACGTGCGCAAAGTGGTGCTCGAAGAGAAAGCGACCCAGCTCGCCGTCGACGACCCGCTCGTGCAGGCGGTACGCTCCAAGCTGTTCGGCGCGTGGGAGATGAACTGGCTCGCCTACAACACCGCCGGTGACATCGCGCTGCCGAACGCGCGGGAGCCGGGCCGCACATACCTCATGTACCCACAGGGTGAAACCGCATCGGGCGCGATCGACAGCCTCGATCCGGACAACTTCCGCTACACGATCACGGCGCGCGAGATCACGACCTGAGCGCTACCGGCAGTACTTGGAGACTTCCGGTACCAGCGACTCCTGAAACGGATCGGGGTTCGGGCGCGACGCCGTGGTGGTGCCGATGCCCATGAACGCGGCGAAGCGGCCGCTGCAGCCGGTGCAGGTGGTCACGCTGGGGTTGCCGCCCGCGCAGCATTCGATGCCGAACGGGTAAGGGTCGTTGGCGTTGGCCGGACGCGGGTACGCGCCGCCGAGCAAGTGGGATAGCAACCCGGTCACCATCGTTCCGGCGACGCCGGTGCCCGCGCAGTAGTTGGAGATGTAGACCGCGTTGGCGCCGCCGTTGCCGGTGGCGTTGTAGAAGTAATACCAAGCGGCGAGCGCGATGTTGCACACGGGGTCCTTCATGAAGGACAGATAAGTGGTCCCGCCGGCGGTAGCCCAGAAGTTCGCGGTGTCGGCCTGCGTGGTCAGCGCCGCCGGCCAGGTGCAACCGATCGCCGCCATCTTGGGCATCGGGCCGAAATAGTTGAAGTCGTGCACGGTCGAGCTGAACCGAATCTGTAACAAGCCAACGGTGGGATCGTTTGCGGTACCGCCGGTAATCGCGCGCGTCGAGTATGAGTCGTTCACCACCTCGGTCGGTACATACGAGCTCTCGGCGACGATCGCCGACGTGAGCACGGCTTCGCACTTGCGCAACCAGTTGGTCTCCATCGGCGCGAACTCGACGCAGGTCATCGCGATGGCGCACGCGAGCGTGTTGAACGCCGCCCCCGCGGGGAAGTTGGTCTTGATGTTGTTGTAGGCGTAGTTGGGCAGCGCGCCGCTCGCCACCGTGTTGGTCAGCCAGCTCGCGACGAGGTCGAATTCAGAGGCGTTCGCACCCGGACAGGACGCGGCGGCTGAGCCGCCGGCGCCGCCCGTGCCCGCGCCGCCCTGCCCCATCCCGCCGGCTCCCGAGCCGCCGCGACCTCCCATTCCCGAGCCGCCCGTTCCCGCACCACCCACCCCGGAGCCCCCCGTCGACGATCCGCCTGCGCCGCCAGCGCCGGCGCTGTGGCCGCCACTGCCGGCGATCGCGCCGCCCGCACCGGTCGTGCCCCCAATGGATGTCGCGCCGCCCGCGCCGCCCCGCGCGCTTCCGTCCGGCAAGTCACTGTTCGCTTCGGTACAGCCAACGAACAACAGCAAAGAAACGACGACGGCCTTCGCGCGGAGGGTCAAGCCGGACAACTCTAGATGGGTTCCGCGCCGGCGATCAAGGCCGGACGCGCTAACGCAGCGGGATGACCGGGCTGGTGCAGGTCAGCTGCAGGCCGTTGACCACCGTCACCGTGCAGCTGACCGGCCAGGGACCGGTGGCGCCGGCCGCGGAGCGAATGGCGCCCCCGGCCGCGCAAGCGAAGGTGGAGACGGTGCCGGTGACGCCGGTACGGCCGACGCTGCCGACGTGCGCGCTCAGCGTCGGCGTCGCCGCGTAGGCGAGCGCGAACGCGCCCGGCGCACCGTTAATGGCCAGCTTGGCGCACGACACGTTGAGGCCGTACAGCGTCGGACATCCGGGCGCCGACGTGGTGCCCGCGGGACAGCCGTTGGTCGCGCAGGCGCCGCCCGCCGGCTCCTGGGTGATCTGGATCGACGCTACCACCTCGTCGATCCCGCACAGTAGCGCATTGTCGATCGCGTTCTGCCCGCCGCCAGTGCCACCCTCGGGGGCGTACTGCATCCCCGCGGCCACCGCGACCGAGTACCGGTACGGCGTCACCGATCGGTCCTCGCGCACGGTGAGCGTGCCGCAGTTGACGCCGACGGCGTCGAGCCCGCTGCCGGCGTTGCCGGTCAGCCCGACGATGACCTGCCCGTCGGGGCAGGTATCGGTGAAGGTGCCGCGCAGCACCTCGCTCAGGCTGCCGTAAACCGGGCTGGTCGACGACACCGTGCGCGTCGACAGCGGGCGCTGGTCGAGAGGGCAGCCGTTGTCGATCACGCCGTCGCAATCGTCGTCGCGGCCGTTGCACTGCTCCGGCCGGCAGGCGGCGTCGGGGCCGCCGTCACCAACCGGCGGTCGGTCCGCAGCGCCCGAACCGTCCGGCCGATCGGTCACCGCGTCGCTAGCGGTCGCGGCGTCGGGCGGCGCGCCTCCCGCTCCCGAGGAGACGTCACTCTGTGCGTCCGGCTCTATCACCGCGGCGCCGTCGTGCGATCCCGGGACCGAGCCACAACCGGCGACCAACACGCCCGCGCAAGCGACCGCGAACAAGCTGGCGCTCCGTCCTCGATTCATCGGCGGCAGTTTGCGCGACGAAGTGGAGGTTGACCAGCCCAGGAAGCGTCGCCGGGCGGCCCGAAACAGTGATTCCGCTCATGGACGGCGTTCCTCCGGTGATTGGCATCCTGCCTGGATCGACGCAGCAACGCTCATGCCACCCCGCGCGAAACGACCGTGCGCAACCCGGATGTGATTTTCCGGCGTCCGCCGTATCCTGGCGCGGTCGCATGGCTCGTGGAATGTTCGGTCAAATAAGCGTGCGAACCGCCGTGATCGCGGGCGGAATTGGTCTATTCGTCGTCGTCGGTGCGGCGTGGCTGCACAGCGGCCCGGCACGTGTCCTGAGCGTCGTGGCGGGCACGCGCCTGCTGACGGTTTCCCGTGGGACGCTCTACTGGCTCGGACGCACGTGCAGCATCTGGCGCGCCGACCTCGACGGCGGCCGCGCCGCCACGGAGCCGCTCGAGCCCTTGCTGCCGGGTGGCTCCTGCCCGAGCGACGATCCGCGCGTCGACGGGGACGTGGTTTACGAGCTGTCGGGGCTGGGGCAGGTCATGCGCCACTCGGCGCGGCGGCGCGACCCGGTGGTGCAGCGCCGGTTGCTCTACGCGCTCGCGCTCGACGCGAAGTACCTCTACGTCGGCAATTGCGCGCTGGTGAACAACTGCCAGATCGAGCGGCTGCCGGCCGAGGACGATCCCGGCGAGCCGATCCTGATGCAGGCAGGGATTCACGCGCTCGCGAACATGGACGTCGACCGGAACGAGATCTTCTGGGTCGACCGCGGGCTCCGCAAGCCGCTCTGCGGCAACGAGACCAACCCCGACACCAACGTCGTCGAGTATCACTGCCACGACCCGGCGCCGCCGCGACTGATGGCCGCGAAGAAAGGCGAGCCGCGCGCGATCGAACGGGTCGTGCTCGCCGATTTCGACGGGCGGCGCCCGCTGCTGGGCACGCGGCACGTCTACTGGCTGGGCGCGGGCGGCGTGCACCGCGTACCCAAAGCGGGAGGCGAGAACAAGCTGGTGCTGCCGACGCAGGGGCTGTCGGGATTCACCGCCGACGGTGACGACCTCTACTTTGCCGCCGACAGGGGCATCTTTCACGCCCGCGACGGCGAGATGCCAGCGCTGCTGCAGCGAACCGACAGCCCGCCGCACGGCGTGGCGGCCGACGCCACCTTCGTCTACTGGATCGACGGCGACCGCAACGGGATCTTTCGCACGCGCCGCTGACGGGCGGCGCGCGGATCAGGTGCCGGGCATCGGCATCAGCTCGACGATCTCGATCGAGCTCTCGGGCATCGTGAAGTGCGGGTGCCCCTTCATCGTCGCGGCCAGAGCCTCCTTCGACTCGGCCTGCAGGATCGAATAGCCGCCGAGATCGTTGGTCGTGGGCGACGAGCCGGTGGGCGTCACTTTCAGGCTTTTGCCCAGCGGAGCCCCCATGTCGACGATCGATCCCGCCGCCTTCTTGCCCCACACCATCCAGGCCTCCATTCCGGCCTTCTGCTGCTCGGGCGTCGACTTCATCGCTTGCTGGAACGCAGCCGCGGACGCCCTGTAGAGAACGAGAAACTTTTTCATCGTCACACCCCTTTCGCCAATGGAACCGGATTCGCCGGATCCTTAAGGCGCGGAGCGACCGGGCGCAAGTGACGGAATCGTCACTTGAGCTCGATCAGCAGCCCCTGGATCGGCACGTCGACGATGTCAGGCCGGCGCGATGTAGCCGTCGGCGACCAGCAACTCGGCGGTCAGGATCGCGCCGCCGGCGGCGCCGCGCACGGTGTTGTGCGACAGCGCGACGAAGCGGTAGTCGAACAGCGGATCTTCACGCAGGCGGCCGATGGTGATCGCCATACCGTTGCCTGTATCGCGATCGAGGCGGGTCTGCGGGCGGTTGTCCTCGTCGAAGTAGACCAGGAACGGCTTGGGCGCGCTCGGCAGACCGAGCTCCTGCGGGCGGCCTGAGTAGGCGCGCCAGCGCGCGATGATCTCGTCGCGCGGCGGCTTCTTGTCGAGCCCGAGGCTCACGGCGGCCAGGTGGCCGTCGCTGACCGGCACGCGGATGCAGTGCGCGACGATCGCTGGCTTGCTGGCCACCGTCACCTTGCCGTTCTCGAGGCGGCCCCAGATCTTCATTGGCTCGTTCTGGCTCTTCTCTTCCTCGCCGCCGATGTACGGAATCACGTTGTCGTTCATCTCGGGCCAGGTCTCGAGCGTCTTGCCCGCGCCGGACAGCGCCTGATAGGTCGCGACCACGACCTTGTTGGGCCCGAACTCGCGCAGCGGGTGGATCACCGGCACATAGCTCTGCAGCGAGCAGTTCGGCTTCACCGCCACGAACCCGCGCTTGGTTCCCAGACGCTTGCGCTGGCTGACGATCAGCTCGGCGTGCTCGGGGTTGACTTCGGGCACCATCATCGGCACGTCGGGCGTCGCCCGGTGCGCGGAGTTGTTGGAGATGAGCGGGGTCTCTGCCAGCGCGTACGCGTCCTCGAGCGCGCGGGTCTCGTCCTTGGTCATATCGACGGCACAGAAGACGAAGTCGACCTCCGCGGCGATGCGCTTCACGTCGGAGGCGTCGCCAACGACCAGATCGCCGACGCGCACCGGCACCGGCTTCGGCATCGCCCAGCGGCCGGCGACCGCCGCCTTGTACGGCTGCCCCGCCGATTTTGCGCTGGCGGCGACGACGGTGACCTTGAACCACGGGTGCCCCTCGAGCAGCGACACGAACCGCTGCCCCACCATTCCAGTTGCTCCGAGCACCCCGACTTTGAATTCACGAGCCATGACCTGTTTCACCGGCGAAAAGTTGAAGCGGTCAGGATACGGGCCACCCCCGCCGGTGACAACCGGGAAACGGGCGAGTGTGCTGGTGCGTCAAGACGGCTCCGGTCCCCTCTCCCGTCCGCGGGAGAGGGTTAGGGAGAGGGCAGACCTTGCGAGCCGGGCGCTCGCGGACCCCTCTCCCTAACCCTCCCCCCGCAGACGGAGGGAGGGGATCGGAGGAGATCACTCAATCTGGCCGATGTCGAGGCGGTGGATCTTTCCCGAGGGGGACAGGTGAAAGCGGAAGTAGGTGCGGAAGTCGCCCCACTCGTCCGAGTGAAAGGCGCCGCTCACCTCGAGCCCGCCGTCGGCGACGTGATCGATGGACGTGAAGCGCTCGTGGCCGAGCGCCTCCGCGGTGAACTTGGCCAGACTTCGGGGGCTATCGTCGTCGAAGAGCTGGGCACCATGCTCGAACTGGGCCGACCACCGCGCGCGATCGCCGTCTTGCAGAGCTTCGATCGCGGCTTTTACCGTTTCGTGGCTCAAGAGGTCCGTGCGGATCATTTGTCTTGAAGCATTGCGGGCGGCACCCGCGGCGGCAATCACGAGTCGACCCGAGTTTCGTCGCCGGCGGCGCGGCGGCCGACGAGCAGACAGAGCAAGACCGGCAGCACCGCCATGCGCAGGCCGGTTCGAATTTCTGCCTGCTCCGGTACGGCTCGGTCGTCTAATGTCGCATCATGGGTTCGATCGAGGCGGAGGCGGAGGCGGAGCCCGACATGCCGCCGCGCCGATCGGCAGGAAACGAGGCGGATCTTGGCGACGCCGAGATCTGTGCGGCGCTGCTCGACGGCGCACCCTGGGCGGCCGACGCGCTCTACGATCGGGTGGTCGAGGCGGTCGAGGCGGTGCTGTTCCGGCTGCTCGGCGCCGATGCCGACCGGGACGATCTGGTCCAGCTGGCCATCGAGCGGGTGGTGAGCTCCGTTGTGTCGGGGCGGTTCGCGCGCGGCTGCAGCCTGCGTTCGTGGGCGACGCTGCTGGCCCAGCACGTCGCGGTCGACGCCCTGCGGGCCCGCGCGCGCGAACGGAAGCTGTTCGATCGCAGGGTGCCGTATCAAACGCTCGAGCTCGTCGACGCGCACGCGGCGACGCCCGAACACCTGGCGGAGACGCGCCGGCGCGTGGCGCTGTTGCAGAGCGCGCTCGGCCACGTGAACCGCGAACGCTCCGAGGCGGTCGTGCTCCACGACCTGCTCGGCCACGACCTGGCGGAGATCGCGCAACTGACCGGCGTCTCGGTGGCGGCGGCCCAGTCGCGGCTGGTGCGCGGACGTCGCGACTTGCTCGCCTGGATCCGCGCACACGAGGGAACGGAATGACCGAGCGAGACGACGACATCGAAGAGCAGCTGCAGGGATATCTGCAGTCGCTGCCTGCCGATCGCAGCCCCGCTCGCGATGAAGGAGCGCGGCGCAAGCAGCTGTTGCCGATCTTGCGGGCGCACGTCATGCGCGAACGGCAGGGGGTACAGCGGCGGCGGGCGCTGGTGCGGGCTGCCGGTCTGATCGCGCTCGGCGGTGCAGCCGCAACAGCGTTGTGGCTCGCGCTTCCGCTCGCGGCGGCGCTACGGGCCTCGACGACGGTAACGGCGACAGCCACGTCGGTTTCGGTCCCGCTCGCCGAGGCGATCGTCTTCGAGGCGCCCGCCGATCGTCCGGCGCGTGTGCGGGTCGGCGACACCGTGACGATGACGCTGGCGCCAGGGTCGCGCGCGCGTCCCATGGTGCCCGCTGGGGCGCCGTCGTCGCTGGCGGTCGCGCTCGAGCGCGGGCACGCGCACTTCGAGGTGCAGAAGCTGCACGGCAACCGCCGCTTTCAGGTCATGACCCCGGACGCCGACGTCGAGGTACGCGGCACGGTCTTCGACGTCGCGCTGTCGCCGCAAGCGGCAGCGCCAACCTGCGTCTCCGTCGACGAGGGCCTGGTGCAGGTGGCGAAAGGAACGCGGACGCGCCTGCTCGCGCGCGGCGAGAGCTGGGACTGCGACGCCGCCAGTGATTCCACGAACGCAGCGCCGGCGACGGAAGCGGCGGCGCCGGCGACGGAAGCAGCGCCGCCGCCGGTGGGCGAATCCGTCCATCGGCGGCGCGGGATTCCACACGTCACGACCGCAGGCACGAAGCCCGAGGCCGACCCTCCACGACAGATCGTTGGCACCAGGAGCGGGGCCGCGAGCGCCGCAACCAGCGACTTGCGCGTGCAAAACGAGATCTTCGAGGGGGCGCTCTCAGCGCAGCGCGCGGGGCAAACCGACGAAGCAGCCAGCCTGTACCGGCAGCTGCTGGCGCGCGCGCCGAACGGGCCGTTGGCTGGGCAGGCACGCACCAACCTGGCGGTGATCACGGCACGAGCCATCGACAACGACGGGGGGGCGAGATGATCACACACGTTTGCGTGGCGATTCAGCTGCTGGGCGCGGCTGCCGCACCCGACGCGGTGCAAGCGTTGCAGCAACACTGCGACAGCGTCCTCGGGGCCGGCGAATGCCGAATGGCCCGAGACGGTAGCAGTGACGGCAAGACCGAGTGCTGGCGAGCGACGCTGGTGCGCACGGTCGACGATGTTATGGCGAGCATCGTGGTAGACGGATCGGACGCGGCCGCTGGACATGTCGCCCAGCGCGACGTGACGTTTCAATCGAACGACGAGCGCACCGATCGCTGGGCAACGCTGGGCCTGGTGATCGCGGCGCTGGTGACGCAGCAAGAGCACGCGGCCGCGAGCACGCCGCCTGCAACCGCGACGGCGGCGCCCGCCGCCGAGCCGCGCCCGCCTACCGGCAGCCACTGGTTTTCCCGCGATCGTTCTGAGACGGAGCCGGCCACCATCTCGGAGGAGCTCGAGTCTTCCCATGAGCTCCTGCACCTCGCCGACGTGCGCCTGCTCGCGGTCGCCGACGTGGGGCGTCTACCGTGGGCAACGGTCGGCGCACGGCTAGCCGCGACAAGCGGGGTGACGCGTTACCTGGACGTCGAGATCGGATTCGCGTACCTGGCGTCGACCGGAGCGGCCGCGATACCGATGTCTGCCGGTGGCGGCGGCGTTCATTTCAACCTTCTGTCGGCGACGTTGGGGCTTTGCCCGCGGTCGAGGGTCAATACGAGGTTGACTGGCCACGTCTGCTTGGGCGGGGACGTGGCCGAGATGACTGCGACCGCCTTCGGTCCAGCCCAGCCTGAGCGCGCGCACGCCTGGCTACCCAATGCCTGGGTCGGATTCGATTCGGCGCTTCGGCTGACACGGCACCTGGCGCTGGTCGCCGAGTTCAAGACCGAACTGGCCGTCACCGGCCCGCCTCTCATCGTCGGCGCCGGCACCGCTATTTTTCAAGCCTCGCGCTTGACCGAGAACGTCGCCTTCGGTATCGCGGGGACGTTCTGATGCCCCGGCTCCAGACTGTGTTCGTGCTCGCCCTGTTCGCAGGAACGCTCGCGGCGTGCGCCACTGGCGCCCGATGCGGCTGACGCGCACGTGAGGGCTTCTCGCAATGACGACGCCGGGAGTCGATTCGCGCGCCGCGGCCGCGAGGCAACGGAACGTTGCGAATGGTGTACGAAATGCCGACCCCGTTGGCCCCCGGTCCCCTGATGGAGACCGGGGGCCCCTCAATCGCCCACCCCTCGCGCCAACCCGTGCCTCTTAGTGTCCGCAGGGTGGGACTTGTTGCTCACTCTTTTTCACTCGACGACCGAATCGCCGTCAGAACACGACGGAGAACGACCCCTGGGGGACGATCCCTCGTTCGGTCAGCGCGACCTGCATTCCGGGCACGAAGTAGTTGCCGTAGCCGACGCCGACCGACAGCCGGATCCGCTGCCACAGGAACGCGACGGCGGGGACGACCTCCCAGGGGTGAGAGTTCCGGGGATCGATGCGGGCGTCGACGGCGATCGACGTGAACGCATCGGGATTCGCCGACCCGCTGAGCGCGAGCCGCGACGTGTAGACCTGCAACCGGCCGCGCAGGGTGATCGCGATCGTCGGCCGGATCCGATATTCGCCGGTCGCCGCGAGCTGCAGACTGCGCGTCGCGGCCGAGCCTCCGAGTGTCGTCTGGGTCAGATCGCCGACGCCGTTTCCCCAGATGATGTCGTAGGTGACCTCGCCGTGAATCCACCACCTCGGATCGATCTGATACGAAGCGTACGCGGTGAGCGGGATGGCCCACAAGGTCCCAGACGCGTCGCCCTTCTGGACGTTGGCGTAGTAGATCGCCGCCTGCCCGGTCAGCCAGAGCTGATTCCAGCGGTAGGCAATCACCTTGATGTGCAGATTGGGAACCAGCACCGACTCGGCGGTGCGTATCAGGTACATCGGCGGGTCGGTGCCGACGTTGATGCGATCAGTGATCCCGTAGTCGAACGCCAGGATGCCCAGCTTGAACGTCTGCCCGCCGAGCGTCAGCGCTGTTCCCTCGTCCCAGCGCTGCGCCTGCTCGGGCGTCGGAAGGCGCGCCTGCGCGGGCAGCGCCAGCCCCGTCGTCAACAAGAACGCCGCGATCCCCGGCCCCCACCACGACCAGCTCGTCCGCATCTTTGACAATCTCAGTTCGCGCGGGCGAATGACCATCCAGCGAGCCGGCGAGACATCGGGCCCGACGGGTGAGGCCGGACCGGTCAGCGCGATCGGAGCGAGAGGATCACGAACGCGCCCAGCAACGCGCCGAGCATGGCGATCGCGCCGGCGATCGCCAGCACCGCCGTGACGTTGATCGGGACCGGCTGGTGGCGCACGAACGCGCGGTGAAAGCGCACGTAACGGGTGATGCCAATCGCGTCCAGCACCGCGCCCATGAGCACGAACACAGCTCCGAGCCAGGCCGAGCCGGGGATCCCCTCGCCGGCGTCGCCGAGGATCCGGATCCAGACGCCGAGGCGCGCGATGACGAACCCGAACGTGATCAATGACAGACCAGTGCGGATCCAGGCCAGCAACGTGCGCTCGTTGGCCTGAATCGCCGCCGCGTCCTGCAGAGATCCGAACGGCTGGGCCGCGGCCGGCCGGTCGCGCTCGCCGTTCGCATCTGTTCCGTTCGTCGACATCGGCTCAGGTCTCCGGCTTCGCTTCCGGCACCGCGCGTCGAGCCCGACGCGCACACTGTTCTGCCCGTCGGGCGACGAGATCACGAAGCCCTCGGCGCCGGCGGCCGCGGGTGAGAACCCGCGCGCTACCGGAGATCGCCGAGGCCAGCCCCAGAACGCCCGTCGCGCGTGGGGTGCGGGCCCGCGCCCGAAGCTCCCCCACTCGCGACGCGCACGCTACTTGCTCGGCCGGATCGACGCGGCCGTCGCCTGCGTGTAGTCGAACTGGACCACCTGGCCCGGCTTCAGGTTGGGCAGCTTCTGCTGCAGCGTCGGGTTCTCGACGTGAATGGTGCGCATGTTGCCCTTCGGCCCCTTGAAGGTCACGGTGTTGGCGTCGGCGTCGACGCTGACGACCTCGGCCGTCACCATGATCTCGCGGCCGCGGACACCACCGCCCATGTCGACGGCGCGACCATGGCGTTCAGCCGCGCCCGGCTTCGCGCCGGTCGGCGCCAGCGACACCGCGAGCGACTCGTAATAGTCGATGTCGACCTTGTCGCCGGTCTTGAGGGTGTCGAACGCCTTGACGTCCGAGGGGACGTTGACCGTGGTCTCGCGCCCGTCCGCGGCCTTTAGCATCACGCTGCGATCACTGCGATCGATGGCAGAGACCGTGGCCGTCATGTGCGTGAGCCGGGATTGCTCGTGACCACCCGGATAGCTGCTCTCGCTGGTCTCGGTCGCCGGCGCCGCGCCGGCCGTACCCAGCATGGCGGTCATCAACGCACCGCCCGCCACCCCGGCAATCAGTACGCACTTGTTGAGCTTCTTCACCTGATTGTCCATCGTTCACCTCATTCCATTGCGTTTCGGGACGGCGATTCACATTCCGTCCCTACAAACCGAACATGGGTCGCAATCCACGGTCCGGCACCCGATTGTCGAGCCCAAACTGCAGGCTCAGGTTTGACGACGAAGGTTTGTCGCGTTGATGGCCCGTATGCGGTTCTGCTGGCATCTCGTGTTCGCGTTGCTCATGGCAACGTTTGGCTGTGCTCACCGGGTCGGCGGCCAGAGCACAGCGGGCGCACTCGCCGAGATCAATCGCCACGTCGACCCCGAGCCCGGCCAGACCGCGGCCGAGACCGTCGCCCGGCGCGCGACGCGCGGGATCGTCGACGAGCTGAACCAGCCCCAGCAGAGAAAACGAATCGACGAGGTGATGGCCAATGCCGCCGACGGGTTCCGTGGTGCGCTCAGCGATGGAGTGACCGGCGACCTCGGAGCCGACGCAGACGGACCGCTCGCCCGGAGCATCGTCGCGCTCGCCGAGCGATCCGCGACGCGCGCCGCGCACGGCGCAATGACCACGCTGCTCGCAGGTTGCGATCCGCAGAATCCCACCTGCCTCGATCGCCGCGTCAGCGACCTCAGCACGCGCGCGGCAGCCGCCTTCGTGGACGGCGTGAAGCACTCGCTGCGCAACGT
>Ga0265320_10001315_pt1 | contig 18174 bp, 13 predicted proteins | sample 4827metaG_FD_202087 | JGI IMG/M metagenome (GOLD analysis project Ga0265320, IMG submission 202087) | Rhizosphere microbial communities from Carex aquatilis grown in University of Washington, Seatle, WA, United States - 4-8-27 metaG | ecosystem: Host-associated > Plants > Roots > Rhizosphere >...
TAGGATTGGTACGCCGCAACAAATCCCAATTCGGAATACACAAGACCTATTCCAGACGCACCAAATCGTCCGACGGGGCCAAAGGCTGAAAGGAAACCCATGAGGCCGCCAGCCTTTGCGCCTTGCTGGAATCCATCGGTCATCGCTTGGGCAACTTCTTGATTGGTGACGCGGCCGTGGAGGATAGCATCGTAACCCGAGGCCAGAGATCCAGTCATCCCCCCAATTATCGCGCCGAACATCCCTCTAGCAACTGCCCACAAACCGGTGGAAATGGTCATTTCTGTAATTGAAAGTTTCCCGCTCGGATCGAACGCGTTGACCGGATTATTTCCACAATAGGTGTATTTATGCAGGCTCGCCGGGTCGGAGCCGTTGCCTTCATACGAATCTTCCGTCCAGAAGCGGCCGGTGTCCGGGTTGTGGTAACGGGCGCGCAGGTAATACAAACCGAGGTCGGCGTCGTATTGTTCACCGGTGAACAGATAGGAGTTCATTGTGGCCCCACTTGCGGCAGTCAGGTTGCCAAATGCATCGTAATCATACGTGTCGGTCACGGTGCCGTTCACATCCGTCAGGTAACGCACGTTATTGTGGCCGTCGTAGCCGTAGAATGACGTGCACCAGATCGCGCCATCGAGGCGGTCTTGGGAGATGAGCGTGTGGCCGTAGGTGTAGACTGCCGTCACGACGACGGTAGAGGATTGAGGATTGAGGATGGATAATTCCTCAAGCACTTGGGCGTAACCGGAGGGGTTGAGATCGTCCACCACATAATACGTTGTTGTCGAGTTGGTGGCGGTTGTGACGGTTTTGCTGACGCGGTTGCCGTCGCCATCGTAGCGGATGTCAACCGTTGAACCGCCGGGATTGGTCCGGTGAATCAAATGGTTTTCAAAGTCATACGCATCACTGACGGGCGGCGCGCTCGGAGAGACGCGCCCTACCACCGTGTTCCCATTCGCATCGTATTGATCCGTGTTGAGACGGTCGTTGGCGTCGAAGGTGAAGGATTGCGAGAGCAAGGTTGGCAATGTCGAGTTGCGGGAGAGGCGATTACCAACAGGATCGTAACCGTAACCTGCCGTGCCGGAGGCCGGCGCTCCGTTGATGCTTTCGCCGGTCAGGCGATAGATGTTATCGTACGAGTATATCCGGTTGATGGTCTTTGGTTGAGAGTTGAGAGACGAAGCAAAGAGTTGTTCGCTGGCGGTCAGACGATTGCCTGCCGCGCCCACGGTGTAGGCGTAATTCGCAATTGGCGTGAGCAACTGGCTGGAATTGAGATTCGTCAGACGATTCAGCGAGTCGTATTGGTATTCCGAGTGGACAAGGTTTGGATAGGTGTAGTTCTTCAGGTTTCCGACTTCGTCGTAGTTGTAAACCGTTTGTCCCGACTTCGCGTCGTCCACGGCGCTCAGGCGGCTCAAGATGTCGTATTCGTAGCCGACGTTTACGCCATTCGGATCGGAGGAGACGATGTTGGTCAGGTTGCCCATGGAATCGTACGAGTAGTTGAGCGACACGCTCAACGCTACACCCCAGGATTTGGTTTTCTGCGCGAGGCGGTTGCGGTTGTCGTAAACATAAGCGGTTGAGCCGCTGGCGTCGGTCATGTTCGTGCGCAGGCCCAGCACATTGTAACTATAGTAAACGGGCGCGGATGGAGGATTGAGGGCGGAAGATGGCAGTTTGGCCACCAGCCGGTTCATCCCGTCATACTGGAATGTCGTGGTGTAGCCGTTGAAGTCGGTGCGGTTGGTCAACTGGCCGCCGATATTGTAGGCGTAGGTTTCCATCTGGTTGCCGGGCAATGTCCGCTTCACGCGCCGTCCGAGTGAATCGTAAAGGGGTCAGTCAATAGTAATATAGTATTGACGCAGCATTTCTGGATCTGGTAAAGTGTTGGCGAATGGCGCGGAAGCTAAGAGTTGAGTATGCGGGAGCGATTTATCATGTGATGAATCGCGGCGACCGGCGGGAACCCATCTTCGAGGATGACAAGGATCGGGAAAGTTTTCTTGCCACGTTGGGCGAAGCCTGCGGAAAAACCGGTTGGCAGGTTCATGCCCTCTGTTTGATGCCCAATCATTTTCATATGGTGGTGGAGACGCCCCAGCCCAATCTGGTGGCGGGGATGAAATGGTTCCTGGGCACCTATACTTCCCGTTTCAACCGGCGCCATAAACTCTTTGGTCACCTCTTTAGCGGTCGGTACAAGGCTTTGATTGTGGATGGCAGCGGCAGCGGGTATTTGCGGACGGTGTGTGATTACGTGCATTTGAATCCAGCCCGGGCTCATTTCCTCAAGCCCGGCGTTGCGTTGCGTGAGTATCCTTGGAGCACCTGGCCGGAGTATTTGAAGCAGCCGGGAAAGCGTCCCGGTTGGTTACGGGTGGACCGGTTGCTGGGCGAATATCACATTCCCGAAGACAGCGCCGCGGGACGGCGTCGGCTGGAGGAAGCATTGGAACGGCGGCGTGGGGCGGAGGAGGGAGATGCATACAAGGTAATTCGGCGAGGGTGGTTCTTGGGCAAGGAAGCGTTGAAACAGGAATTGCTGGCGCAGGTATCGAAGAAAGCCGGCCAATGGCATTTTGGAGAGGCGGTGCAGGAATCGGCGGAAGCCAAGGCAGAACGGATCGCGGTGGAGGAATTGAGGAAGCGTAAGTGGGACGATCAGGTGCTGGCGTCACGGCGAAAAGGAGATGCGGGGAAGGTGCTCATCGCGCAGCGTTTACGGCGTGAGACGACGATGACGCTGGCGTGGATAGCCCAACGGCTGCGAATGGGCACCAAGACGCATCTGGCGCACCTGCTGTATTGGAAACGAAGGGATGAAAAATAGCATGATACTATTGACTGACCCCAAAGTGGTGGTTTGTGGTGATCGTTGAGATCTCATGACGAATGCGACCACCATCCGGATTGCGGCGGCGTCAGGGGTGCTGGCGGTGGCGTTGGGCGCCTTTGGCGCGCATGGTTTGCGGGACCTGCTGGCGCAGAACGGAACGGCGGCGATTTGGGAAAAGGCCGTTTTCTATCATTTCATTCACACGGTGATGTTGTTCGTGCTGGCGCAACGTCGGCCGCTGAAGGCCATATCCTGGTGGTGTTTTTTGGGTGGGATTGTGGTTTTTTCCGGTTCGCTGTATCTGCTGGCCGTGACGAACCTGCGCTGGCTTGGGGCCATCACCCCGGTGGGCGGCGCGAGTTTCATTGCCGGCTGGATCTGCCTGTTCGTCTCGGCCGCGAAATACGATCAGCCGGATAAAAGCTGATTCCGTCAGGGAGGCGGAAGCGGCGCAAATGACAGAACTGTCATCTGCCGTTCAGCGGGCGTTCATCTCCAGACAGTTTCATGGCGGGGAAACGATTTCAAAAACAAACGTGGGTTGACGCCGGACGCGCGGATGCGCAAGAGTTGTCACCTGCGATGAAATCAAATCCAATCAAACCATGAAAAAAATTCTATTGCCGGTCCTGTTCAGCGTGGCCGCCGCGGTTTGCCGCGCCGACGGGCCTTATCATTTCATCAAGGAAATCCCGGTCGGCGGCGACGGGGGCTGGGATTACTGCTCCGTGGATTCGGCGGCGCAACGCCTCTACGTCTCGCACGGAACGAAGGTGGTGGTCATTGACCTCGCCAAGGACCGGGTCGTCGGTGAAATCACAAACACGCCTGGCGTGCACGGCCTGGCGCCGGCACCCGACCTGGGGCTGGGGCTCACCAGCAACGGCCGGGAAAACAAGGCGGGCATCGTGGACTTGAAGACGTTGGAAACGCTTTCCAAGGTGGACACCGGTCAAAACCCGGATGGGATGCTCTATGAACCGGGGCAGAGGGAATTTTACACGTTTAATGGACGCGGCCAATCGGCCACGGTCATTGATGCCAAATCAGCCAAGGTCGTCGCCACCATTCCACTCGGCGGCAAGCCTGAGTTCGCGCAAGCCGATCCCGACGCCTGGCGGGTCTATAATAATCTCGAAGACAAAAACGAAGTCGTGGCGATAGACACCAAAACGCATCAGGTGGTGAATCGTTGGCCGATCGCGCCGGGTGAGGAAGCTTCCGGCATGGCAATTGACGTGGCGAACCACAGATTGTTTCTCGGTTGCGGCGGCAGCAAAACGATGGTGATGATGGACAGCACGAGCGGAAAGGTGCTGGCGAGCGTGCCCATTGGTGACGGCGTGGATGCCAATGCATTTGACCCCGGAACCGGATTTGCCTTTGCGTCCTGCGGCGATGGCACAACCACCATTGCGCACGAGGATTCACCCGACAAATTGACCGTCGTGCAAAAACTGGAGACCCAACGCGGTTCGCGGACCATGACCATCGATCCGAAGACGCACCGGATTTACCTGGCGGCCGCCAAATTCGAGGCGCCTGCGGAAGGCCAGCGGCGCGGGAAGATGGTTCCGGACAGTTTCAAAATCCTGGTGTACGGCACGGAGAAATAAGCAGGCCATGAAAACTGGAACAAGTTTGGGGACACTATTTGCGGCAACGAGTTTGTTGTTGGCACTGGGGGGCTGCACCGGCATCAAGCCGGTGAATCAGGAACAGAATTCGTTGCCGCACTTCAGCCAGCCGCGGGCGATCAACAATCCCTATCTGCCGCTCGCGTCGCTGAAGCAGGACATTTTGCAGAATGAAAATGAACGCGTCGAACGCACGGCGCGGCCGGAAATGCACAAAATGTTTCAGGTGGGCGGCCAAACCTTCGAAGCGCTGACCGTGGAAGACCGCGAGTTCAACGCCGCTGGTGAATTGACCGAAGCGACGCGGGATTACTTTGCGCAAGACGACGACGGGAACGTTTATTATCTCGGCGAAGACGTGGACGAATACAAGAACGGCAAGGTGACCGGTCATTCCGGCGCGTGGCTGCTTGGCAAGGACACCCCGACGCCTGGTTTGCTGATGCCCGCGCATCCCAAGGTCGGTGATCAGTTCAAATCGGAAGATGTTCCGCACATCACTTGGGAAAAGGACGAGGTGGTTTCCGTTTCAGAAACCGTGACGGTGCCGGCGGGAACCTATCAAAATTGTGTGAAGATCAAGGAAACCGCCTCCGACGGCGCGACCGAATATAAGCTGTATGCGCCGGGCATCGGCTGCGTGAAGGAGGCCGAAACCGATGGCGAATTGCCGTTGAAATCCCACGCAACCCAATGATGGCGGCAACATTTTTGCGTTTCAACGATTCAACGATTCAACGATTCTTGTTTCATGCGCGTGCTGGTCGTTGAAGATGAAAAGAAGACGGCGTCGTTCGTTCGCAAGGCGCTGCAGGCCGAAGGATTTGCCGTGGATGTCTGCCACAATGGCGATGAGGCCCTGGCCGCGGCCCGGACCACGCCCTTCGACGGCATCGTGCTCGACATCATGCTGCCGGGTCGTGACGGCTTGAGCGTGCTCCGCCAGTTGCGCGAACGCAAAAGCACGATCCCGGTCCTGCTGTTGTCCGCGCGCGGCGAGGTCAACGAACGCGTTGAAGGCTTGAACGCTGGCGCGGATGATTATCTCCCCAAGCCCTTTGAACTGGCCGAACTGGTCGCGCGGGTGCGGGCCTTGACGCGGCGGAGCGGCGAAAACAAATCCATCGTGCTGCGGGTGGCCGACCTCACGCTGGACACGGTTTCCCACCGGGGACAGCGCGGCGGGACGGAGATTGAATTGACCGCGCGGGAATATCGCCTGCTGGAATTTCTCATGCGCTCCCCCGGCCGCCTTTGCGGGCGGATGATGATTTTGGAAAAGGTCTGGGACTATGATTTCGACCCCGGCACGAATCTCGTGGATGTTTACATCCGCCGCCTGCGGGAAAAAATTGACGCCAATTTTCAACCCAAGCTGCTCCACACCGTGCGCGGTTCCGGGTACCTGCTGAAGGAGCAGCCATGACCATCCGCACCCGACTCACCCTCTGGTATGCAGGCATATTGACAGTATCGTTGCTGGTGATCGGCTTTGGAACCTACCAGGAGATTGATGAGCGATTGCGCCACGAACACCGGCGGGCCCCGGAGCAACACGCCATGGCCGAGGCGGGCGAGATGGTTTTCCAAATGGGTCTGCCGGCGATTTTGCTGGGTTTGCTGGGCGGCTGGTGGCTGACCCGCCGGGCGCTCGCGCCCATGACCCAACTGACTGATGCCGTGGAAAAAATCCACGAACGCAATCTTCGCGACCCGCTGCCCCGCACCCGGAATGGCGATGAACTGGACCGGCTCACCGAGATTTTCAACGGCATGCTGGCCCGGCTCGACGATTCCTTCAATCGCACCCGCGAATTTACACTGCACGCGTCGCACGAACTCAAAACGCCGCTCACGGTGTTGTGCGGCGAAACGGAAACCACCCTGCGGGACGAATCGCTCGCGCCGGCTGAACGCGAGCGTGCCGCCAGCTTGCTCGACGAATTACGACGCCTGACACGCATCGTGGACGGGCTGACGTTGCTGGCCAAGGCCGACGCGGGCCAGGTCGCGTTGAAACTGGAGCCGGTGCGGTTCGACGAACTGGTGCGTGATAATTTCGCCGATGCGCAGATTCTGGCCGAGCCACAGGGCATCCGGGTGGAACTGGCCGGCTGCGAAGAAACCACCGTGCGTGGCGACCGGCACCGTTTGCGTCAACTGTTGCTGAACCTTGCGGACAACGCCGTCAAATACAACCAGCCGCAAGGCCGGGTGACGATGAGCTTGCGCCGCGCCGGAGAAACGGCCGAATTGATCATCGCCAACAGCGGGCCGGGGATTCCGCCGGAAATTTTGCCGCGGGTATTTGACCGGTTTTATCGCGGCGACCCGGCGCACAGCCCCACGGTGGACGGTTGCGGTCTTGGTTTGAGCATCGTGCAATGGATTGTTTCCGCGCATAGCGGGAGCATCAAAATCGAATCGGTGCCGGGAGGAATCACCACCGTCTCGGTGCGGTTGCCGCTGCAAAGTTGAAAAATGAAACATTCAACATTCAACTCCTATGAATCGCAAGCTGGCATTCAACATCGAACATCCAATTTACAGCGCGTCCAAGGCACGAATTTCATTGGGCGTTGGGCGCTGAATGTTGAATGTTGGATGTTCGTCACCTTCTTCCTTCTTGCCGCCGGCTGCGTCCGTTTCCATCCGCAGCCGATATCCCCGGAGCAAACCGCCGTCCAACTGGAGGCGCGCCGGCTCGATGACGCCGGGCTCAGAAAATATCTCGAACAAAATTTCGGCCACGATTTGCCGGATTGGCCGCTCCCGGCGTGGGATTTGAATTCGCTCACCCTCGCTGCGTTTTATTTCCATCCGGACCTCGCGGTGGCCCGCGCGCAATGGCACCTGGCCGAAGCCGGCATGAAAACCGCCGGCGCGCGGCCCAATCCCTCGGTAAGTGTGACACCGGCCTACGACAGCCAGATTCCCGGCACCCCGAGTCCGTGGATTGTGCCGGTGACGTTTGATCTGCCTCTCGAAACCGCCGGGAAACGCGCCAAACGAATGGCCGAAGCGAAGGATGTTTCACAATCCGCCTGGTGGAGCCTCATCACGACCGCCTGGCAGATCCGCAGCGGTGTTCGCGCCGGCCTGTTGAATTTTACCGTCGCCGGGCATCGCGACGCGTTGCTGAGAAAACAATTGGCGGCGCAGGAGCAAACGGAGAAATTGCTGCAACAACGTTTTGACGTTGGCGAAATCTCCCGACCCGACCTGGCCACAGCACAAATCGCGCTGAACAAGACCCGATTGGACGCAAGCGACGCGCAAACCCAGTTTGCCAACGCCCGGTCGCAACTGGCGCAGGCGCTCGGCGTCGGCACCGCCGCCCTCGACGGGCTGAATCTGGCTTTCGATTTTTCCGTTCGCGCGCCGCAGGAACTGACTTCGACGGAGGCCCGCCGGATCGCGTTGTTGGGACGCTCGGATATCCGCGGCACCCTGGCCGATTACGCGGCGGCGCAGGACGACCTGCGGCTGCAAATTGCCAAACAATATCCGGACCTGCACCTCGGTCCCGGTTATGCGTGGAACTCGGGCAATGCCGGCGACAACGAATGGAGTCTTGGCCTGACCCTGGAACTGCCTATTCTTGACCAGAATCAAGGGCCCATTGCCGAGGCAAAGGCGCGTCGGGAACTGGCTGCCGCGCAATTCGCCGCCCTGCAGGCAAAGGTCATCGGCGAAATCGAGCGGGCAGTGGCGGGCTACCATCTGGCGGACGCGCAATTGAAAACCGGTGCGGCGTTGCTGGCCGCAGAGCAGCAGCAGGAACAGTCCGTCGAGGCCCAACAACGGGCCGGGGCCGCCGACCGGATCGATTTGCTGAGCGCGCAGGTTGAGTTTGACACCGCTGCCCTGGCGCAGCTCGAGGGCGAAACAAAATTTCAAATTGCGCTCGGCATGCTGGAGGACGCCCTGCAACGTCCGGCCAATGCCATGGAGACGGCCATCTCCGCCGCCACCCTGACGAACATCGTGCAGCACCCACCCCTGATTTCCGCACCCAAGGAAAGCAAACCATGAACACGCCCGTAAAAATCGTTTTGACCGCCCTTGCCGCGTTTGCGGCCGGTGCGGCACTGGTCTTTTATTTTGTCAAGATTCAGCCGAAATCCGACAGTGACAACGGCGGCGAAGGCGCCACCGCCAGCCCGGTGCAGCTCAAGCACGGCGCCAACGGCGGGACGATCATCATCCTCGACGCAGAGGCGCAGGAACGCCTTGGTTTGAAAACCGAAAATCCGGCTGGCTTGCAGTGGCAGCCGGAAGTAAAGGGCTATGGCAGCGTAATTGATCCGGCGACCTTGTCGGCGGCGGTCGCGGACCTGGAGTCGGCGCGGACGGCGACGGAAGCTTCCGGCCGGGAATACAGCCGGCTGAAGACCCTGGCGGAACAGAACAACGCTTCCGCGCGCTCGCTTGAGGCAGCTCAGGCCACGGCAACGCATGACCAGCTTGGCTTTGAATCAACCCTGGCAAAATTCACCCTCGACTGGGGCAAATGGCTGGCAGGGCAGACCAACCTTGAAGTGCTGGTTCAGCAACTTTCCACCGGCGAAGCCACTTTGGTCCGGGTGGATTTACCCGCCGGACAAACGCTTTCAACGCCGCCGGCCTCGGCACGGATCGTGGCCTTGACGGAAGAGACGAAGTCGGTGAGCGGTGAATTATTCAGTGCCACAACCGGGGTGAATCCTCAGACGCAAAGCCAGAGTTTTTTCTTCCTGGTCCAAGATCAACCGCTGACGCCGGGGGCGGCGGTCACGGGATTCCTGAAAATTTCCGGCGCACCGCTGGACGGCGTAATCGTATCCTCCGACGCCGTGTTGCGGTACGAGGGCAAAGGCTGGATTTACGTCCAGACCGGCACGAATGATTTCACCCGCACGGAAATTCCCCTCGACCGTCCGGCGGAGAACGGCTGGTTCGTTTCCGGCAGTCTGACGGCCACCAACCGCGTGGTCGTCAGCGGGGCGCAGACGGTTCTGTCCGCGGAATTGAGCGGCGGCAATTTCAACTCCGGTTCGCGCGATTAGCGACTGTTCACGCATGAAGTCGAAATTTCAAATCCGCGATCAAATTCCAGATGCACTTGGCGTTGCATCCTTCCCTCCCCTCAACGGGGCGAGGGCTGCCCTCTTGATGGATGGGGAAACATTCAACAATCAACATTCAACTCCGAACCCTCAAGGAAGACCGTTGGGCGTTGAATGTTGGGCGTTGAATGGTGAATGTTTTTTTGTCCACGGGCTCAAGGTGAGGCAGACGGGAACGGCCATTTCCGGAACCTTTTATTTCCGATGCTGAAACAACTCGTTGAAATATCCTTGCGGTCGCGCGGCGTGATCATCACGCTGGCGGTTGGCCTGATTGGCTATGGCGTTTACGTTGCCAAAAACGCGAAACTCGACGTCTTTCCCGATTTCGTCCAGCCCCAGGTGACGGTGCAGACCGAGGCGCCGGGGCTTGCCCCCGAACAGGTCGAAGCGCTCGTCACCCGGCCGGTCGAAAGCGCGTTGAACGGGGCGGGCGAACTGGATTCCGTCCGCTCGGAATCCATCCAGGGCCTGTCGGTGGTCACCGCGGTCTTCAAGGAGGGCACGGACATTTTCATTGCGCGGCAGATGATTGCCGAACGGCTCGGCCAGGTCGGCGGCGAACTGCCCACCGGTGTCCAGACGCCGGTTATGGAGCCGCTGACATCCTCCACGATGGATCTGCTCAAGTTCGGTCTGACCTCGGACAAGATTTCCCCGATGGAATTGCGGACGTTTGCCGACTGGACAGTGCGTCCCCGGTTGCTTTCGGTGCCGGGCATCGCGGCGGTGAAGGTTTTTGGCGGGGAAGTGCGGCAACTGCAGATTCTGGTCAAGCCCGACCGCCTGCTGGCCTTCGGCATTTCCATCCAGGATGTGTTGAACGCGGCCAGCTCGGCGACCGGTGTGCGCGGGGCGGGTTTTGTCGAAACCGCCGCGCAACGGCTCGTGCTTCAGACCGAAGGCCAGTCATTCACGGCGGTGGAGCTGGGCAATGTGGTGGTGGCGCAACGCAATGGCCGCAGCTTGCGGCTGCAGGACGTGGCAACCGTGGCCGTCGGTGGCGAACCGAAATTTGGCGACGCAATCATCAACGGCAAACCGGGCGTCCTGATGACGACGGCCAGCCAATACGGCGCCAACACCATGGACGTGACCTTGGGGGTCGAGACGGCCTTGAATGAAATGAAGCCGACGTTTGCCGCGGCGGGCATTGATTACGTTCCCGGCCTGCACCGCCCGGCAACTTTCATTGAAATTGCCATCCACAATATCAAAAACTCGCTGCTGGTGGGCGCGGTGCTGGTGGGCGTGGTGCTGTTTATCTTCCTGCTCGACTGGCGTACGGCGCTGATTTGTTTCACGGCCATCCCGTTGTCATTGCTCGCCGCGGTCATCGTGCTCGACCACTTTGGCGTGACGCTCAACACCATGACGCTCGGCGGTCTGGCCGCGGTCATCGGCGTGGTGGTGGACGATGCCATCATCACCGTGGAAAACATTCTGCGCCGGTTAAGGGAAAGTAGGGCGGGCGTCTCGCCTGCCCGCGCCGACGAAGTCGGCGAAGACAATTCAGAATCTAATCGTTCGCGCTTTGGCGCTCACGAGGCAGGCGAGACGCCTGCCCTACTTCCCATCGTGCTCAACGCCACCCTGGAGGTGCGGAGCGCCGTTGTTTACGCCACGTTTGTGGTCGCGCTGGTTTTTCTGCCGGTGCTGACGATGTCGGGATTGCAGGGGCGCTTCTTCGCGCCGCTGGGCACGGCCTTCATTCTTGCCAATCTGGCGTCGCTCGTGGTGGCCCTGACGGTGACGCCGGCGCTGTGCTACACGCTGCTTTCGCGGACGAAGCCGCACGCGGAACCGGATTATTTGCGGCGATTGAAGGCATTCCATCGCCGGCTGTTGGAACGCATCAGCCGGCGTCCCAAAACCATCATCGGCGTTGCCCTGGCGCTGTTCATCGCGGCCCTCGCGTCGTTGCCGTTCTTCGGTGGCGAATTTTTGCCGGATTTTCGCGAAGGCCATTTCGTCGTCCAGTTGACCATGTCGCCCGGCACGTCGCTGGCGGAAATGATGCGGCTCGGGCGCCTGATTTCGGCCGACCTGCTGAAACTGCCGGCCGTCGAGAGCGTTGAGGAACAGGCTGGCCGCGCGCAGGGTGGCGAGGATACCTGGGGGCCGCATCGCGGCGAAATGCACGTGGAGTTGAAGCAGATGGCCGGCGGGGACCAGGCAATGGTGCAGGACGACATCCGCGCCATGCTCGCGAAATATCCCGGTGTCCAGAGCGAGGTGCTGACGTTCCTCGGCGACCGCATCGGCGAAACCATCGCCGGAGAAACGGCCCAGGTGGTCGTAAATATTTTTGGCGACGATCTTGACGTGCTTGACCGGAAGGCGCAGGAGGTGGCGCAGGCGTTGAACCAGGTTCCGGGCGCGGCCGACGTGCAGATTTCCGCGCCACCGGGCGCACCGCGCATGGTGGTGCAATTGAGTCCCGACCGGCTCACGCAATTCGGCTTTCGCCCGCTGGAGGTGCTTGAAGCCGTGCGAACGGCCTATCAGGGCGACGTGGTGGCGCAAACGTACGAAGGCGATAAGGTGTTTGACGTGGCGGTGATCCTGGAACCTTCCGCGCGGCAACATCCGGAGGACATCGGAAAGTTGCTCGTGGGCAATTCCGCCGGGTTGCAAATGCCGTTGAACAAACTGGCGAATGTATATCTGACCACCGGACGTTATGCCATCCTGCATGACGGTGCGCGGCGGCGGCAGACGATCACCTGCAATCCCGCCGGGCGTGATGTGGCGTCCTTCGTCGCCGACGCGCAGAAACAAATCGCCGACAAGGTGAAACTGCCGACCGGCGCATATGTGGAATTCAGCGGTGCGGCGGAGGAGCAGGTGCAGGCGCAACACGAACTCTTGCTGCACTCGCTCGTGGCGGCGGCGGGAATCATTTTGCTGCTGGCGATAGTGTTCCGGAAGGCGAGTCATCTGCTGCTGGTGCTGGCGAACCTGCCGTTTGCGCTGGTGGGCGGCGTGCTGGCGATTTTCCTCACCGGGTTTTTCAGCGAGGGTGGCGCCTCGCTTTCGCTGGGGACACTCGTTGGTTTTGTGACATTGTTCGGCATCACCATGCGCAATTCCATCATGATGATTTCGCACTTCGAGCATCTGGTGAACGAGGAAGGCATGGCGTGGGGCTTGGAATGCGCCGTGCGTGGTGCCACGGAACGGCTGATCCCCATTTCAATGACCGCGCTGGTGACGGCACTGGGCCTGCTGCCTTTGGCCATTGGTTCCGGCGAGGCCGGCCGCGAAATCGAGGGGCCGATGGCCATTGCGATTCTCGGCGGTCTGGTGACTTCCACCCTGCTCAACCTGCTGGTGTTGCCGGTGCTGGCGTTGCGATTCGGGAAATTTCAGAAGACCGAGCGGAACGCCTGATTCCAGCCACAATTCGAACCGGCATCTTTCCCGACAGCAATCACCCTGAATTTCGGGTTTGATTTCTTCAAGTTTTGCGGAGGGTTGCCGATAAGAAGCGAGGAACAGCGATTGTGAAAACAAAAAATAGTCACATTGGCGGCACTACAGCACCATGAACAGCCCCTTATTTCCAAACGAACAACAGCTTTGCGCGGCAAAGATTCTCATCGTGGACGATGAGGAGGCGGACATCCGGGTGCTCGAATGGGCTTTGCGACAGGCCAAATTTCCGAACTTCCGGAGTTTGACCGATTCGACCCAGGCGCGAAAAGAGTTCGAACAATTTCAACCCGACCTGGTGCTGCTCGATTTCAACATGCCCAACCAGGACGGGTTCGCGGTTTTGAAGGAATTGCGGGAAGCGACGCCGGCCAGTGATTTTCTGCCGGTGTTGATGTTGACGGGGGAGAACACGGCCGAGTCGCGGGGCCGGGCCCTGGCGGCCGGGGCCAGCGATTTTCTAGGGAAACCGATTGATTATACCGAGGTCATGCTGCGGATAAAAAACCTGCTGCAAACCCGGTTTCTTCACCGGCAGGCGCAGGAAATCCAGGCGCGATTGGAGGCGCTCACCAGCGGATCAGAAACCCGGACCCCAACCCAGCCGGCGTAGGAATCGACCGGGTGGCCAGAATGACAAAAGCAATTCCAACGGAGGAACTCGACCGGCTGCTGGCGGCCATGATTCAAAGTGCCGATGGCATTTCGGACCTGCTGTTTGTGGCCGGCAAACCGCCCCAGGTGGAGGTTCACGGGCGACTCAAACCGTTTGCCCTCGCACCGCCGGAATCCATTTTCACCAGCGCCCGGATCGAGGGCCTGGCGCGCGCCATCATTAACGAAAATCCCCGGCTGACGCAGGACCTGGCGGATGCCGGCTCGTGCGATTGCAGTTATGCCCTGCAAAAATTTTGCCGTTTTCGCGTCAACATCTACCGTCAGAACGGCAATTATGCGATGGTCATGCGCCGTCTCCAGGCGCAGGTGCCGTCGCTGGAGACGCTCCAGCTGCCGCCGGTGTTCCGGGAGGTCATCAAGGAAAAAAACGGACTGGTTTTTGTGACCGGCGGCACGGGCAGCGGCAAGACCACCACGCTGGCCGCCATGCTGAACGAAATCAACCAGACCAGCGAAGTCCATATCGTCACGCTGGAGGACCCGATTGAATTCCTGCATCCGCATCTCAAAGCCACGTTCAGCCAGCGCGAATTGGGTCGCGATTTCTACGCCTTCCCGGCCGGGTTGCGCGCCGCTCTGCGGCAGGCCCCCAAAATCATCCTGGTCGGTGAAATTCGCGACCGCGAAACCATGGAGATTGCGCTCACCGCCGGTGAAACCGGCCACGTGGTTTATAGCACCCTTCACACCATCAGCGCCGGACAAACGATCAATCGCGTCCTGGGCATGTTCAACCGCGATGAGGAACAACAGGTGCGCGAGCGCCTGGTCGGGATCCTGCGTTACGTCATCAGCCAGCGTCTGGTTCCCCGGAAGGACGGCGGCCGATTGCTGGTCACGGAATTGATGGGCAGCAGCCTGCGCACGCGCGAGGCCATTTCACTGGGCGAAAATGAAAACCGCCGGCTGTCGGAAATCATCGAGGCCGGAAACACTTCCGGCTGGCACAGCTTCGAGCAGTCGCTGATCAAGGCCTACGAAGAGGACCTGATCACCGAAGAAACGGCAATTCTCTACTGCATCAACAAATCGCAAATGCGCCAGCGGGTGGACCAGGTCAACAAACGTCGGGAAACCACGCATGCACCCAGCTCATTGAAAATGAAGATGGAAATCAATCCGCCCCGGCCGCTCCCGCCACCCCTGCCATCGAAAACACTCCCGCCGGTGCCGGAAGGCCAGAAACAGTACGGGTGACCGGGCCAGGCTATTGGACCGGGAGCGTGATGGAAATGGACGTGCCCTGGCCCATTTGTGATTTGATCCGGATGCGGCCGCGATGGGTCTCGATGATGCGGCCGACAATGGCCAGTCCCAGTCCGGTTCCCTTGGCTTTGGTGGTGCTCAAGACGGCGGTGAAGGCGCGTTTTTGAACTTCCTTGCTCATGCCGCCGCCCGTGTCTCTGAATTCCACGGTGACATGTGTGGCGTGCGGGTTGGAGCGCGGCAGCCGGATCGGGCGGGATTTGATGGTGAGCGTTCCGCCGTCGGGCATGGCCTCGGCGGCATTGAGGATCAAATTCAAGAAAGCCTGTTCCAGTTGCGTTGCGTCGCCCATCACCATCGGCAGGTCCGGGTTCAATTGGCGGACGAGCCGGATGCTCTGATTGGCCAGCTTGTGCCGCACCAGCAAACCAAGTTCGTCCACCAGTTCATTCAGGTTTACCGGGGCGAGTTTGGGTTCGGTCGTCCGCGCGAAGGCCAGGATCTGCTCCACGATTTTGTTCAAATGCTCGATTTTTGCCTCGATGATCCGCGCATCTTTTGTCCGGGGATCGCCATCGGGAAATTTCAAATCCAGCGAGTGGTATAGCAGCTTCATCACCGTGAGTGGATTGCGGATTTCGTGCGCCACCTCGGCGGCCAGCAGTCCGAGGGCGGAAAGCTTTTCATTCTGCCGCAACTGTTCCTCCACATCCACCACGCGCTCGTACAACCGCGCTTTTTCGATCGCAATGGCCGACAATTCAGCCAGGGCGCTCAAGATGCGGATTTCCTCGTTGGAAAAATTGTACGGCCGGCCCGTGTAAACACTCAGGGTGCCAATCGCCTGGCCGGCGAACAGCAGCGGCACGCTCAACAGCGAAACCAGTCCTTCGCGTCGCGCGACGTCAACCTGCTGATAACGACTCGAGGCCTGGACATTGGCAACCTGCATCGGTTTTTTGCGGCGCATCACCACGCCCAGCAGGCTGTCGCCGACGGCCAGCCGGGGTTTGTTGATGTAGGCCTCGCCCGCGCCGTAGCTGGCGCGCAAATCAAGCCATTCGCGGCTTTCATCCAGCATCATCAACGAACACATCCGCGCGTGCATCAAGACGCTGGCCTCGCGCGTGATGGCCTGCAACGCCTCGTCCAGATTCAACGTGGAGTTGATCGTCCGGCTCACGCTGGCGAGGGATTCGAACAAGTGCACCTTCAATCGCAATTGTTCGTAAAGCCAGGTGTTTTGAATCACCTTGGTTGCCTGCAGCGCCAGTTCCTGGAGCAGTTCCTGGTCTTCCGCGGTGAAGACGTCCGCACGGTCCGAATCCACGTTGAGCACGCCGCGGGTCTCGCCATTCACCTCGAGCGGCACGGCCAGTTCCGACCGCACGCCCCGCCGCGCCATCACGTAACGCGGATCCTGGGTCACGTCACCGATGCGCACGGGTTTGCCGGTCCGGGCCACCCAGCCGGTGATGCCCTCGCCGACGCGCAATTTGAGCCGCGTGGCCGCCGACGGCAGGTTCTGCGACGCATGAATTTCCAGAAAGCCGGTGGTGGGATTGATCAAGACCACGGAGCCGCTGGAGGCGCGCATCAGCCGCACGGCTTCGCTGACGATCAATTGCAGCGCCTCCTGGGGTTCCAGCGTGGAGTGGATGACATTGCTCACCTGATAGAGCAATTGCAGCCGCTCGTAACGTGACATCAACCTGGAAAATTCGTCACTCACATTCAAAACTCAAGTTCATCGCACCCGGGCCGTCAACACCAGCCCCATGAGGCCAAAAAAAAGATTGGGCAGCCAGGCCGCCAGCCAGGCCGGCAGGTGGCCGCCGGAACCCAGCGCGAGGCTCACCTGCTGGACTATAAAATAGGCGAAGCAAATGAAAATGCTGCCCGCTACACCAACAAAAAGATTCCGGCGGCCCGAAGCCGCGCCAAACGGAATGGCGATCAGCACCACGACCAGGCACGTCCAGGGCGCCGCCAGACGTTCGTGCAATTTGGTGAACAGCCAGCTCGAATCGGCCCGGGGCAAACGGGGATGCAACCGCAAATAACTCCAGATGTCCAACAGCGGAATATCGGCCCGGTGCGCGCCGGGCAGGCCTTGATAGGTGCTGATCTTGATTGCACTTTGGATTTCTCCCGGGGTTTCCTCAAATTCCGGCATCGCCAGCATGTTGGTTTGCCGCGACGACACCAGTTGTGCATTGGCCTGCGCGATTTCTTTCACGCTCACGTCAAAAAATGTCCACGCGTCGTTCGTGTAAGCGGCGCGCGCCGCATTCAACTGGTAATTCAACCCGTCGGACGACGTCCAGTTCACCTCGGGATTCAGCATCTCGGCAGATTTGGCCCGATATTCGCCAATGAGCCATTGCCGGTGATCTCTCACATTGGTGAAGCCGAAGATGCGGGGGGCGGCGTGTTTGCCCGCACTCTCCGGTTTTTGGACGTGCCGGTTCAGAATGCGTTCCGCCCAATCGGCGCTGCGCGGCACGCACCATTCGCGCAGCCCGAACAAAACCAGGCTCGCCGCCAGGCCCACGACCAGGTAGGGCACGCATAAACGCCACAGGCTCACGCCTGCTGCGCGGATGGCGGTGATTTCGTTGTGACGTGCATGATTGGTGAGGGTGTAAAGCAGCGCCAGCAACAGCACCATCGGCAGGATCGTCACCAAAAATTCCGGCATCATGACCACGTAATACTCGATGATGTCGAACAGGCGCAGCTTGTCGTCCTGAAAATCCGACATGTTTTTGACAGCGTCGGCGGAAATCCAGAAAATCAAAAAACCACCGAGGCAAAAAGTCAGTGGAGTGAGCAGTTCGCGGAATAAATATCGGTCCAAAAGCCGCATCGTGAAAGCAGGGTAAGCCGTACGCGTTGCCAGGAGCAAGTTTTGTCGTTGTAGTCCAGCCTCCCTTTGCCCGCATGCGCTGTATTACGGCGGAGCAGTCTCCGCTTTCACCCTGTTCAAGCGAAGGCTGGTGCCGCTCCACGATTCCGTCTGAACCTGTTTTCAAGGACAAGCCGCTACTCCAGGGCTGGTCCTTTCCGACGCAAACCCAAACTGAGCCGACGCGGCTACGACATTGCCCCATGGAAATTTTCTGGAGCACTTTGAAACGGGAATTGGTTTGTCGCTGCCAGTTCGCCATGCGAGACCAGGCCCGGGCAGCGATCTTCAAGTGGATTGAAGTCTTTTACAACTGCAAGCGGTTCCACCGCGCGCCCGGTTTCAAAT
>Ga0265320_10001316_pt1 | contig 18163 bp, 15 predicted proteins | sample 4827metaG_FD_202087 | JGI IMG/M metagenome (GOLD analysis project Ga0265320, IMG submission 202087) | Rhizosphere microbial communities from Carex aquatilis grown in University of Washington, Seatle, WA, United States - 4-8-27 metaG | ecosystem: Host-associated > Plants > Roots > Rhizosphere >...
TCGTATCACGCCATGAAAACCTCGTTGATTTCCGCGCTGGTCCTGACGGCTATTCTCACCGGGACCGTTGTTGCGTGGGCGCAAACCGGCCCGTATGAAAGCCCGGCCAAACTGACGTCGGACGGCAAAATTGATGAACTCGTCTTCGGCAGACTGAAACAATTGGACATCCAGCCGGCCAATCTCTGTTCCGACGCGGTGTTTGTCCGGCGCGCCTATCTGGACGTGATTGGCACGCAACCCACCGCGCGCGAAGCCAGCAGCTTCATCTTGGATCACGACCCGGCCAAGCGCACCAAACTCATTGACCGGCTTCTGGCGCGCGATGAATTTGCGGATTACTGGGCAATGAAGTGGAGCGATCTGCTGCGCGTCAAGGCGGAGTTCCCCATCAATTTATGGCCCAACGCGGCGCAGGAGTATCATCGCTGGATCCGCACGGCCATCGAGCAGAATCAACCCTATGACCAGTTCGTACGCGAACTGCTCACGGCCAGCGGCAGCAATTTCCAGGTTCCCCCGGCCAACTTTTACCGCGCCATGCAGAACCGCGATCCGCAGGGCACCGCGCAGACGGTGGCGCTGACGTTCATGGGCGAACGTGCTGACAAATGGCCGGCGGAAAAACTGGCCGGCCTGGCGGCGTTTTTTTCGCAGATCGGCATCAAAACCACGGCGGAATGGAAGGAGGAGATCGTCTTCTGGAATTCCGCCTCGACGAATGCGCAAACCACGGCAATGTTTCCCGGCGGCACCACCGTCGAGCTTTCCCCCGACCGCGATCCGCGCGAGGTTTTCGCCGGGTGGCTGATTGACGCGAAGAATCCCTGGTTTGCGCGCAACATCGTGAACCGCGCCTGGGCCTGGCTGCTGGGCCGCGGCATCATCCAGGAACCGGATGATATCCGGCCCGACAATCCATCGGTCAATCCCGAACTGCTGGCGTACCTGGAAAATGAATTCGTCGCGTCGCACTACGATTTGAAACATCTCTACCGGCTGATTCTGAACTCGAAAACGTACCAGTTAGCTTCCCTTCCCCGGAGCGCCAATCCGGCGGCGGCAGCCAATTTTGCTTTTTACCCGGTGCGCCAGCTCGAGGCAGAAGTGCTGGCGGACGCCTTGTGCGAGATCACCGGCACAACGGAGAAATATACCAGCGCCATACCGGAGCCATTCACGTTCATTCCGGAAAAAGAACGCTCCATTGCGCTGCCGGACGGAAGCATCACCAGTTCATTCCTGGAAATGTTCGGTCGTCCGCCACGCGACACCGGCCTGGAGTCGGAGCGCAACGGCCATCCCACGGCCGAGCAGCGGCTGCACCTGCTGAATTCGAGCCACATCCAGCGCAAGATCGAACAAAGCGAGAAGTTCAAGTATCTGCTCAAGACCCGGGATAATCCGCGTGACGTGGTTATCGGTCTTTACCTGGCTATTCTTTCACGTTTTCCGACGGAGAATGAACTCCAGATTGCGGTGGCGTATTTCCCAAACAGCGGTAAGGACCTCCGCCCGGCGGCGCTGGACGTCGCCTGGGCCCTGATCAACAGCGCGGAATTTCTTTACCGGCACTGAAAGCGGCGAAGAGTGAAGATATGAAAACGAAACATTATTTGGCCGGCATCTCCCGTCGCGAAGCGATGCGCCGGGGTTTGTTGGGCACGGCGGGATTGTGGCTGGCCAGCGGGCTGGATTTTCCGGCCTTTGCCGCCGAGCCGGGGCCGGCCAAAGCCAAAGCCGTCATCCAAATCTGGCTGTGGGGCGGGCCATCACACCTGGACACCTTCGATCCCAAACCGGAAGCGGGCAATGATTACTGCGGGCCGTTCAAAACGCCGGTTGAGACCAACGTGCCCGGAATCAAAATCTGCGAACTGCTGCCGCTGCTGGCAAAACAGGCGGACAAATATTCCCTCATCCGCAGCATGACTCACGGCAACAACGGCCACGAAACCGCGGCTTACATGGTCCAGACCGGACGGCCACCCGGCGGACGTGAGGTCTTTCCCTCGGTCGGCGCGGTGGTATCGCTGTTCAAGGGTTACGGCGCGGGATACCAGGGATTGATCCCGCCTTACATCGTGTTGACCGAACCCCAGGGGCGGTTTTCCGAGGCGGGATTTCTGGAGTCGCGTTACAAACCGTTCGCCACGGGCGGCGATCCGGCGAAGAAGCCATTCGCGGTGGAAGGTGTTATCGCCCCGGGCATTTCCGATCAGCGCCAAAAAGACCGGCGCGAGCTGTTGCAAAAATTGAACACGCTCGAGCACGCCCTGCCGGGCGACGCACAACTGGCGGCGTCCAACCGGGCCGAACAACAGGCGTACGAAATGATTCTGGGCGACGCCGGGAAGGTTTTTGATCTGTCGCAGGAAAAGGATGAACTTCGGACCCAGTATGGAAAAAACACGTTTGGACAGTCCTGTCTGGCGGCGCGGCGTCTGGTTGAAAAGGGAGTTCCCTACGTGACCATCAATTTCAAAGGCTGGGACACGCATAAACAGAATTTTCAAGAGATGCGCCGGTTGCTGCCGGAACTGGACAAGGGTTTGGCGACATTGCTCCAGGATTTATCCGACCGCAAACTGCTCGACAGCACCATCATCTGGTGCGGCGGCGAATTTGGCCGCACGCCGAAGGTCCAGTGGGAAGCGCCGTGGAACGGCGGGCGCGGACATTATGGCAAGGTATTTTCGGCGCTGGTTGCCGGCGGCGGGTTCAAGGGTGGTCACGTGGTCGGAGCCTCGGATGAGCACGGTGAAGAAGTAAAGGAACGGCCGGTGTATCCAGCGGACCTCATCGGCAGCATGTATGAATTGCTCGGCATTGATGGCAACGCGAAGCTTCCCAACCCCGAGGGTCTCGACCTGCGGGTGCTGCCCGTGACGGCGGATGGCGTGAAATCCGGCGGACTCCTGAAGGAAATCATGTGAGCGCCGATTTGCTTATGAGATTTCCCTTCAAACTTGCAGTCGCCGACGTGAGGAGACTCATTATTTTTGCGGTTTTGACAGTTAGAGCCCGCTTACGCCGGCTCCCAGGAACGACGGGTTCAACGCTCGTTATTGTCCTGGCCATTGTTTCGTCTGCCGGCGCGCAAAACGCGCCGCATCTTGGCTATGTTTACCCCGCCGGCGGACGGCAGGGCACGACGTTTCAGGTAACGGTGGGCGGACAGTTTCTGGTCAATGTCACCAACGCGTTCGTCTCCGGCGCGAGCGTCCAGACGAAGGTCATCGAATATAACCGGCCTCTGAATCAGAAGGAATTCAACGATTTGAGGGACCGGTTGAAGGCGTTGCAGGAAAAGAAGCAGGACGCGCGGCGGGCCCCGAACTCCACAAATGTTTGGACGACCGTGGACGAAAGGGAGTTCGCCGAAATCAGGGCCAGGATCATCAAGAACCCGCCAAACCGGCAGGGCAATCCGGCCATCGCCGAAACAGTCATCGTCCAGGTCACACTGGCCACGAACGCCGACCCGGGCGACCGGGATTTAAGGCTGGAAACACCGGGCGGGTTGTCGAACCCGCTCATCTTTCGTGTCGGGCAACTGCCGGAATTTTCCCGACCGGCGGCAAAGGCCATCAACCCGGACCTGAACAATCTTCTGGAAAGACTGGGCAAAAAACCTGCCACGAACACGGCATCCGAGACGAGCATCACGCTACCGGCGGTGGTGAACGGCCAGATCATGCCCGGCGGTGTGGATTGGTATCGGTTTCAGGCGCGCAAGGGACAACGGTTGGTCGTTGCCGTCAGCGCGCGGGAATTGATTCCGTACCTGGCCGACGCCGTGCCGGGCTGGTTTCAGGCCGCCGTTTCACTGCACGATGCGCAGGGCAAGGAATTGAATTACGCCGACCATTTCTGGTTTCATCCGGACCCGGTTCTCAGCTGTGAAATCCCCAAGGACGGGATCTATCTGGTTCAGGTGCGGGATTCCCTTTATCGCGGTCGTGAAGATTTTGTTTATCGAATTGCGCTGGGCGAACTGCCACTGGTGACCGGCATCTTTCCGCTGGGCGGCCCGGTGGGCGCCCCAACCCCGGTTGAACTGACCGGCTGGAACCTGCCGGTGACCAATCTTACGGAGGATGCCGCGGGCAGGAAGCCGGGCATTTATCCGCTGTCCACGCCCGCCGACGAACAAATTTGCAACCACCAGCCATTTGCTCTGGACACGTTGCCGGAATGCCTGGAGCAGGAACCGAACGATTCGCGGGAAACTGCCCAGGCCGTCACGCTGCCCGTCATCGTCAACGGGCGCATTGATCATCCCGGTGACTGGGACGTGTTCCGGTTTGGGGGCAGGACCGGCGACCCGGTGGTGGCGGAAATTTATGCGCGCCGGCTCGATTCCCCGCTGGATTCGGTGCTCAAGCTGACCGACGCCGCCGGCAAACAACTGGCGTTCAATGACGATCACGAAGACAAAGGTTCAGGGCTGAACACGCACCATGCCGACTCCTATATCAGCACGGTTCTGCCGACGAATGGAACCTTTTATCTCTGGCTCGGCGACGCCCAGCACAAGGGTGGTCCGGAATATAGTTATCGTCTGCGCATCAGTCCGCCGCAGCCGGATTTCGCGTTGAGAGTTGTTCCGTCCAGCCTCAGTGTTCGCGCCGGCGGGAGCTTTCCGCTCACCGTTTACGCCTTGCGCAAGGACGGATTCACCAACCAGATCACGCTGGTTTTGGATGGCGCGCCGGCCGGGTTCAAATTGACGGGTAATTCCATCCCGGCAAGTCAGGATAAAATCCAAATCACGTTGACCACTCCGCCAATGGCGTTGCCTGACCCTGTCAGCCTGAACATCGAGGGCAGCGCGATGAATCAAGGACAGACGCAACTGCGAAAGGCCGTGCCCGCCGAGGACATGATGCAAGCGTTCGCCTATCGTCATCTGGTTCCGTCCAAGGAACTGGACGTCGTCGTGTTGGGACGCGCAAATACCCGGGCGACGGTGAAACTTCTCAGTGCGACCCCGGTGAAAATTCCCGCCGGCGGGACCACGCGTATTCAAGTCGGCCTGCTGGCGCCGCGGATCGCGGAGCGAGCGCAGTTTGAGTTGAGTAATCCTCCGGAGGGGATTGTGATCCAAAGTGTGTCGCCGGTCCGCGACGGCCTGGAAATTGTGCTGCAAACCGATGCCGCCAAGGTCAAACCCGGGTTCAAGGGAAACCTGATCATCAACGGTTACGCGCCCCGGCCAGCTGAACCGGGAACGCCCAAGCCGAAAGGAAACAACAATCAACGAGTGTCCTTGGGTACCCTGCCCGCCATTCCATTCGAAATCATCCCGCCTTCGTGAGCCGCTAAAGAATAATTTTCCGATTGAATAAAAACAAGAATGCCATTATTATGGAAATGTTATGGCACGCTCCGAAAACGCACTTAAATCGAAGCAGGTGACGGTTTCGGTAAGCCCACAAATTTATGATTTGCTCACAGAGCTCTCAAAAAGCGGATTCACCGCCAGAACAGAAGCGGCTGTGGCCGAAGAAATGATTAGGAAAGGGCTTAATTCCGATGGCCTTATCAGTGAAATCCTGCGCAGCAAAGTGGCCAAGAAGTCTAAAAAAATGAAAGTTGTGTGAATAAGTTCTTGGATGCCGCAAAAACAAAGCGCCAGATGACTCTTTCCGGCAACGAATAAGTCGTTAGCAAACTGGCTAAGAGATGGTCAATAAATGGGCGACCATAAAATGAAAAATAAAACGGTTGGTAAGTCCAAGAACTTAATCTTTTACACACAATAATTTCTGGTAAAACAAAGGAACTGAAAGCCATGAACCTGAACGATTCATTTGAAAAAGTTAGAGAATTCCATGTCGCCTTCGGACATAGGTCTGCCGGCAAGCCCACGATGCTGCCAGAAGAACGGGTTGAGAAGCGTTACAATTGGATGCTGGAGGAACTGGAAGAACTGCGTAATGCCAAAACCACCCACGATCAAGCCGATGCGGTAATTGATTTAATGTATTTTGCCTTGGGAACGCTGGTTGAAATGGGCGTTAAGCCGGGACCGTTATTTGACATCGTTCACGGCGCAAACATGAAAAAACTGTGGCCAGATGGGAAAGTTCACTATGCGGAAGATGGAAAGGTGGTTAAGCCTCCTACTTGGAGTCCGCCAGAACCGCAACTGTTGCACGAAATAGAACGCCAATTTAGGGAATCAAATGGCCATCACGTTCAAAGAGTTCGAGTCCAAAGCTCAGCAAGTAGATGCGCATCCGCATAGTGGCGTTAACCCGCGCGAATACGCTTTGACCGGCCTTGTTGAGGCGGCCGGAAAGTTTAATAAGGTTTTAGAGGCGAATCTATCAGCAGAGAATCTTTCTCCCGAGGATCGCCAAAAGGCAATTGATAATGCCTGGAAACTGCTTTGGTTTTTAAGCGTGGCCTGTAATTCTGCCAAAATTTCTTTAGAAGAAGCGGCCCAAGCCGGAATTACAAATTTGGATAATATCGGAGATGATCTTCTGCCTTAGCAACAATCTACGCCAGCATGAATCAGGCCTCAGGCAAGAGGGCGAAGGCTGGCCTTTAACCGCGATTTGCGCGGGAATGACTGAGAAAGCCGCCGCGCAATCAAAACGGCAATGCTCCTTACTGTTGAATGCCGGTGTGTTGCAGTCAATCCAGCAACGTGATACAACCACCTTTATGAGCCGCCTCTGGAGCGTTTCATCCGCGCGGCTTTGAAGGCCGGTGACACCACTTTGCCCGCTAACTTATTCCATTCGAAATCATCCCGCTTCCGTGAGTTCATATATGGTTCGATTTTCCGGTCCAAAAAACCGGATTGCATTGAAACCTACTGTCGGATAAGAACAGTTCATGTTAGCGATGGTCTGTTCCGCGGCGCTTAATGGTATTGAAGCGTATCCGGTCGAAGTCGAGGTCAATGCCGGTTGGGGCGACACCCTCGTCGTCATCGTCGGCCTGCCGGACGCCGCCGTGAAGGAATCGCGCGACCGCGTCTCCACCGCGCTCACCAATTCCGGGTTTAAATTCCCGATGGGGCGCACCACCATCAACCTCGCGCCGGCCGACGTGAAAAAGGAGGGACCGAGTTTCGACCTGCCCATTGCGCTGGGCATGCTGGCTGCCGGCGAACAAATCGAGACCGACCAGCTCGACAATTTCATCATCGTGGGTGAACTCGCACTGACCGGCGCGGTGCGTCCGTGCAAAGGCGTTTTGCCGGTCGCCTTGCGGGCCCGGGCCGACGGCAAAACCGGCGTGCTGGTACCGGCCGAAAATGCCGCCGAAGCCGCCGTCGTCGATGGTTTGCAGGTGATTCCCGTCCAAAATCTGCGCGAAGCCGCGGGCTTTCTCGAAGGCGAAATTAAAATTGCTCCCACCCGGGTGGATACCGCCAAAATCTTCGAACGGCCGCAGGAGGACGACCTGGATTTTGCCGAGGTCAAGGGCCAGGAAAACGTGAAGCGCGCCCTGGAAATCGCCGCCGCCGGCGGACATAACGCACTGCTTATTGGCCCGCCGGGCACCGGCAAATCCATGCTGGCCAAACGGCTGCCGACAATTCTACCTCCGCTCACCCTGGATGAAGCGCTCGAGACCACGAAGATCCACAGCATCGTGGGTTTGCTCGCGCCGGGTCAGGCGCTGGTCACCCGCCGGCCGTTTCGCACGCCACACCACACGGCGAGCGACGCCGGCCTGCTCGGTGGCAACGTCAATCCCACTCCCGGCGAAATTTCCCTCGCCCACAACGGCGTTTTGTTTCTGGACGAACTGCCGGAGTTCAAGCGCAGCGTGCTGGAGACCATGCGCCAGCCGCTCGAAGACGGGCGCGTGACCATTTCACGCGCGGCGGGCACGATGACCTTTCCGTCGCAATTCATGCTCATCGCGGCGATGAACCCGACGCCGGATGGCAAAATGCCGCACGAATCGAGAAGTTCGCCGCGCGAAATTCAGAACTATCTGGGCCGGATCTCCGGGCCGCTGCTCGACCGGGTGGATTTGCACGTGGAAGTGCCCGCGGTGAAGTTCCGGGAAATCGCCGGTGACCGCACGGGTGAAACCTCGGCGCAAATCCGCGACCGGGTCGTGGCCGCGCGCCGACGCCAGCACGATCGGTTCAAAGCCAAACCCAAGATCACCTGCAACGCCCGGATGGGCCCGCGCGAATTGAAGCAATTCTGCGAACTGGATGAAGCGACCAAGGAGCTGCTGCAAATTGCGATGGCCGATTTGAATCTGAGCGCCCGGGCGTACGACCGGATTTTGAAGGTGGCCCGGACGATTGCCGACCTGGCTGGCTCGGAAAAAATCCAGAGCGACCATATTTCGGAAGCGATTCAATACCGCTCTCTCGACCGGCAATTGTGGGCGTGACGCTCCCCAGCAATGGCCTTGCCGGTGGGTTCAGATTTCGTCAAACTTGAATGGAATCACTCTTATGAACTATCGATTGCGACGTCAGGGAGAGGATTTGGGAGCCTTTTCCCTGGAAGAATTGCGTCGTCGTCGTGATTCCGGCGAATTGACCGGCAGCGAGTATGTTCAAGGCGAAGGGATGTTGGACTGGCAACCGTTGGATCTGGTATTGCAGCAGGGTTATCGCGTTGTGCCTCCCCCATTGCCGGCGTCAGTTTCAAAACGCGGTCAGGGCCAGGGCGTCATCTGGCTGATCGTGGCCGGCGGGGTGATTTTCTTCATTCTCTTCGCAGCCTTTTTCGCTTATTTGGGAATCAACTTTCAACGCGGGTACCAGTCCGCCATCAGATCCTCCCGTTCCTCGGGGAGTCCGGACACCCCGCGACCGGAGGCGGAAGCGGCCGCGAGCAAACCCATTTTGTTGGGCGCCAACGCCTTGACCGAGGCCGATGCCCGGAAACGCGGCCGGGAGTTTCGGGTCCGTCAATGGCTGGAAGGGTACAAACAACGCGGGCGGCGCAACTCCGCCTGCGACGCCACCGTGGTGCAGTATCTTCAGACGTGGATTGCCCGTAACTACGGCGGGCCGGATGCAACCAATCCGGTTTCCATCGCCCGGCTGACCGAACAACTGGCGGCCGACACCCATTGCACCGACCCACTGGTGCTGGCGGTCATGGCCAACAACAGCCGGGATGCCTCGAACAAAATTCACCGGTTTGAACTCGCCCTCAATGGTTTTTCCCAATCTCAGCACCGGGCCTATCCCGGTTTTTACGCCGACGTTGTCCTCGCGGGCTGTCTGAATCCGAAACAGCAGCCGGCCCGGATCGGCGATCTCGACCATGCGGCGCTGGACGGGTTGCGGAAATGTTTTGTGGACGGCAGTTTCATGCCGGTGGACCAGCCGGAAATTGCGGAAATATTCGTGAATGGCTGGGGGGACGGCTTTTTTGAAAGAAACGGCGCCGCGGTTTGCCGCATCGCGAATGAAGCCGGCCCGACGTACCAATGGCTCGCGCTCATGCTGGATGGGGAATATCAGATCACAGAGGCCTGGAAAGCGCGCGGGAAAGGTTATGCCGACACGGTGACGAAACCGGCCTGGCAAGCTTTTCACAGCCATCTCGCTGCCGCCGAGAAATCGCTCACCGCCGCCTGGACACTGGAACCCGGCTTTCCCCTGGCACCGTGCCGCATGATGGCGGTGTCGCTGGGCAATTCAGGCATCGACGACATGCGTCTTTGGTTTGACCGGACCTTGGCGGCCCAGTTGGATTATCCGGAGGCGTGGTCGGAATTGCGTTGGGGACTTCGCCCGCGCTGGTATGGCAACCAAGCCGCCCTCCTGGACCTGGGCAAAACGGCCGTCAACACCGGACGCTTTGACACCGATGTTCCGCGCAAATTTTTCGACTGCGTTGCCGATGTGGAAGCGGAGCTGGACCAGCCGGCCGGCCGGCATATTTACGGGCGAGAGGACATCTGGCCGGAATTTCAGCGGCTGTATCGGGGTTATATCGCCGAACCGGCGCAGTCGTCCGATCGCGCCGGCTGGCGCACCGCGTATGCGGTGGTGGCTTATTTCGCGGGGAAATATGACGTGACCCGGGAACAACTGGAGGCGCTGGACTGGAAACCGGTGCCTGAAACTTTGCGCAATTGGGGCGCGGACCTCTCGTTCATGCCGCTTGAAGTTGCCGCCCGCACCGGGCCTCTGGGTGAAAAGGTCGCGGCGGCGGAGGCCAGCTACCAAAACCAGAATTTCGCCGCAGCCCGGCGGCAATACATTGATTTGAGCACCGCCGCCAATCAGGATGCGCGAACCCGGGAGTTTATTCAACACCGCCTCGCGGCGCTTTCGTCCATGCAATTGTCACCGGAAGGGAAGCTGCAATTGTTGCCGTTGCCACCGCCCGAGTCATCGCCCGCCACCCGTTAAGCGGCGCGGGTTTCATCCATCCGCTTTTCGGCCCGGGAATCCACCCGCATCCGGTACAGGACGTCCACCACGTTGCGCAAATATTGTTCATCGGCAACCCCCTCCAGCGCCTCGGCGGGAAAATCCACCTTGGCCCGGAAATGCGCGGCCAGATCCCCGAACAATTCCACCCGCGCCACGGGGTCAAATTCCTCGCGCCGCAGCAATGCCTGCAGGGCGACGTCCGCTTCCATCGGTGAAATCCGCTGGCGCAAGCGGGCCGCCAGATGCGGATATTGCCGGAGCGAGTTGTATTTGCCCGCAAGCAACTGGTCGAGGTCCGGCTCGGCCACGCGCGGGTTCCGGCTGACCACGGTGTTGGCCGCGATATCGCCCAGCCGCTGGCATCGGGGGTTGAGCCAGCAGGTCAGACCACCGACAAAATAGACCGCCGGCAGCGAATCCACAAACCGGAGGAGGTTGCGCACGACAATCTGGTTGAATTGCAACCGCATCCCTTCCACGTCCACCACGCGCAGACGAAGCAATTTTTTGCCGACCGTCTGGCCGCGCCAGTTCCATTCCAAAAAGATTCCGTAACCAATGCTGATGACAAAATAGCTGATCACCGACAATGCTAAGGCAAAGTTCGAACTGATCAACTCCAGCAAATTCAAGATGATTCCCAGGCTAAACATCACCGCGCTGATGCATAGTTGATCGATGAACCACGCAAAGAACCGGGTCACCGGGCCCGCCAGCAATTGCGAAAACACAATCCCTTCGGACGTGCGGATGAGCAGCCTGCTGGTTTTCATAACGCGGCGCCGGCGGCGTCTCGCGGGCGGGGTGGGGGAAAACGGGCCGGCGGGGTTCCGGGGCTTCCGGGCTTTGCTCCCGATTTTGCGAGAAACAAGGCCAGCAAGACCAATTCAACGAGGCCGAAGGCGATCTTGGCTTCGTAGGGGATGACCGGTTCATGATATTGCGACAGAAAGGCCTCGACGAAGCCTGCCCAGACCAGCAGGACGCCGACACCGAAAATCAACGTGACAATATCACCCGAGATTTCGCGCAGCCGGGTTTTGAGCGAGGCGCGGCTGCCCCGACCGATGAGGGCCACCGCCAGCAGCAGGCCGGCCTGACCGGCAATGAGGATGGCCGGGATTTCCACCACGCCATGCGGCATGAGCCAGCCGAGGAGAAATTTCGTCTGCCCGGCGCGAATGTAATCCACCGCGACGGCGCCAAGAATCACTCCATTGTAAAACAGCATGATGATGCTACCGACGCCCCACGTCATACCGAGCGCCAGGGTGAAGATGGAAACCTTGGTGTTATGAGTCATCAATTCGACCGAGAAACTTGCTTTGCGCCCTTGCAACCGGTCATGCGTGGCTTTTTCCTCCTCGGCAACGCGCTTGGCCGGGTCCTGAAGCAGATGGGAAAACGGCATCAGCACCGGCTTGGCATCCGGGTCAAAGGCAAGCGCCAATCCACCGAAGGCGCAACCCGCGAGGGTGATCGCCACCGACAGGTAAAAGGCCCGGACATGGCGGCGGAATGTCTGGGGGAGTGTCTGGGAAAACCATTGCCAGGGAAAGAACCGGCGCTGTTTATCGCGGGTTTCGTGGATTTCTCCATAGGCGCGGGCGACCAAATTTTCCAGGTACCGCCGGGTCTCCGGTTCCGAGGAAAGCGTGGTCATTTTGGCGAGATCAGCCGCCGTGCGTTCGTACAGATGATGAAAAAGCTGCAGTTGCGGCAGTGTCATCTTCAGGTCCGGCTCCGCTTCCAGCCGGTCAAGCATCCGCTCAAGTTCGGCCCAGCAAGGCTGTCCGACGGTGATGAAACGCTGCAAATCAACAATCATCGAAAGTCCAAGGATTGAGGGATTGAGGTGATGGTGCCCGGCAATAATCCGCCCAACCATCCATCCAACAATCCATTTTCATATGAGCTGCCTTTGTTTTATGCCCAGGTATTGCGAGACCAGTTCGGCACTCAACCGTTCGTGGTTGAGCAGTGAAAACCGGACCCCGCGCCGCTGCAGGATCTTTTGCAGCTCGCGCAGTTTCTGCCACCGCAAATGACCGCCAAGTTGACCATACAAATCGTCCAGGCCGGAAACATCCGGGTCGGTGAAGAGTGGCTTCACGCCCGGCATGGGCAGCATGTTCACCAGCACCAGATGCTGCCGCCGGATCAAATCCAGGTTGCGGACGAAATTTTCCGCCAGCGCCGGGTCATCCAGCGCGGTGAGGAACACCAGCAGCGCGCGCCGGCGCAGCCGCAACCGGATGAAAGTGCACAATTCATCGAAATCCGGCGTGGTGATTTTCGGTTGCAAGGTGTAAAGCGCATCGCGGCAGGTGCCGTAATGGTTCTTGCCGTTTTTGGCGCGCACGAATTTTTCCACCTGGTCCGTGAATGTCAGCAAACCAAACAAATCCCCCTGCCGCTCTGCCGCCAGCCCCAGCACCAGCGCGGCGGTCACGAAACGTTCCAGGACGGTCGTCGAGGGGCGAAGGTCGAAGGTCGGGGGTTGCTCATCCGGCCCTCGCCCCTCGACTCGCGGCTCTGGACCGGTCACGCGGGCGCTCAATCGCGACGCATCCACGATCACGTAAACCTCCTGCGTTCGTTCGATTTGAAAAACCTTCGTTATCGGCCTGCCGCGCCGCGCCGTCGCTTTCCAGTGGATTTCAGTGTAGTCGTCGCCCGGAACATATTCGCGCAACTTTTCAAAGTCGCGGCCCTTGCCCACCTGTCGTTGCGCATGCACGCCGAACGCGCCCCGGTTGAGGAACAGCGCCGCAACGCTTTTCCGCTCACTGAGCAGGTTGGGATAAACGCGGATTTCTGACTGCACCGGAAGGGTTTTGCGCACGCTCCAAAAGCCGAAGGGAGAACGGCCTTCCACATAAGCGGCGTCAAACCGGTAATTACCCCGCTTGCGCGGAGTGCACGACCAGGCCAGCCGTGACCATACACCATGATCCGGCAAAAGCGTGTCCAGGGTTTCGGATTCGGTCTGGATCTCGCGCGGCCAGGCCAGGCCGACCCGCAGAAAGCGCGGCCGTTGGCGTTGATTGCGGATGCGCAATTCCAGTCTGGCCTCGCGGTCCTTGGACATGCGTGCGACGAGGGGCAGTTCCACGCCAATGCCCGCCAGGCTTTTGCCGGCGCCGAGGGCGTCCGCCAGCACCACCACGAGCAGTCCGCCGATGCACAGCAGGGAAAGACCGGCCGCCGGTGGCGACACCGCGCCAATCAGGGCGAAAGGCAGCACCACGGCCGTCACCCAGAACAACAGTCTAAAACGAGGTACGATCATCGCGGCACGGCAATCTGCTGAAGGATTTGCTGGATCACTTCCGCCACCGTCAGGCCCTCGATTTCAAATTCCGGCCGGAGGATCAAACGATGCTCCAACACTGGTGAGGTCATCTCCTTGATGTCGTCGGGAGTGACGAAATCGCGGCCCGAAAGGGCGGCCCGGGCACGGGCGGCCATGATCAGTGATTGCGTGGCTCGCGGTCCACCACCGACCAGAATGCTTTCCTGCTGGCGTGAGGCACGGACAATGTCCACAAGATAACCGACCAGTTCATCGCGCATGACGATCGCGGCGAGGACTTCACGCAACGCCGCCAGGTCTTCCGTCTTGATGACCGGCTGCACCGCCCCCTGCGCCAGCACCGTTTCCGGCGCGTCCTTCGTGAGTGTGCGCTGTGCGAGCGCCAGCTCTTCGGCCCGGTCCGGGGCTTTCATCGTGATTTTCAGCATGAACCGGTCCTTCTGCGCCTCGGGCAGCGGGTACGTGCCCTCGTATTCAATCGGGTTTTGCGTGGCGAACACGGTGAAATTCGGCGGCAGCGAATGCGTTTCGCGGTCGATGGTCACGGCGCGTTCCTGCATCGCCTGCAGTAATGCGGACTGGGTCTTGGCGGGCGCGCGATTGATTTCGTCCGCCAGCAAAAACGAGGTAAAGATCGGGCCTTTAATCAGCGAGAATTCATTGCGCTGCAGGTTGAAAACGTTTGTGCCGGTGATGTCGGCGGGCATCAGGTCCGGGGTGAACTGGATCCGCGCAAAGTCGGCGCCGAGCACGCGCGCGAGCGTTCGCACGAGCAGGGTTTTGGCGACGCCGGGTACGCCCTCGATCAGGGCGTGATTGCCGGTGAAGATGGCGATGAGCGCTTTTTCAATGACGTCGTGCTGGCCGATGATGACTTTGCCTGCCTCGGCCCGCGCCTGGGCGAGGACTTCCTTGAGTCTTTCAATATTCATGATTTGGGTGGTGCGTTGCGGGGTTTCAGGATGAAGCAGATTTTCTGGTAGGCGACGAGTGGATGGCGATCCTTGGGGGGCAGGGCATTTTCCGCCTGCAAAACGGCCTCGGCCAGTTGCCGCCGTGAGGCGGAGTATTGGCCGGCCGGCCCGGCCGATTTCTTCCATTCGGCGAAACAGACCGGCAGCAGGTCGCGCGGGGCGATGCCACGCCGGAGCAGGTTGACAAAACCGGCCGCCGCATCCTTGCCGGCAATGTAACCCTGTCGATCCTGATCCGCGTGTGGCGGGACTAGGCTGCTGGCATTTTTCCAGATAAACAACCCGGCCAGCAGCAGCAACCCTGCCGCCAGCCCATGCAAGCGGTATTTGCGCATCAACGTCGCCACCCCGGAAGTCTCGACGACGCCGAAATGGGCCTCGTCAAAGACAACGTTTTTACTTGTGCCGACGAGCCACGCCAGCAAGTCCGCGTGCCGGTCCTTTTCCATCGCCTCGTTGCTGACCAGATAAGAATCGGTGGCCATCACGACCGAGCCTTTGCCAAACTTTCGTTCGATGAGCACCGCCTGGGTGCCGCGCGCGTAAATTACGCGCCAGGCGCTGTCCAGGTTGGTGAAAACCGTGCCGCTGTGCCAGTTGAGGATGTGCGGCAACAGCAGATCGGTTTGGTTCGTCACCCGCGCCGGTTCGTAAGCATCGGCCCCCTGGTCGAGTTTCTTAAACCCCGTTCCAAAGCCCCAACGTTCGGCCAGATCCACCCCCCGGTCTTCATCGTCGGCAAGCTTCTTTTTCTTCACCGGTTTTGGGGGTGTCATTTTTTCGTCCTTCGCCCGGGGTGCGGCCGATTTCACCGAATTGGTTTCGTCGGCATCAGGGTGGAATGCGTACGTTGAGGTCCGCGGAAAGAACGTGATGACCAGCCGGTTGCCGCGAACCAGATAAGCGTCCAGTTCGCTGGCCAAATCCGCCGGCACCCAGTCCCAGTCATAATCCGGGGCCGCCAGTTGCAGATAGACCGTGTGCGGCTCCTCCGGCAGAAGGTTCTGCGTTGTGAAATCGCGGTGCGTGGAAAGGCCGGGGATCTTGCCGAGACTTTCATAAAATGCCATGGCGCCGACTGGATCGGAACGCAGCGTCGAATACGCCGGGTAAACATCCCCCGCCTCGAACCGGAGTTGGAAAAGCCGGACCAGGCCGAAGGTGAGGGCCGCGGCGCAACCCAGGAGGAAGAGGAGCGGAAAACAATTTTTCATCCGGCGGCCTTCATCCTCTCCAGATTGGCGGCGAACCGGTCCACCAGCTCGGGGTTGACCTCGTGCCGGCCATACCAACTGCGTTCGAACAACCCGAGGTTGTCGCCAAACACCGCCAGCAGTTCGGGAAACGAATGGCCGCGCCGGCGCAACTCGCGCTCGTACTCCCGGTTGGATTTGAAGCGCGCGATGCTGATCAGGTTGCGCGCGGCCAGACGGGAAAGGCTGGCGAGATAAAATGCCCGCAGTGCCAGACGAAGCTCACCGCGATCGAGAAGTTCGCGGGCGAGCTTGATCCAACTGTCCTCCGGCAATTCGTCCGCCCCCACATTTTCATCATTAATGTCCGGCACCGGCTGGATGGGTTCGCTGGCGGCGACGACGGGTGACCGCCGGTGACGCCAGACGCGATAAAGCAGGACTGCCACCGTGGCCAAAACCGCGGCCACCAACCCATAAAGCAAAATTTGCAGGGTTTCGATCCAGCCATAACCGGAGGATCCGGAACCGGAGTGGGTTCGTGGGGGCCGGAACAGTTTCCGCAGCCATTCGTCCAACCAATCAATGACGGCGCGGGCCCACTTCCGCAGCATGGCGCCAACCTTGTCGAAGAACCGCGCCATTACGCCCGCCTGCGCGTCCGGTTCCACGATTTCTTCCCGCGGCATGCGCCAGGTGTATTTATTTTCATGGATTGTCCGGTTGATTGCCTGATCCAGATCCGCGGGTGAAACCGGTGACGGTGACGGCGCCGCGACCGCGGCCGGCGGAATGGCGGGCGCCGGTGCGTCCGCCGCCGGAGCCGGTGACGCGCAAAGGAGCCCCAGCCCCAGCACCATGAAGGTGGCCAGCGATTGCGCGGCCGCCGTCGCTGAATGCAGTGCGGTCCGCAGGTCTTCGCCCGATTCCAGCGACTCGCCGTAAAAACAGCGCAAGACATAGACCGTTTTCAAAATCGGGTCCACGCACAGATAGGTCAGACCCAGCATTCCGGCAAAAAAGGTTGTGTTCAACAGGCTGAACGTGCTTCGGGTGAAAACGGATTCGATGCCGAACAACATTTTGATCAAGTGAGGCAACACCAGGCCCGTGATCGCCCAGTTCAGGAACACGTAAAAACCGAACCCGGTCATGATGGCCAAAACGAGGTGGTTTTGTCTGGGCCAGAGGACTGCCTGTTTCCATGACCGTTTGAGCAACGGCAAAGTCCCGGCGGGATTGCCATCGTCCAACGCAGTAACATTTTGGTAAAAAGCATAAACCCAGGCGGCAGGCAACATGGGAATGAGCGACAGTGGGACCACGAACAAACCGGACGGCTGCACGATGGTTTGGGTGAGGAGAACCCGCCCCCAGCGGCGGAGGGTCCAGCGTGGCACCGGTTCGGCGGCGACGTGTGCCCGCAGCCGGCGGGCAAAAATGGCCTGCCAGAATTTCATCCAGAAAAACAAAACGGCCAGGCTCAACGCGAAGTCAACCAGATGCTGCCCGGCAAACGGGCTGCGGCTCATGTCCGCCCAAAAATAGAGCAGCCCCAGCACAAACGGAATCACGCCCAGATAATAGACGGCCAGGGTCGCGACCGGCGCGGTGCGCAGCTGGTGCGCGGCTTCTTCGATCAGATCGAAGCTGCCTTTGCCCTGTTGTCGTCGCGCGGGTTTCATCCAAAAATCCGGAAAACATTCGGCAACCAACGGCCAACCTCGAACCTCCTGATCCTGTCAGCGCGCAGGTCTGCCATTGAATGTTCGGTGTGGGCATTCATTCTTTGTCCGCCCAAGGAACCTGCCAGAGGGTTCCTTCATGGAACGACGCCGGCAGCTTCAACAGACCTTCACCAACGAGAAAGAAGAAAAACCAGGCGATCAAGATTCCGCAGGCGCATTGGGCAAGGCGCAGGAGTCGCACAAATGCGGTACCCCGGGTGAACGGCGGGCGCGTCAATTTTTTCAGACAAAGAGCGCAGACCACGCGGTCGTCATGTTCGGTGATGCACTCGCGGCAGAAGTATTGTCCGCACTCCGGGCAGCGCGCCACGGCCTCGCGCACGGCATGGTTGAAACAACGTTGCTGGGCCAGATTTTGCATGGTTCGACGCGCTTCGAATTCAGGAAATGACGGGCGGCGCTGCCGGATGATCCGCTTGCGGCAGCGGCGACGTGGAAGCGCCCGCGGTCGGTGTGGCGCCGTCCGGCGACCCGGCGGCGGCCCGCATCCGGGAGGAGATTTCCTCCGGCGACATCCCGCCTTGCGCTGCAATGACGAACGGACG
>Ga0265320_10001317_pt1 | contig 18160 bp, 16 predicted proteins | sample 4827metaG_FD_202087 | JGI IMG/M metagenome (GOLD analysis project Ga0265320, IMG submission 202087) | Rhizosphere microbial communities from Carex aquatilis grown in University of Washington, Seatle, WA, United States - 4-8-27 metaG | ecosystem: Host-associated > Plants > Roots > Rhizosphere >...
GTGGCGCTCGACGCCGCCGATCTCCGGCAGGTATCGCGGCGTCACCATCAGAATCCTCAGGTCGCGCCCTCGCCCACGCGGGAGGACCGATTCGGCCGGTACGGCTTCGCTCATGGCGCGAGCCGCCCTGGCGCGCCGTTCGGCGCAGCCCCGGCGCGGGAGCTTGCGCGCGAGGCCGCCGAGCACCAGCTGCGGCCGTAGGCGGCGGTCGTTATCGCAAGGCCCGCGATGATAGTGCCGGCGCGCGCGAGCGCGCGCGGACGGCCTCGCGCGGCGCTCGCCAGCTCACGTCCCAGGGCGCGAGGCAGGACCGAGCGCACGTAGGCACGCTCGGAGCTCAACGCCTCGTCACCGCCTGCGATTCGCGACAGCAGGCCCTTCGCCGTACCCTCCACGACACAGCGCCGGACGAAGTAGCGCCAGCTGCCGCGCCCAGGCGGAACCGCGTGGACGACATGCGCACGCGGCTCATAGATCCAGTAGTGGCCGGGAAGAGCATGCGCGGCGCGGATGCACAGCTCGGTCTCCTCGGCGCTGCCCGACAGCGCCCGTGCTCCCGGTGCGCGACCGAGGCGCGGATCGAAGGCACCGGCACGCGCGAGCACGGAGGCGCGCATCGACATGTTCGCGCCGATCACGTTGCGCACGCGGGCGGCCGCCAGCGGCATACCCGGATAGGTGCAGCCGACGACCCAGTTGAATTCGGCTGGGAACCAGCTCGGCGCGGGCCGCTCCCAGGCCGGCTCGATGGAGCCGCCGACGCCCAGCACGAGCGGGTCCCGGTACACCGCCGCGAGCCGCTCGAGCCAGTCGGCGTCCGCCACCGCGTCGTCGTCGAGGAAGGCGAGAATCGACCCGCTGGCACGTTCCGCTCCCGTCTGGCGGCCGCCCGACAGCCCACGATCGTGGCTATTGCCGACGACGTCTACGCCCGCGAGTTCGGCGCGTGCGCGGCGCTCGAGCTCGTCGTTGCCGTCGATCACGACGATCGTCTCAACCGGCGCCATCGTCTGGGCGCGAATCGACTCGACGCACGCGCGCAGGTTCTCCCAGCGCTCCAGGGTGTGGGAGCAGACGATGACCGAGATCGTGTCCGCCTCCACGCTTGGTCCCGCCATGATCGACACAGTATCGGCTGGATTGGCGGAGCCGAGGGGGCCGCCGGCGATGGTCAGGCGGCTGCCGATCGGCGGCTTTGCTCGCCCAGCGTGCGTGCGAGCGCTTGGTCGAGGGCGTCGTGGATGTAGGCCTGCGACCAGGCGGAGCGAAAGACGTGCTCGGCAGTCGGAATCCGGTCGAGATGCAGGTTGGGCCACTCGCCGAGCCGCTCGAGCAGCCCGAAGGCGACGAGGTCGTCGTAGAGGGGCTCGCCGAGTGACAGCAGCAGCAGGCTCTCGACGTCATGCTCGCGCAACCGGTCGAGCACGCCGACGATGTCGGCGTCGGAGCGGTCGACCACGTTGGCGCCGCCACGGCCGCCGCGCGCACGCCGCACGGTCACACGCGCCATCCGCGCCATCCGCCAGCGATCGGCCGCGAGGATGCGGGCGATCGTTCCGATGTCGCGTTCGCGCAGGAGCGCCCGCGCGCGTCGCGCGTCGCGCATTGCGCCGAAGTCCTCGCTCCAGAAGAACGCCAGCAGGTTGACGAGCAGCAAACCGCGAACGCGGTCGTCCGTGAGCGACGCGTGCAGTCCCCAGTAGGCGCCCGAGCACAGTCCGCCGACGATGAACTGCCCGGGAAGTCCGCGCTGCTCCAGTTCGTCGAAGGCCGCGATCACCTGGCGCGAGAATTCGGCCCGCTGAAACGAGGTGCGTGGTGCGTACATGCCCTCGGTCCCGTCCGAGTCGCCCACGCCCACGACGTCGAGGCGAAGCGTCGGCACGCCGCGCAGCGCCCAGCGGCGCGCCACCTCGACCCACATGCGGTGGTGTCCGATCCGTCGCACCGCTCCGGGGTTGAGGAGCACCGCGCAGAGCGCCGCGCCGCCGCCCGCCCCGGACACCGGCTCGGTGAGTACACCGGTCAGCTGGTTTCCCTCGAAGTCGAACTCGAACGGCGTCTCGCGCACCGCGCAACCGTCGATCATCAGTTCGAGTGCGCAGTCGCCGCCCGCCGGGGCGCGCGTCGGCGCCACCGCACCGGACTCTGCGCCCGCCGCTTCCCCAATCCAGGTCGCCGTGTGCTCGAACACCTCCCATGGCGGCTTGGCAAACTGCGGGTCGACCATCATCGTGCCGTAGCCCGGCCCGTCGGAGACCGTCAGCTCGACGCCGCTGCGCTCGAAATGCTCGAGCAGCCGGCGGTCGACGTCGCCGGAGTCGCGCCGCAGCAGCATCACACGGTGGTGGGCCGCATTGGGCACCGGCATGGTCGTCAGGTCGAGCGCTTCGAAATCGGAAACGGTCTCGGCCGTCAGCAGGAAGCCCGACGCGTTCATGGCTCCCTCGCCGATCACATCGCTGTCGTCGGGACCGGGCGGAGTGTCCTTTGCGGCGGCCGTGTGCACCGTTTCCGCGTCCAGGATCCGAGCGAACGCCTGCAGTTCGCGCATGAACATCCGGCCGCGGGCCGTGACGCCCCAGAGCAGGAGGTCGTCGATCGGCGCGCCGAGCGCGAGCGCCCGGCAGGCGACGATCCCGCCCAGGCCGATCCCGATCGCGGCGATCCGTTCGCATCCTTCGCTCGCGCGCAGGAACGCCGCGGCGGCATCGACGGCATCCGTCCACGCGTCCAGCCGCCGTGGTGCGCGCGGAGAGCCACCGCTGTCGCCTGTTCCGGGAAGGTCGAAGCGCAGCGTCGGGTGGCCCGCCTGCGCGAGGACGCCCGCCCAGCAGCGAAGGCTGCGGTGCGCGCTCAGCTCGTCCCATCCGAATGGCGCGCAGAGGATCACGCCGGTGTTGGAGTGAACCGCCCGCTCGGGGCGATGCAGCATTGCGAAGACGGGGTCCGACGGCGTCGGCAGGTAGAACGAGCGCCCGCGGGTCGCAAGCGGGTCGTCGATGGTGTCAGGAACGAGTTCGGTCATTCGGCCTCAGTAACCATGATCGGCACGCGCCCGACGAGGTTGAGCGCCGTGAGCGTCCCGCCAGCTCCGTCGGCGTCGTCGCGCGTGCTTCGCAGCGCTATTCTGCGCCCCTTGCCGGGCTCGACGGAGAACGCGTCATCGGCGGCTTCAAAGCCGGGGACGTCCACCCGCACACCGTAGAGGAAGCGCCGCGAGCACAGTGATAGCTCGGCGGTCCCGGCAGCGGATCGTGCGAGCGTGGCGGTCACGTCCAGCTGCGCCGGCGTCTCGCGCGCCAGCAGCCGTCCGGCCGGCAGCCGGAAGCACTGCGAGACCAGCTCCGAGCCGTGCTCGCCGTCGCGCTCGAGACTGCACACCACCAGGTCCTGCGCCGGCGGGCCGAAGCGGTAGGCCCACGAGACGTCCACGAAACGGCCGAGCAGCGCCTCGACGTCGTGCTCGCAGGCGGAGTGGCCGGCGAGCTCGAGCGCGTGTGTGACGTCTCCGACGGGCACCTCCAGATCGCTGTAGAGAGCAACACGGAGCGTCGCGTTCAGGCGCTCCGGACGATCGTTGGCGACGTGCACGGCGATACCACGCAAACCCTCGTCGGTGCTCCAGACGGCAATCGGCGCAAGCAGGCGGCGCAGGTGGTGGTAGGCGACCTTGGGCGCGCCGTGGTGATCCAGCAGGCCCCAGCCGGCGCCGGCGCGCAGATCGCGCAGCCAGAGCACCAGGCCACCGGCACAACCCGACCGCTCACGGCGCCATTCACCGAACACCTCTGACATCACCTCCCCGCTGAGCGCCCGCGAAAGCTCCAGGTAGCGCTCGTGGTCGATCCGTCGCAGCTCCGCCGGGTCGACGTCGAACAGCGCGGCCAGGTAGTGGTCGCGTACGTCGTCGAAATCCCATCCGCTGCCGACGTCCCGCGGCACCCCCGCCTTCCACCGCGGGTCATGGACCGCGACATGCGCGGGCACCCCGTCGGCCAGTTCGTCGAGCGCGGCCTGGTCCGGCACGTTCGCGAAAGCGAGACACTCGGCGGCGAAACGCACCTGCGAGCGGCGCACATCCTCGAGCGGCCGCCGGTATCCGCCGACACCGTAATAGTTGGCAACACCACGGTCCGGGCGAAACGGCAGCGCCCCGCCCCACGGTGCCGACGGGATGTAGACGGCGTCGACCGCCGCGTCCCGCACGAGTCCCGGCAGCAGATCGCCGTACAGGGGGCCGTTGGCGAGGGCCGGGTCGAGTCCGAGCATCGCGACCTGCTGCGCGACCTCACTGGAGCCGCACAGCACGGCGAGGCTCGGACGGCCGCCGACCTCGTCCAGCAGCTGACTCGCCTCGTCCGCGACGACGTCGAGAAAAGCCGGATCGCTCTCGGGGTAGTCGAGGTTGGCGAACATGAAGTCCTGCCAGACGAGGATGCCGAGCTCGTCGCAGAGGTCGTGGAAAGCCGCGGACTCATACGCCGCCGTCCCCGGGATTCGCACCATGTTCATGCCGGCGGCGCGAAGCGCCTCGAGCAGCGAACGCAGCGCCCCGGGGACCGGCGGTGGTCCGCCGGCCTCGAGCGGCGTCCAGACGGCACCGCGCGCGAACACCGCGACGCCGTTCACGCTGAGCGCAAGCCCGTCGCGCTCGAGCTGCTCGCCCCCGGTCAGCGTGCGAAAACCGACGCGCCCGCCATCCACCGCGACCGGGTCGCCACTCCCCTCGGCCATCAGCGTGACCGAGTAGAGCGTCGGCTCGCCGTGGGTGTGTGGCCACCAGCGTGCAACCTCGGGGACGACCATCTCGCCACCGGCACCGCGCTCCTGCGCCGTCCCGCTCAGCTCGAACTCGGCGCGATGTGGACCGCCGAGACCGTGCAACTCGACGACGAGCCGGTCGGGCGCCGGTCCGGCCAGGACGCGCAGGCCGACATCGACCTCCAGTACGCCGCCGCGGGCGTCGATGCTGGGACGCAGACGCAGCCGCGTGACGGCGAGCCGGCGGCGGCGCTCGAGCGCAACCGGCCGCCACGGGCCGACCACCGCGGGCCCCGGGGCAAATCCGGGCGCACGACCGAGCAGCATCGTGCGAAAGAACCGCAGCCCGCCGTCCTCGACGAGCCGCGTACGCCATCGCGCGCGCGGACGTCGCGGCGCCGCGAGCGCCGGACGCAGTGCGCGGGCGCACACGGCCAGTTCGTTGTCGGGACCGAGCAGCTCCGTGACATCCACCGCCGAGCGGGCGAACATCGAATCGCTCGTGAGGATGAGCGAGCCGTTGAGGTAGACCTCGGTGAGCGTCGCGAGCCCGTCGAAGGTGAGCACGAGCTGTTCGCCGGGCGCCGCGGGGGCGGCGCGCAGCCGGCGCCGAAACCACCAGTCGCGATCGTCCAGCCGCGCCTCGGCCACCGCGCGCGCCGAGGCGCCGCCGTCGCGAAGAACGTCGGCCGCGCCACCGGGGATGCGAGCCGGGCGCCAGTTCAGCCGCTCGAGCGCCGCGGGGTCGGCATGGGCTCCCGGATCCGAGTCCGCGGCCTCCCAGCCCTCGCCCAGATCCTCACGCTGAGATCCCGCCACGGCGCCGCGCGAGGGGTACGGCAGCCTGAGGGCTTCGGCGTGCTGCGGGGTTATCCGACGACCTCCGCGAGCGCCGCGATCGCTCGCCGCCAACCGTCACTGAGTGACTCGAGAATCGGCTCGGGGTCAAACGGGCGCCGGCGCGCGAGTCGGAAGCCGAGCACCTTGCAGCCCTCGACGATCGTGAGCATCGCCGCCGACGCCGGCGTCGCCTGCTCGCCGAGCAGCCACTCCGCCTGAGTCGACGCCAGCTCGAATGCGGCCCCGACCATCCTCACGGTCGCGAACGCGTAGGCGTGGTAGGCGTCGGGGCCCGCGTCAAGCAGGACCGGCAGGTCTCGGGCCAAAGCTTCGCCAAAGCGCTCGAACGGGTCGCTCGCCGGCCGGTGCGCAAGATGGCCCCGCAGCGACTCCCGCGCGGCGGCGAGCAGTTCAGGGCCGCGGAGCCGCGGACCGGCATCGAAGCGTGCCAGTTCGGTGTAGGGCGGAAGGATCTCGGGCGAGGGCTCCCCCGCGAGACGAAAGACGCCCGCGTAGTCGTCGCCCTCGAGTTCGTAGAGTCCCGCGCCGTGGAAGTAGCGCAGCCAGCCGCGCTCGAGGTCGATCGCCTCCGCCACGACCGAGCTCTTGACGTGCTCGGTGCGGTAGCTGGTGGCGGCCGTGTCCGGGAGGTGCCAGGAGTCGAGCTCGACGACGATCGTGCGCCCGCTGTCGATCTGTTCGGCGATCTGCAGGGGCAGGGGACGGTACGGCTGCATCTCGTGGATGTCGATGCCGAACAGCGCTTCGAGATCGTCCGGCGGCGGCTTGAAGAACGTCCATTGATCGCCCTCGAAGTCGGTCCGCACGAGGCAGCCGAGCGCGGCCAGAGGCTCGTCGCCGCGTGCGTGCACGAGCTCGATGATGATGTCGGTGTAACAGTTGGTCTCCGTGTAGGTACGCCCGCTCGCGTGCACTCTGTGCGGCTGGTAGGTGGCGGTGTCCAGCCCCAGCAGGCTGCGGTAGGTGCTCGTGCGGGTGGCGCTCATGACCGCCACAGCTCCCGGCGCACCGCAGCCGGCCACCTCGCTGCATCCAGTCCGTGGGTGCGCAGCAGCGCGAGGACGATGCGCTCCTGACCGAAGCCGAGACAGGCGGTGTGGGCACCCTCGCCGCCGGCGAGCGTGAGCCCGTAGGTCGACGCGAAATGGTCCTGGTGGTAGTTGAACGACGCCACCGCGGTCGGCTCCTCGCCGGCGATCTGCACGAGCAGCTCCAGCTTCAGCTCCTGGTTGCGCTGGTTGGCCGCGAGCATCCGCCCGCCGCGCCCGAAGAACGGGTCGGTGGCACGGTCGCGCTGAGCGTCGAGCCCGAGCGAGCGCAGGAGCGTGAGACCGCGCTCGCACCAGCCGTCGCGCCATTGCCGAACCTCTTCCGGCGCTCCGAGCCGCACGATCTCGCGTTGATGGAACATCTGCATGCGAGCCGGGTCCTCGGACGGCTCGTGGCGGAAGACCCAGGCCCCGCCGGCATCGACGACCGCGCCACCCGGCGCGAGCGGGCCGCGGGCGGCAACCGCGGGATAGACCGGGTAGCACGCTGCCGGCACCAGCGCCAGCTCCGACATCTGCTGGAACTCGCTCCAGTCCTCGTGGCGGTCGGCGCGCTCGCCCTGCTCGAGCGCCTCCTCCTCCCCGCCCTCGAACGCGAAGACCGTTCCGGCCAGATGCGGGAATGAGTGCAGATATCCGATCGTTTCGATCTGGCGGCGCGGCAGCAGTGGAGGAAAACGCATCAGCTCCGGGCCGTCGGGCGCAGCTGCCGCGCTGATCAGCTGATCGACGCGCGCGCGTATGTCCTCAAACGCCGCACCGCGGCCGTAGAGGCCGGGCACGCCGCTCGCGATCAGCAGACCGCTCGCCAGGAGCTCGTCGCGAAAGGCCGCCTGATCAGCGGTGGCCTTACGAACCTCGGGCATCAGGGCTCCTTGGCGATCAGCAGCAACGCGGCGTCGGTGGCGTGCAGGCGCTCGTTCGCGACCATCAGCCGAGCCGAGAGAGCGTCGCGCAGGTGCCGCCCGACGCTGTAGGGCGTGTCGTTTCGGTAGCCGACGATCCCGACCACCTCGAGCGCGCCCGCGCACACGCTCGGGGCGTGTTCGGAGGCGGCCAGCTTGAGGTTGTTGAAGCGCAGCACGCTTCCCATCGTCATCAGCCCACTCCGATCGCCGCCATCCTCGAGCTGGAAGTCCGCGAGCCCCTGGGACACCTCGCCGCGCAGCAGCGTGAGCTCCGCCATGACATGCGAGAGCCGTTGCGCGGCCGGCAGGGGCTCTCCCGGTTTGCGGCGCGCTGCGGCGCGCAGGAACGCGCGGGCGCGCTCGAACGCGTCGCTGGCGATGCCGAGCCAGACGTGCGACCACAGGATGTGCGACAGCGGCACCATTGACTGGTTCATCACCTCGGCGAACGGCGCCGGGAGCACCTGCTCCGCGGAGAACCGCGCGCGGACGATGAAACCGGGCGAGCACGTGCCGCGCATGCCGAGCGTGTCCCACTGACCGGCCGGCTCGAGGTCGGCCTGTCCTGATTTCGTCAGCGCGAGCACCTGATCGCCCGGCTCCGCATCGGGTGTGCGTCGCAGCGTGGTGAAGAGGTCGTCCGCGTGCGCCCCGTAACTGACGGTCGGAGCCTGCTTCTCGAAGCTGAGCTCGCCGTCCGGCGCCGGCGTCGCAGCGGCGATCGATCGCCCCATGTCGCCGCCGGTGCCGACCTCGGAGGTGGCCGAGGCGATCAGCCGCTGCTCGCGCGCCACGTCCCGCAGGTACTCCTCGAACCAGCGCGCGCCGTCGAGGTGACGCGCGATCGTGATCACCTGAATCTGATGCATCGCGAAGACCATCGCCGTCGAGCTGCACCGCCGGCCGAGCTCGAAGCAGCAGCGTGCGATCGTAGGCACCGAGGCGCCCTCGCCGCCCAGTTCTCGAGGAACGGCGGCCGACAGCGCCCCGGCGGCGCGCAGCGCGTCGATCGCTTCAGCCGGAAAGCGCCCGGCGCGGTCGACATCGTCTGCCGCGGGCGCAGCTACGTCGTCGGCGATGCGCCGAACCGACTCCAGCAGTGCCCGGTCGGAGTCCACCTGAACGCTCATCGAGCGATCCCGGCCCTCACGCCGCGCCGCCAGCGCCCGGCGTCTCGCCGTCGGGCGCGCCGGACAGCTCGGTGACCGCCCCGGCGATCGCCGAGACGCTGTCAAAGACCCCTCGCGTGAGCATCCGATCCGGGAACTCGATGTCAAAGGTGTCCTCGAGGGCGAGCATCAGGTTCACGCTCGCGTGCGAGGTCATGCCGGCGGCGAACAGGTCGGCGTCATCGCCGAGGGTGTCGACGTCGACTGGCAGCCGGGCCTGCTCGCGGAGCACGCGCCGGATCACGGTGCGGGTGTCGTCGGTCAAGGCCGCTCCAGCGCCGCCACGACGATCGCCGCCGCGAACGGTCCCTCGTGTGTGATGCTGAGATCGAGCGAACCGATTCCGCGCCGCCGCGCCAGCTCGCCGGCAGCTCCCGTGAGCTCGAGCGATGGACGTCCGCCCGGGCCGGAGAGCACGCCGATGGTCTGCCAGGGAAGGGCCTCATCCCCCACGCGCAGCACCTTCATCGTCGCCTCCTTGGCGGCGAAGCGAGCTGCGAGCCGACCGGCGTCTGGCAGTCCGCCCGACGTCGCGCAGTCGCGCAGCTCGCGGCTCGTATACACGCGGCTAAGATAGCGCCCGCCGTGGACGCCGATTGACTCCTCCACGTCCGCGACGGCCGCCAGGTCGATCCCGACCAGCACGCGGCTACGGCGCCGCCGCAGCCGCAGCCGCAGCCGCAGCCGCTCGAAGCGCGATCGTGCCCGGCTGCTCATCCCGTGGCTTCCGCCCGAGAGCTCCGCGTCGCGGCGTAGTGAAGCTCGTGCCAGCCGGCCGCGGACTCGCCCGGAGCGACCGGCTGTCCGTCGAGCCGCAGGCATTCGGCCAGTGCAAAGCCGTGCCCGGCAAGCTGGCGCTCCTGGCCGTCGCGCGTGATGTAGTAGTGCAGCAGCGAGAAATCGTGCGCAGCGTCGTTGAGGATCGCGTGGTCCTCGGCGATCATCTGCCAGGGCAGCAGGCGACGGCGGTTGCGAAGACTTCGCGGTATGCGCAGGACCTGGCTCGCGAAGCTGATCGGCGTCGATGCGGAGATGCTTCGCAGCGGGCCGCGCAACAGCGGCGCGCAGGCAAGGTTGTGAGTCGAGAAGATGAACAGGCCGCCGGGTCGCAGGATGCGATGGACCTGGTCCAGGAACACACCGCGCTCGTCGTCGCTGAGGACGTCGATCACCGCGAAGCCGGCGACGACCGCATCCCAGCCGGCGCTGTCAAAGCCCGAGAGGTCTCGCAGGTCGCCGCAACTGAAGGTGGCCCGCGGATAGGCGCGCCGGCAGTGCTCGACCATCGACGCGGCGATGTCGACGCCGTGCACAGCCGCGGCAACGTCGATCAGATGAGCCGTCAGACGGCCGCCGCCGCAACCGAGCTCGAGCACCTGACCCGACAGCGCTCCGGCGTGGGACTCGAACAGCGCACGCTCCGCCGGGCGCAGCGTGCGGCCCCCGTAGCGGCGCAGCAGCCGGCCCGAGCCCCAGACCCTGTCGCTGGCCTCGCGCTGGGCGTGGTCCGACGCGCCGGTCACCGCCGGCGCTCCCCCAGGCGGCTCGGCTGCTGTGTGAGCGCTGGTCATCGGGCGTCGTGCTGCTGGAACGGTGCGCCGCAAGGACTCCCCGCCCAGCGGCCGGAAACGCTCGGCGTGCTCGCGGCGCACTCAGCCGGCTGGCGACAGGTCTGCCTGCGGCGAGTGCAGACGAGGTACGTGCGAGCCGCGATCGTCGCCGCCGATGAACTCGAGGGCGCTCGCGGCAAGGTGACGGCCGTGGCCTTCGGCGAGCGGAGGCAATTCGTGAAACGACGGCCGCCAACCATCTGCGTGCTTAGCGGCTGGATCACGTCGAACACGTTCCCTGAGGATCATACGCAGGATTCGCAGTCCGTCCCGGACGGCGCTGAGCTTGCTCTCGCCGTGCATGCGCTCGTGCTCGATCGAGGCGATCTCGACCACCGAGAGACCGGCCCGCGCGACCCGAACGTGGATCAGCGTCTCCACCTCGAAGCCGTCGCAGGTGACGTGCATGTGCGGCAGGCAGTGGCGCCAGAACGCGTTGTAGCCGTAACAGAGGTCGGTGTAGCTTCGCCGGAACAGCATGTTGACGGCGAGGCCGAGCATGCGGTTGCCGAACGCCCTGATTGGCGTGATATCGGTGCTGGCGCCGCCCGCGGCGAAGCGGGAGCCCTTGGCGAAGTCGTTGCCGTCCAGCAGCGCTGAGACGAACTGCGGAATCTCGGCGGGGTCGTTGGAGGCGTCTGCGTCCATCATCACGATGATGTCGCCCGACGCCGCGGCAAAGCCGCAGGCGAGCGCATTGCCCTTGCCGCGACCGCTCTGAAGAACGACGCGGACGTCGGGCCTGATCGTGCGGGCGACCTCGATCGTGCCATCCTTGGAATGCCCGTCGACGAGGATCACCTCGTCGACGATCGCCGGAATCCTGGCGAGCACGTGGGGTAGGTTCGCGGCCTCGTCGAGCGTGGGTATCACGACGCTGATCGACGCTGCCGACCGCGTCGCGGTCGCGCGGCCGATCCGTCTCCCGCCGGCGAATACCGCCGCGTTCCCTACCGTCGAATCCCTGACGCTCATCGGGTACTACCTCCGCGGCCAAGCAGCCTGGTCGAGGTTCGCCGCCGACACCGTGTCACGCGCCCCTCGCAGGCCGAAAACAGCTCCGGGGGCGGTGGGCAGCGCCGTGCCTGCGCATCTGTAGATGGGAATGTAACGGCTCGACCGGCGCCTTATTGCCGCTCAGGTAGAAAAATCACCACCTCCGACCCGTGGGTGACAAGCCCAATCGGACCCGTGAAGGCGTTTTGACGGCTCCTCTCGTCCGACGGCGAGGCGGCTCCAAGCCAAGCCCCACCCGGTGGCGCGCGCCGCCGGCGGGCATCGGACGTTCGTCCGGACGCTCGCCGGGCGATGCGCTCCAAGTTCAAACACACGTCGAGCCCCGTGTGCTTCGATCGCGCCCCGGCGGGCCGCGCCCGATCGGGAGGACGTGTCCGCAAAACCCAGAACCGCCGCGATCTTCGGAGTCCTGGCACTTGCCTGCGCATCACTTCCGGTCGGCGCCTCGGCGGTCCCGGTCGGCCCGGTCGGCCCCGTGCGGGCGCCCGGCGTCGCGGGCGGCGCGCAGACCACCGCCGCGGTCCGCGAGCAGATCGCTTCCACCGGTGTTTACGACCTCAACCTCACGGTCAAGACCGGCGCCGCGCGAAGCAGCTTCGTGCGCGTCGAGATCGGCGGGCTGACGCAACGGGCGCGGATAGACCGGCGCGCGCACAGTGCGCGCCTGCAACTGAGGCTGGCGATCAACCGGCGGGCTTTCACGGTGAGCGCAACCGCCGAGCGGGCGAGACCGCTGCTGAGCATCATCCTGCGCAGGATCGGTGCGGTCGCCGCCGGTACGCGCTCGCATGGCATCACGCTCGCGACAGCGCCGCGCAAGACCGCTCCGCGCAAGGTCTCCACCAGCCCGGGCAAGGGCACCACGCGAGCGAGCGGGACAGTCGGCAGCCCTGCCAAGAGCGCGGCCGCCGCCACGTCAAGCGCCACGACGCCGGCACCGAGCGCTCCAGCCGCCTCGACTGGTCCGAGTGGTTCCTCGCCCCCGCCCACGCAGCCGGCGCCGCCGGCGCCGCCGGCCCCCACGACCGGCCCCAGCGGCAACCCGATCATCGCCCTCCCGGGCGGATTCGCGCCCGTGCAGAACTACGGCAATCTGGAGCGCGACTACGAGTTCAACGGCAACAGCCTTCCCTCGGACTGGGCCGCCGGGACCTGGAGCCACGGATTCAACGCCACGAACTTCCAGCCCTCGCAGGTGAGCTTGACGGGGTCGTCCGTTGCGCTGAGTGCGACCAATCAACCGAGTGGTGGCTACCCCTACCAGTCGGGGTATATCTCGACCCAGGGTGCGTTCGCGGCCAACTACGGTCTGATCGACTTCCGGGCGAAGATGCCGGCCGGTCAGGGCCTGTGGTCGGGGCTGTGGCTCGACCAGCCGGATCACAGCAACCCCTGGGGCGAAATCGATGTAGCGGAGATGCTGCTCGGCAACACCCACGCCGTCTGGGGCAGCCTTCACAACTGGGCGCCGAACCCCTATTGGGCGCAGCTGCAGGGCGTCAACATGGCCGCCGACGCCTCGCAGGGCTTTCACGACTACCAGGTCGTCTGGCAACCCGGAATGATCACCTGGGCGATCGACGGTGTCGCCTTCGCCCAGTACACGAAGGCGCAGGCGCTCGCCGCCGGGCGTTACTGGACCTTCGACGACGGAACGGGCTTCTACCTGGTCGCGGACCTCGCCGTCGGCGGGCCGTCCGACTGGGGCGGGCCGCCGAACGCCTCGACGGTCTTCCCGGCTTCGATGCAGATCCAGTCGGTCCGGGTCTGGGACTGAGCCGGCGGCGGCTGCAGGCGCCCCCCGGCGCCTGACGGCGCCCCCGCAGCGGGGTGCGGGCCGGCGCCGGAGGCCGGGTGGACGCCGAAGGCAGGACGCGGACTCCCCGATACACTCGGCGCGGTGGCTGCACTCGAGGTCTTGAAGGCCGCGTCGCAAGACACGGCCGCGGCCGGCGCGAGCAAGCGCGCCCGGTGAATCAGGACCTCCAAGCGCCGGGGACCGCGGAGGGGTTCACCGGCGGCGTCGCGCATCAGACCGGGCTGCGTGGCCCGTGGATCGCCCTCATCATCGTGTACGTCGCCTGGGGATCCACGTATCTGGGGATTCGCGTGATGGACCGCACGATCCCTCCGTTCCTCGGCGCCGGCGTGCGCTACGTCTGCGCCGGCACCGTGCTTCTGGCGGCAGTGTGCGCGTGGCGGCGGCGACTGCCGAGCGTCAGCTGGCGCGAACTCGGGTCGCTTGCGCTCGTCAGCGTGCTGCTGCTGGCGGCCGGCAACGGCGGCGTCACCTACGCCGAGCGCCACGTGCCATCGGGGCTCGCGGCGCTGCTGGTCGCCTCGGTGCCGCTCTGGATCCTCGTCATCCGAACCCTCGCCGGCGACCGTCCGCAGCGTGCGACGCTCGGCGGCCTGGCGATCGGGTTCATCGGCGTGGCGCTGCTCGTCGCGCGGGGCGGCTCACAGCAGCACGTCAGTGTTGCGCAGATGCTGCTGGTCGTCGCCGCGGCGGCCTGCTGGGCGCTCGGCTCGTGGCTGTCCGGACGCCTGCCGATGCCGGCCGACGCGAGCGCCGGAACGGCGATCGAGATGCTGATCGGAGGCGCCGCCCTCGTCGTTGTGAGTCCACTGAGCGGCGAACGCTTCAGCGCACTGAGCGAGCACGCGTCCGCCGACTCGCTGCTGGCGCTCGCCTACCTGGCGCTGTTCGGCTCGATCCTCGCCTTCACGGCCTACGTGTGGCTTCTCCAGCACGCGCCGATCTCGCAGGTCTCAACCTACGCGTACGTCAACCCGGTCGTCGCCGTCGCACTGGGCGCGCTGGTGCTCGGCGAGCGGATCACGGCGATCACGCTCGCCGGCGGGGCGATCATCGTGCTCGCTGTGGCGGTCGTGATCCGCTCCGAGGCTCAGCGCGGCCGGCCCTCCTGAAAGCGTTCGAGCCCGTCGTCGGGGATCGGCTCCCACGGCGCCGCGTAGGCGACGAACGAGCGCCAGCTCGGCCGCACACCCGGATCGTCATCGAACGCGGACATGCGAATCGCCATCTGGGTGGCGTCGTCGGGGTTGCGGCTGAACAGATGCGCGCCGCAGCGGCGGCAGAAGCATTTCTCGAAACCGCCGTCGGGATGCCTCCACGCCCCCAGCTCTGCGGCGCCGGCTGTGAGCGTGAAGCTCCGCCCGTCAACTCGCGCCTGTGCCGAGGAGGCGGTTCCAGTCCGCCGCTGGCAACGCGTGCAGTGGCAGTAGCCGGCGTGCGTCGGGCGCTCCGCGAGCTCGAACCGAACGGCGCCGCACAGGCAACCACCGCGGAGCACGGGATCGTCGTCGCCGGTCACGGGATCGCCGGCGCTGTGGGGCACGAGCATGATCGCTCGATTATCACTGCTCGGGCAATCGTCGCTAGGCTGAGCGGCGATGCTGCTCTACGACTCCGCGGTCTCAGGTAACTGCTACAAGGTGCGACAGCTGCTCGCCCACCTGGGGCTGCCGTACGAGCGGCGCGAGCTGAGCGTCGTCGACCGTTCGAATCGCCCGGAGATCCTTGGTGGGCTGAATCCCGCCCTGCGCGTTCCGACGCTCGTCCTCGACGACGGCCAGGCCCTGGCCGAGTCCCACGCGATCACCTGGTACTTCGCGGAGGGCACGCCCTACCTGCCCGACGATCGCTTCGAGCGCGCCAAGGTGCTGCAGTGGCTCTGCTTCGAGCAGTACGACCTCGAACCGACGATTGCGGTGGTGCGCTTCTGGGTCGCGTTCTCCGCCACGCCTCCCCCGGCCGCCGAGATCGAGGCGCGACGCGCCGCAGGGTACCGAGCTCTCGACGCGCTCGAGCGCGGACTGACCGGCGCGGACTTCCTCGTCGGCGGCCGCTACACGCTCGCGGACATCGCGCTCTACGCCTACACGCACGTCGCACCCGAGGGTGGCTTCGACCTCTCTGCCCACCCCGCGATCGGCGCATGGATCGATCGCGTGGCCGGGCAGCCCGGCCACGTGCTGATAACCGACTGAGCGGCGCAGCCTCCGCCCGCTAGGCGTCGCGGCGGCGGAACACGGCCAGCGTGCCGGCGGCGATCAGAACCATGTACACGCCCAGCGTGACCAGGGAGTGGTGGTAGGAGGAGTCGGAGGTCCCGCCGTGGGCGAGCGCGCTGAGCAGCTGGCCGGGAAGCCAGCGGTCGCCGTTTGACCAGATCGCCCCGACGATGATCGCCTCGACCGGAACGACGTAGGCGACGGCCGCGCCGATCGCCACACCCGGTGAGCGCAGCAGCACACCCAGCGCCGCGCCGAGCATGCCGTAACCGACGGAGGCCAGGAACACGTGCAGGGTCGCCTGGAACAGGTCGTTGATCCCGGTGCTGCTGGTCCACGCGCTGGTCGTGATGCCACGCCCCGGAGCCAGCAGCAGAGCGACGGCGCAGGAGGCGACGATCTCGAGCACGACCGCCACGCCGATGAAGGCGGCGAGGGCGAGGAACTTCCCGGACAGCAACTGCATGCGGCGCGGCTCGCGCACCAGCAGGTTGCGCATCGTGCCCTGGCTGTACTCGGTGGCGAAAGCGCCCGCGAACAGGCAGAGCGAGACGATTCCGATCAGCGTGCTGACATCGACGACGCCGTGCACGAGGCCGTCGGGGGCTTCGAGCACCGCGAAGGTGACGCGGATGCCGTGGCGCTCCACAAAAGGGTTGAAGGTGCGAACGGCGCGCTCGATCGTGAAGATCGTGGCGAGGACCGCGAAGAACAGGCCGCCGCCGAGCCCCCACACGAGCATGGAGCGACGGCGGAGCTTGATCCACTCGCTGGAGAACGCGCCGAGCATCAGCCGTCCTCGGCCTGCGCGGCCTCGGTGATCGCGAAGAACGCCTGCTCGAGGGAGGCGCGGCGAACGGCCAGGCCGCGCAGCGTGATCCCGGCCCCCATCGCCAGGCGGTTCAGCTCCGCAGCCCACTCCTGCGGCGCCTGAACGTGAACGTCGACCCCCTCCACCAGCGCCGGCCTGCCGGCGCCGACGCAGAGATCGGCGAGCGCCTGGGCGTCGGCGGGATGCTCCGGCGTCGCGACGATGTCCGACTCCTGCGCGGCGATCAGCTTGCCGACGCCACCCTGGAAGACGATTCGCCCGTCGTCGATCATCACCAGGTGGTCGCAGACGGCTTCGATCTCGGCCAGCAGGTGGCTCGAGACGAATACCGAGATGCCGTTGTCCGCGAGGCCGCGGATGACGGCACGCATCTCGCGGATCCCGGCCGGGTCGAGACCGTTGGTCGGCTCGTCCAGGATGCACAGCTCGGGGTTCGGCAGCAGCGCCGCGGCAACGCCGAGACGCTGCTTCATGCCGAGCGAATAGCCGCGCACGAAGTCGTTGGCGCGGTCGCTCAGCTCGACGAGCGCGAGAACCTCAGCGATGCGTGCCCGGTCGATCCGTCCCAGGCGGGTCAGCACCTCGAGATTACGTCGACCCGAAAGGGTCGGATAAAAAGAGGGCGCCTCGATCAGAGCGCCGACCCGGCCGAGGTAGGACGCTGGATCGCTGATTGGTCGCCCGAGCACCTCGGCGCTGCCGCTGGTCGGCCGGCACAGGCCGAGCAGCAGCTGGATCGTGGTCGTCTTGCCGGCGCCGTTGGGGCCCACGAAGCCGCTCACGACGCCCGCCGGCAGTTCGATGTCGACGGCGTTCACCGCGAGCCGCGTACCAAAGCGCTTGGTGAGCCCGCGTGTGACGACGCTCGAGGTCAACGCGTGCGAACGCTACTTGGACCAGGTAACGACGGGGTTAGCGTCCGCTTAGGTTGACGCCGGCGCAACCGGGCGCCGCGTCACTGCCACACCTTGACCGATTGGATCTGCATCGTCGAGGGGAAGAGCGTCGAGGCGTTCGGCGGGCCGCCCCACTCCGACGGACCGGCGACCGCGAGATCGGCGATCAGGTACATCGAGTCGGTGTCGAACGGCCAGCTCGCCGCCTGGGTCTTCGAGTACTGGGCGTAGGCCACGCCGTCGATCGCCCAGGTCAGGAGCCCCGGCTGCCAGATCAGCTGGTAGTCGTGCCATCCGGTGGCGTCGGAGCTGAGCTGCGCGGCCTGCGTCTCGCCCCACAGATGGGTGTTCCCGTTCCAGGCGTGAGCGCTTCCGTAGACGGTGCGCAGGTTGCCGAGGAGCTGCTCGGAGATGTCCAGCTCACCCGTCGTCGGGTAGCCGGGATTGATCATCCAGAGGCCGGACCAGAGACCCTGTCCGGCGGGCAGCTTGGCGCGGTAGTCGACCATGCCGTACTGGAACGAGTACCCGCCGGAGGTCGAGATCCAACCGGACTCGTTCGCGGAGCCGTTCGGGCTCGTGTGGTGGATCGCGGTCAGCGCCACCGAGGAGCCCGTCATGCTGACCTGTGAGGACATCCACTCGGTACCGGCAAAGCCCCAGTTGAACGCGTTTCCGGCCGCCCAGCCCGCTGGGAGGCTCGGGCCGTTGAACTCGAAGTCCTTGGCCAGGCTGGTGTAGCCGGCGATCGGAGCGAAGGTCGCCGGGTGCGAGATTGTCGGCGCGCCGCCCGAGGAGCCCGCCCCGCTCGTCGAACCCGATCCCCCAGTCGAACCTGACCCTCCCGGCGAACCTGGTGAACCCGAGGAGCCGGTCGCGCCGGAGGAACCGGTTGAGCCGGAGGAACCGGTCGCGCCGGAGGAACCCGAAGATCCGGAAGAGCCCGTCGAGCCGGAGGAACCCGTCGAGCCGGAGGAACCCGTCGAGCCGGAGGAACCCGTTGAGCCGGAGGAGCC
>Ga0265320_10001318_pt1 | contig 18153 bp, 16 predicted proteins | sample 4827metaG_FD_202087 | JGI IMG/M metagenome (GOLD analysis project Ga0265320, IMG submission 202087) | Rhizosphere microbial communities from Carex aquatilis grown in University of Washington, Seatle, WA, United States - 4-8-27 metaG | ecosystem: Host-associated > Plants > Roots > Rhizosphere >...
CATCGAGATTGCGCAGTTAACCTTAGGCGGTAAGTGTTGGATGTTCGACGTTCGAAGTTGAATGTTGGAAGTTAAAAGTTACTTGGCCGCCTTGGCGATCTCCACCGCAAACACCTGCGAGCCATGTGCCGCGCCCAGCATGTTCGAGCGAAAGATGATCCACTTCATGTCCGGCGAGAAGCTCACATTGGGCTCCAAGCCGTAGTCATGCTTGGCCAGATTGACGAGACGCTCGGCCTTAAACTGCATCGACTTTACGTCTTCGGCCCCCGCCTTGATGGTGGTGGCGGTGGTGGGATCAGGCGTGAACAGAAAAACCCATTGCCCGTTGTCGCCCCGCGCCACGCTGTTGGGCCCGCCGCCGTCGCCGGCAAAAAATTTACCGTCGGGCGAAACGTTAAAATGCACGGACCATTCGTTTTTCGGCAACGAATAGCGGATGTGCTCGCCCGTGGCCAAGTTCATGCCGCCCACCCAAAACACCTGGGTTTGCGGCGTTTGCAGGTCATACCAAGCGTTCTTGCCGTCCGCCCCCCAGAACTCGTGCCCGGCGATCTCCCCCGGCATCGTGCGTTGGTGGATAAGCCGCGGCGGCCCGGGCGGCAGCAGAATCTTCTGGCCGGGAGTCAAAGCATCCGCCGTCAGGCCTGCCGTATATTTCACCATCGCGGCGTAAGTACCGTGCGCGGCGGCAACCTTGTCCAGCGTGTCGCCAGGTTGGACCGTATAGGATTCCGGAACGACGTTGATTTGCCAGATGCGATCCACCTGGCTCCAGGTGCCTTCGTGGCAAAACATCAGCAGCTTCGGGTCCGTCGGCGAAAATTGCACGTGGTTGAGCCAGTCACGTTCGGCACGAAAGAATTTTTTAATTTCACCGGTCTGAATATTAATGGTGTAGAGCACCATGGGCACGAGCGCCGCCATGCGCTGGCCCAGGGCCTGGTTGCCCGTCCAATTGGGGCCGATGGCGCCGAGCGGGCCGTCAGCGGCATCACCCGCTCCGGCAAGGAGGGTTTCGTCGGCGTTGACCGTAAAGCCCGCGCCCCAGAACAATTCGTTCGGCAGCGTGCAAATCTTGCGCGACACCCCCGTGTCGAGATTGGTGGCCATGACATCAAAGCCCTTGGTGTAATAGACGGTCGGCGTCTTGCGCCCGCTAACCACATGCCCGATGCGTTGGTCGGCCGGCGTCGCATCATGGGTGTCCACCCGCTGCGTGGGTGCCGTGCCCAGCGCCACTTTTTTGATTTCGTGCGTCTGGAGATTGATCGTTTCGATCCCACTTGGCACCGTGACCACCAGCCGCGTGCCGTCCGGCGTAAAGGGGTTCTGGTGGAAATACAGGCTCTGCGTGTTATCCTCCCGCGACAGGCGGACAATCCGGTGGCCCGTGTCCGGGTCAATCCATTCGGTGGGCAGACCGTCCGTTTCGGTGGCGGTGGCAACCAGCGTGGCGGCCGGCGCGGGCGCAGCCGCCGGTGCTGTCGCGGAATAAGCAGCAGCACAGGGCAACAGCGCCAACAGCGCCAAGGGCCCGGTCAGGCGCGGGGTCGTTTTCATGAAAGGCAATTTTCCGACCGGACCGAATCGTCCGACCAGCCAGACCATTTCGGCCCTTACGCCGTCTTGAAAATCTCGCTGATCTTGCCGTTGCTGTCGCCGATCTTTTCGGTCGGCGTGCCCATGACATCGAGCATCGAGCGGTAGAGGTTGGTCAACGGAGTCAGCGAATCCATCCGGATATGCTGGCCCTTGTTGATGGCACCGCCACCGCCGCCCGCAAGGACGAGGGGTACGTTTTCCGGCGAGTGGGAATTGCCGTCGCTCAGCCCGCTGCCGTATTGAATCATGCAATTGTCGAGGAGCGTGCCGTTACCCTCCTTCACCGATTTCAATTTGCCCAGAAAATAAGCGAACTGCATCGCGTGGTAGCGGTTGATGATCGCCAACTTGGCCAGCTTGTCCGCCTCATTGCGATGGTGCGAGAGGTCGTGGTGGCCCTCGGAAATGCCGCTTTCGTAGCCCACTGCGGTTGCTTTGGGATACGGGCGATTGCTGCCATCGTGCCCCATGATAAACGTCGAAACCCGTGTGGCATCGGTCTGGAAGGCCAGCACCATAATGTCCATCATCAGGCGGGCATGGGCTTCGAAATTGTAGTCGGCCAGCATCTGCATTTGGCGCTGTTCCGGCGGCAGCTCAATGACGAACTTCTCGCTGGCTTCAATCCGGTGCTCCAATTCACGGACCGCCGACAAATATTCGTCCAGCTTGCGCTTGTCGCTGCCGCCCAGGGTGCGGTTAAGGGCGCTGGCATCATCCGTCACGTAATCGAGGATGCTCTTGTTATACATCTGCCGCTTCGCGCGGGATTCCTTGTTGGCCGCATCGTCCGGGGAACCAAAAAGCCGCTCAAACGCCAGACGCGGATCCACTTCCGGCGTCATCGGCATCGTGTCCGACTTCCAGGAAATGTTGAACTGGTACGCGCAACTGTAGCCCGAGTCACAGGAGCCCGCTCGCTGGCCGTGATCGCAACTTAATTCAAGCGAGGGCAGCTTCGTCAGGTCGCCCAGTTTCTCCGCCGCCACTTGGTCCACCGAGATGCCGGCCTTGATGTCCGCCCCGGCCGTTTTGCGCGGGTGCACGCCCGTCAAATAGCTCGCCGACGCGCGGGCATGGCCGCCGCCGCCGTCACCGAAATCATTGGCCTGGTTGTTGTCCATCTCCGTGACGATGGTAATGTCCTTCTTAAAATCCGCCAGCGGCGCCAAAACGTAGGACATTTCGTAGTCCCGACCGGTGGTGGTCGGGGTCCACAGCCGCAAATTTACGCCGTTGGGGATGTAGATAAACGCCATCCGCACCGGCGGTTTGGCCGCGGCGGCCGTCGCGCCCAAGAGGCGCGTGACCGGCATCGCCGATTCCAACAGCGGCAGCGCCATCACGGTGCCGAGACCGCGCAAAAATTTCCGACGGGGGAGTTGGCAGGACTTGCTCATAATACAGGGGGGTTGGCTGTTGCCGGCGACGACTGGAGATTTCCTTCATTATCGCTCCTCTTACCCCCGCCCGCAAGCGCTTTTTTCAGGCGCGAGAAACCCCTGTTTTTGCCTTCCCCTGCGGGCCATTCCACGCCAGTCTGCTCTTTTGCCGATTCCACCATGAAGCCCTTCCTCCGAACCCTCCCCCTTTTCCTTGCCCTCGCCCTCTGCGGTTGCATCAGCGCGAGTCCGGACAACTACCAGTTGTCCACCCTCGCCCAGGTCAACGCCAAAGTCCGAGCCAACAATGACAGTGACAACGACATGTTCAACGAATGGCGCTATGCGGGTTCGGATGACAAGTATGATTACATCTATGAATTCAAGGAAGGCATCTTCCTGGCACCCAAAGGCAATTATCACTATTACAAAATTCCGAAGGGCGAATACAAGCTCCCTTGCGCCCCCTACCCCTTCAACCCCGACCCGCAGACTAATTTCCGGATTCAATTGCGCTGAGTCCAGTGTGGCGGCGCAGCCAAAGGTGTGGCCAAGCCGCAAGTGTGGCAAAGCTGTAAGTGCGGTAAAGCCATGCTTGCCGTGCGGCCTTGCTGGGAAGCCTGCCCGTACTTGCGGCGCAGTGTTGCTGCGTTCGTAGCCGACGTTGCCATGCGGCATTGCCGGGTTCATGGCCGTATTTGCCATGCGGTTTAATCGGTTTGGCCGTACTTGCCCAGCGGCCTTACTTTCGCCCCAACGGGGCAAAGGAGCCCAACCCGGGGTTTCGCGCAGCGAAACCCCGGGTGCTCCATCGACACAGGCGTCCGCGCTCTGAAGGAGCGCAGGAGCAAAACACGCCCCGCCGCCCCCGATATTGACAGCCCGTGCGCGTCTGCTATAAATAGGCCCCATTATGGCGGTCGAACGACTGAACCAGCGGGTGTTGGTGCTTAACCGTTTATGGCAGGCGGTTAACATCATCGGCGTTAAGCGCGCCTTCAGCCTCCTCATGATGGAACACGCCCAGGTCGTTCATCCTGAAGCCGATGACATCAAGGTTTTGAACGCCGAGGGTTGGATAAAATATTCCATTGAGAATCCGCCGACGAATGACCGCGATTGCATCCACACCGTCCGCCTCCGCCTCCGCCTGCCCTCGGTGATTCTCCTTCGCTACTACGACCGCGTGCCCGCGAAGGAAGTAAAGTTCAACCGCCAAAACCTTTTCGAGCGCGACGGTTACTGCTGCCAGTATTGCAGCAAGGTTTACACGGCCAAGGAACTCAACCTCGACCACGTCATCCCGCGCATGAACGGCGGGCGCACCTCCTGGGAAAACGTCGTCACCTCCTGCGTCCGCTGCAATTCCCGCAAGGCCAACCGCCTCCCCCACCAGGCCGGCATGCACTTGATTAAAAAACCTGCCAAACCCAAATGGCGCCCCTTCGCCTATGCCGTCCACAACGCCGACCGCATGGAAAAATGGGAGCCGTTCCTCGGCGAACTCGCCGAGGAAGTGTAAAAAGTCTTTTGAACTTCAATGTTCAAGGCAAAGGCAAAATCGGGAACGCCGGCGTCCCGCCGGCAATTTGCAAAAGATGGGGCCGCCGAGACGGCGGCGTTCCCGATTTCGTGCGGCCACCCCCATTCAACAATTCGATTAAAACAGAATGTGTTCGATGAATTGCTGGAGATGCGTTGGCATCTTGCGGTTCTTGCGGACGACGATCATCAGTTCCCGGACAAACCGCTCCGGCAGGGCGATCCGCTGCAAGCCGTGTTTTTGATGATACAACGCCAACGCGCGGATGGGAACAAAACTGGCACCCATGCCCAGCGAGACGAGATTGATGATGAGATCAAAATTGTCGAGTTGCATGGCCAGATCCAACTGCCATCCCTGCTTGTGAATCCACGCGTGTAATTGTTGGCCGGTTTGCGATGCTTTTGTGATCATCAGCCAGCGCTGCGACTCCATCCAGCCCGCGCGCTTGGCGTCATTCAACTTGGTGGCTGCCAAAAAATCCTCCGCTGCCCCCACCGGAGCAATCAGCGTGAAGGCATCCTCAAATTGATGCGTTACACGCAAAGTTTTCGGCAATCGTCGGGTGCGGCAAATGACTCCTATATCAAGATTGTTCGCTTCCAACGCCAGCAGAATGTCTTCACTCGGCTTATGGGAAACCTGACAGGCCGCTTGCGGCAGCTGCTTGAGCGAGGCATGGAAAAATCCGGGCAAATACGCCAGTCCAATCGTCCGCGATACACCCACCCGTATTTGCTTCTTCGCCCCTGCATATTCTTCCCGCAGCCTTTGCAAGGTAACATCAACATCCCTCGACAACCGAACGCCCTCCCCATTAAGGAACGTGCCCGCCGCCGTGGGCCGGACCGTGCGCGTCGTGCGCTCCAGCAATTCGACCCCGAGTTTGTGCTCCATCCCTTGAATTTGCCGCGTAATGGCACTTTGCGTCAGGCCCGCGGCTTCCGCCGCCTTGGTAAAACTGCGATGCTCCACCACCAATCGAAAAAGATGGAGTTCGTAGAGATCAAACGGGGCAGTCTTCAAGTATTCATACATTATTTGCATGAATTTATTCTACTAATGAATTTTACGCAATAGCCAACCTGAGGTATAGTGTCCCCGAACCCAATCATCTCCATGGCCAACCTCCAAGACCGTTTACCCGAAAACATCCTCGGCAGATTCTACGTGGACTCCAGCTGCATCGATTGCAATCTTTGCCGCGAAGCCGCTCCAGGTTTTTTCCGCCGCCATGATGAAATTGAAACCTCCATCGTTTACCGCCAGCCCGTTACACCGGAAGAAATCGACCTGGCTGAAGATGCGCTGTTCGGCTGCCCGACGGATTCCATTGGTAATGACGGACTGAAGGCACCGGGTGACATAATCCCTCCCCAACAATTGGGAAACTCACCCTGCCCACCCGCCAAACTCAAATAAATTACCAGATGGAAATTGCTGCGTAAACCGTATCGAAAAATGATTGCACATTTACCTCCCATTGTTTTTGCGGCATGGCCACGCCCTCTGAAATCAATACCTGTTGCGCCATGGCCAGCCGCTCGCGTGGAGCCATGCTCGATTTGACCGGCGTTGTGGCCATTTTCATAACGGCCTCGAATTCCCGGCCCGCCGCCAGCGTCACCTTGCCGCCAGCTACATTCGAATCGGACACGGGCGTTTGAAAATTCAATTGGCCGGTAAAACAGGAAATGATCAAAGTCGTCACCGTCCCGTCGCCCGGTGATTTGCGCTCCGCCAATTTGTAAATGCAATCGTTGATCGAAGCTCGCTGCTCGTATCCTGGCGGAGGCAATGGCGGAAATGCCGCCATCTGCTTCCATTCCGGCGCCGAACCCGTGCGGTATCGCCCCGTGCTGTCCATCGCCGTTGCTTTCAGCGGCTGACCGCTCTGCACCTCCACCGCCCCCGCCGGCGTCAGCACCATAAAACTTGAGCCCGCCTCCGTATTCAACTTCTTCACCTCCCCTTGCAGCGTCCCTTTGCGCAACTCCAGCAACACATTCGAGCGGCTCGGGTCCTTGCTCAGGCGCAAAAAGGTTCCTTCCGATTTTTCGTCATACGGCGCCTGCCGGAACTTCACCACCACCAATTCCGTCCCTTCCGTGACCTTCATCGTCGTGCCATTGGAAAAAACCAGCAACGCATTGCCGCCGGGCGACACCACCAGCGTGCTGCCCTCTTCAAATCTCTCCCCGCGCACCAACGCATGTCGCGTCCCCTCGGGCGTCTGCAATTGCACCTCCCCCATCACGATGTAGGCCGATATTTTGCCATGCGCCTCCGGCGCATCCGCCGGCCAGGAAGTCGTCCCCGCCACCGGTGCCGGCCCACTCGCGCAACCAGCCACCAACAGCAAAACCATCAAAATAATTGGACTCAGTTTCATAGCATGCGTCTTTTCCCCAGTATGGCCCGCTCCCATGATATTCCGAGATAAAAATATTGTAAAAATGGTAGGGCGGGGCCTCCGGACCCGCCTAGCTGTCAGCCCGAATTTCACGCTTCACCCTTCACTCCTCACTCTTTTCCCCACCCCTCCTAATCCGCCAGCAATTCCTGCACTTCCGCCAGCGAGATCTTCGCCAGCGCCGCGCCGCTTTCCTCAAAAAACTCCTCCAATATCCCCGCCTTCGCCTGTTGCAGCGCCAGCACCCGCTCCTCCACGGTGTTCGCCGCAATGAGCTTGTATACCGTCACCACGCGCTTTTGGCCCAACCGGTGCGCGCGGTCGCTGGCCTGCGCCTCCACCGCCGGATTCCACCACGGGTCAAAATGTATCACCGTGTCCGCCCCGGTCAGATTCAACCCGGTGCCCCCCGCCTTGAGCGAAATCAAAAACACCGGCAGCGCCGCATCGCGGTTGAACTTGTCGCACAGCGCCAGCCGGTCCGCGGGCGGGGTCGAACCATCGAGACGCAAACAGGGCAGACCAGCTTCCATCAACGCCGGCTCCAGTAAATCCAGCACCGAAGTAAACTGGGAAAAGACCAGCGCGCGGTGTCCGCCATCCACGGCTTCATCCAACAATTCGCGCAGCGCGCGCAACTTCGCCGAATCCGTGGCCGTGCATCCGGGGTCAAGCAACCGGGGGTCGGCGCACGCCTGGCGCAGGCGCAACAATTCCTCGAACGCCGCAAAGCGCAAGCGCCCGTCACTGGCGCCTTTCATCGCCAATTGGAAGAACGCCTCGCGCGCCCGGTCGCGCACTTTCGCATACAATGCGGCTTGGCGCGGTTCGAGTTCGCAAAATATTGTCTGCTCAATTTTCGTCGGCAGTTCCGGCGCGACCTGCGCTTTGGTGCGCCGCAAAACATACGGTGCCGCCCGGCGGCGTAAAACGGCATCATTCGCCGCCCGGTCCGCCGCCGTCGGGTTCTTCTCCGGTCGCGCCAAATAACCCGGCAGCAGAAATTCAAACAGCGCCCGCAAATCTTCGAGGCTGTTTTCCACCGGCGTGCCGGTGAGCGCAAAGCGGGACCGCGCGCGCATGGCCCGCAACGCGCTCGCCGCGTGCGTGCGGCGGTTTTTTGCGTGCTGCGCCTCGTCGGCAATAACTACCGACCATTCCACTTCGGCAAAAGTCTCGGTATCGCGCGCCAGCGTGGCGTAGGAGGTGATGACCAAATCATGCCCCGCGGCGTCCTCCGCCCCAGCCATTCGAGTCGCCCCATGGTGCACGAAACAACGCAGCCCCGGCGCCCACATCGCCGCCTCCCGCTTCCAATTGCCCAGCAATCCGGCCGGCGCCACGACCAGTGAAGGCTTGGCGCTCTTCTTGACCTCCGCCTGCTTGATGCAATCCAGCAGCACCAGCGCCTGCGCCGTTTTGCCGAGCCCCATCTCGTCCGCCAGCACGCCTCCGAGTTTGTTTTGCCACAAATGCCACAACCACGCCGCGCCAAGGCGCTGGTAATCGCGCAATCGGGCCGCCAACCCAGACGGCAACGGCGCCGGCGCCAGGTGATCGAGATTCCGCAGCGCCTCGCTCCGCTTGCGCCACGTCGCCGGCGTTTCCAACGGCACCGACAACGATTCCAACACCGACTCCACCGCCGACAATTCCGCCGTGTCCACCGACCGCCGAAACTTGGCCAGCGGCGCGCTGCCCGTCGCCGGCCCGCCGAGCGCGCGTTGGGCCTCCGCCATTTTCTGCGTCGCGGCCGGGTCCACCAGCACCAACCCCTGCGGCGTTTCGACATACGGCTGCCCGCGCGCCACCGCGTTGCGGAAGGCCTCCTCGTCCACTCCCGGCGCGCGCAATTCCAGGCTGATTTCAAACTCACCCTTGCTTCCGCCCGCCGTCGCCGCCAGCTCCGCAAATCTCACGTCGGCCGTGCGCTGCAAAAACCCGGGCGTGAATTGCGCGCGGTATTTTTTCTGCAAATCCAGCCAGTGCCGCGCCAGAAATGACAGCACCCGGTGCCGGTCACGCAGCCACCACTTGCCGTTCGAGGGTTCAATTTGAAATCCCGCATCCTTCAGCAGACTGGACAATTCGGCGTAAACCACGCTCGAACGCGGCGGCAGCGCGATCGCCAAAAATTGGGTCGAGCCGTCAACGGTCAAGCCACCGGATGAACCGGGGGCGGAGGTTGACGGTGATTCGCGGAAGAGGGCCATGAAGGAAGGTGCCAAATAAGAACGGGCGCAGCAAGACTGCGCCCCTACGGCTTCCAACTTGAAACGAAAACCACTTTGCCGCCCTTGCCGGCGCGGAAGGCATGTTCCAGCGCCGTGCGCCATTCGCCCAGCGGATATCGCGCCGCCACCGGTTGGGACAACACTCCCTCGCGCAATAGCCCAAAAATCTTCTCCATCATCGCCTGCACTTCACCCGCCGGCTGCGTGCGCACCCAGCGATCCAGCCAGAATCCGCGCATCTGAATATCATTAAAGATCAAATATCTCGTCGGGAACCGCATCGGTTCCGCAGTCACGCCACCATAGGTGACCACCACCCCGCCGGGCGCCACCGCGCGGCACAACCGCCCCACGCTTTCGCCACCCACCGCATTGAGCGCCAGTTTAACTGGCGCGCCGCCGGTCAATTTCCTCACGTCCTTTTCGTAGCCGGAGTCTTCCGCGACCACCCCCGCCGCGCCCGCGGCCAACAAAGTATTCTCCCCGCCAACATCGCGCACCACGCTGAGGCAATTCAACCCAAGATGCCTTGCCAGTTGCGCCACCAGCACCCCCACCGCCGACGTCCCCGCATTTTGCATCACCCAATCCCCGCGCTCCAATTTGACAAAATCGTGCAACATCCGCCAGGCCGTCGGCGGATTGATAAACGCCATCGCCGCCTGCTCCACCGGAACACCTGCCGGAATGACCCACAAATCCGCCGCCTTGGCCACCACCGCCTCGCGCCACACGCCAGTCTCCTCCGGCATCCGCACCAACGTTCCAATCGCCGGCGCGGTCACGCCCGGACCCACCCCCACCACCTCCCCCACCCCCTCCCGCCCGGCCACCGCGGGCAATTCCCTCGCCTTCCCGTAAGTCCCATTAATCATCCCCAAATCCGAATAATGAATCGCCCCACACCGCAACGCCACCAACACCTCCCCCGCCCCCAGCGCAGGCAATTCCTGCGCCACCCCCTCGATCACGTCCGCGGGCAGACCATGATGCGCGTAGCGCAAGACATTTAGAATGTATCCAACACCCATCAGGCGATTTTCCATTATGAAACCTAGCTTTGGCGATAATAAACACTCGCCAGCACGACGCAGGAAAGGCGTATTAGTGATATGTCGAACAACATGAAACGATTTTTTTGATGTTTGGCAGTAGGTTTGGATCTCCTCTGCAGCAACCCCGTCCATGGCGCATTGCGCTGGCTGGGTAATATTACGACCGTCGGCCAAACTGACACCAATCCGCTGCATCTCGCCATCATTTTAGACCAGGGCGAGCATGATGCGGTCTTGAGTCTAGATGGTGGCAATACTTGGCGCCTGGCAAAACAATCTGAGTTGCCGCCAAAACTCAACCCGCTACCGAAGGAGGGAGGTATTCAATATATCTTGGCCAACGAACATTTGCTTTTGCGCTCCGATGATGGCGGGAAATCCTGGCAAAATGTCTCGCCGTGGGAATATTTGCGCCAGCTGGTCCATTCCGAAGTAGACGCCAAGAAAGTCGCGTTCCTGACCAAATATGAAAGCGATCTACCCGATGATTCAAGTTGGCCGCTCGTTTTTGGCGTCACCGCGCTGGCTTTCGCCTTTTTCGGTGCCGGGATCATGTTTCGGCGTCGTCAGGATTGGCCAGTGCTGTTTTTGCATTCGCTCGCGGTTCTCTTCTTCACCGGCGTGACGCTCTGTGCCTTGGACATATTTTATACAAATTTCCTGCGGTACGATCAGTGGGAAAATCTTCTGGCCCATACCGGCCCCTTGCCTATCCACGCTGGCCACTTGCATTACTTTTGCGGTTGGCGGGAACCGCCTGGCTGGCTCCCGTGGCGGCATTGCTTTGTTTTGCCTGCACGCCACTTTATTCAGCGTTGACCGAATTACCCAGAGAAAATCGACGTCGAAAAATTCTCCGGCTGACCGGCCTCGCCGCTACCATCGGGCTGGTTTTCCTTATCTTGCTCGCGGTAATTTACGGACATCCACCCTATTACCCTCGATAGACTCCGGCTAAACTCCCGCCAACAGTTTTTCGCGGCCTTCCGCCCTTGGCGCCATTGCGCCGGGCTGCAAGGCGCTTTCGGCGAGTCCGAACGAGGCCGCCGAGCCTCCCCAACGACACGGCTCCGTGGTGTCGGGGGGCGGGCGGAACCTCGCCGTCCTCCCAGTAAATCTCAAGGGCCGCCGCCAACGCCACTTGGATTTCGCGGGCGGCTTCCTCGCGGGTTTCGCCATGCGCCATGATTCCCGGCATTTCCAAAACCTGGGCGACGTAGCATTCATCGCCGGGTTCAGCGCTGTACCAAATGCGTACTTCGTAGTCTTGGATGGACGGGAACACGGGGATAGTCAAAAACCCAACCGCTTGGATTGTCGACCAGCAATTTTGCATTTATCATTTTGCCTTTTGCCTTTGAGCCTCCCACTTCTTAATTCTTAATTCCCAATTCTTAATTCACTTCCACCCCCGCGCCCCCTCCGTCAGCGACACTCGACATGCAAATCTCATGCAATCATACTCTTCGCATGTCCACCATGGTTCAGATTCGCCATCTGCCAGAAAGCCTGCACCGCTTGCTGAAGGCACGGGCCAGCCTGGCGGGCGTCTCCCTGTCCGATTATTTGCGCGGCGAACTCGAGAAGTCCGCCCGGTTGCCGACCATGGCGGAGATGGCCGAACGCCTGCGCCAGCTTCCCCCGGTTCGCACCAAAACCCATCCCGCCACCATCGTGCGTGAAATACGCAATGAGCGATGATCGTCGTGGATGCCTCAACGCTGGTGGAACTGCTGCTACAGGGCGAGGCCAGCAGGGTGGTTTGGCAGCGAATGTTCCGGGCGGGCGAATCGTGGCACGCGCCGGAATTGATTGACCTCGAAGTCTTGCGCGCCCCCCTGATCACGCTCGACGCCCGCTTGGCCGCCAGTCATGGCCATCACGCCCCCATCGAATTATTTCAGCGGGCTTGAATTCATTTCCCGAGCCGATTTCGTTGCCGATATCGTTGGTTTCAGCCGTGTATTCTTAAATCTAAAATTTGAAATCTGAAACTCCCAACCCTGGCCACCGTTGTCCTTTGCTCCCAGTCTCAAATCTCAAATTTCAAATCTCAAATCCTATGGACTGGGCGCCACGCCCTGAATCCCAAGGCTATGGTCACCCCCCCGCCCCCCCACTTCTTACTTCTTAATTCTTAATTCTTAATTCTTAATTCGCCTCCCCCCTCCTCCCTCCTCCCTGCCACTGGGTCTGGTCTTTCAAAATTCGTAATTCAAAATTCAAAATTTCGCGCTCCTGTCTCCGGACTCCGGACTCCGGACTCCGGACTCCTAGCTTCTAACTTCTAGCTTCTAGCTTCCAATCAACTCCCGCCCCCACTTCTTAATTCTTAATTCTTAATTCTTAATTCTTAATTCGCCCTCCCCACCCCCCATTTTGCATTTTGCATTTTTCCTTTTCCATTATCAGACTACCCCCATGGCAAAAGCCTCCCATCCGTTGAAAAAGCGCCCCGCAGCCAAGTCCTCCCCTTCCGCTGGCAGCGGCGCCGCGCAGGCCACCTGGGGCGGGCGCTTCAGCACCGGCCCGGCAGCCCTCATGCTGAAATACAGTGAATCGGTCTCCTTCGATTGCCGCCTCGCGCCGTTCGACATTCTCGGCTCGCAGGCCCATGCCAAGATGCTCGCCTCTGTCGGCCTCCTTAAGCCCGCGGAATGCAAAGCCATCGTGCAGGGGCTCGACGAGATTCTGCACGAAATCAAATCGGGCAAATTCCACTGGGACATCGCCCTCGAGGACGTGCACATGAACATCGAGCACGCCCTCCGTGCCCGCACTCCCGCCGCCGCCAAGCTCCACACCGGCCGCAGTCGGAATGACCAGGTCGCCACCGCCATGCGCTTGTGGTTCAAATGGTCCTGCGCCGGTCTCCACGCGGCCCTCGGACAATTGCTCCGCACCCTCGTCGCGCAAGCCGAAGCGAATCAGGAAGTCATTTTACCCGGCTACACGCACCTCCAACGCGCCCAGCCCGTCACCGTCGCCCACCATTTGCTCGCCTATGTCGAAATGTTCGGCCGCGACCGCGCGCGCTTCGTGGATGTCGCCGAGCACGCCAACGTCTGCCCACTCGGCTCCGGCGCCATCGCCGGCACCACCCTGCCCATTGACCGCGCCTTCACCGCCCGCGAATTGGGCTTCGTGGACTCCAAGGGCCAGCCGCGCCTCACCCCCAATAGCATGGACGCCGTCGCCGACCGCGACGTGTTCGTCGAATTCCTCTCCGCCGCCGCCCTCTGCGGCGCGCACGCCTCGCGCGTGGCCGAAGATCTGATCCTGTGGAGCAGCACCGAATTTCACTTTGCCCAGTTGCCCGAAGCCTTCACCACCGGCTCGAGCTTGATGCCGCAAAAGAAAAATCCCGACGCCCTCGAACTCCTCCGCGGGAAATCCGCCCGCCTCCAGGGCAACCTCCAGACGCTGCTGACGCTGATCAAAGGCCTCCCGCTCACCTACAATCGCGACCTCCAGGAAGACAAACCTCCCGTATTCGACTCGTTCGACCAGCTCTCCCTCGGCCTCAACGTCCTGACCCAGGTCGTCGCCGGCCTGGAGATTGACGCCGCCGCCTGCGCCGCCGCCGCCAGCGACCCCCTCCTCCTCGCCACCGACCTCGCCGACCATCTCGTGCTCCAAGGCCTCCCCTTCCGCGACGCCCACCACGCCGTCGGCGCCCTCGTCGCCCTCTCCGAAAATTCGCAAACACCCCTCCACGAATTGCTGGACGCCGCCGCCCGCAAAATCGCCCCCAAACTCGGCAGCGACTGGCGCAAGGTATTCGACACCACCCGCGCCCTCCAAGCCCGCGAAAAACCCGGCATGCCGGGCCCCAAACAAACCACCGCCCAAATCGCCCGCTGGAAAAAGCTGCTGTCGTAACGTAGCGCGGTGCTTCAGCCCGCGCTTCCGGAAATCCGTCGACTCAAAAAACAGCCCATCACCGATCACCTCCATTCCCCACCCCTAACATCTACCATAACTCTCCTAACTCCCATTCCTCCCACCTGTCCCCCAACGTGTCCGGTCCCAAATCCCAAATTTCAAATCCCAAATCCAGTGGCGCTTCGCCTTCAATTCTGAAATCTGAAATTCCGGGTTTGCCCAAGTCCCGCAGGGACGCCCGAAGGTAACCCACCATTTCAATGGTGGGCCCAAAAGTAAAAATAATTCGAGTCCCGCAGGGACGACAGAAAACTCCGATCTTTCATCCTTTCCGTCCTCGTCCTCCATCCCAGAAACTTCCCAGCCCACAAGCGCCCATTGCCGAAAATGCCGGGAGTCCTTTTTCTGACCCGAAATCGTCGTGGATGTCGTCGGCCTCTGCCTCGGATTCTGAAATTTGAAATCTGAAATCTGAAATTCCGGTTTGGGCAACCCTCCCTTTATGGGTAGGCACAATGCACTCCATTTTTTCAAAATTCAAAATTTCGCGCTCCTGACTCCTGTCTCCTGTCTCCTGACTCCCAGCTCCCAGCTTCCAACTTCTAACTTCTAGCTTCTAGCTTCCACTCCATGCCAGCGTCCACTACTTCTTAATTCCTCCCGACTCCTAGTCCGACCTTTCAAAATTCGTCATTCAAAATTCAAAATTGCGCGCTCCTGTCTCCTGTCTCCTGACTCCTGACTCCCAGCTTCCAACTTCTAACTTCTAGCTTCTAGCTTCCACTCCCCACCCCCGTCCACTACTTCTTAATTCGCCTTTGCCCATGGCCGCCGGCACTCATCGCTCCCCCGGTTTCCCGCCATGACTCCCACCTCCGCCAGCCCTGCCACCTCGCCCTCCCGCGCCAAAGTCATCTTCGCGTTTGCGGTGGTGTATATCCTCTGGGGTTCCACCTACCTCGCCATTCGCGTCGGCGTCGGAGCCTTTCCGCCTTTTCTGATGGCCGGCTGCCGCTTTCTAATCGCGGGCGGCTTGATGATGGGCTGGCTCGTCTGGCGCGGCGCGCGCCTGCCCACCGCCCGACAATGGAAGGAAGCCGCCATCACCGGCACCCTCCTGCTCCTCGGCGGCAACGGCCTCGTCTGCTGGGCCGAGCAAACGGTCAATTCCAGTCACGCCGCCCTGATCCTGGCCTCTGCCCCCATTTGGTTTGCCGTCTTCGACGCCTTACGCCCGGGCGGTCTGCGCCCCAAGCTCGTGACCGTCTGCGGAATTTTCGTCGGCTCCCTTGGCGTCGCCCTGCTCGTGCTCGGCGCGCAGGCCCACCAAGACGACCCCAATGCCACCTCGCTGGCTGGTTTCCTCGCGCTGCTCGTCGCCTGCGGACTTTGGGCGGGCGGCTCCCTGTATAAAAAATATTACACCACCCCCTCATCCCCCTGGATGTCCACCGCGGCCCAAATGCTCTGTGGCGGTCTGGCCAATACCCTCGTGTCATTAGTGCGCGGTGAATGGCCCACCTTTCATCTCGCCAGCCTCACCCTCGCGCCCCTGCTGGCCGTCGCCTATTTGATCTTCTTCGGCGCCATCGCCGGCTTCAGCGCCTACGTCTGGCTCCTCGGCCACTGCGCCCCCGCCAAAGTCGCCACCTACGCCTACGTCAATCCCCTCGTCGCCACCTTCCTCGGCTGGCTCATCCTCCACGAGCCATTGACACCCGTGATGGGCTTGGCGGCATTGATCATTTTGGCCGGCGTCCTCATCGTGCAGTGGCCAGTGAAGAAGGCTGCGGCCGTTACGGCGGAATGAGCGGACGGGCCTCGCGTAGCAAGGGCGAGATAATAACCGTGGGCTTATGGACACTTTTTGCCACTTACACTTAGTGATTCCAAGGCAATCGGTTAAAAAACCGAGTCCACCAAAACATGGCTAAACTGCCTCTTTCTAGGCAAAGGCATGGTATGGGCTTTTTGCCGACCCTTAAGTCCAAGGACACGCCGAAAACAGTATTTTACCACCGATTTCAGCACAGTTAATTGAACCCCCGACCCGCAGACCAGGGCGGCTACCAGATGTGCGTTCCGCATTCGCTACACCTCCCGCCCGTCAACTCCCCGGTCTGCGAACTGCTTTGAAGGGAGGGCCGACGCAGACCCCGGCGCAAACGCACCCAGCATCTCCTTGACCGGGGATTGACTATATTCCCACCGTCGTCCCCCTCTATGGCATTAGTTGACATGCAACCAATCCATTGACTATAAACCGATTGGCATATTTGTCTCCGTCCCGTGTATACCGACAACCTTGGCCCCGCCCCTAAGCGATTGGCAAATAGCTTGGCTTCCCCATCACCGGAAGTATGCCGATTCTGTCGCTATCGGCCAAGTTGTTCAAGCTATTGGGACGAAAGACAAAAAACACCTGATTTAGCATGGCCGCGCGATATCTCGGGGACAGTTATTGAAAGCAAATTCCTAGGACATGGTCTTTACATGCTCGAATTGCAGAATCACCTCAATGAAAGGTTGGTAATCCGTGGTGTAAAGGAGTCAGAGATGAGAGTTATTGGAACTGGAAAAATGATTTTTGTTTGCGATCTTTATTCTGAAAGAGCGCAGGGTGTTTTTTCGTGGCGTGCGACATCATCTATTTTCCCTGCCTCTGAATAAGGTTCTTTCAAGTTTGGCCAAAGGGTAAAGGCGGGCCAGGCCTTTCATGTTAACATTGTGAAGCAGGCTTGACCGACCAGCGAAGGTCAGTTGTCAAATCTCTCAGTCGAATTCTGGCCAAAACCCGGAAAGGGTATGAACCGGCGCGCCGAGATTCGGTAATGAAATGGCTAAAGGATGGAGGCGAGAAGGAGAAGAAGGAATCGAACGATTTAGTCAAAATTCGGGCGATTATCGGACGATTGGCGCGCCATTGTGCTGTGAGGAGGAATCTGACGATTAGCGGACTTCATCTGACGATTATCTGACGATTAGCCACGTAGCGCACGGAACGAAGGCAAAGGAAATGAGAAAAAGGGCGAACGGCAGCGAAAATCGGACGATTTCACTGAAAAATCGGACGATTATCGGGCGATTAAGTCGGGTCAAAAACGACTGCGACTGACTGGCCGGAAGGGCCGGAAGCAACGGATTCATGGTTTTCAAAATCCGCGGCTCTGCGGGTGGCCTGCCAACTCGAAACCCAAAACGCGAAACTCCAAACAAAAAAAGCGGCCAGCGAGAGTCCGTTGTCGATTCTTCCATTCGAATCTTGGCCAAAACCCGAAAAAGGAAAAAACCGGCCCACCATTCGGCCCAGGCCACGATTCCTCAATTGGGCTCAAACCTGGCGGGTCGCTCTTTCAAAATTCCTCATTCAAAATTCGAATTTCACCAGCACGTATCCGTTCCATCCGTGCCATCCGTGGTAAAAAGAACTCTGCGCCTCTGTTCCTCTGCGCAAGCCACTTCTGTGTCATTTGCGTTTTTTGCGGCAAAATCCCCACCCGATTCGTGCCCCTTCGTGGATAAATCTTTCACTCTTCACTCTTCACTCTTCACTCTTCACTCTTACGAGCCTCCCGCCCCTCCTGCCTACCGGCTCCCAATTCCAGCTTCTAACTTCTAGCTTCCAGCTTCCCTCCCCATCTTTCACCCTTCACCCCATGTCCCGCCAACGGCGGGATTCACTCTTTCTCCCGTCCCAACGCAGCCCGCGCAGCCAACGTATCCAACGCAGCCATTCTATCCAACGCATCAAACCTATCCAACGCAGCCAACGCAGTGGTATCTTTTTTCGATTCACTTGTGCTAAGGTCGGGAAATTGCCGGAAGCTAGAAGTTGGAAGTTGGAAGCTAGAATCCGGAAGCAGTGAATTCTGTTTCCTAACTTCTAGCTCCTAGCTTCCACTCCGACTCCCCGCTCCCATCACCCACACCCCAACTCATCTTCATCATTCGTGCCAATTCGTGCCCAATCGCACCCCCCCCTCCGCGTCCTTCGCCCCAAGTCCCGCCAACGGCGGGATTCGACGTTCGATGTCGC
>Ga0265320_10001320_pt1 | contig 18140 bp, 17 predicted proteins | sample 4827metaG_FD_202087 | JGI IMG/M metagenome (GOLD analysis project Ga0265320, IMG submission 202087) | Rhizosphere microbial communities from Carex aquatilis grown in University of Washington, Seatle, WA, United States - 4-8-27 metaG | ecosystem: Host-associated > Plants > Roots > Rhizosphere >...
GGAGGGGGCGAGGCTGGGCGAACTCTCGCGGATCGCAATGAAGGTGCGGGACGGCGCCCCCTCCGTCACGCCTTCGCTGCGCTACGGCGTGCCACCTCCCCCGCTGAAGCGGGGGAGGATCATCGTCCCCGCACCACCAGCACCGCCAGCGCCTTGGGCCCATGCGCGCCGAGTTCCATCGTTTGCTCGATATCGCCGGTGCGCGAAGGGCCGCTGACGAGATTGAGCGTCGCCGGCAAGCCGCCTTTCGCTTCGAGCGCGCGCAGCACGTCTTCGAATTCGGCGACGACGTCGCTCTCGCGCAGCACGACGATCTCAAGCTCGGGGCGGAAGTGCCACGAGGCCGGCGCGCCCTTGCCGCTCGGGTAGGCGAGGGTGCCGGTCGCGGCGATGGCGAAGGGCGCGCGCGTCAGCGCCGCGTCGCCCTGGCCCGGCGGTTCGCGCTTGACCTCGACGGCTCCGAGATGGAGCACCGCGAGTTCGCCGTCCGGCGGGATGTGCACCACCGGCGCCATGTTGCGGCCGCGCAGGATGTCGGCGATCGCGCCGGGCACCTCCATCATCGATGTGAGACGCCGCACATCGGCATATTGCGCCGACAGCTTGGCCGCGAAGCTCTCGACGAGATCGCCTTGGACCGCCGGCGCGCGATAAGGCGCGGGCCGGGGCGCCTGCGCCGACCGCCGCGCGCGGATAGAGGCAAGGATGGCTTCGCGGGCGGTCATGGGCGCTTGCCGTCTTCATGCTTCGACAAGCTCAGCATGAGGAGTGGAAGGTTGGTCCTCATCCTGAGCTTGTCGAAGGATGAGGACCAGCGCCGATCCAGTTCAGACTTGATTGCGTTCGTCATCGCCGCGCCTTCCACAATTCTTGAAACGTCCGGCCTTGCGGCGCCGGGAAATCGCGCACCGCGAACCAGCCGTTCGACACCGGCACGGAACGCACCGCGCCGCGCCGGCTCATCAGCTTCAGCGCGCGCGCCGCGATGCGCGCGCCCAAGCGATAAAGTCTCGGCCGCTTGGCCGCGAAGGCCCAGAATGAAAGACCGCGCGTGATTGCCTTCGGCGCCAGGCCGCTCGCATATTCCACCGCGCGCCAATGGCGCATGATCTTGGGCAGCGGGATCATCACCGGGCACACTTCGGCGCAGCGGCCGCAGAAGGTCGACGCGTTGGCGTGATGCGCCGTCTCGGCCACGCCCATCGTGCCGGGATTGAGCGCCGCGCCGATCGGCCCCATATAGGTCGCGCCATAGGCATGGCCGCCGACCGCACCATAGATCGGGCAGTGATTCATGCAGGCGCTGCAGCGGATGCAGCGCAGCACGTCCTGCGCCTCGGTGCCGATCAGCGAGGAGCGGCCGTTGTCGACCAAGACGACATGGAAATTCTCCGGCCCGTCGCTCTCGCCGGTCGGCCCCGCCATCACGCTGACATAGGTCGAGATCGCCTGGCCGGTCGCGGAGCGCGGCAAAAGGCGCAGCAGCACCGCGACGTCGTCCATGTCCGCCACCACCTTCTCGATGCCGGTGACGACGATATGGGTCTTGGGCAGCAGCCGCGTCAGATCGCCATTGCCCTCATTGGTGACGATGATCGCCGCGCCTTCTTTCGCGCTCAGGAAATTGGCGCCGGTGATGCCGGCGTCGGCGCGCTCGAACTGGGCGCGCAATATGCCGCGCGCTTCCTGCACCAGCGCGTTGCGCTCGACGAGATTGCGCGCCGGGTCCAGCGCGGTGTGCGATGTGCGAAAGGTCTCGGCGACCTGTTCCTTGGAGAGATGGAAGGCCGGCGCGATGATGTGGCTCGGCGGCTCGTTTCGCAGCTGGATGATGTACTCGCCCAGATCGGTCTCGACCGGCACGATGCCGTTGGCTTCCAGGAACGGGTTGAGTTGGATCTCTTCCGTCACCATGGACTTGCCCTTGGTGACGGTCCCGGCGCCGACATCCTGCAGGATGGAGAGGATGACGCGCCGCGCCTCGCCCGCATCGCGGGCCCAATGCACCGTGCCGCCGCGCGCGCCGACGCTCGCTTCGAATTGCACGAGCAATTCGTCCAGATGCGTCACCGCGTAGTCGCGGATCGCCTTGCCGGCCTCGCGCAAGGGCTCGAAATCACCATAGGCGTGGACGGCATAGGCGCGGCCGGCGCCGAAATGCGTCTTGAGGCGGCCGAGCGCGGGCTTGAGCAGCGGGTCCTTGAGCGCGGCGCGCGCATTTTCCGCAAATGCCCTGGGATCGAGGCTCACGGCTCGCCCAGCGCCTTCTCGCCGCCCATGCCGGCGAGCACTTCGGCGACATGACGCACTTCGAGAGCCTTGCCGGCGCGCTGCATGCGGCCCTTCAGATGCAACAGACAGCCCAGATCGCCGCCGAGCAGCGCGTCGGCGCCGGTGGCGCAGGCGTCGGCGATCTTGTCGTCGGCCATCCGCTCGGAGATCTCGGGATATTTGACGCTGAAGAGGCCGCCGAAGCCGCAGCACACCTGCGCATCGGTCAGTTCGGCGAGCGAAAGCCCGTCCACCGTGGCGAGCAACGCGCGCGGCTCGGCCTTCACGCCCATCTCGCGCAGCGAGGAGCAGCTGTCGTGATAGCAGACCTTCTTCGCATAGGCGGCGGTGACGCCGGTCATGCCGCATACCTTCACCAGGAACGACATCAGTTCGTGCGTCTTGGCCGCCAGCGCGCGGGCGCGCGGCAGCCAGGCCGCGTCCTTCTCGAACATTTCGGGATAGTGCCGCTTGATCATGCCGGCGCAGGAGCCCGACGGCGCCACGACATAGTCGAAGCCTTCGAAGGCGGCGATCACGGCGCGCGCGATGTCCTTGGCGTCGGCGTCGATGCCGGAATTCCACGCCGGCTGGCCGCAGCAGGTCTGCGCCGCCGGAACCTCGACGTCGCAGCCGGCCCGTTCCAAGAGCGCGGCCGCGGCGAAACCGACCTGCGGCCGCACGAGATCGACGAGGCAGGTGACGAACAGGCCGATACGCGGCCTTGGACTGGTGCTCATGGAGCGGCCCGCGGCCCCGGCGCGCGCTTGGGCCGCTTGATGCGCGCCTTGGGCAGCTTTTGCGGCAGCGCCTCGCCCAGCGAATAGGTGATCTCCTTGAGCTTATCCATCACCGTCTGGCGGTCGTTGATGCCGGCGATGCGCTCATAGGGCAGCACGTCGCCCAGCCGCACATGCACCTCGCTGCCGATGCGGTCGTGCACCTCCTTGAACAGAAGCGACAGGCGCAGCGTCATGCTGATATGGCTGGCGAGCTGGAACAGCCGGCTGTTCTGGCCCGCGAAATAGACCGGCGCCACCGCCGCCTTGGCCTGCGCCACCAGCCGCGCGGTCAGGTTCTTCCATTCCGCGTCGGTGGCGCGTCTGTGCCAGATCGTCGGCGTGGTGGAGACGCCGCCGGCGGGAAAGACGACCAGGCAGCCGCCCTTCATCAGATGGTTCTTGGCCTCGGCGCGGGTTTTCAGATTGGTCTTGAGCGCTTCCTCGGTCTCGGCGAAATCGACCGGCAGCAGGAAGGTCTTCACCTCCTCGGCGCGCAGCAGCACGGCATTCGTCAGTACACGGAAGTCTTTGCGCACCCGGCTTACGATATGGCAGATGATGAGCCCGTCGAGCACCCCGAAGGGATGGTTGGCGACCACCACCAGCGGCCCGGTCCTGGGCCATTGCGCCAGCACGTCTTCGTTGTATCGGAGCTTGAGCTCGAGCTTGCGGATCGCCGCATCCCAGAAATCCTCGCCCGGCACGGGATTGGCGCGGTTCTCCTCATAGAGCCATTTCAGATAGGGCTGGCCGGTGACCCGCTCGATGATGCGGATGAACAGCCGCTTCAGCCGCGGATCGGCGGGATCGGCATAGGAGAAGGTATCGACTTGGGCCGGCGATTCAGACATGACGCGATTTTGTCATGGGCGGCGCAGGAACAAAACCACCCCGGCCGCGACCGGCGGGGCCCGTCGCGTCAGGACGCCTCGCTGATCCTGTCCTGGCCGAGCGGCCAGGGGTTGAGCGTCTTGCCGGCCAGCGCGCCCAGCCAGTCGAGCCCTTCGCGCAGCCGCACGTTCTGGCCCACCACGATGATCGCCGGCGCGCCGCTCGCCGCCGCGGCGGCGCCGAGGCCGGCCAGGGTGGTGACGATGACGGTCTGGCTGTCGCGCGAGGCGTCGCTCACGATGGCGGCCGGTTCCTTCGGATCGCGGCCGGCGGCGATCAGCCGCTGTGCGATCTCACCGGCATGTTTGCGCGCCATGAACAGCACCAGCGTCTGCGACGCCTTGGCCAGCGCCGCCCAGTCGTGCGCCGGCAGCTTGCCGTCGGCACCATGGCCGGTGATGAAGGTCACGGCGTGATTGGTGTCGCGATGGGTCGCGGGAATGCCGGCATAGGCGAGGCCGCCGATGCCCGCCGTCACGCCCGGCACGATGCGGAACGGCACGCCGGCGCGCGCCAGTGTCAGCGCTTCCTCGGCGCCCCGTCCGAACACGAAGGGATCGCCGCCCTTGAGGCGCAGCACGCGCCTCCCCTTGCGCGCCAGGGCGACCAGCGTGCGCGAGATGTCGGACTGGCGGCAGGATTTCACCCCGGCGCGCTTGCCGGCATAGATCAGCTCGGCGTCGGGCCGCGCCAGCTTGAGCAGCGCGTCGTTGCTGAGCGCGTCGTAGAGAATGACGTCGGCGTTTTGGATCGCGTGCGCGCCCAGCACGGTGATAAGACCCGGATCGCCCGGCCCGGCGCCGGCCAGCCAGACCGAACCCGGCTCGAACACCGCCAGGCCCAGCACAGTCGCCAGATCCTGGTTGTTCCCACTGGATATCGCCGAAATGCTCATTCTACACAACGTCCTCGTTAATGACTGTATCAGACATGGGCGACATGTGAAATGGGATGCGCCATGGCATCTGCAAGGCAGCCGACTAGAGTGTCCCGAACTTTGGGGGCATCATGCGTCATTGGCTCGCCGCGATCCTGGTCGTCCTTTGTATCGCACCGTCCGCGCAGGCCGGCGACAATTGGACGACGTTCACCGACAATAGCGGAACATTTTCGCTTTCGGTTCCCGAGACACCGACATTCAGCGCCGAAACGACCATGGGCAATAACGGCCGCAGCGTCGTCAACGCAAAATACCTGATCGACCTTGGAAGCGTTGCCCTTTTGGCGACGATCAGCGACTTCAGCGGCATGAACACCGATCCCGCCGCCGCGCTCGACCTGGCGGTGAAGGGCGTTCAAACCGAATCCCGCAATTTGCTCAGCGATCAGTCCGTCATGCTCGACGGTCATCCCGGCCGCGACGTCAAGTTGACCGATGCGGACGGCGATGCGTTCACCGACCGCATTTTCTTTTTCGACGACCACTTGTATCAGTTCATCACCGTCGCGACGAAAGAGGCGGGCCCCGATCAGTTCGCCACGGCGGAACGCTATTCGGTTTCATTGCACTTCCTGCGTTGAGGGAACCAGCGGCGGAGCTATCGGTTGCATCTGTCAGGGAGAGCTTCATGACCGAAAAGACCGGAGAGATCGTGCGTTCGGACGGCGATTATCGCTGCGAACGCTGCCACAAGACGACGCATTTCGTGCGCGACGACGTGTTCGCGCTGTGCCCGCATTGCGGCTTCGACACCTTCGACATCTCCAATCCGCGCTTCGAGCGCAAGGACGGCACGCTGGGGCCGCACGAACCGGAGCCGGACGGCACCTGACGCCGCCTTGCCTTCCGACCGAGCCCACGCCACATAGCGCCGCCCATCGAACGGATTCCCATGACCATCCGCACCGACCTCAAGCCCAACACCTTCGAATACGAAATGCAGGCACTGATCACGCCCAACGGCTTTCGCGAATATGACGCGCGCTGGCTGTTCGGCAAGGAGATCAACCTCCTCGGCGTGCAGGCGGTGGGCCTGGGGCTGGGCACCTATTTCCACGAGGTCGGGATCAAGCCGAGGGTCGTGACCGGTCACGACTATCGCTCCTACGAGATGTCGATCAAGCAGGCGCTGATCATCGGGCTGATGCAGGCGGGCTGCGAGGTCGTCGATATCGGGCTCGGCACCACGCCGATGGCATATTTCGCGCAGTTCGCGCTCGATTGCCCGGGCCTCGCGGTGGTGACGGCGAGCCACAACGAGAACGGTTGGACCGGCGTGAAGATGGGCGCCGCCCGCCCGCTCACCTTCGGTCCCGATGAGATCAACCGATTGAAGGCGATCGTGCTGGGCGAGGAATTCAAGCCGCGCCCCGGCGGTTCCTACGCCACGGTCGAGAATTTCCGCGCCGCCTATCTCGATGAGCTGACCAAGGGCCATAAGCTCTCGCGCCCGATGAAGGTGACCATCGCCTGCGGCAACGGCACGGCCGGGCTGTTCGCGCCGCAGGCGTTCCGCCGCATCGGCGCCGAGATCGTCGAGGCGCAGTGCGATCCGGACTTCAACTTCCCCAACTACAATCCGAACACCGAAGACCTGCACATGCTCGACGCGATGGCGAAGGCGTTGAAGGAGAACGGCTCGGAGATCGCGCTCGGCTTCGACGCCGATGGCGACCGTTGCGGCGTGGTGGACGACAAGGGCGAGGAGATCTTCGCCGACAAGATCGGCGTGCTGCTGGCGCGCGACATGTCGGCGGCGCACAAGAACGCCAAGTTCGTCGTCGATGTGAAGTCGACCGGCATCTTCGACATCGACCCGGTGCTGAAGCAGAACGGCGCCACGACGGATTACTGGATCACCGGCCATTCCTACATGAAGCGCCGCTGCCAGCAGATCGGCGCGCTCGCCGGCTTCGAGAAGAGCGGCCACTACTATCTGTGCGCGCCCTATGGCCGCGGCTATGACGACGGCCTCGTCGCCGGCATCGCGGTGCTCGAGATGCTCGACCGCGCCAAGGGCAAGAAGATGTCGGACCTCGTGCATTCGCTGCCCGTGACCTGGGGCTCGCCGACCATGGCGCCGTTCTGCCCCGACGACAAGAAATACGCCGTGGTCGATGCGATGGTGAAGGAATACCAGGCGGCGAAGGCGAAGGGCGAGACGATCCTCGGTCAGAAAATCGCCAAGCTCGTCACCGTCAACGGCGTGCGCGTCACGCTGGAGGACGGCACCTGGGGCCTGGTGCGCGCCTCATCGAACAAGCCGTCGCTGGTCGTGGTGGTCGAAAGCCCCAAATCGGACGCCAACATGCGCGGCATGTTCGCGGATATCGACAAGCGGCTGAAGCAGCACTCCGAAGTCGGCGCGTACGATCAGAAGATTTGAAAACACTTGTCATCCCCGGCCGAGCGTCGCAACGGCGACGCGAGGGGAAGGGGACCCAGGTGGAAAATCAAAGATCGACGCCGGAAGATTTGCGCTCTTGCTTCAAGGCTTCGCCTGGTCGCAGCGCCTGGGTCCCCTTCCCCTCGCGAGCCTTCGGCTCACTCGGCCGGGGATGACAGCAGTGCGCGCTACCTCTTCTTGTCCCGATCCAGCGCGCGGTATTTCGGTGGGTCGACGCGGCTCTTGTCCGGGTCGGGCGCGTTCGGAATCTGGCGCAGCGCGTTGATCTGCAGCGTCACATAGGAGCGCGTGCGGTATTCCTCGTTTTGCGCGCCCTTGGCGACCAGCCGTCCGGTATTGTTGTCGAGCAGAAGCTGGTCCCATTCGAACGGCTCGCTGCGATCCTCGTGCCGCATCAGCACGTAATTGCCGGCCTCGAAGCGGGGATAGGGCAGGGCCGAAATGCCGCCCGACGGCATCAAGGTCAGCGTGTAGCGCGTGCCGTAGGCGTCGCTGTCGATGATGTCGAACAGGTTGCGCGCCAGCGAGCGCCAGTTCGCCCGCCGGGCCGGATCGGGGCCGAAGGCGCCGTCGGGATCGTCGGCGAGTTGCTGCAGCATCTCCTTGACGTGCTTGGTGGAGCCGACCAGGCGCACCTCGTCGAGATCGATGGTGATCACGCCGCCGGCATATTGCGTCGGCCCCAGCGTCAGCAGGTTCGAGAAGTTGAGGAACTGGCCGCGCTCGACATCGTCGGAATAGAACGCGAAGCGGCCGGGATCGCCCGAATCGTTGCTGTCGCGCACGCGCAGCACGACGACGATCTCCTCCTTACCGCCCAGGCCGGTCGGCCCGCTGAAGCGGGCATCGGGGCCTGCGAAGGCTTGCAGCAGCGAGACGTAGAACTTGTCGCCGTTCAGGATGGGCACGTCCTTGGCCGGACCGACCGGCCTGCCGTCCTTGTCGAGCGTGCCGAGCTCGTACTTCTTCGAGATGTCGGTCGGCTGACCGCTGCCGGATTCCGCGCTGATCGTCGCCTTGCGATAGTCGCTGACGCCCTCGTTGACGCTCTCGCACGACGCCAGCGCAAGCGCCGCGGTTGCGCACAGGCTCCACGCGGTCGCGCGCATGCGAGCGCTCTTCGGCGCTTTCGCTCCCAGTCCCATCAACCCTACCCCTTGATCTTGGTTCTCGAATTGACCGACAAGAGCGCGTCGGAGTCAATCGCGAAGCGGTGCCCGATTTGGGCAGGACGCCGCGCAGATCCTGGATGGACAAGGTGAAAAACGTCCGTCCCAGGATTAATCCTGCGAAAGGCGTGGCCGAGTTGCATGATGGAACTCGGGTCGCCGCGAAAACCGCTAAAGCCAGTGCAGGCCCAGCGCGTCGTACAGCATGCGCCCCGCCGTCACTGCGATGAAGAAGGCGAACACCTTGCGCAGCGCCGCCTTGTCGGTCGAATGCGCGAGCTGCGCGCCCAACGGCGCCACGAAGAAGCTCGCCGGCGCGATCAGGATGAAGCCCAGAAGGTTCACATAGCCGAGCGAGAAGGGCGGCAGGTGCGGCGCGCCCCAGCCGGCGAGGATCGCGCCCAGCGTACCGGGCAACGAGATGATGAGGCCGAAGGCGCTCGCCGTTCCCACCGCGCGATGGATCGGCATCCCGAATAGGGTCATCGCCGGCACGCCGATCGTGCCGCCGCCGATGCCCATCATGGTCGATACGCCGCTGATCGCGGCCGGCAGGATCTGGCCGCCGATGCCGGTGGGCAGATGGTCCGACAGCCGCTTGGTCTCGGGAAAGAAGGCGAGCTGAATTGCCACCGGCAACGCCACCGCGGCGAAGAACAGCGCCAGCGACTGGCCCTTGGCCCAGCCGGCCAGCGCGCTGCCGATCAGCACGCCCACGATCATCGGCGCGATCCAGCGCCGCAAGAGCGCCCAATCGACCGCGCCGCGCAGATTGTGCGAGCGCACCGAGGAGATCGAGGTGGGAATGATGGTGGCGAGCGAAGTGCCGACCGCGATGTGCATGCGCACGTCCGGATCGATACCCATCAGATCCATCACGTGATAGAGCACCGGCACGATGACGATGCCGCCGCCGACGCCCAGCAGGCCGGCGACCAGGCCGCCCACCACGCCCGCGATGACGAGCCCCAGGGCGAAGGTGCCCAGCTCGCCGCCGGAAGCCGCCGCGAAGAATTCCATTGCTCACCCGCTCGATTGGCGCGGCAGTGAACTGGCATTCGCGAGCCCGTGCAAGCGGTCGGATGCCATGGTGATTTGTGAGCGGATTATTCCCCCCTAACGTCATGGCCGGCCTTGTGCCGGCCAGCCATACTCCCGACTGCATCGGGCGTGATCATGGGTCGCCGGGACAAGCCCGGCGATGACGACATGGTTGTTTGCGTCAATCTGCTGGCGACCTGCTACGCCGCCAGGCGCGCGCGGTCGATCAGGGCCAACGCGTCGCGCAGCGTCTGCGCGTTCGCGCTCCTGCGCGTCGCATGCTCGCTCAAATGCCGGCGGAACAGCCGCGCGCCCGGCCGTCCGGTGAACAGCCCCAGCATGTGCTTGGTCATCGCATGGAGCGGCACGCCCTCGCCCAGCTTGCGCGCGACATAGCCGACATAGGCGTCGACCGCCGCGTCGACGTCGCGCGGCGCCTCGCCGAAGAAGCGCGCATCGACATCGGCCAGGATGGCGGGGCTGTGATAGGCGGCGCGGCCCAGCATCACGCCGTCCACATGCTTCAGATGCTCCGTCGCTTCGTCCAGCGTCGCGATGCCGCCATTGATCAGGATGGCGAGCCGCGGATTCTCCTGTTTGAGGCGATAGACGAGGCCGTAGTCGAGCGGCGGCACGTCGCGGTTCTCCTTGGGCGACAGCCCTTCCAGCCACGCCTTGCGCGCATGCACCGCGAACACGGCCGCGCCGGCGGCGGCGCAGGCGCCGATCATCGCGCGCAGCGCGATTTCGGGATCCTGGTCGTCGACGCCGATGCGGCATTTGACGGTAACGGGAACGGCGACCGCGGCGCGCATCGCCGCGACGCAATCGGCGACCAGCGCCGGCTCGCGCATCAGGCAGGCGCCGAAGCGGCCCGACTGCACCCGGTCGGACGGGCAGCCGACATTGAGATTGATCTCGTCATAGCCGAGATCGGCGGCGATCCGCGCGGCCTGCGCCAGCTTCGCGGGCTCGCTGCCGCCAAGCTGCAGCGCCACGGGATGCTCCACCGGATCGAATCCCAGCAGCCGTTCGCGATTGCCGCGCAGCACCGCGTCGGCCGTCACCATCTCGGTGTAGAGCAGGGCGCGGCGCGTCAGCAGCCGGTGCAGGACGCGGCAATGCCGGTCCGTCCAGTCCATCATCGGCGCGACGGAAAATCGGTGTGCATTATTGGACTGCATTGTTTCAGATATCGTCCGGGACCGTCGCTGGCAACGATCCGGCCTTCGCGTCCGGGATAGCGGCCGAGCGAGCGGCCATTCTCGTTCGGCTGCCGACAATCGCCTTTTGGGATCATGCGCTTAGGGAAACCGGCGAACGGCCGCGATTGACTCTTGCACCGATCGGGCCCAAAGATTGGCCAAGAGACCGGCCAAAATGCAGCAGGTCGTTATTTTTTCCATTTATCTATAGATACTTATCGGAAATTCAGATCGGCCAAAAATGCCGTTGGAAACGCCCGCCGGGATCGAACCCACGCGATTGGAAGAGGTCGGCACCGCCCTCACCGACGTCGTCGCCGAGCTTTCGTCCGCGGCAGAAAGCTTGGGCAAAGGACTCCATCCCGCGACCGCGGCCCATCTGGCGGACCTCGTCCGCATCATGAACACCTATTACAGCAATCTGATCGAGGGCCATAACACAAGGCCGCGCGACATCGCGCGCGCCCTATCGGGCGACCTCGACGACGATCCGCAGCGCCGCAATCTCCAGATCGAGGCCGCGGCGCATGTCCGCGTTCAGGCACAGATCGATCGGATGGGGCGCGAAAAGACTCTCGGCGAGCCCGCGGATGCCGACTTCATCCGCTGGCTCCATCGCGAATTTTATCGCGATGCCGGCGCGCAGATGCTTACGATCCACGGCGCGGGTGGGTCTTTCGCGATGCAGCCCGGCGAGTGGCGTTCGCGTGCGGAGCACGACGTCGCCGTCGGCCAGCATGTCCCGCCGTCGAGCGACCGCATTCCGGATTTCATGCACTACTTCCAGGAGCGTTATCAACTTGAGGCCCTGGGCAAGGGCGCTCGTATTCTGGCGATCGCCGCCGCGCATCACCGCTTCAACTACATCCATCCCTTTGCCGACGGAAACGGCCGCGTCAGCCGGTTGATGAGCCATGCCATGGGCTATTGCGCGGGCATCGACGCCAACGGCTTGTGGTCGATATCGCGCGGGCTGGCGCCCGGCTTGAAAAGCCGCACCGACTACAAGCAGATGATGGACTATGCGGACACGCCCCGGCAGGGTGATCGAGACGGCCGGGGCAACCTGTCGGAACGCGCACTGAAGGAATTCACGCATTGGTTTCTCTCGGTATGTCTCGACCAGGTGAAGTTCATGGCCTCCCTGTTCGAGATCGACACACTGGCGAAGCGCCTGCGGACCTATGTCGAGCGCAGCGAGACCTTGAAGCCGGTGACGGCGAACATTCTGGAGGAAGCGCTCATTCGGGGCGAGGTGGAACGCGGGGCGATCGAGCGGATCACCGGCTTGCCGGAGCGCACGGCTCGCCGCGTGCTCAACGATGCGATAAACGCCGGCCTCCTGGCCTCCGCCACGCCGAGATCGGCCGTGTCGTTGCGCTTTCCCGACGATGCCCTGGAAGTTCTGTTTCCACGTTTGTATCCACACACCTGACATTCGGCCTCGGCGGCGATTGCGTTGGATTCCCTTTTGGAGATTGCAGATCATGACTCGGACGGCCGACGCGGTCATCATCGGCGGCGGCCATAACGGTCTGGTCTGCGCCTTCTATCTCGCGCGCGCCGGCCGCAAGGTGACCGTGCTGGAGCGGCGCGCCGTGGTCGGCGGCGCGGCGGTGACCGAGGAATTCCATCCCGGCTTCCGCAATTCGACCGCGAGCTACACCGTCAGCCTGCTCAATCCCAAGGTCATCGCCGACATGAATCTCGGCGCGCGCGGCCTGCGCGTGGTGGAGCGGCCGATCGCCAATTTCCTCCCCCTGGACGATGGCCGCTACCTGAAGGTGGGCGGCGGGCTCGAACGCACCCAGGCGGAATTCCGCAAATTCTCGGCGCGCGACGCCGATGCCTTGCCGCACTATTACGCCGCGCTCGACGCCGTCGCCGACGTGCTGCGCGATCTGGCGCTGAAGACGCCGCCCAATCTGGGAGACGGCTTGCCGGCTCTGCTGGCGGCGGCATCGCAGGGACGCGCGCTGGCCCGGCTCGACCGCGCGCGCCAGCGCGACGTGCTCGATCTCTTCACCAAGAGTGCGCGCGATTTTCTGGACCGCTGGTTCGAGAGCGATCCGGTGAAGGCGGCGTTCGGCTTCGACTCCGTGGTCGGCAATTTCGCCAGCCCCGATACGCCGGGCTCGGCCTATGTCCTGCTGCACCACGTGTTCGGCGAGGTGAACGGCAAGAAGGGCGCCTGGGGCCATGCCATCGGCGGCATGGGCGCGATCACGCAGGCGATGGCCCGCGCCTGCGAAGACGTCGGCGTGACGATCCGGCTTGAAGCGCCGGTGGCGCGCGTGCTGGCCGATGCCGGCCGCGCGGTGGGCGTGCGTCTGGAATCCGGCGAGGAGATCGCGGCGAAATCCGTGGTCGCCAATGTCGGCCCGAAGATCCTCTACGAAAGGCTGATCGCGCCCGGCGATCTGACGCCGGAATTCCTCGGCCGGGTGCGCGCCTTCAAGGCGGGCTCCGGCACCTTCCGCATGAACGTGGCGCTGAGCGAACTGCCGCGCTTCACCTGCCTGCCCGAGCCGGGCGAGCATCACAGAAGCGGCATCATCATCGCGCCGTCCCTCGACTATATGGATCGCGCCTTCATCGACGCCAAGGCGTTCGGCATGTCCAAGCGGCCCATCGTGGAGATGCTGATCCCCTCGACCGTCGACGACAGCCTGGCGCCGGCCGGCCGTCACGTCGCGAGCCTGTTCTGCCAGCAATTCGCGCCGCGCTTGCCGGGCGGGCGAAGCTGGGATGACGAACGCGAAGCCGCGGCCGATCGCATCATCGACACGGTCGAGGCGCATGCCCCGGGCTTCAAGGCTTCCGTCATCGCGCGGCAGATCCATTCGCCGCTCGACCTGGAGCGCAAATTCGGCTTGGCCGGCGGCGACATCATGCATGGCGCGATGTCGCTCGATCAGCTCTGGGCGGCGCGGCCGATCCTGGGGCACGGCAGCTATCGCGGACCGCTCGAAGGCCTCTATATGTGCGGCGCGGGCACGCATCCGGGCGGCGGCGTCACCGGCGCGCCCGGTCACAACGCGGCGCGCGAGATGCTTAATGACGTTTCGCCGCTCGGCCGTTTGTTCCGCCGCTGGCCGCGCTCCGTATAGTTACGGACGACATCGCGCCACAAGGTTGATATTGCGCAAAGTATGTTGTGCGCCAAGGCCTTAGCCTTTCGGCAAGAGTTCGCGCCTAGGCTTTGTGCAAGGTCTCGCACATGTCGCTCGCACACACCGATCTGCCCGCTCTGCATGCCGCGCCTTTGGCGGCGCCGGGCGCGCGCGTGCCCGCCTCGGCGGTGATCGCGAACATCGTGCGCGGCAGCGAAGCCGAGGTCGTCAGCGTCGCCTGGATTCTGAGCCGCTCGCCGTCGGCGGCGCGCGAAGCGCTGATGCTGGTGCTGGCGCTGGTCGCGATCGTGCCGGGCGCGTCGCTGCCCGCCGGCCTGATCCTGATGCTTCTCGCCGTGCCGATGATGCGCAATCGCGACGCCATCTGGCTGCCGCGCGCCATCGCCGCCCGCCGCATTTCTGTGCCGCATCTGGCGCGGCTGATCGATCGCGTGCTGCCGCTGCTCAAATGGCAGGAGGGCGTGATCCCGCCGGGCGGCGAGACCTGGGTCGGGCTGTCGCGTCCCGTCGGCGCCGCGACCATCGCGATCCTGAGCCTGACGCTGCTGGTGCCGCTGCCGTTCAGCAATGTCCCGCCGGCTTTCGCCATCGCGATGATCGCGGTCGCCTATCTGGAGGCCAACATCCTCCTGCTCGCGGTGTCGGCACTGTCGGCGCTGGTGTCGCTGGCGCTGACCGGCAGCGCGGTGTGGGCCGCGATGGGCGCTGCGCGGCTCGTGCTGGGCTGACGCTCTAAGACCTCACGCGCTTTGCATCTGCTGCTGGAACGTCAGCGCGATGAATTCGGCGGGCCGGACCACCTGCAGCGTCACCTGGACGATCATATAGCCGTTCAGGATGTCCTGCTCCGTCATCGTGCTGCCCAGGCCGCATTGCACGGTGAACGCCTCCGATGCCGTGGCGCCCATCAGGCCCCCCTGCGACCACAATTGCTGCAGGAAGTTGGAGATCATCGCCGTCGCCGTCGCCCAGGTCTGCCCGTCATTCGCCGCGAAGACGAAGGGCTGCAACGCCGTCTTGATCGATTGCTCGATGTAGATGATCGTTCGGCGCACCTGGATATAACGCCAGTCGTTGCTGTTGCCGTCCAGCGTGCGCGCGCCCCACACAACGGGACCGCGGCCCACGAAATCGCGGATCGCATTGACCGCCTTGCCGTCGAGCGGCGTGTTTAGCGGACCCTGCTGCGCGCTGTTCAGCGGCAGGCTGAGTCCCGCGATGCCCTGCACGATCACGTTCGCCGGCGCGTTCCACACGCCGATATTGGCATCGTTCGTGCTGTAGATTCCGGCCATCGCGCCGCTCGGCGGCAGGAGGCGGTATTGTCCGGCGACGCCGGCCCCGACCTTGAGCGGCGGAAAATACGCCGCGCCGTAGCTTAGATTGCTCTCGCCGACATCGGCCTGGAAATTCGCGATGCATGCGTCGATGCCGGCCTGCGTCGCGACGGCGCTCGACGTGTCGATGGCGCCGGCGCCATAGGGGTCGAGCAGCGCCATGCGGTCTTGCAGCGCGCCGCATTGCGCCAACATGGCGCGCACCAGGGCGCCATAGGCCGTCGCGTGCGGAATTTTCTGCTTGGGATCGGAGTCGGGCGAAATGAGCACCGCATCCGGGATGACGAGAAGCGTCGGGCCGGCTTGCTGTCCGGCCGCGTCGAGACCCTTTTGCAGCGCCGCCGCATCGACCGCGCCGGAATAATCGCCCACCGACACGATGTAGCAGCTGGCGCCGCCATTGGCGTAGAACAGCTGGATGCTGTCGTAGAGATTGTACGCCGTGCCGCCGTCGCCGCCGAAGATCAGGTCGTAATCCGCGCGCGACGCGATCAGCGTGGGGGTCAGCGCGATGCTGCGGCCGCCCAGCTTCGCCGTTTCGGTATAGCCGATGAAGATGGGCACCGCCGTCTGCACGCCCACGACGGAGGCCGGAAAGGCGGAGAGTTCCGTCACATAGACGCCCGGCGTCGTTCGATTTTTGGTGATGGCCATGGTTCGCTCCCACAGTGTTTCACGCACCGGGTCGAACGCACCCGGCGTCACTCAAGCATATCGGCCGAAAATAGTCAGGTCCCGGTGAACTGACCCGGCCGGCGCTCCGACACGGCGCGTACGCCCTCGGTGTAGTCGTTGGTCTTGCGCAGGATCGATTGTTCCAGGAATTCCTTGTCGGTCTGCGCCCTGACGCGCTCGGCCAGTTCGCCGCGCAGCGTCGCGCGCGTCGCCTGCACCGCGAGCGGCGCGGCCTCGGCCAGTTCGCGCGCCAGGCCGAGCGCCGCGTCGCGCAAGCCGTCCAGCGGCACGACCGCGTCGACCAGGCCCCAGGCCAGCGCTTCGTCCGCCTTGATCCGCCGCCCGGTCAGGCACATCAGCGCGGCGCGCTGCACCCCGATCGCGCGCGGCAAGGTGTGCGTGATGCCGAAGCCCGGATGAAAGCCGAGCTTGACGAAGTTCGCGGTGAAGCGCGCTTCCGGCGCCGCGACGCGGAAATCGGCGACCAGCGCCAGCCCCAGCCCTGCGCCCACCGCCGCGCCCTGCACCGCGCAGACGATCGGCTTGCGGACCGAGAACAGCCGCACCGCCTCGACATAGAGCGCGTTGATGCCTTCCTTCGCGTTGGGATTGCCGATGCCGGACGGCGACACCAGATCGGCGCCGGCGCAGAAGCTCTTGCCCGCCGACAGGAGCACGCTGGCGCGCAGCTCCGGCTCGGCGTCGATGTGATCCAGCGCATCCGCCAGATCGCGCATCAACTCCACCGTCACATGATTGTGCGGCGGCCGGTCGATGGTGAGGATCGCAACATGCCCCCCGCGCGGATGCGCGGAATCAGACAAGTCGCGCGCCACGGCGATCTCGCCATATTGGTCTTTCATCGTTTCGCTCCCAGAAGATTGCGCGCCACCACCCATTTGTGCACCTCGGTGGGACCGTCATAGATGCGCATGGTGCGCAGCTTGGCCTGCATCAGCTGCAGCGGCAACTCCTTGGTCATGCCCATCGCGCCGTGCGCCTGCATCGCGCGGTCGACGATCTCGTAGGCCATCTCGGTCGCGAACGCCTTGATCATGGAGATTTCGAGCCGCACGTCGCGGCCCTGGTCGAGCTTCCAGGCGCAGTCATAGGTCATCAGCCGCGCGGCGTGGATTTTGGTCGCGGCGTCCGCGACCCACCACTGGATCGCCTGGCGTTCCGACAGGGGCTGGCCGAACGTCACGCGCGTCGGCGCGAAGGCGCAGATCATGTCGAGCGCGCGCTGCGCCATGCCGATCGACCATGCCGCCATCTCCAGCCGCCGCGTGCCCAGGCGCAGCTGCATCGGCGCGAAACCCTGGCCCTCGGTGCCGAGCAGCTTCCAGCCCTCGACCCGGCAATCTTCCAGCGCGATCTCGTAGGTCGCGGCGCCGCCGATCATCGGGATGCGGCGCAGCACGTTGAAGCCCTTGGTGCCCTTGTCGACCAGGAAGGCCGAGATGCCGCCGCGCGCGCGTTTCTCCTTGTTGGTCACCGCCATCACGATGGTGAAGTCGGCGTGATCGGCGCGGCTGATCCAGATCTTGCGCCCGTTCAGAATCCAGTCTTCGCCGTCGCGCTCCGCGCGCGTGATCATCCCGGCCGGATCGGCGCCGGCGCCGGGCTCGGAGATGCCGATCGCCGACACCGTCTCGCCGCGCACATAGGGCGCCAGATAGGCCTCGCGCTGGCGCGGCGTGACCGTCGCCATCAGCATGCGCAAATTCGGTGAATCCGGCGGCAGCGTATAGGGCGTCACCGTGCGGCCGAGCTCCTCGTTCACGCCGATCAGCGCCACCGCCGGCAGGTCGGCGCCGCCGATGTCGGCCGGCGCGTCGAGACCCCACAGGCCCAGCTCCTTCGACACCTTGTCGATGCGCGCGGTTTCCTTCGGCCCGATGGAAAGGCCCTGGCCGTTCGCCTCGCGCTCCAGCACCTGGGCCTCCAGCGGCATCAGCTCGTCGGCGACGAAGCGATGCACCAGGTCTTTGAGCATGCGGTGCTCTTCGCAGAGTTCGAAATCCATGGCCGTGTCCTTGCCCCTGTCGCATCATCGTAGGACGCGGGGTCGTTCACCGGCAACTCGCGGCCGGCTTCCGCTACGAAAGCGCGACGCTCACCCGATCCGGCTCGACATGCCGCCGTCCACCGGCAGCAGGACGCCGGTGATGAAGCGCGCCTCGTCGCTGCTAAGGAACAGCGCGGCATGGGCGGTGTCCCAGGCGGTGCCCATTTTGCCGCCCAGCGGCACGCGCGACTTGCGCAATTCGCGCAACGCCTCCTCGCGG
>Ga0265320_10001321_pt1 | contig 18120 bp, 13 predicted proteins | sample 4827metaG_FD_202087 | JGI IMG/M metagenome (GOLD analysis project Ga0265320, IMG submission 202087) | Rhizosphere microbial communities from Carex aquatilis grown in University of Washington, Seatle, WA, United States - 4-8-27 metaG | ecosystem: Host-associated > Plants > Roots > Rhizosphere >...
AGAGCCGGGCTTCCAGCCGGCGGAAAAAACCGTTTGCAATCATTAACGCCTTTGAAATTCCGGGCAACGGCGTCATGGCGGCGATTCTTCCGGGCGGCCGGATGCCGCCCTCTACGGCCGGCCGGGATGCCCGCCGCTACATTTTCAAACAAACTCCAACGCGACAGGGGCGAATCGCAGAGTTGACTTAATCTCGACCTGACGTATCGTTTTTCGTCATGCGAGTATCAAAGGAAACAGATTATGCGCTGCGCGCTTTGTTTACCTTGGTGGACCATTTTGGCGGTGCGCCGATACCGATTCGTGAACTGGCGCGCCGCAACGATGTTCCCAAGCGCTTCCTGGAGCAGATCATGCTCAAACTCAAGACGCAGGGCTGGGTGGATAGCGTGGCGGGTGTGCGCGGTGGATATGTGCTCGCCAGAAATCCCGGCAAGATCACGATGGGTGAGGTGGTGCGGCATTTTGACGGTATTTTGGCGCCAATCGATTGTGTTTCCGTCACCGGTTACAAGCGGTGTTCGCAGGAACCGGTTTGCCGGTTTCGGCGCGTGTTTTTCGATGTGCGCAATTATGTCGCCGAGTTGATGGATCGCACAACCCTCATCGAAGTTTCCAAGCGCTCGCCGCTGTCAAAACATGAGGCTTCGGCCGGTTTTGTTGGCGGGGAAGGGATTTAATAATTTTTTGAAAAATGGTTGACAAAAAGTTCATTCATGTAAAAATACGACTAGTTGAATCGTTATTTATGCCGAGATTGAATTTGAGATCAAATGGTTGTGGGTATCTTGAAGGCGCGAGAGGCATGCATTAGGAGCCGGGCTTTTTTTGCAGCAAACAACGACTTGGTCTATCGCTATTAACATTGTTAGTAAACGCGAATGCCAATTCTGATAACGCGATGACGATTATAACGCGGCCAACAGACATCTGAGGCCGAAGAATCAGCAGAAACAAAATACGGACGACTGACCGGTCCACCGGAGGTTCCCATGAAAATACAGAAGCAAATTAGACATGCGGAACTGGATTCAAAGATTGATGCAGTTGCTTGCGGCCGGGGTGTTGTGGTCGGCCGGTACAATCGCGGCATCTGAAGTCAAACTGCTCAACGTCTCCTACGACGTCACGCGCGAGTTTTATCAGGACTACAACGCCGCCTTCACCAAATACTGGAAGGAAAAGACTGGCGACGTTATTACGGTCAACCAGTCCCACGGCGGTTCCAGCAAGCAGGTGCGCAGTGTGCTCGACGGTCTTGGTGCCGACGTGGTAACGATGAACCAGGCGCTGGATATCGACGCCTTGTATTCCATCGGAGGATTGATCCCTTCAAACTGGTCGTCGCGCCTTCCCAACCAAAGCGTGCCGTACAACTCGACGATTCAATTTGTCGTGCGCAAAGGCAATCCGAAACACATCCAAGATTGGGACGACCTCGTTCGCTCAGATGTTTCGGTCATTATTCCCAATCCGAAAACCTCCGGGAACGGTCGTTACAGTTATTTGGCGGGGTGGGGATACGCGCTGAAGAAATCCGCCGGTGACGAGGCGCAGGCGCGCGCGTTCGTGGCAAAGCTTTTTGCCAACGTGCCTGTGCTCGACACCGGCGGACGCGGCGCCACCACCACCTTCGCCGAGCGCGGCATTGGCGACGTGCTGCTGACGTTTGAAAACGAGGTGGCGTTGATTCAAAAACAATTTCCTGCCAGCCAGCTTGAGGTCGTGGTTCCAACCATCAGCATTCTGGCGGAAAACCCGGTGGTTTGGGTGGACAAGGTGGTGAAGAAACACGGCACCGAACCGGTTGCCCGCGCTTATCTCGAATATCTCTACAGCGACGCGGGACAGGAACTGGCGGCGCAGCATGATTTCCGGCCGCAGAACCCGGCGATCCTGGCGAAATACGCCGGCCGGTTCCCGTCGCTCAATTTGTTCACGGTGGATGAAGTAGCCGGCGGCTGGCCAAAGGCGCAGCGGGTCCACTTTGCTGACGGGGGAATCTTTGACCTGATTTACCAGAACAAATGATGAATCTGCCGACGCCGCAAAGGCGAGGCGCAACTTGAAAGAATTACGAAGGCTGACCGGTTCGCCGGAGGTACTTCGAAGAAGAACATGACTCTTACGGTGTGATTGCGAATGGAGACAGCGGGCCGAATCCGGCCCGATCCCGGTTATTGGCTGATGCCGCCGGAATCCGCCGCCTGCTTGGGCAGGCGGCGCCGTCTCCCGCACACGCTGGGCGGACTACGGTTCTTCATTTGTAAAAACAAATACAGCCAAAGAAAAAGCGAACCTATGAAAACATTAAATCCAAGAAAACTCATCGCCGTCGGCCTGATTCTGGCTGGTGTGGCGTTCACTCCAAACCTCCGTGCCGACGTCTCAGTCTTCCTTGAAGGCGGCAGCGCCAGCCAAAGCGTTCTTTACGACCGCGCCACCAACCTCTTTGCCGGCGGAAGCTTTACGGCGACTGGCACCGCCTCATCAACCGTGCGCAGGTTTCAAGGCACGAGTTTGAATCCGGCTCTGTCGGGATACGGCACCATCACCTTGGACATCAACGTGCAAAATGGCGCCATCGCCGGCCTTCAAGCCTTGGCGAACCAGACGGCTGGGGCGGCGGACACCAATGTCTTGGGCGTCCAAACGGTTCCGACATTTGTTGATTCGGCCACCTCACCCGAAGCCATCGGGATTGATTCCGTGGCGGCGAATCTGTCGGCCTACCAGACTTATGTGGTTCCCTTGGTGTTCATCAAGAACGCAAATTTCCCGGCGGTCAACGCCATCACCAACCTGACCGCGCGCCAGGCGGTTGCTCTGGAGACTTCTTTGAATCCGGCAACTTTCTACGGGGGCAATACCACCAATCTTGTCTATTTCGTCGGACGTAACAGCCAGTCCGCGGTCCGCACAGAAATTGACCTGAACATTTACAACGCGGGTAACATCAAAACCTACACCAACAATGCCGCCGGGCTGCCGGTTCAAGACACCAGCCCCGATCCGGGCTTGCCCGCCGCCGGCGCTTTGGCGAATACGGTACTGGCTCTGACGAACTCCATCGGAACCGTGGCCGTGCAGAACATCAAGAGTACTCTGGCGCCGATCGCGATTGATGGCGTGAGCTACTCGCCGTCCAACATCATCAACGGCAGCTACTCGCTCTGGGGCTATGAAAATTATTATTTCATAACCTCTCCCAACACCGGGGCACCCTCTGGGCCGCAACAGGCGGTCATTGATGCGCTTTACAATTCGCTCAGTGATCCGACGTTCCTGACCAGCTCCGTTTTCACCAATCTCTTCATCCCCACCGCCTCGCTCAAGGTGAAACGGGATTATGACGGTGGCCCGATCAAACCTCTGCCTGGCTATTGATTCGACGGCAACCCTTAATAAAGCCTACCACTGTATGAAAAAAACGATTCATTTAACGCTGGCCGCGCTTGCCCTGCTGGCAACGCCGCTGGCCCGAGCGTGGACCTATACCGACGGCGACGTGTTGCTCGTCTTTCGCAACGGCTCACAGGATGTCGAGTTTGATTTGGGCAGCGTCACCAACTTTCTCGGCAACACGAACGGTTATACGACACCGGTAACCGGCTGGAGTTCCAACCTGGTGACCAGCACGTTTGGAGGTCTGACGGGCGCGAAAGTCGTCCTGCTGGCGTCGGCGGGAGGAACCAACTGGTTGAGCAGCGCGGAGCCGAACACGACCGCCTACAACATCAGTTCGCCAGATGCAGACTCACTGTATAGTCACATCAGTGCCGTTGGCACCCGGCCATTGTATCCCATCGCCATTCCCACGAGCGGAGCCAATTCCTACTCGATTGACGTTGGCGGACAATACGCCGCGTCGGCTTACGACTCAATCGTGACTGACGGGCATTTCAGCGGCATATCCAAATTGGGTGGACATGCGCCGTTCGCGGTCGAGCAGTCGGTTCCCGGCTTTCTCGACTTCTGGCAAATCGAGTCAACCACGATCTATCCCAATTCACCGCCGGACAAGCTGCTCGGCACGTTTTACATAACGAGCGGTGGCAAGTTGACATTTGTGGCCGGGCCGCGTGCGTCCACCATCACCAGCGTCAACCGCTCCGGCAATGTCAGCACCGTGCAGTTCACGACAACGGTCGGCAATACTTACTCCGTGGCTTACACCAACCAGATCGGGGGAGCGGCGGCGTGGCCGGTGGATGCCACCACGTCGGTTGGCAACGGCAAGGTCAATTCCATCAACCGCACCAACTCCGACGACGCCGAATTTTACCGCGTCGGGGTGCAGTAGCGCCGGTCGGGAACACACGGCGGGTCCGGGCCAGCCGGACCCGCCGGCAAAGCCATGATTCGTAGAGAGGACCACCACAACGAATGAAAGTTTGGTTCGGCTTGATCGCGATGCTCGCGCTGGCAAACATTTCCCTTGGAGAAGCGGCGGAAACCGACGCCACTGCGGTGTTGGTCATGACGAACGCGCCTGTCCGCCCCTGGCCGAAGGTTGAAGTGCGCGCCTATCGCCTGGAAGGTAACACCGCTTCGTTGCCCGAAGCAACCGAGGTCATTTCCCATTATACAGGCCAGGTGGACCTCGCGCGGATTCACGAGGGATTGAATCAATTACTAAGCTTTTACCGTCAGTCGGGTTTTTCGAACGTCAGCGTTACCCTGCCGCGTCAGGCATTGACGAATGGCATTGTCCGCGTGGGAATTGTCGTTTCCAAACCTGCTCCGACTGGCGGGGCCCCGGCCCTGGCCGTTCCCCCGGTTGCAATTTCAAATGCTTTGACCCGGACTGAAAGCGCTTCGGCCCCGGTCACGAACAATCCCGCCCGCCCGGCTCCGACGTTTGCGGTGCGCGGCTATCTCGTCGAGGGCAACACCGTTTTGCCGCCGGGAAAATTCGGCCTGCTGTCCAATTATTGCGGCCGGGTGGAATTCGCGCGCGTGCGGGAGGGGCTGGGCAAATTGCAGTTGCTTTACCGGCAGCTGGGTTTCGCCACCATCAGCGTTACGCTGCCGCAGCAGAAGCTGACCAACGGCATCGTGCGCGTAAAAGTAGTAGAGGGCAAACTCGCCAAGATCAAGGTCGAGGGCAACCGCCACTTCAGCACCAACAACATTCTGCGCGCGCTGCCCAGCCTGGACACCAACATCCTGCTCAATACGAAATGGTTTCAACCTGAACTCGATCGCGCCAACGCGAATTCCGACCGCCAGATTTATCCCGTCATCAATCCGGGGCTCGAACCGGGGACGAGTGATTTGACGCTCAAGGTCAGGGATCGCCTGCCCTTGCACGGCCGGATTGAGGTCAACGACAAATCTTCGCCGGGAACGCCGTTGCTGCGGCTGGACACGGCGCTCCAATACAACAATCTCTGGCAACTCAATCATCAGATCGGGTTGGACTACAATTTTTCGCCGCAGTCCATGAAGACGGGCGATTACATGCCGCGATTTTACAATCAACCGATGGTGGCCAGTTACAGCGGTTTTTATCGGCTGCCGTTTGGTTTCAATCATGGCTTGCGCGATGATTACGAGCGTCAGCCGGTGGACTTCGGTTACGATGAAATCACCCATACGTTCCGCCAGGCGCCAGCCACCGGAAATCCTGAATTGATTTTTTACGCTTCGAGCTCCGTGGCCGATACCCCTGTCCGTTATGGTCCGTTCGCGGTCATATTTACCAACACTCTGGCCACGATCAATTCGCAGTCTGCCGAACGCAGTCTCACCTACAATAAGAATCTCGGCGCCAAACTCACCGTGCCGGTCCGGGACTTTCTCGGAGTCCATTCGTCGTTCCTGTTTGGCTTTGATTACAAATCCTATGACGCGCCCAGCTTTGGAACCAACCTGACGTACTTCTCGCTCTACGCGCTTGACCAATTTGGCAACCCGGTACTGGTAACCAACCGGACCATCCGGCTTCCGTCCAATAGTCGCGCCTCACTGGATTATCTGCCGCTTTCGTGGGGTTGGTCGGCGTTCCGGCCGGACAAACGCGGCCTCACCAGTTTTAGCCTCAATCAGAATGTATATCTGGCCGGTCTGGCTTCGGCGCGGACCAATTTTCAGGTGGTCGCCGCCTCGCGTGAAGCTGGCGGCAATTACACGACGTTGACTGCCGGATTGACCCGCCGAGAGAATCTGCCTGACGACTGGTCACTGTTGTTTCGGGCCAACGGCCAATGGGCCGGCGAAGCGCTCATCAACAACGAACAATTCGCGCTCGGCGGCACCAGCGGGGTCCGGGGATATCAGGAGGGCGAGGTTTATGGTGACGACGGCTGGCGGGTGATGTTCGACGTCAATGCTCCGCCGGTCAATATCGGTTATTTTCCGGATTCCCATGGCGGTGACGGGACGCAGGCTTATCTGCGTTGTTCCTGGTTCATGGACTATGGCCAAACCTTCCTGATCAATCGCCGGGCCCCGCTCAACACTGATTACAGCGAATGGGGGACCGGCCTGGGTTTTTACCTGACCGCTGGTGAACACTTTGATGCCCGGCTAACGCTGGCATGGGCGTTGCACGACACACCTGCAACCTGCGCTGGGGAAGCGCGGGCTTATTTCAGCGTCGGATTCCAATTCTGATCAACGTTATGAAAATCAAAAGCCCATCAAAAATGTTCCGCGCCGCAGGGCGCCAAACCTTCGGAGAATGGCTTTGCTTCGCCGCCATTTTCATCGCCGCCGGCTCCAGTTTGAAGTTGATGGCCAATCCAACAGGCATGACCGTCGGGCTGGGCTCAGCCACCGTTCAGACCAGTGGCGCGCAGCTCAACGTGACCGTCAGCCAGGCGGCATTTCTGAATTGGAGCAGTTTCAACATCCAGGCAGGCGAAACCACCACCTTCATCCAGCCCTCGGCGAACTCCGTGGTGCTCAACGAAATTGGCGGCGCCAACCCCTCACAGATTTTCGGCAACCTCAACGCCAATGGGACCGTCATTCTTGCCAACGCCAACGGCTTTTATTTCGGGTCAGGTTCGATGATCAAGGTCGGCGGTGACTTCATCGCCACCACGGCCCCCATCACCCCGGACTTTGGTTCGGGATCAAGCTGGAGTTTTACCGGCATGCCGCCCCTGGCGAGCATCATTAATTATGGGTCCATCCAGGCGGGCAATGGCCGGTCGCTCTTTCTCATCGCCGAAAACATCCAAAACAACGGCAGCCTGAACGCGCCCGGCGGCAACATCGGCCTGGCGGCGGGTCAGACCGTGCTGGTGAGCGAACGTCCCGATGGCCGCGGTCTCAGCGCCAGTGTGCAGGTGCCCGCCGGAGCGGTGAACAATCTGGGACAAATTACCGCCGACGCCGGGACGATTGCGTTGCAGGCAGAAGTGGTGAATCAAAACGGAATCATTCAGGCAAATTCGGTGCAAAACCAAAATGGCGTCATTGAACTTGTCGCCTCTGACCAGCTCAATCTCGGCCCAAATTCTCAAATCACCGCCAACGGCGACGAATCACCCGATGGCAGTAGTGGCGGCCACGTGACGTTGCAGTCGGGCAATATTTTCAGCGATAGTGTTGGCAGCCAGATTTCCGTGGTCGGCGGGGCGCAAGGCGGCAATGGCGGCAGCATTGAGATCAGCGCACCGAACGTTGCCTCCCTGAATTCGAGCATGGAGGCGAGTGCTCAAAACGGCGGAAGCGCTGGAATCTTTTTGCTCGATCCGGCCAGCATTACCCTCGGCACTTCCAGTGCAAATGGGATGATTAATGTCAACACCGCCTTTGCCGGGTTTTCACAAATCATTTTGCAGGCGACGGGCAACATCACCCTCAGCGGCAACACAACCTGGGATTTGAGTGCGAGCACCGGGCAGACGGTGGGACAACTGACATTACAGGCGGGTGGTGACATCATCTTTGGCAACAAATCCAAGATTTTTGACGCCAATGACTGGAGTGTTTCGCTCTATGCCGGTTACGATTTTGTCAACAACGTGGTTCAATCCGGCACGGGCAACATTTATCTGAACGGCGGCGCGGGGCTCACCCAAAGCGGCACCATTCAATTGTCTACCGGTGACATCAATTTGTTTGCCGGGCAGAGCATTCTCGTGGCTCCGATGAACAGCCTGATTGTTTCCGGTTCGATCTTCACAACCGGCGGCGGCAACATTTTTGCCTATGCGATGGCGGGCGACATTGTGGCCGGCAATTCCAACGGCAGCGCCAACGGCAACACGCAGACCACGGATTACAATTTCACTGACACCGGCTGGACACCGAATCCGTTTCTGGGCGGCATTTCCACGGCGGCCGGCGGCAATGTGACGCTGATTGCCGGCAACAACATTGATAGCACGCCGAAAGTTCCGTCGTCTCAGGCACCCGGCGCGTCCGGCGCTTATGGCGCGGGCGACGTGACCGTGATTGCGGGAAATCAAATTACCGGAAATTATACGGTGACCGATGGCGCCGGCAGAATTCTGGCCGGCGTGCCGGTTTCCAGCACGCAAGCTGCCATTTTGCAAAATCCATCCGCCAATGCTTCAGCTTACGCGACGACACTCTACAATTTGGTGGCCGCGGTGGAGCAATCACAAAATCCGGGCGGCAATGTCGGCGCCGCACCGGTGAATGGCAATCCATCCACCGCACCCGTGACTTTGGGACTGACCACCGGTTCGTGGAATGTTTGGGCAGCGAATGACATTTCCATCAAACAAGTCATCAATCCCAACGGCGCGTTCAACAGCAGCCAATCGTTTGCCTACAATTATGCGCCGGACGCGGCGGTGAATTTTTGGGCGGGCAACGCGATTGAACTCGTGGGCGGTTCTCTTGGCACTGCCGCTTCATCCGTGAGATTGACGCCGATTTATGCGCCGACACTGTCACTCAATGCCGGCGTGGGCGGCATCGCGATTGACAAGTCCATCATCCTCGCGCCATCGCCCGAAGGCTCCCTGACCATCATCACCCGCGACGGCGGCAATTTAAGCAGCTTGCTCAGCGGAGCGGTTTCAACCACGCCGACGTTGAATGGAATTACGATGTCGGACAGCGGTTCGACTGCTTATACGGATTATGCCACCGGCCACGCCGCCACGCCGTTGCATTTGTATGATCCAAATCCGGTGATGGTGGACATTTCCGGCAGCATCAACAATTTTAGCCTGGTCGTCCCAACTTTTGCTGAGATCAATGTGGTGGGCGATACTTACAATTTCGGTTTCCAAGGTCAAAACCTTGGTTCGAGCCAGGCGACCAGCATCAACGTCGGGCAGACCGCCAAGGTGAACATGGAAAACCTCGGCCTGCTGAATCCGGCCACGGATTCCGGCCTGACGGTGGGCGGCAACATTACTTATCAACCCTTTTCTGTCGCCAACGAGAACGTGACGCTCGGTAATCAAGGTCTCACGCTGGCCGGCCCCGGCACTTTCAACATCACCGCGGACAGCATTGACCTCGGTGTCTCGGGCGGCATCCGGGTGCTCGCGCCGGATGCCGCACTGGCCGCCATATCCCCCTATGGCGCGAACCTGAATGTCACCACCAGCGGCAACCTGGGAATGACTTCCACCAAGATTGCCAACGAGAGTTATCTCGGCGGAATCAACCTGATTGTCGGCGGCACGCTCGACGTCGGCGGCGCCTTTACCACGTTTGGCGACCCTGGATCACCCAAGGGGATTTTCACCACCAGCGGCGGAAATGTTACGGTAACGGCCAATGGCGATGTGAACGTGGACGGCTCGCGCATTGCCGCCTACGACGGGGGCAATATCACGGTTGAATCGCTCACTGGCAACGTGAACGCCGGCAACGGCGGCGCCGGCTACGTCAGCATGAACGTCCTGGAACTCGACCCGCACACCGGGCAGCTTGTCAGCCTTCCGGCGACGATTTCCGGCAGCGGAATTCTGGCGACCACCGTTTTCCGCTCGCACGCGTTGCTCGGCAATATTCTGGTCGAGGCGCCCAATGGAAACATTTCCGCCAGCCGGGGCGGTATCATCCAGATTTCCTTCAACGCCTCGGACGCCTCGCAAGCCGCGGCCGAACTGCTGGCCGGATACGAATTGCAGGATGGAAACGGAAACCGCGTTTTGGCCGAAAACCTTGCCAGCGGAACTCCGGTGCTGGCATTAAGCGATCAAAATGTTGTCAACCTTGGTTCAACGGTCCAGGTATTGCCGTCCGGCAGCAGCGTGCCGGTTTCGCTTACACAAGTCTTGGATGTGCATGGCAATCCGCTTCTTGATGCCAGCGGTCATCCGCTTTATGTGAAAACTTCGGATGCCTCGCGGCAGTTGGTTGAGTTCGTCAACGGTGGTCTCAAACCATTCCTGGATGCCGTCGGCGACCCCGTGAATGTGGCTGAACCACTTGAAGCCAGCGGAAACTCAACACTGGTTCTGGGCCGAAACATTGACACCAGCGGTTCCGGGGTCATAGCGCAGAAAATCATTGTAAAAGCCACCGGGGGTCTGGGCGGATTGTATGTTACCTTGGGCTCAAGCCCACCCATCATACAAGCAAACAACTTTTTGCCGGGGCCGGATGGGATAGGACCAGTTTTCTATGGCAGCCCACCCATCATTAATACGACAGATCCAAATCCTGGGCCTGACCCCATAATCGTTTCCGACGCCGGTTCGAGTGCTCCCCCGCCGGCGGAAGTTGCCAAAACCGACGCACCCACCGCTGACACTGCTGAAACCGTCGCCACCAAGACTGAGAATCAGGACGACGGTTTGGGCGGCGACGAAAACAAGAAAAAAGGCAATGGCATCGCGCTGACCCGGAAAACCGATCGCGTGACCGTGATTTTACCGCCGAAGAACAGCGCCAAATCACAGGTTCCAAACCCCGGAACCTAGACCCGCGATCCGAGCCCCCATTCTTTATGACCACACTCATCCAACCCCTGTTTGCCGCCAACGCGGCCGTGTACGCCATCCAGAACGCCACCACCGAAGGCAAGATCACCGTCATTGTGCTGCTCGTTCTATCTCTGTTCAGTTGGACGATCATCATCACCAAGTTCCGCCAGTTGCTGATTGCCCGCCAGGCGACCAAAAAGTTCTTTGCCGCCTACAATTCCACCCGCGATCCGCTCGACATTCAGCGCAAGAAGGAGGAATTCGACGGCGCGCCCGCCTATCAGCTCTACGTCCGTGGCGCGGACGAACTGGCCTATCAATTGGATAAGAACCCGGTCACCGTGAAAGGCGAGCGGCGTATCAGCACGGCCTCGTTTGAAGCGGTGAAGGTTGCGCTGGAAGAAGCCGCGGGTGGGGAAGCCATGGCCTTGGAGAAGGGGATGATTGTGCTGTCCACCGCCGTCGCAGGTGGACCGTTCATCGGCCTGCTGGGCACGGTGTGGGGCGTGATGTCCACCTTTGCCGGCATCGCCGAAAGCAAGGCCGCGACTTTGACGGCGATGGCGCCCGGTGTGGCGGCCGCGTTGGTGGCCACGGTCACCGGGTTGCTCGTGGCCATCCCGGCGATGTTCGCCTACAACTTCATGGTCACCACCATCCGCGCCATCACCCAGGAGTTGGACGGTTATGCCACCCGTTACGCGACGCAGATCGTGCACAGCTATGTGGATAACCGCGACCTGGAGGACAAAATCGCAATGGCGCTGACGCGTTCCGAAATGGGCGAAAATACACCCGCCATCTGACCGATGAAAAAGTGTTCGAAGCCGGCGCATCATTCGCTGACGGAGTTGAACATCACGCCGCTGCTGGACCTGGCGTTCGTGTTGCTGGTGATTTTCATCATCACCACCATCCCGCCGGTGAATGATCTGGACCTGAAGCTGCCCAGCGCGGCCAAGCGGTTGAAAGACCCGCCGCGCAAGGCCAATTACATCACCGTGCAGGCCGACGGCAAAATGTATTTAAACAAGCAGAAGGTGGCGTCGGCCGATGACATGGTGCAAACCCTCGTCGGTCTGCGGATGGACGACCCGGATTTGAACATCATTGTGCGCGGCGACAGCCACACCAAATACAAACAAATCCGCGCCGTGCTGGATGTGTGCCAGCGGGCCAACGTGCCCAAGGTTGACCTGGCCACCGAACCACTGAACAAATGAAAACGCTCAAGACAAATGGATTGGTGGATAAATGGATGAATGGATTGTTGCCAGCAGCCGTTTGTCTGCGAATCCACCAATCCATTCATCCGCCAATCCAATAATCCAGCCTGCCCCATGCTGCCCCAAAGCCAGGCGCGGAAGAAACGGAACTCGTCGAAGGTGAACCTGATGATCTCGTTCACGTTCCACGCGTTGATCGTGCTGGTGGCGTTGTATTTTGCGGCCCGGCAGGGTTTGTTGGGCAAACAGATGAGGAAAATCAGCATCGAGATGGTGAAGGCGAAGCCGCCGGAGAAACCCAAGGAACCCGAAAAGCCGAAGGAAGAGCCGCCCAAGGTGGAAACCCCAAAACCCGAACCGCCCAAGCTGGTGGAGGAAGCCAAGGCCGCTCCGCCAACCACGACGGCCCCGCCGACGGTGGCGCCCCCGGCCGCCGAACTGCCATCGTTTGAATTTGAAGGCGGCAAGGCGGTGGAGACCAGTTCGGACCCGGTACACTTGTACCAGGGCTATCTGGAATATGCGCTGCGTTCGAAGTGGCAGCGGCCGGACAATCTTGAGGACGACAAATACGTGGCGGAAGTGGCGGTAACGGTGGACCAGCAAGGGGCGATCAGCAATCCAGTCTGGGAGAAGGGTTCGGGCGACCCGAAGTGGGACGATTCGGTGAAGGAGGTATTCAAGGTGGTCAAGACCATGGACCGGCCGCCACCGACGAACTTTCCGTCGCGGGTGACGGTGCGGTTTGATGTACAGGAGGAGACGGAGCCGGTGTTGCAATGAAAAAGACGTCACAAAGCCATCATAGCTCGTTGAGCGAGCTGAACATCACGCCCTTGCTGGACCTGGTGTTCGTGCTGCTGGTGATTTTCATCATCACGACACCACAGATGATGAACAACCTGGAGATGACGCTGCCCTCCGGCAAACCGCCCCCGCCGCAAAAGGAAAAGCCGAAGATCAACCACATCGTGGTGGATGCGAAGGGACAGACGTATTTGAACGAGGCGGCGGTGACGGTGCCGGAACTGAAGGCCAAATTACAGCGATTGAAGGCGGAAGATCCCAACCTGAGCGTGGTGGTCAAGGGAGCGGACGAGGTGGATTACCAGAACATGATCAATGTGCTGGACGTCCTCCAACAACTCGATATCACCAAGGTCGGTTTGGCAACGGAAGAGGGTACAGCCAAATGAATGAGCGGCTAGAACCGGCTCAGCTTTCGATCACATCCAGTTCAATCGGGTCAACATCAACCCTCCTGTTCCGCAACCATTTCATGGCAGCCTGAATGGTCTTTCGTCCGCCGGTGAGTTCAAGCGCGATGATGCCGATATTATCCGTGATATTGGCGCTGCGGATGTTGAAAATCACGTCAAACTTTTTGCTCAATTCCCAAATCAACGGTTGCCGGGCGCGTTCAACCGGGAAGGAGAGCCAATAACGTTGAGATTCTTTGGCCAATCAAGGTTCAAGTCGGGACCGATTCGATGGGTGGGTTCCCTTCCGCATTGGGCGTCGTTCCCAACACGAAGATGGCAAGATCCGCTTCACGATTCGCATCCTCCGTAATTTCCCCGCCCGTTTCGGTGTTAAGGGCGATACGGCGTTGAATGTGAAACCCTTTCTCGCGGCAGAAATCCTCGAAATCCGCGATGGATAGAAACCGGATGTCCGCCGTGTCGTACCATTTGTCCCGGAGCCAGCCGTAAGCGCGCGGCGCGCGACCCTCCTCGGCGAGTATGCGCCGCAGCTTGTGAAACGCCAGGTTCGGAAAGCTGACGATGCACGTGCTCCCCACGCGAAGCATTTCGGCAATCACGCCGGCAACGTCCCTGACCGCCGGCAACGTCTGCGACAGCACCACGCAGTCAAATTGTTTGTCGGCGAACGCGCGCAAACCCTCGTTCAGATCGGCTTGAATGACATCCAGATTGCGCTTCAATGCGCTGATGATCTTTCTCTCGTCCAATTCAATGCCGACCAGGCGCCCGCGTCCTTCCTGTTTGAGTCGCGCCAGCAGCCTGCCGGTGCCGCAACCCAGATCCAGCACGCTGGCCCCCGGGGGAATCAGTTCAACGATGCGGTCATAGTCGAGCCGCCGTTCGTGAAAAATGCTGGTGGGTCCGGGCGGTTCCTCCTTTTCGACGCCCAGACCGGTCGAGGCCGAGACGAGGTTGTGAATGAAAGCACGGATCATTTCACCGTAACGGTCGAAGTCGTCCGGCAGCAGAAACGCATCGTGCCCGCAACTGCTTTGGATGTTGCAGTGGCTCACGGCGGCATTGTTGCGCACCAGGGCGTTCACGATGTCGCGGGACTGGCTGGGCGGGAACAGCCAGTCACTGGAAAAACTCAACACCAACCAGCGGCAGTGGGCCGGATGAAGACCGGCCGCCAGTTGCTCCGGTGTGCCGCCGAGATCGAACAGATCCATCGCCAGCGACAGCGTCATGTAGCTGTTCGCATCGAAACGTTCCACAAATTTAGTTCCCTGATAGCCAAGGTACGACCCGACGGAAAAGGTTTTTTCAAATTCCATCGCCACTTCGCGCGGCTGCAGCCGGTCGGCCTCAAATTTCAGGTTCATGGCCTCCGGTGAAAGATAGGTGATGTGGCCGATCATCCGGGCCAATGCCAGGCCAACGGCCGGACCCTGCGGCTGGTCATAATATTGGCCGCCGTGAAAATGCGGGTCGCGGTGGATGGCGTTCCGCCCCACGACGTCGAACGCCAGCGCCTGGCTGGTCAGCCGCGGTGAGGTGGCCAGCGCCACCGCGCCACGCAAACGGTCCGGATGACGCGTAGCCCAGGTCAATGTCTGATGCCCGCCGACGGAACCGCCGATGACCGCGATGAGCTGGCCGATGCCAAGGTGATCCAATAAACGGCGTTGGACTTCCACCATGTCGCCGATGGTGATGGTCGGGAAATCCGGGCCGTAGGGTTTGCGGGTCGCCGGATTAAGGCTGCCCGGCCCGGTCGTGCCGCGGCAACCGCCCAAAAGATTCGGACAAATCACGAAGAAACGGTTTGTGTCCACCGGCTTGCCCGGCCCGACCAAAATGTCCCACCAGCCTGGTTCGTCCTCGGCGTTGTGGCGAGCAACGTGCGAATCACCGCTGATGGCGTGGCAGATCAGAATGGCATTATCGCCGGCTTCATTGAGTTGCCCGTAAGTTTCGAAAGCCACTGTGACGCTTGGCAAAATGCCGCCGGATTCCAAGCTGAGCAGTTCGTCAAATGTCACACTTTGCGCGTAACGCAGCGGGTGCGCAGTGCGAATCGTGTCGCTGCTTTCAAAAATATCCTTGGCCATTGGAATTGTTTTCCGAAATCAGCCTTCGTCGCACCGGTGATTTTTCACCTCGCCGGTGCGCGAAGTCCGGAACTTATTTCTGCGAGACTTGCAACGCCTGCTCGATGTCGGCCTGAATGTCAGCCACATCTTCGAGACCGATGGACAGCCGGATGTAATCAGCGGTCACGCCGGTTTCTTCCTGTTCCGCGGGCGTCAACTGTTGATGCGTCGTCGAAGCCGGATGAATGACCAGCGATTTGGCATCGCCGATGTTGGCCAGATGCGAGAGCAGTTTGGCCGAGTTGATGAATTTCTTGCCGGCCTCCAGTCCGCCCTTGATGCCGAAGCCGACGATGCCGCCGAAGCCGCGCTTCAAATACTTCGCGGCAATCTTGTGATTCGGATCGCCCGGCAATCCGGGATAAGTCACCCAGTTCACGAGCGGATGGCTCTTGAGAAATGTCGCGATCGCCAGCGCGTTGGCGGAATGTTGCGTTTGCCGCAGCGGCAGGGTTTCCAAACCCAGCAGGAACTGGTGTGCGTTGAACGGACTGAGCGCCGCCCCGATGTCGCGCAGGAGCGTGACGCGGATTTTCAGGATGAAAGCGACATTGCCGAGGCCGGGCACGTTGCTCAACGCGTCCCAGTATTTCAAGCCGTGATAGCTCGGATCCGGTTCTGTGAACTCCGGGAACTTGCCGTTGTTCCACTGGAATTTGCCGGCGTCCACAATCACGCCGCCGATGCTGGTGCCATGGCCGCCGATGTATTTCGTGGCGGACGTGGCGAGGATGTCCGCGCCGTAATCAATCGGCTTCACCAGGCCGATGCCGACGGTGTTGTCCACGACGAGCGGGATGCCGTTCTCGTGCGCGATTTTGGAAATGACTTCAAAGTCCGGCACGTCCAGCTTGGGATTGCCGACCGTCTCGACATAAATGGCGCGCGTCTTCGGCGTGATGGCTTTGCGAAACGCTTCCGGGTCGCGCGAATTCACGAACTTCACCGTGCGGCCCAGCTTCGGGAAGGTGTAATGAAAAAGCTGGTAGGTGCCGCCGTAAAGATTGTTGCCCGCGACAATTTCATCGCCGAGCCGCGTGATGGCCAGCAGCGAGTAGGTGATGGCCGACTGGCCGGACGCCACGCCGAGCGCACCGGTGCCGCCCTCGATGGCCGCCACGCGTTGCTCGAAAACGTCGGTCGTCGGATTCATCAGGCGCGTGTAGATGTTGCCGAATTCTTTCAGCGCGAAAAGATTGGCGGCGTGATCCGTACTTTTGAAGACGTAGGAGGTGGTCTGATAGATCGGCACCGCGCGTGAAAGCGTGGTGGGATCGGGGACCTGCCCGGCGTGCAGCGCCAGGGTGCTCAAGCCTTTGGATGGAGTGCTCATAATTTTTTAATGGTCGGAGTTTTGTGTGTTGGTATTGGCTGGAAGCCGGCCGACAGCGTCAGGCGCGGACCGCGCGGAGGAACCACGACGCCGCAAAAACGGGCACCGCGGCCGGACCTCCAGCCTGTATTGTCATGTTCTAAAATTCCCATTTGGTGGTGATTCCCCAGACGCCATTGGCTTCGTTATTCAACACGGTGCCGAAATGCCCGTAACCCACGGCCAGCGTCAGGTGCTTGTTGACCACATAGGCGGCATCAATCGTCCACCAGTCGCCCGCTTTGCCAATCAGGCTGGGAATGGTCGAGTATTTATAATCGGTGTTTTGCTGCCGGTATTCCCCCGCCAGTGCGATGGAATCGGTCACAAACACGACGACGTTGCCTTCAAACAGGAATTGGTATCGGTCCGTGAAACCGAGCAATCCGTTCCAGACGCCTTCGGTCCCGCGACCGCCCAATTCCACCAGCACCGGGCGCGGCAACTGGGTGAACATCTTAGAGGCATAGAGCGTGAAGTCCACCCCGTTATTCAGGCTGACGCCGATGGCCTTCAAGGCTCCGTTGGGAAACGGGGCCCCCGCGGTCGTGAGTTCGCGGTTCACGTCGTTGTAGGTGTCGTTGTATTTGTAATGTGCGCCGAAGGTCAGCGCCGGGATCCATTTCTGGTCGAACTCGCCTTCCTTCAGGACTTGCACCCGCGCGTTAAAGTTGTGCAGTTCGACGGAGGATTCGCTCAGGATCAGGCCACCGCCGGTCGCCCGGGAAACTGCCAGGGGCAGATTGCCCAGGTTGAAGTTGTTGTAACCATAACCCAGCTCAACGCGGCTCAACGGAGATTCCGTCAGGGTCAACGCCTCCAGATCCTGGCCGTGACCAAGGTCAACGTAGGAAAAGCCGATGGCAGGCCGGCCAACGGGTTCGCCGTTGCGCGGGGGATTGACAATGTAGGCCGACAACGTCGAGAAAATACCGCCGTTGCCTTCAATCTGATGCAGTGGGAGGGGCGGACCCTTTTTGTCAGGCTTGGTGGCAGCCGGTTGCGCGGGCGGCGTGTTGGTTTGAGTTTGATCCGCGTTCACATTCCAGCCCGCGGCCACCAAAAATGCGGCGAGCCAGACGAGGGAACGGTTTCGGTTACGATGATTGCGTTTTTTTCGGACGTATTGGCCGGTTTTCATGTTGCTTTATAATTCTTTCGCCAGCAAACCTCCGGTCGTCCGATCAGTTTGGTGCGGGTTTTTGTGTTTCATTCCGCCTCCAGTTTTCTGGTGGGTGTTAAATTTGTGTCATTTCATTCCGCTTCGGGCCGCGCATTCACCGCCATGCA
>Ga0265320_10001322_pt1 | contig 18117 bp, 13 predicted proteins | sample 4827metaG_FD_202087 | JGI IMG/M metagenome (GOLD analysis project Ga0265320, IMG submission 202087) | Rhizosphere microbial communities from Carex aquatilis grown in University of Washington, Seatle, WA, United States - 4-8-27 metaG | ecosystem: Host-associated > Plants > Roots > Rhizosphere >...
TGAACGACTGTAGCGTCGAGCCTGCGGCTAGAATCGGCGCACAACGCCGACAATACAACCATCATCGTTCTCGTCCTCGTCCTCGTTCTCGTAATCGAAACCGTGAAATCGAGGACGAGGAAGAGAACGAGGACGAAAATTAGCACAGCAAAACACACACGGAAGCCTGGCCAGTTCTTTCGTGTATTTTTCACATTTCGTAGTTAATTTTTCTCGCGCATGGAGCAAGGGCTCGTCAACGACATCGCCATCTGCATCATCGCCGCCTGGATCCTCGCGGTGTTGTCCCAGGTCCTGCGCCAGCCGGTGTTGCTCGCCTATCTCGTCGCCGGTTTCATCATCGGCCCGCACGGTTTTCAATGGATCACCAATGCCCAGAACATCCAGACCATCTCCGAAATCGGCCTGTCGTTGCTGCTGTTCATGATCGGGCTGGAGATCGACCTCAAAAAAATGCTCGGAGCCGGCCGGGTCATCACGCTCACCGCCGCCGCGCAAATCCTCGGCTGCGTGTTGCTCGGCTGGCTGGTGTTTGACCTGGTCGGCCCGGCGGAAAGCCGGCTGGAGGCGCTCTACCTCGGCGTCGCCGCAGCCATGAGCAGCACGGTCATCATCGTCAAAATCCTCTACGACAAACGGGAGATCGAAACCCTTCCCGGCCGCATCACGCTCGGTGTGCTGGTCCTGCAGGACGTGTTTATCATCCTGTTCCTCGCGCTCCAGCCCAACCTGAAAAATCCCGCCCTCGGCCCGCTGACTCACGCCTTCGGCAATGTGATTCTTCTCCTGTCGGCCGCATTTCTCACGAGCCGATATGTTTTGCCGCCGGTATTCCGGGCCGTGGCCCGCCTGCCGGAACTGGTCCTGGTCGGCGCCCTCGCCTGGTGCCTGGCCCTGGCTGGGTTCGCCGGCTGGCTCGGACTCTCCACCGCCATGGGCGCGCTCATCGCCGGCGTGATGGTTTCCACGTATCCCTACACGCTCGATGTCGTCGCCAAAATCACCAGCATCCGCGATTTTTTTGTGACCCTGTTCTTCGTCGGTCTGGGCATGGAAATTCCCATGCCAACGGTGGCGTACATTTTGTGGACGGCTTTCTTTTGCCTCTTCCTGGTCGGCAGCCGGCTGGCCACGGTTTTCACGCCACTCTATTTCATGCGCCAGGGTTATCGCGTCAGCCTGTTCTCCGCCGTCAACCTCAGCCAGATGAGCGAGCTTTCCCTGGTCCTCCTCGCGCTGGGCCGGATCGGCGGCGATGTGTCGGAAAATTCCGTCGGCATCGCGGCGTTCGCCTTTGCCTTCCTGGCCGTCGGCTCGACCTATGCCATCTTGAAAAACGACCGGTTGCTCCACCGGGTTACGCCCGGGCTGAACAAATTGGGTCTGCGCGATCTCCACCTGGGCGCGCCGGTGGACGGGCCGGGCGGGAAACCTGCCCGCATCTGTCTCCTGGGATTTTCGTGGACGGCCAGTTCATTGCTCGAAGACATCAGCCGTGAACGTTCGGACCTGTTGTCGGACGTCGTGGTGGTGGATTTCAACCCGAACGTCCATGAAAAGCTCCATCGCCGCGGCGTGCGTGCCGTTTACGGCGACATCACCCAGCGCGACGTGCTGCATCACGCCGGCGTGGCGGCCTGCGAAATCATCATCTGCTCGCTGCCCAACATGGTGCTCAAGGGGGCGGACAACCTGAAAATGCTGCGGCAGCTTCGGGAACTGAATCCCGAGGCAAAAATCATTGTCCATGCCGAATTGCTTTCCAACATCCCGATCTTGTACGCCGCCGGGGCGGGTTTCGTGACCGTGCCGCGCCTGCTGGAAGCCGCCGATTTGCTGCGCGTCATCGAGGCCGCCGAGAAGAACCTGCTCGACCAGAAACGCGGCGAACAATTGAAACAACTCGAAGGACGCAGCGAAGTGATTCCGTGACGGATCGCGCCGGAAACTGTCCATTCAATGATTCCATTTGCTTTTGGAATCGGGAACGATGTCAATCACCCGCGTGCAAACGTTGTTTTCATTCCTGCTGCTTCTGTTCCTGCCGCTGTCGGCGTTGGCCGACGGCAGGGTCATTCCCCCCACAGCCTTGCCGGTCAAAATCACGATTCCCGACCAGCGGGCGCTGATTTGTTACAGCAACGGGACCGAGCGGCTCGTCATTGAGACCCGCTTCACCGGCCCGGGAACCAATTTCGCCTGGGTCGTCCCCCTGCCCGGCCCGCCGGCCATCGAGGAAGCAACCACCGGGCTGTTGCCGACGCTGCAATACCTTTTCCGGCCGGAAATCATTCATAACGTCCCCCGTTATTACTTGGGAATACTGCTCACCATTGGACTGATTTATCTTTTCCGGCTGCTGGCCAAATACAATTCAATCGGTTTCGCAGTTTTCATCTTTTTTCTTTTACTGTTTCTCGCCGGCCTCCTGCTTCCCGCGCTCGCCACGGCCAAACGAGGAGGAATGGAATCTATCTCCTCGCCGGAAGGCGTTTCCATCATCGACCGCCAGCTGGTCGGCATTTTTGAAACTACCACCATCGCCTCGCCGGATGCCAAAGCATTGCAAGCCTGGCTCACGGAGAATGGATATGCCTTGCCCACCAATGCCGAACCAGTGATTGCCACGTATGTCAAGGAAGGCTGGGTCTTTGTGGCCATGAAAATCCGGCGCGACCAGCCGGACGACAAAACCAGCACATTGCATCCGCTGTCGTTCGCCTTCAAGACCGACCAACCGGTCTATCCCATGCGCCTGACCGGCGTGGACAATGGGCCGTTGAGCGTTGAACTTTATGTATTCGGCCCGGCGCGGGGAGAAGCATCACACTTCAAAGTCGAAAGTTGCACGCGACCAAGCTTCGCTCACCCATTACTCCACCAATGGGCGGCGGATTCGGCCGTGGCCACCAAACTCACCGCGACCTTGTCGCCCGCCGATATGCGGAAGGATGTCTGGGTCCATTTCAGCCAATTGCCATTTTTGGAGAAAAAGAACCGGTTATTCAGCCGGCATGGAGCTCTGACCATAGCGCTGAATTGGGGAACGGGATTGTTTGCCGCCGGCTGGCTCGTGGCCTGCTTTTCGGCGTTTGCCAGCGAAACGCCCCGAATCAAATATCTGCAGCGGATTGGATTCATCACCCTCACCGGCATCGTTTTGGTCGGCCTGGTTTATCTTTCTTTGCCGAAAATCGAGGTGAAATTGGTGAAGGGCTATCGTCTCCGGCAATGGCAGATGGAACAATTGGCTCTTCAATTTTGGTTAGCGGATGGCGATTGGCACACCGCCGCCGATGCTCGCGCCGGTCTTAAGGATCTCATCACGAATCCAACCAACGCCGCGATCTATGACTTGAAGAGCTGGGACAACGATCTGGTTGGCGGACAGTTTCGGGAAGAGGATTCCCCAGGAAATTATGCGCTGCGTGAAACCAACAGCCAATTGCAGTTTATCATTTACTATCCCGACGGCGCGGAAAAAGTCGAAAGCGCCTGGGATTTGCCCCACAAGCCGTGAAGTTCCTGCGTCGCCGTTTCCAAAACATCTCGACCGGAAGCTGGTTTGCTGGCATCAACTCTCGGGTGAATTTAATTGCCGCCCAAAAAGCCGCCGTCAAAGCCGCGCGCGCCGCCGGCCAGCTCATGCTCGCCAACTGGCACGTGGCCAAACGCGTGGACTTCACCGATGCCCACGACATCAAGCTCGCCCTCGACGTCCGCTGCCAGAAACTCATCGAAAAGACCCTGCGCGCCGCGTTCGCAAAAATCCCGCTGCTCGGCGAGGAAGGCGATTCCGGGAACGTGGATGCCGATTACCGCTGGGTGGTGGATCCCATCGACGGTACGGTCAATTACGCCTTCGGCATCCCGCATGCCGCGGTGTCCATTGCACTGCAAAAACGTGACGAGTGTCGGGTGACGGGTGACGGGAAATCCAGTCGTAGTCGCTCGCAGTTCCCCGTCACTCGCCACCCGCCACACGTCACTCTTCTCGGCGTAATTTACGGACCGTTCACGGACGAACTCTGGACGGCCACGCGCGGCGGGCCAACGCGGCTTAACGGACGCATCGTCCGCGTCAGCCAACGCGCGAAAGTCGGCGAAGCCATCATCGCGATGGGATTTTCCAAGAGCCAGACCAACCTGGAGAAGAGCCTGCCGCATTTGAACCGCCTTACCCGCCGCGCCTTGAAGGTCCGGCTCATGGGCTCGGCGGCGCTCGAACTCGCCTACGTCGCGTCCGGCCGGTTGGACGCCTATATCGAACGCACCATCAATCTGTGGGACATCGCGGCGGGCGCATTGATGGTGGAATGTTCCGGCGGTGAATGTTTTACCCGGCCCGCACCGCGCGGAAAACTCCGCATGGTGGCCGACAATGGCCGCCTGCGCCGGAAATTGCAATTGGGCAGTTTGTTTGAATAGACGTCAGGGCCTGATTTTGGCAGGGCGCGGCTGAGCGCGTGCCGTATCAAATCAAAAATGCGAGGGGCAAATGATGGCAATTGCCATAGCGGTAGTGTTAACCGTCATTTTAATTTGGGCGTTAGTCTGGAAAGTGCCCAAATGAAATTCAAATCAGGGCGCTACCGAATAAACGTGCCATTTGCGCAAAATTGCGGGGCGTGATATACTTTTCGCCTCAGTATGAAGGGCCGATGTATTTCCAGTGCCATTTTGTTTTCGGGTGTTCTCGCCTTTTCGGCCGTTGCCGCGCCCGTCATTGATCCCATTCCGGCCGCCAGCATCCCTGCCGGCAAAACGCTGATCCTGCCGGTCACAGCGACGTCACCCAACGGCCGGCCATTGACGTTCACCGCCACCAGCAGCGCCGGCGGCATCACCATCGAAGTCCATACCAACAACCCGTTCTGGAAAATGTCCGTGGTGCAGGCAGCCGCGGGGAATCCGCCCGGTTCATTTCCCACCCTGTATCGCGGCGGCCTGGTGACCGTGACCAACCTCGGCGACCTGACCTTCATGTTGTTCCACGACATTGCCCCGCACACGGTGGACGTGATCCAAGGGCTGACCGCCGGCGGTTTGTACACCAGCAACACCATTTTTCACCGCGTCGTGCCCGGCTTTGTCATCCAGGGCGGCGACCCGAACACGAACGGTTCGGGCGGGCCGGTGTTCCGGTTTGAGGATGAATTTCATCCCCGGGCGATTTTCAGCGGCAACGGCCAGCTGGCGATGGCCAACTCCGGCAAGGACACCGACGGATCACAATTTTTCGTCACGGTCGGCCAGCAACGATTTCTCGATTTTGGCTACACGCTGTTCGGCCAACTGGTGCGCGGCTTCAACGTGGTGACCAATGTCATCAATACGCCGGCCGACGCCAACAGCCGCCCGCTCGCCGATGTGATCATCACCCGGACGTCAATCGTGCCCGATTACTTTGACACGGTCCTCACCCTCACCGGCACCAACTCCGTCGGGGTCGCAGGAACCATCAGTGTCATCGCCGATGACGGCGCGGGCGGGCGCGCGACCAATTCCTTCACGGCCACTGTTGTCACTGACACGCAGAACGAGCCGCCGTTCTTATATCCGGTGACCGTCACCAACCTCGTCGGGGCGGTGAACGGGCGGCTGACCAACATCGTCACCGCCCTCGACCTGGAAACCAATGCGCTTTTTTGGGCGGTCGGAGCTCTGGATCTAAACGCCACCAACTCCAGCTTCAGCCTGGTCAACGGTCAGATCCAGGCGATCATTGTCCCCAATACCAACTACGTCGGACCGACCAGTTTTGGCTTTCGCGTAGGACCCAACTCGTTATTAACCACGTTCGACAGACAGGTTTACACCTTTGCTTTCGGCGACACGGCGATTTCCGCTGTCCCCACCAATTTCACCGCTACGGCGTCCATATCGTTCACCAACCGGTTGCTGGCCACGTTCACCAACGGCGTGCTGAACAGTCCCACCAACAATTTCGCCGCATCCATCAACTGGGGTGATAACAGCATCAGCAGCGGGGTGGTCATAACCAATCTCGCCGGGCGGAAGGAGGTGCGCGGATCGCATGCCTACACCAACGCTGGGAATTATCCGGTTTATCTCACGCTTCAGAGTGCGTTCGGTGCGAGTGCGACCGTGGTGTCCACCGCCAGCGTCCCGCCGGTCGTGAGCCTGGTGCGGACGGGCACCAACAACGTGGTGCGCTGGCCGGCCTGGGCAACCGATTACCAGCTCCAATCCGCCACCAATATCGGCGCGCCGAACTGGCCGGCGGTCACCAATTTCCCCGCGCTGGCCGGCTATGACAGCGTGACCACCAATAGCCCGACGGATGGCGCCGTCTTCTTCCGGCTCAAAAAATAAAGACGGGCGGGCTGATTATTTTCGATTTACGATATCCGATTTACGCGGTGTGCCAGGATTGGTCGAGCGACTCGTATAACGCATATCGTATATCGTGAATTCAGTTAGAGACTGTCGAAGCTGGCTTTGGGTTTCGGCTCTTTGGATTTAAAATAATCCTTCAATTTCTCCAGGGCCTTGGCGCGGTGGCTCAATTTGTTTTTTGCCTTCTCACCCAGCTCGGCAAACGTTTCTTCCAGCCCCACCGGCAGGAACAGCGGGTCGTAACCAAAGCCCTTTTTCCCCCGCGGTTCAAAACCGATCCGCCCTTCGCAGGTGCCGTCAAAGGTCTGCACCTCGAACTCGTCCGCGTAACAAACCGGCGACGCGCTGGTGGTCTTAGGCTCCGGCACCAGGACCAGGGCCATGACGCATTGAAACCGCGCCCGTCGCTTGTCGAGCGGAACGTCCTTGAGCAGCTGCAATAATTTGGCGTTATTCTCGGCGTCGGGCATGTTGCCGGACCGGGCGGATTCCGGCGCGGAAAAACGCGCCGAACGCACGCCCGGCGCGCCCCCCAATGCGTCCACCTCCAGGCCCGAATCATCGGCCAGCACAAACAGCGGCGAGGAGTGGCGGGTGGGAGGAAACGCAACATAAAGCCAGCGCGCCAGCTCCACGGCCTTCTTTGTCGCGTTGCCGACGAATGTATTGGCATCCTCCACCACGCCGGGCGCCTCGGGAAACTCGTCGAGCGAGAGCAATTGGAACCCGTCCAGGATGGCGCGGATTTCGTCCACCTTGTGCGAGTTGTGAGTGGCAATGACGATCGTTTTCACCAGTCGGTTGGTCGATAGTCCTTCAAAAATTTTCCCCAAATATGTTCGCCCGTGTTGAACCCGGACAGAATCGGGTCCACGATGCGGGCCGCGCCGTCCACGATGTCCAGCGGCGGATGGAAGCGATGATCGCGCGTCTTGCGCGCCGCGACCTGGACCGGGTCCTCGTCCGTCACCCAGCCGGTGTCGACGGCGTTCATGTGGATGCCGTCGGCGTGGTAATCCGCCGCCGCCGTGCGCGTCATCATGTTGAGCGCGGCCTTGGCCATGTTCGTGTGCGGATGGCGTGTGGTCTTGAATTTGCGGTAGAACTGGCCTTCGACGGCGGAGACGTTGACGATGTGCTTGTCGTGCGACGGCACGCGGAGCAGCAGGGGTTTCAGCCGCGCATTCAGGATGAACGGTGCAACGGCATTGACCAGGTGGACCTCCAGCAGCTCGACCGCCGGAACCTCCGCCAGGGTGAGCCGCCAGGAATTGCTTTCGCGCAAATCCACCTGCTGCAGGTCCTGGTCGAGCCGCCCTTCGGGAAACAGGCCCTGCTGCGCGGCCAGTTCCTCCGGCAGCAAGGGCACCTGCGACAAGGCCGCCGCATGCGTCAACCCCGCCACCTCCGAAATGCCCGGCGTCAAAACGGTGGGGCGAGCGTCCCCGCGAGCCGCCGTGCCTTCCGGCAGGATGTGGTAGCCGCGCAGGCCTTCATAAGCCCCGACCAGGCGGCGGATTTTTTCCGGCAGGTCCGCCAGCGCCGCGTTTTCCCGCGCCATCATGTGCTGATAAAAGTCCGGCGGCCGCCGCACGGTCTGGCAGGCGTTGTTGATGATGAAATCCAGGCGGTCGCGGCTCTGCAGCAGGTGCCGGCAAAATGCCTCCACGCTCGGCGTATGCCGCAGGTCGAGCCCGAAGATTTCCAGCCGGTGGCCCCAATCGGCGAAGTCCGGTTCCTGCGCGTAGCGGGCCGCCGAATCACGCGGAAACCGCGTCGTCACGATCAATCCCGCCCCGGCGCGGAGCAGCTTGAGGCCGGCCTGGTACCCGATTTTGACCCGGCCGCCGGTGAGCAGGGCCGTGCGCCCGCGCAAATCCGCCAGCTCGGTGCGCTTGCGGAAGTTCAACTCCGCGCAGGCCGGGCAAAGCTGGTCGTAAAAATGGTGGATGCTTGAATAATCGCGTTTGCAGATGTAGCAATTCTGCGGCTCGACGACCTCGCGAAAATCGGGGTCCCCCATGATTTCCCGTTGCTCGAAGCCGGCCGGCGGAAAAACATTCGGCGAAGCGAACACTTTTTTGCCGCGCAACTTCCGGATGCCCGTGTCCGCCAGGACCTGCTCGGCGTGCTGCACCCGGTCTGCCTTGCGCTGGCGTGATGTGGACTTCACCAGCCGCCGCCGTGCGCGCACGTCCGGACAATAAACATCGCCGGCCGCCCGGAGCAGGCGCTTGCGGTCTTCGAGCGACAACGCCGCCAGCAACGCGCGGTTGCCCGCGACCGTCTCCAGCAATTCCGCTGCCGCCCGCAGTTGGCCGGCCGACACAACGGCTTTTACCTTCCCGTTGGCGACAGCGACCGGGGCGGAATCAACCGGCATGGGTTTTAGCACTGATGATTGCACGTCAGAATGATAACAGGCGCCGGTCGGTTTGGCGAGCTTGACCCGTTCGCGTTTCCATTCATCATGGCCGCGTGAATCCACGGTTATTTTCCACGCTGTTTCTGCTCATGGCGCTGGCGCTGCGCGCCAACGATTTGCCGGCCAACCCAGGCCCGATCCTCACGCCGCCGGCGCCCGCCACCCCGCGCATCAACGGCCCGAACCTGTTCGGGGCGCGGCCCGGTTCACCGTTTCTCTATGCCATCCCGGCGACCGGCGACCGGCCGATGACCTTCCGCGTGGAAAACCTGCCGCCGGGGTTGTCGGTTGATCCCGCGACCGGTCGGATCACGGGAGCGGTCAAACAGAAGGGCGACTACGCGGTGGTGTTGCACGCGCAGAATGCCCGGGGCGAGGACCAAAAAACATTCCGCGTGGTGATCGGCGAAAAAATCGCGCTCACGCCGCCGATGGGCTGGAACAGCTGGAATTGTTTTGCCGGCGCGGTTTCGGAGGAAAAGGTCAAGCGCGCGGCGGAAGCAATGGTCCGGAGCGGCCTCATCAACCACGGCTGGACTTACATCAACGTGGATGACTACTGGCAAAACCATCGCGATTCGCAAGACCCGGCGTTGCAGGGACCGTTCCGCGATCCGCAGGGGAATATCCTGCCCAACTCGCGTTTTCCCGACATGAAAGGCCTGGCGGATTACATTCATTCTCTCGGTTTGAAGGCCGGACTTTATTCCTCGCCCGGTCCCTGGACGTGCGGCGGTTGTGCCGGGAGCTGGCAGCACGAGGAACAGGATGCCCGGACTTACGCCCGCTGGGGTTTTGATTACTTGAAATACGACTGGTGCAGCTACGGTGGGATCGCCTCGGGCAAAATGACCAACATGGCCACCGTGCGGCTCTATGGCCAAACCGCGACCAATGCCGAGGCGGCGATTTACCCGTATCGCCTGATGGGCAAATTTTTGCGCGAACAAAACCGCGACATCGTTTACAGCCTCTGCCAGTATGGCATGGCCCGGGTATGGACCTGGGGCGCGTCGGTGAACGGCAATTGTTGGCGCACCACCGACGACATCACCGACACCTGGCAAAGCATGAGCAAAATCGGCTTCCACCAGGACCAGGCCGCGCCGGATGCCGGGCCGGGCAACTGGAACGACCCCGACATGCTCGTCGTCGGCCAGGTCGGCTGGGGACACCTACATCCGACCCGACTGACGCCGGACGAGCAATACACGCACATCAGCCTCTGGTGCCTGCTGTCCGCGCCGCTGCTCATCGGCTGCGACATGACCCGGTTGGATGATTTCACGCTGAATCTTTTGGGCAATGACGAAGTCCTCGCGCTCGATCAAGATGCGCTGGGCAAGGAAGCAACCTGTGTCATCAGTGACGGCGACTTGCGCGTTTATGAAAAGGAACTGGAAGACGGCGGACGCGCCATCGGGTTTTTCAATCCTGGACCTGCCCCGCTCAAATTGGATTTTAAAGATTTCACCCGGCTTGGTTTGAACGGCCGCCAGCACATGCGCGACCTCTGGCGGCAACAAGACCTGCCCGACGTCGGGGACCCGATGAAAGACGCGCTGACGATGACGATTCCCGCCCATGGGGTGCAGCTCTACAAATTGACCGCGGCAAAATGAAAGGCCGGGCCCGACCTTCAATTTTTGGCGGCGGAATTCGTGGACGGTTCGGGGATCAGCGGCCGGATGATTTCGTCCAGCAGGTCCGGCCGGTTGGGGTCGCGTTCCAGGCACGGATATTTCTCGCCGCCGTGATAATCCAGACGGTAAGTCTTGAAGTAATCGCCATTCTCGATGAGCAACTCTATGGGCGCATCGTTGGTTGCGGCGGATTTGACCGCGGTCCGCAGGTTATCGGCCGTCCAGGCGCGGCCGTTCACCGCCACCAGTTTCATGGCCGGACCAATGCCCGCCCGGTCCGCCGGCGTCCCGGGCAGGACGTCGTTGATGCCGCCGTCTGCGGCGAGGTTCAGGCCGAGGGAAAAGCTCAGGTCGGTGTATTTGCGCTGGCCTTCACGGATTTTGAGCAGGGCCGGCACCTCGTTGGTGTAGGCCAGATGCCAGCCGCCGTTTTCGATGCCGCCGAGCGGCGCGCGCGGGTTGATGGCATTGACACGTTGCTGGAAAAATCCGTGCCAGTCGTACGGAGCGATTTCGTTCAACGCCTTCACCACATCGTCGTAGGTGTAGGGAACAACCTTCGGCGGACCGCTCTCGCCGCCGTAAAATTTCCGGCAGAAATCGTCGAGCGACCGCTTGCCTTTGGATTGCTGGCGGATGAGGGTGTCCGCCTCCAGCCAGATCAGGTCGCCCTCGGGATAAAAATCGACGCTCCGCCGCCAGGCGGTGCCGGTGGATGGAGCGAGGTAGAGGATTTGGGCGGCGACCGCGGTGTCGGCCAGTGACCGCCACGAACGGCCGGACCGGTGATCCAAAGTGGCCGCGATCAGGGCAAAGATTTCATGAAAATCCTCGTTGGTCTGGAGGCCGCTGCGCGCGGCGAGGACCTTGCCGAGATAATCGGTCAGGCCTTCGTAATCCCAGAGCAGTTCGTCCCGCATCGGCTGCTGGTAATCCGGCGTGGCGAGGCCCGCCGGGCGGCGGTATTTGCCGTTCCAGGAATGGACCATCTCATGCGGCAGCAAATCGGGGAACGCGCGCCGCGCGCTTCCATCCGTCAAATAATTTTCGCCCTCGCGATTGTCGCTGGATTCATGGTGTTCGAGGCCGAAATGCGACACCCGATCGCTCAGGGTGAGCAGGAAATGATAGTCGCGATAATGATGCGCGCCGAACAGCGCGTTCGCCTCCGTCACCAGGTGCGAAAAACGGCGCCGGTCCTCGGGCGTCAGCTCCAAGGCGGCGGCGCTGTCGGCCACGAGCTGGAGGACCTGCGGCGGCGATTCGCCCGGCGCCAGGTCAATCGTCCGGAAATATTCACCGGCGATGACCGGCGAATCGACCAGGGTCTCCAGCGGGGCGGGCGAAAATTCAATGCGAGTGCCGGACGAATCCGCGACCGGCAGGGCCGTCCCGAATTTCCAGCCTTCGGGCAGGCGTAGAATGGCAACGTATGGCAGCTTCAACGGCTCGGCGGTCTGCGGATAAAGCAGGACCTCGTTCCAGTTCAAATCCAGCAGCTTGGCCGTCGAGGAAACGCCGACCGAAAATGAGCCGCCGCCCGGCGCCAGCAGAAAATCCAGCGACACATCCACGGCTTCCGCCCCGGCCGGCACATCGAGATGAAACGCGTACATGTTGTCCGGGTCGCGCTGCCAGGTCACGGGTTTGCCCTGCACGCTCATCTGCAGGCCGGTCAGGTCGTTGATGGGACCGTCCGGCATGTGTTCGCCGGGGAGCCATTTGGGATAATATAACGTGAGCGGACCGGGCGCGGCGGGAATATGCAGTCGCGCATGCAGGAGACAGCGCATGGCGTCCGTGGCATCCACATCCAACTGGATGGGTGCGGTTCCGCCCAGGGCTGAAGCGGGCCACAGGAGGCTGAACGCGGCGAGCCATTGGAACAATTCACGCTTGGTTTCCACGGCGATAAAATGGAAAAAAAACACGCTGAAGGGAATGAGAATTACGGAGATTTTGAGGCTTCCTGATATTCCCGGAAATTTGAGTTTACGCCCGCCCTCTCCCCCGGGAGAGGGAGAATCGTTCACTGTATCTTAGCGAAACCGGCATCCTGAATTGTGGTACGTCTTACTGCCAATGGAACAGAATCGGTGGCGACAACAAAGAGCGAGAAATTTTCCAACGACAGGATGGGGCACTCCCTTTCCTCGGGGGAGAGGGCCGGGGTGAGGGCGGATGGCAGCACTAACTTTGCTTTAATCAGGTCTCCGGCTGCGCCGATTCCGGGGCCGATTGTTTGCGCAGCCATTCGGCCTGCGTCTTCTCCCGGCATTCCGGGCAAATGCCGTGGGTAAAATCAGCGCCCGTGGATTTGTGGAAGTAAGCCTCCACCTGGTCCCAGTAACCCTCGTCGTCGCGGATCCGCTTGCACCAGGCGCAGATGGGGAGCAAACCCTGCAACTTTTTGACATGATCGAGCGCTTCCGCCAGATGGGTGGAGACCCGTCTCAATTCCAGCAGCGCCATCACTTGCCGCGACAAGGCCTCCAACGCCTTTTGCTGCGCGGCCGAAAGCCGGCGCGGTTGATGGTCAATCACACAGAGGGTTCCCAGGGCCAGCCCCTGCGGGTTGACCAGGGGAATGCCTGCGTAAAACCGGATATGCGGTTCGCCTGTGACCAGCGCGCTGTCGGCCAATCGCCGATCTTTCGTTGCGTCCTGGACGATGAACGGTCCGTTCTGGAGAATCGCATGGGCGCAGAACGCGACTTCGCGGGGCGTCTGCTGCTGCCCTACGCCCACTCTCGATTTGAACCACTGCCGGACCTCGTCCACCAGGGAAATCATGGCGATGGGAACCTTGCATATATGAGCCGCCAGAACGGTGATATCGTCGTAGGACTGCTCAGTCCCGGTATCGAGAACGTGATACTCCTTCAGAGCCGTGAGCCGTTCGGTTTCATTGCTGGGCAAGGGAGCTTTCATGTTTTGGTGGCGGTTGAACCGCGACTGCCCGCCAGGGTTGGAAGGGCATCCCAAGTCGGGATCATGGCTGACCAGTCGCGCTGAGTCATAAGATAAATCTAATTATCTTCCAGCGCACATTATCACAGATTCCCGGAAATCCAAAAATATATTTGCCGCGTTCGATGTCCCGCCTTCAGGCGGCCCCCTACACCGCATTCCATCAGCTGCCGCGTGAAGGCGGGACACCAAACGGATTCAGCCGGTGGTGTGCCCATCAAAGCCCGATCAGGGCGCCGACGACGCCTTGCGGGAATGGAAGGTCAACGGCGTCGTTCCGGCCAGCTTAAATTCAGCTTGCGCGTTCGGACGGCTGGTTTCACTCTTCGGCTCATGAACTTTGCGCCTTTCTGGGCCCGGGGAGAGTGCAAAGGCCAGATTTCCTGGCGCTGGTCTTTCCGCAGTCTCGCCGAAGCGCAAACGCTGGCCGTCCAGGCGGCGCAACAAATGGCCGAGCGCTTCCGGCAAGGCGATATTCCCCAACAACGGCGCGGCTATTATCCCAATCGTCCTTTTCGCGAGCCGGTGTTGCAGGAAATTAGAAACGCCGCCGGCGAAATCGCAGCCGTCGTGACGCGCAATTCTTACGGCTGCCTGGTGCTGAATACGGCGCGGGTGATGTTTGTGGACGTGGACCTGCCGGAACCGAAACGGCCGGGACTGTTCCAGCGGCTGTTCCGCAAGCCCGCTCCCGCGCCACCGGGCAACCCGATGGACAACGTTGTCGCCAAAGCCGAACAATGGGCGCGGCGCCATGACGGTTGGGGCTGGCGGATCTATCGCACCCGGGCCGGCCTCCGCCTGCTGGCCACGCATGCCCTGTTCGAGCCGGAAACGGCGGTGTCCGATGGTGTGTTTGAGGCGCTCGGCGCCGACCCGCTATACCGCCAGCTGTGCAAGGCCCAGAAATGTTTCCGCGCGCGCCTGACGCCCAAGCCGTGGCGATGCTATGCCGACGTTCCCCCGTGCCGGTGGCCGTGGGCCAGCGAGAAAGAAGAAGCCCGGTTCAAGCAATGGGAAGTTGAATATCAATCCGTGGCCGATGACTATGCGACCTGCGAGCTGATCCGGAAGGTGGGGAATTCCGACGTGCATGCGGACGTGCAACTCATCCTCGGCCTTCACGATGAAACCACGCGGGCCGAATCGAAACTGGAACTGGCATAACTTCTTCAACCGTGAACCGATGAATGACGCTGCTGAAACAAACGCAAAGGCGCTCCCGCACCAACTCGCCCGTGTGGCCTGGGTGGCTGGAATCATTGCCGCTGGACTTGTCATGTTCACAAGTCGTACTCCGGCCAGACTGGTCGGAGAAATTGCGGCTCTCCTCCTCGTCTGCGTGGGATTTTTGTCGGGCGTGGTCGCGCTGGCGACCATTCCCAAATACGGTTCCAGAAATATTTTTTGGCCCGCTCTGGTTGGAATTGTGATTAACGGACTCTTGCTCGCCATTGCAATTCCAAATTTTCTTCACGCCCGCAAACTGGCCCTGGAAGGGCGAAAACCCGACTGGATACATTGCCAGCTTGCCGGCCTGGAATTTCTTTCTCCGATGGCATTGACGAATGACAACAACCTGGCCGCTCTTCGCCGCGGCGAGAAGTATCTGCAATTGACCGAGGAGCAAAAATCTAATGCCGAGGAAAACATGAAGCGGCTTGAATCTTATCACGGCCAACTCGCCGATGTCAGTATCGGGGTGAGTCGCACAACGCTGCTTCCTGACCAAAATCAATCAATCGACGGCATCGTCACTCAAATCAGGCAGGCAATGCAGCAACAATTTTCACGAGGTTTTCAGTCCGTTAATCATGATGTGATGATTGGCGGAAGTCCCGCAAAACGGATGACGTTGCAATTTGAAGTGGGAGGCCGATCGGCAAAGGTGGAATATTTGTTCATTTTGAAACATCCGTATTTCTGGCAGTTTCAAATGTTCGGGCCAGCAGACCGGTCATCATACGACGAAACCGTGGAAAAGATTTTGGCCTCAATAAAAATTTCACCCAACTGATTTCAAATCGGCATCGTCGTATTGCAAGGGTAGGATTCTGAATTGCCGCCAAGCGGCTGGTGTTTTTCCCTTCAAGCCGCGACTTTTCCCGTTCCTCGTGCCCTTGCCGAAACTGCCAACACGGAAAATATTTGAAATAGCTACATCAGCAATTGTGCGGTTCATTCGCATGAGGATCAAACTTTGCTTTTGAGCGTGACCGCATGCGGACTATTCGGCCGGGTTTCGGTTTGGCTATCAAACGCCGATCAGAGCCGCGCCGACGACGCCGGCGGAATCGCCGAGCTGATGTTTAACGATGGGAGTCTCGAAGCTGTCGCTGAACACATATTTCGCCACCTGCGCCACGCCCTCGGTGTAGAGCGCGTCGAAGTTGGAGACGCCGCCGCCCAGCACGATTGCGTCCGGGTCCAGCACGTCGATGAGATTGGCCAGCGCCCGGCCGAAGTGATGGAAGAACTCCTGCACGAACTCTGCCGCCCGGGCATCGCCGACGCGATAATCCTGTACGATTTCCTTGAACGACCGTTTGGCCCCGAACTGCCTGGCGTAGCGCGCTTCCAGGCCGCCCCCGCTGATGTAGGTCTCCACGCAACCGCGCTGGCCGCAGTAGCAGAGCGGGCCGTCCGGGTTGATGGACATATGGCCCCATTCGCCGGCGATCGCCTGCGGGCCGGTGATGACCTCGCCCCGGTGCACGATCCCGCCGCCGCAACCCGTGCCCATGATGACACCGAAGACGAGTTTCTTCCCTTTGCCTGCGCCGTACAACGCCTCGGCCATGGCAAAACAATTGGCATCGTTCTGGATCTCGATTTTCCGGCCGAGCAACCGTTCCAGGTCCGCCTTCACCGGTTTGCCGTTCATGCAGACGGTGTTGGAATTTTTCAGCAGGCCGGTGCGCGGCGAAATCGCGCCGGGCGTGCCGATGCCGAACGCATACGGCTGCTGTTGGATGCTCGCCGCCAGTTCATCATGCAGACCTTTGATGCGGTCGAGGATAGGGACGTAGCCCTTCTCCTGTTGGGTATCCAAGCGCTTGCGAACGAGTTCCTGGCCGCACGCATCCAGCACGATGCCTTCAATCTTCGTGCCGCCAAGGTCGATGCCGATGCGAAACATTCCTCAAATCTTCCGCCAGGGCGGCAAGGGATTCAAGTGCGCAACGTGGGCAAATGTCGGTTTTTATGTAGTCGCGGAGCGACTGAGGATGGTAGCCGTGGCTTTCAAGCCACGGTCGCCAAACCGGTCGCGTCCGCGAGGTTCCGGAAGTTCTCAAAATTTGAGGTGCATCCGTGCAACGGTAGCCAGACTCCCCCACCACCGGATCCGTTCCCGTGGCAGCGAGAAATGATATGTTCCGGCAACCAGCGGGAGCCGGGTGACGCGATCGTCCGATGCCGGAAGTGACCGGCCCGATTGCAGGACCTTCGATGGTGGAACCGGCAGCATGAGTGTGGCGGTGGTGTTTGGAGGAATGGTCACGTCGTAAAGCAACCGGTCGCCCTTGATCTTCCAGTGGGAAACAATGAGGCCGTAGGGCGAATCGAGCGACGCTTTGACGTACGCGAGCCGGGAGGTGAACTGCGGGTTCAGGAAAAAGTGTTTGTAACCCGGGTTCGACTCATCCGGCTGAATGCCGGCGGCACCGGAATAAAACCAGGCACCGACGGAACCCAGGGAGTAATGATTGAAGGAATTCATAGAGGAATCCTGAAAACCATGTTCCGGGGTCCAGCCGTCCCAACGTTCCCAGATGGTGGTGGCGCCGTTCTTCACGGAAAACAGCCACGAAGGATAGGTGTTGGTCAACACCAGTTGCCAGGCCAGGTCGGACCGGCCGATTTGCGTCAACGTCGGGCAAATGAGGCCCACGCCGACGAACCCGGTGGTCAGATGGCCGTTCCGTTCGACGTCTTCGGCCAGGCGCTGCGCGGCGGCCGCCCGGATCCCGCCATCGCGGGAGGGAAGCAGATCGAACTGGAGCGCGAGGAGGTAAGCCGTCTGGGTATCGCCCTTGATGTTGCCGTTGGTGGCAACGAAAGACTGGTTGAAGACAGCAGCGATGTCGTGGAACAGCTTGTCATATTTGACCGCATCGTTCGTTTTGCCGAGCAACGCCGCCGCCCGGGCAACCAGGCGCGCGGAATTCGCAAAGTAGGCGGTGTCCACCACGTCGGTGGGCGTGCGCTGCGGCGCCAGGTGATCACCCACGCCGCCGCTCAGAATCAGGTTGGTGGAGCGGCCAATATTGAATTCAAGCCAGCGCACCATGAACGGATAGTTGTCCGCCAGAAACGCCCGGTCACCGTAGGCAGTGTACATGACCCAGGGAATGATGACGCCGGCGTCGCCCCAGACCGGCATCGCCGGCCGGGGCCGGTCAACGCGCGGGCAGACGTCCGAGTAGTCGCCGTTCGTGGTCTGGCTGTCATCCACATCCAGCAGCCATTTGGCAAAGAAGGCCGCCACATCGGCGTTGCGCACGGCCGTGGGCGCGAACACCTGTGCGTCGCCCATCCAGCCCATGCGTTCGTCGCGCTGCGGGCAATCGGTGGGCACGCTTAAAAAATTGCCGCGCTGGCCCCAGACGATGTTTTGATAAAGACGGTTGAGATCGGGGTTGGAAGACTCGAAGGTCCCCGTTGTCGGTGTGTCGGAACCGACAACGATACCACGAAGATCAAACGCCGCCAGGCGGC
>Ga0265320_10001324_pt1 | contig 18096 bp, 12 predicted proteins | sample 4827metaG_FD_202087 | JGI IMG/M metagenome (GOLD analysis project Ga0265320, IMG submission 202087) | Rhizosphere microbial communities from Carex aquatilis grown in University of Washington, Seatle, WA, United States - 4-8-27 metaG | ecosystem: Host-associated > Plants > Roots > Rhizosphere >...
ACGCGCAGGACCCCTTCGGATGCCTGCTGGATATGTTGCGCAATGCCGTAGCCGTGGGTGGGAGTTCGGCGCAGGGTTTTTAGGACAAGCATGTCAAGAGTGCCCGGTAGGAGCTCGGTGGCGCGATTCGTGTTCCCCATAGACTATCGATGGGAAATATACGGCCTTTCCTGTCGATAGTCAAGGGGAAGCACCGGCCGTGGCGGTCGAAATCGGAGCGGCGGAGGTGGGACTTCGGTCCTCACCATACCACGACTACCGGAAGGCATCGGGGCCGTCCGAGACTTTCGTACTTGACGACGGATAGTCCCACGAGGTCATGACAACGCGAACTTTCCCCGCAGATGAGGGTAAAAACAGGCAATTAAAGAACTTTAATCATGACTTAGATTGACGTAGTACTAGGAAGGGAACTAAAATCGGGTCGATTCACATGTCTGAAGAACCCACAACCGTGCAGTACGAGGCCCAACGTACTAGTGCTACCACACAACGCGCTGGGACCATCCGCATCGTCATTGCGGACGATCACCCTATTTTCCGGGACGGCCTTCGCAAGCTGCTTAGCCTCGAGGACGACTTCGACGTAGTTGGCGAAGCCCGGGACGGGAATGAGGTGCTGGAGATTGTGCGGCAGGGAGAGCCGGACGTTCTGCTGCTCGACCTGCGCATGCCTGGCATGGACGGGTTGACGGTCCTGCAGAACCTGAAGACCTCCGGATGCAGGACGAAGATCATCATCCTGACGGCCTCGGAGGACAAAAACGAGTTCGTTCAGGCGATGAAGCTGGGCTGCTCCGGGATCGTGCTGAAGCAGACGGCCACGGAACTGCTGTACAAGAGCATCCGCAAGGTCAACTCGGGTGAGATCTGGCTGGATTCACACACCACGGCCGCGGTGATGCGGCAGTTCGCTTCGCCGGGGCGGATCAACACGACCGACCGCAAGGGCCGTGAGCGGAGCCCGCTCAGCCAGCGCGAGCGCGAGATCGTAGCGCTGGTGGCGCAGGGCTTCAAGAACAAAGAGATCGCGGAGAAGATTTTCATCAGCGAGCAGACGGTCAAGAACCACCTCCACAACATCTTTGACAAGCTAGGGGTGTCGGACCGCCTGGAACTGGCGCTGTACGCGATTCACAAGGGCTTCCACAGCGACATCGAAATCTGAGCCGGCTGCCATCCGGCCGGTGTCCGCCGCCGGCGCTTGCGGACACGGAGTGTGCCAGAGTGCCGCTCCGAAGGGCGCCTGATCGTTTTGCACCTTTTCTTCTCCCCGCTGCGTCGATATGAGTAGCAGGGGTTATGGATATCGTCGGCGGCCGGCAATACGTCGAGATCCGTGGGGACAGAACCCACGACCTTCCGCCGCTGCTTCTCCGTACCACTCCCGGGTTGAGCCGTCTGGACCGGATTTTCAATCTGGCCACCTCCATCGTTGAGTCGGACGACATGGTGGTGCCATCCGGCACCGAGGATCCGGCGATCGACCGGGAGATCGAGCTGCGCAGGCTGGACCTGGCGGTTCAACTGGTGGAAGAATACAAGCGGCTGGTGACGCATTGGAAGTGGGGCGATTCGATTCTGGAGTGGATCCGGCAGTGCGAGATCACCTTCGATGGGCGGCCGGAGTTGCGGGCACTGCTGCATCCCGACCTGTGGCCCCATGCAGGCCGTAGCAGCTTCGTGACGCTGCTCGAGGACAAGTCCGCGGCGGATAGCGGGGTGGACGTCGAGAGGGCCGTGGGCCTGCGGCTGACCTTCCGGCAGCCCCCTCCGATTTCGTTTTTCTCGAATCAGTTCCTGTTCCTTCTTCAATCCACGGTCGCCTCGACCGCGTTCCAGAAATGGGCCAGCCTGAGCCCGAATCCGGTGGCGTCCCTGCCCCCGGAGCGTTTCCGCTTCGAAGTTGTCGATATGGCGGCGTAGGCCCGCCGTTGATCCTCTTGCGTTAGCTTCCCCGGCCGGAGGTGTCTGCGGACACGGTCCGATCCCTGACGACGCGGTTCGGTGCTGGCGGCACCACTATGTGAATATGGTAGACTAATCTTAGTTGATAGTGATAGGCTAAGATCACGAGGAGAATCGGGTCTATGGATTTCAATCGCTTAACCGAAAAAGCCCAGGAAGCCGTTCGCGCTGCTCAGTCCAACGCCACACGCTACGGCAACCAGCAGATGGACGTCGAGCACCTCCTCGCGGCCCTGCTCGAACAGGCTGACGGCCTCGCGCCCGCTATCCTGATCAAGGCCGGCGTCAACGTCGAGGGCCTGCATCGCCGCACGGTACAGGACATCGAGCGGTTGCCCAAGGTTTCCGGCTCATCGGGCGGGCCCGACCAGGTCTACGTCACGAGCCGGCTCAACCGCCTGCTGACCCAGGCCGAGGACGAAGCGCGCAAGCTCAAGGACGAGTACATTTCAATCGAACACCTGCTGCTGGCCATGACCGACGATGGCGCCAGCACGGGCCGGCTGTTCAAAGAATTCGGCGTTACGCGCGAGCGGCTCCTCACAGCCCTTCAGGAAGTTCGCGGCAGCCAGCGGGTGACTTCGCAGAACCCCGAGACGACCTACCAGGCCTTGGAGCGCTACGGGCGCGACCTCACGCAATTGGCGGCACAGGGCAAACTGGACCCGGTCATTGGCCGCGACGATGAGATCCGGCGCGTCATCCAGGTCCTGTCGCGGCGCACCAAGAACAACCCGGTGCTGATCGGCGAGCCGGGCGTGGGGAAGACCGCGATCGTCGAGGGGCTGGCCCAGCGCATCGTGCGCGGCGACGTGCCCGAAGGACTGAAGAACAAGAAAGTGGTCGGGCTCGACATGGGCGCGCTGATCGCCGGCGCGAAGTTCCGCGGGGAGTTCGAGGAACGCCTGAAGGCCGTTCTAAAAGAAGTCCAGACGTCGGAAGGCGAGGTCATTCTCTTCATCGACGAGCTGCACACGGTGGTGGGCGCGGGCGCGGCCGAAGGGGCCATGGACGCCAGCAACCTGCTCAAGCCGATGCTGGCCCGCGGCGAACTCCATTGCATCGGCGCGACCACCACCAACGAGTACCGCAAGTACATCGAGAAAGACGCCGCGCTCGAGCGGCGCTTCCAGCCCATCATGGTGGACCAGCCGTCGGTCGAGGACACCATCTCGATCCTGCGCGGCCTGCGGCAGCGCTACGAGGTGCATCACGGCATACGAATCAAGGACTCCGCGTTGGTGGCGGCGGCGGTGCTTTCGAACCGCTACATCAGCGATCGCTTCCTGCCGGACAAGGCCATCGACCTGGTGGACGAGGCAGGCGCACGGCTGCGGACCGAGATCGACTCGATGCCGACGGAGCTGGACGAGCGCATGCGCCGTATCATGCAGCTCGAGATCGAGCGCGAGGCCCTGAAGAAAGAGAAAGACGCCGCGTCGCGGGAGCGGCTCGGCAAGATCGAGAAAGAACTGGCCGATTTGCGGGCCGAGGCCGATGCACTACAAGCCCGCTGGCAGACCGAGAAGAAGGACGTGGCCCATCTGCGCAGCCTGCGTGAGCAGATCGAGAAGACCAACCTCGAAATCGAACAGGCACAGCGGCAGTACGACCTCAACCGGGTGGCGGAGCTGAAATACGGCACGCTGGCGCAGCTCGAACGGCAGCTCAAGACCGAGGAAGCGAGCGTGTCGAACAAAGAAGGCGCGCCACGGCTGCTCAAAGAAGAAGTGGACGAGGAAGACATCGCCGCGGTAGTGAGCCGCTGGACCGGCGTGCCGGTCTCGAAGCTGCTCGAAGGCGAAGTGGGCAAGCTGTTGCACCTCGAAGAGGAGCTGCACCAGCGCGTGGTGGGTCAGGACGAAGCCGTGACGGCCGTCGCCGAAGCCGTGCTGCGCGCGCGGTCGGGCCTCAAGGATCCCAACCGGCCGATCGGCAGCTTTATCTTCCTGGGGCCGACCGGAGTGGGCAAGACCGAGCTGGCGCGGGCGCTCGCCGAGTTTCTCTTCGACGATGAGCACGCCATGATCCGCATCGATATGTCGGAGTATCAGGAGAAGCATACGGTGGCGAGGCTGATTGGGGCGCCTCCGGGCTACGTCGGTTATGAGGAAGGCGGCCAGCTCACGGAAGCGGTGCGGCGGCGGCCCTACTCGGTGATCCTTTTCGACGAGATCGAGAAGGCACACCACGATGTGTTCAACGTGATGCTCCAGATCCTGGACGATGGCCGGCTGACCGATGGGCAAGGGCGCACGGTGAACTTCAAGAACACCATCGTCGTCATGACCTCGAACATCGGCAGCCACCGGATCCTGGAGTACCGCGGCTCATTCGAAGGCGATACGTACGAACGCATGAAGCAGGCGGTGCTGGAGGAGCTGCGCGCGAGCTTCCGGCCGGAGTTTCTGAACCGCGTGGACGAGATCATCGTGTTCCACTCGCTCTCGGAAGAGCACCTGAAGCAGATCGTCGAGATCCAGCTCGGGCACTTGCGGGCGCGCCTCGCGGACCGGCATATCGAGATCCAGCTCACGGATGCCGCGCGGACGCACCTGGTGCGCAGCGGCTACGATCCGACTTACGGCGCGCGGCCTTTGAAACGCGCGATACAGAAAGAAATCGAGACGCCGCTGGCGCGCCTGGTGCTGGCCGGGAAGGTGCGGGACGGGCAGACGATAGACGTCGATGTCGACCCGGAACACGGGCACCTGAAGTTCGCGCCGCGGGAGGCGGCGGCGGCGGGATGAGGCGCTCCCTAAGAGGCGGCGGGCGCGCTTTCGAGCGCCTGTTCCACGCACCGGGCGACGCGCTCCCAGGAGCAGCGTTCCGTTACGAGTTGACACGCGGCGGCGGCCATGCGCGATCGCCGCTCGCCGTCCTCGAGCAGTTCGACCGAGCGCGCGGCAAACTCCGCCGGATCGTCGGCGATGGAGATGTCCTGGCCCGGGTTCAGTTCGAGGCCCTCGGCGCCAATCGTGGTGGATACCACAGGCGTCCCGGCGGCCATGGCCTCATAGATCTTGATGCGGGTTCCGCTGCCGATACGCAAGGGGACCACGGACGCCGTTGCTCCCCAGAGGTAGGGGCGTACCTCCGGAACCGCTCCGGTGACCAGCAGCCGGGAATCGCGACGCGCACGGTCCAGGATCGGCGGAGGAGGATTCCGACCGACGATCGCAAATGTGGTCTCGGGGCGCCGGCGGTGGATGTGGGGAAGGATCCGGTCGAGGAAGTACAGCACCGCGTCCGCGTTGGCCAGCCAATCCATCAAGCCAACGAAGACGAGGTCGGCGACGTGCGGCGTGGAAGCGGGCGGCGCAAAATATTCGGCATCGACGCCGGTCGGTATGTGGGAGACGCGCTCGATCCCGAACATGGAGCGGATCAGTCCGGCGTCGTGGGCGGAGACTGCGACCACCGAGCCGGCGGCGCGGCAGGCGGCGCGTTCGTAAGCGAACATCCGGTTCGCCTGATAGCGCAAATGCAATTTCTCGGTGAGGCCACGAGCGTGCTGGAGGCGGCGGCGCCAGATGATGGTCTCGACGTTGTGCTCGAACAGCACGCTGCGCTCCGGGCGCGGGCAGGAGCCGGCCATGAACAGAAAGTCGACGACGACGCGATCGAAATGTATCCCGGCCAGCAGAGTCGCGGCACACTGCGCGAGCTGGGGCGATTGGTAGGTGGGAATGTTTTCTGGGACGCGGGAGAACAGGCTGGCAAGGTTCGATCTGCGCCCGACCACCGGGTACGGGAAAGGGTAGGCGCGGAACGAATACTCGCCGGCGCGAGCGAGACCCTCGGGCTGGGTGGGATCCGCAAAGGCGACGAAATGGATCTCGTGCCTCTCGGAGAGCCGCCGCAGGATGCCCAGAGTGCGGATCAGACCGCCGCCGACATTGGGGTGGAGAAAGGCCGGCGCCAGCCAGAGGATTCTCATGCGCGGCTGGCCATGGGGAGATTGAGGTTTGAGGTCATGAACGCCCGAACACCGAGCATAGCGCGACCCGGAGCTGTGCCCCACGGGTACAATTGAACTGAGCGTGGCCTGCATGGAAAAAAGAAAGCATTCACCGGTTTTCTTCTTCGCCGTTTCGCCGGCCGGGGCGCAGAGCTACTGGCGGCCCTCGGCCGATGTCTACCGCGTCCCGCGCGGCTGGCTGCTGAAGTTCGACCTGGCCGGCGTGGACATGGAAGACGTGGCGGTGGAGGTCCACAGCAGCCGCGTGACCGTGAGCGGCGTGCGCCGCGACTGGCTGGTGGAAGAAGGCGCCACCTATTACTCGATGGAGATCGCCTACAACCGGTTTGAGCGCACCATCGAGCTGCCCTGCCACTTCAAGCATCCGCGAGTGGCGCTCGAAAACAAGAACGGTCTTCTGATCATTCGAATAACGGAGGCGTAACTAAATGGCCGACGTCGAAAACGTCCAGACGCTACCTTTGCTTCCGCTGAAAAACAGCGTACTTTTTCCTTATCTATTCATGCCGCTTTCGGTGGGCCGGAGCGCGTCGCTGGCCGCCGCCGAGGCCGCGATGGCGACCGAGGGGAAAGAGATCGTCGTGGTGGCGCAGCGCGATCCGAACAAGGAACTGCCCGCCACGGCGGAAGACCTGTACACGATTGGCACCAAGGCGGTCATCAAGAAGATGGCGCGGCCCAACGAGAGCCAGATGGATCTGATCGTGCTCGGCGTCGAGCGGGTGGTGATCCTGAAGTTCGAGCAGAACGAGCCTCATCCCCAGGTGCGTGTGAACCCGTTCCCGCTGCCGGAGGACCACTCGCAGGAAGTGGAGGCGCTCCACCGCGCGGTGGCCGAGCTGGCGGGGAAGGTGGTCTCACTGGCGCAGCCCAACGCTCCGGCAGAACTGGCGCAGATGCTCACCCAGACCGAGGATCCGCTGCGACTGGTCTACCTGCTGGGCTCGATGATGAATCTGGAACTGGCCAAGGAACAGGCGCTGCTCGAAGCTCTGACCCGCGCCGAGGCGCTGCGTTTGATGCACGCCTATCTGACCAGCGAGTTCCAGGTGCTGCAGCTGCGCGACAAGATCGCCAACGAGGCGCAGTCCGAGATGAGCAAGCAGCAGCGCGAGTATCTGCTGCGCCAGCAGTTGCACGCCATCCAGCAGGAACTGGGCGAGAAGGACCCGCAGCAGGCCGAAATCGAGCTGCTGCGCGAGCGGCTCGAGAAGCTGAAGCTGCCCGAGGAAGTTTCGAAGGAGGCGATGCGCGAGCTGTCGCGCCTCGAGCGGCTGCCTCCGGGCGCGCCCGATTACCAGGTGATCCGCACCTATCTGGATTTTGTGGTCGAGCTGCCTTGGAACACGTTCACCGAGGACAACCTCGATATCGCGCGAGCGCGCGAGATCCTCGACGAGGACCACTACGACCTGAAGGACGTCAAGGAGCGCATTCTCGAACAGCTCGGCGTTTTGAAGCTCAATCCCGAGGCGAAGGCGCCGATCCTGTGCTTCTATGGCCCACCGGGCGTGGGGAAGACGTCGCTGGGACAATCGATCGCGCGCGCCCTGGGCCGCAAATTCGAGCGCATGAGCCTGGGCGGCCTGCATGACGAGGCGGAACTGCGCGGCCACCGGCGGACGTACATCGGCGCGATGCCGGGACGCGTGGTGCAGGCCATACGGCGCGCCGGCTCGCGGAATCCACTGCTGATGCTGGACGAGGTGGATAAGCTCGGGCGGGATTTCCGCGGCGACCCTGCGTCGGCCCTACTCGAGATCCTGGACCCGGAGCAGAACAAGAGCTTCCGCGACAACTATCTCGACTTGCCGTTCGACCTCTCGAAAGTCTTCTTCATTACGACCGCGAACACGCTCGACACGATTCCGCGGCCGCTGCTGGACCGCATGGAGATGCTGCGGCTGCCAGGCTACCCGGAAGAAGAGAAGGGCGAGATTGCCAAGCGGTACCTGATCCCGCGGCAGCTGCACCAGGCGGGGCTGAAGCCGGAAGAGGTGACTTTCGGAGACGGCACTCTGCACACGCTAATCGCGCGCTATACGCGCGAGGCGGGTCTGCGGCAACTGGAACGCACCATCGGCCGCGTGGCGCGCAAGATCGCGCTACGGCACGCCGAGGGCGATGTAACGCCCATCACCGTGCGCCCCGAGGATGTAGCGCCTCTGCTGGGACCGGAGATTTTTCCGGAGGACGAACGGCGCAAGGAGCAGCCGCCCGGGGTGGCGACCGGGCTGGCCTGGACCGAGACCGGCGGCGAGGTACTGTATATCGAGGCGACGCTGCTCCCCGGGGGCAAGGGACTGACCATCACCGGCCAGATCGGGGAGGTGATGCAGGAATCGGCACGCGCCGCGCAGAGCTACATCTGGTCGCATGCCGAGGATCTGGGGATCGACCCGGCGGTTTTCAGGGACGCTGGCGTCCACCTGCACGTGCCCGCGGGCGCGGTGCCGAAGGACGGACCTTCGGCCGGCGTCACGATGGCCACGGCGCTGGCTTCGCTTTATACGCAGACGGCGGTGCGCACGGACACGGCCATGACGGGAGAGATCACGCTCACCGGGTTGGTGCTGCCGATCGGCGGGTTGAAGGAGAAGGTGCTGGCCGCCCGGCGCGCCGGCATACACCGCATCGTCGCGCCGAAGGGGAACGAGAAGGATTTGCAGGATTTCTCCGAGGCGGTGCGCACGGACACGAAGTTCATCTTCGTCGACCGGATCGAGCAGGTCCTGGCGGCGGTGTTTCCTCGCGCGGTTGAAGAGGTGGAGAGTTTGAAGGTGGGGTAGGGGTCAGACACGGCGGACCTTAATGCCCGCTTCCTGGAACAGCACCTCAACCAGGCCGAAGTGCTGATCGTAGTAGTCGCTCGAGTACTGGGACATGCGGGCGTCCGAGACGACCACCTGGCAGATGCCGGCCTGCACGATGGCTCGCGCGCAGTCCATGCACGGCATGATCTCGACGTAGATGGTGCAGCCTTCGGTGGCGGTGCCGGCGCGGGCGGCGTTGCAGATGGCGTTGCGCTCGGCGTGTTCCATCCACAGGTATTTGGTGGGGCGCTCTAGGCGCTCGGGCACGTTGTCGCGGATGCCGCGCGGGAAGGAATTGTAGCCGGTCGAACGGATTTCGTGCGCGGGACCGACGACGACGCAGCCGATTTGGGTGTTGGGGTCCTTGCTGCGCGAGGCGATGACTTTGCAGATGCTCAGGTAATACTCGTCCCAGGTTGGCACTACTCGTGGTTCGGTCATTAAGCTGATCTTCGCATAACCCGGTCCGCTCCCTGACGGTCGCGGTTCGGTGCTGGGGGCAGTGGCTAATCGAAATCGAAGAGGCGCTTGCCCTGGACGGTGCAATTGAAGCCGTAGACGGCCACCGCCAGGACCGCCAGCAGGGCGAACAGCGAGTAGGGGACGTACCAGGCGGAGAAATCCAGAGTGAGCGGCGCACCCAAAAGAAGATCCGCGGTAAAGATGCTGACAACCAGGGGCACGATTCCGTAGCGAAGGAGCAGCACTACGAAGACCGTGTACACCAGGGCGATGATGGGCAGTATCCACGGGCCTTCGTCCGTGCCGAGCCCTCTGAGCAGCACGAAGATCCCGACGAAGCCCACCGCCGCGAGCCAGTCCTTCCGGAGAATCAGGCGCAGCAGGAACATCAGCAGAAAGGTGCCGAACGCGAACATGATGCCGCCCGCTATGTGGCTGAGCGCGCCGCTGGCGACATGACCGAAGCCGGAGAGCATTTCTAAGTTCCCGGAGCCGGGAAGCGAGCCGAGATGCTGGCTGATCACTTGCGATGACTGAAGCACAATGACCCAGAACATCCCGAAGGCGACCCCGATCAGGAGGTCACCGCCGGCCAGCGGATCGCGCAGCTTGCCGCTGAGAATCCGGCTCCAGGAGACGATGGTCTGCGGCCAGCGCCGGCGCACGATCGGCTCCAGTGCCAGGTAGAGCACCCAGATCATGGCGGCGTTGAACAGCGCACGGCTCATCGCGTCGATCAGCAGGCCCAGTTCGTCGTCGTTCGGAACGTGGTTCATGGCGAAGAGGTATTCGAGCATGTAGATCGAGAAGATGAATCCGCCCAGGCGCATCGCTCCACGAACGTCGCTGCGGTTGAGTTTCGTGTTCCGGCGCGCGATGAGCGCGGCCACGATGAAGATGATGCATAGGAGCGTCATGACGATGATGTCGCGGGCGCGAGCACCCGCGCCGGCATCGTATGCTTGCAGGCGCCAGGGGCGGGTCCAGGCTCCGATCATGTGGAAGTAAACCGGTTTGCCGCGCCAGGACGCGGCCTCGACGCGCAGCGGAAGCTTCGGAGCGGTAGGATACGATCCGGTCCAGGCTGCGCGGGTATCGAAACCGACTTCGGGCAGCCACTGCGGATCGGCAGACTGGAACCTGGCCGGGTCGAGCCCGGCGGCGGCAAACAGCGCTTTCCAGTCGGTGGGGGGCGGAGGCCCGGTGCTGTGGTCCACCTGCGGAGGCATAGCGGAGAGATAGAGCAGCCGCCCCTGGGGGTCGAGCAGGAGCAGGACCTCTCCGGAAACGTTTATGTGCGGATGGTCCGTCGAGACCTCGAGTTCATAACCGGGATCGAAATAGCGGGGGCTCTGACGATACCAGAAATGCACCAGGTCGGGCTGGCCGTCTCCGATGTGGGCCCACCGGGCGCGAGATGAATCGTGTTTGGGAACGTACTGCGCGTATTCGTAGGAGAAGTCGAAGCCGCCCGCCGTTCCTAAGGCGCGCTCGGTATACCCGAGGCGGTTGATGATTTCGCGGGCCTTCACCGTGATGGCTTCCGTGGAGTTCTCGAACGGAATCCTCTGAATCAGGCTCAGCTTGCCGTTCAGCAGGGCGGCGGCGATCATGGCCACGATCACTCCGCCCAGGAGCGCCATGGCGACCCCCGGCCGTAGACCTTCGCTGGCGCCGGAGGCGGCGACCATGTCCGGGGAAGGCGTCTCTCCCGCGGCCAGCGCCGCGGCCAGCGGATCGCCGCCCGGCAGAGCCGCGGCCACGGCGAGTGCGGAGGCCGGCCTCTGGCGCGGGTCCGGAGCAAGACAGCGGAGGATGACGCGCTCGACGGCCGGATCGATTTCCTTGACCAGCGTGACCAGGCTGGGCGGCGCGGAACCTTCCTCGAGCTTGCGCAATCCGTCCAGGGTCTCCGCTTCGAAAGCTCGCTTGCCGGTGAAGACCTCGTAGAGCACCAGACCGAGCGCGTAGATGTCGCTGGCCGGCGTGACCTCTTTTCCGGCGAGCTGCTCGGGGGCCATGTAGGCCGGCGTTCCGTGACGGATCTCATGCTGCTGGATCTGGCCGCTCAGCGCCGCCAGGCCGAAATCGGCGATCAGCACGTTGCCGCGGCCGTCGAGCATGACGTTCGCTGGCTTCAGATCGCGGTGCAGCACTCCCTTGTCGTGCGCGGCGGCGAGGCCGGCGCAGAGCTTGCGCGCGATCTCGAGAGCCTTGTCGGCGGGCAGGCGGCCGATGCGGCGGAGCAGGGACCCCAGATCCTCGCCATCGACGTACTCCATGGAGATGAAGGGTAGGCCGTCGATCTCGCCGATGTCGTAAACGCGGCAGACGTTGGGATGGGACACCTGGCGCGCGATGCGGACCTCGTTGCGGAAGCGGACCAGGGCGCGCTCGTCTTCGGCGATCGCCTCGGGGAGGAATTTCAGCGCGACGGGCTGGCCGAGTTTGAGATCGGAGGCGCGGTAGACCTCGCCCATACCGCCGGCGCCGAGCAGCGCGATGATGCGGTAGCGGTCGAGAAGCAGCGTGCCGGGCGGAAAGCGGCCCTCATCGGCGGCGCTCGTGGAACTGGGCGGCGATGCCGACGTCCGAGAGCGCGGGCGGACCGGCTCGACGATGGTCTCGGTCTGCGAACGGGGGGCGGGAGGACCAAGCTGCGCGGCGCAGCTCCCACAGAAGCGGCTTGTGTCGGGGTTCTGGGTCGCGCAGCTTGGACAGCGTATCATCGGTCGTAGTGTAGCAATCTCCGTGGGCTGAAGCCCACGGCGGCACGCATTGTGGGGCAGGATGGCATCCTGCGCGCCGGTTGCGAACCGGCGCCCGGCCGACCTGTTCAGCAGAGACTTACAGGCGGGTTGGCAACCCGCCGCAGGTTGCCAACCTGCCCCACAACCTCCGCAGTGGCATTTCGCTTCAGCGTGCGCCACGCTACTATACTCGAAGCTTGAAGAGACAGACCCTGGCTCTGGCGGCGGTGCTCGCGCTGGCCATCATCCGGCTATGGCTGATGCCGCTGCCTTCGAGCTTCTGGACGGACGAAACGAGTACGGCGTTCGTGGTCCGCTATGGCGCTGCGCAGGCGGCGACGCCACTCCTACCGGGGTTGATTGGGTCGGTCTACTATTCGCTGCCTCGGGCCGCCGTAGCTCTGGGCGGATTCTCCGAGGCCGCCTGCCGGCTTCCCTCCACGCTGGCGATGGGCGTTGCGCTCCTTCTGATCGGCCGCCTGGCCGCACGCCTGATCCACCCGCAGGCGGCGTGGTTTGCGGTGTTCGCATGCCTGTCCCTGCACGGGTTCAACTTCCAGGCGGCCGACGCCCGGCCATACGGCCTGGGAACCGCGGTTATGGCAGCGGGTCTGTGGTTTCTGGTCCGGTGGCTGGATGAGGCGCGCTGGCGCGACGCGGTGTTGTTCGTGCTCTTCGCGGCTCTCCTGTTGCCGGTTCACCCGCTCTACTGGCCGTTCTATCTCGTATTCGCCGGGTATGCGGCAGCGCGGCTGATCTTGAAGGACACCAGCGTGACATGGTTTCGCGCCGGCGGGGTTTTCGCGGTCCTGGCGCTGGCTGCGACGCCCGTGCCCTTCGAAATGCTGGCGCTGGAGCGCGGCGCCCGGGCGTACGTCAGCTCACCGCTGCCTGGCGCGAAGGCTCTGCTTTATTCGCTGAAACCGGCGCTGGCCGGCGCATGCTTGCTGGGGGCTTGGCTGTGCTCGCGGCTCTGCCACCGGTCCTCCGACGCACCGCCGCCCCAACGCTCCTCACTCGCGCTCATTGCGATGTGGTGGCTATGTCCTCCTGTGTGCCTCTTCGCGGTCTCGTGGCTGACGGGCATCAGCGTGTTTGTCGAGAGGTATTACTCGCTAGCCTTGCCAGGGGCGGCGCTGGCGGGCACGGCTTTGGCGTCCCGCTATGTCCCATCGCGGATGTGGAAGCCTCTGGCGCTGGCCGTCGGGGTGTGCGTCCTGCTCCTGCACGGGGACTGGCGCGAAACCTGGCCGCCACACGCCCACGTGGACTGGCGTGGAGCGGCGCACGCGATCAACCAGCGCGCGCCCGGGCCCGAGACGCCCATCATCTGCCCAAGCCCGGTCGTGGAGACGCAGGCTCCGCTCTGGAGGCCAGGTTACCCGCTTCCTTCGTTCCTCTACGCTCCGCTGGCGGCCTATCCGGTGGGCGGCCAGGTGGTACCGTTTCCGTTCGCCACTTCTCCGGAAGCCGAGAAATTTGCCGCCACGCTGGCCCAATCGGCGCGCTCCGGCGCCGCGCGCTTCTTCGTGTACGGCCACCGGACCAACGCGTCCTTCTGGGAGACCTGGTTCGAGCAGCGGCCCGAACTCGCCGGATGGGCCGCCCGCCGACTTGGGCCGTTCGGCGACGTGTTGGTGGTGGAGTTCGACCCGCCGGCGACGAAACGATAACCGCGCCAGCCACGGCACTGCACGGTACGCCATGCCTATACTCGAATTTGAGGGGACTCACGCTGGGTCTGGCGGCACTACTCGCTCTGGCCATCGTACGCCTGTGGCTGATGCCGCTTCCGTCGAGCTTATGGACGGATGAGACCCTCACCGTTTTTGTAGTCCGCTATGGCGCTTCGCACGCGGAGACAGCAGTTTCGATCTATTACGCGCTGGCTCGCGCGGCCGCGTTCCTGGGCGGCCCTTCGGAGATCGTGTACCGGTTGCCGTCCACTTTGGCGATGGGCGTGGCACTCCTCCTGATCGCCCGCCTGTCGGTCCGGTTGATTCATCCCCAGGCGGCGTGGTTTGCCGCGTTCGCCTGCCTGGCCATGCATGGCTTCAACTTCCAGGCGGCCGATGCGCGGCCCTACGGTTTGGGCACCGCCGTCATGGCGGCGGGCCTGTGGTTCCTGGTTCGGTGGCTCGACCGTGGGCGCAGGCGCGATGCGGCATTGTTCCTGCTCTTCGCAGCGCTGCTGTTGCCGATCCACCCGCTTTACTGGCCGTTCTATCTGGTGTTTGCCGGCTACACGGTGGCGCGGCTGGTCTCGAGGGACACGAGCGTGACCTGGCTCCGCGCCGGCGGGATTCTCGCGCTCCTGGCACTAGCGCTGGCGCCCGTGCCCTTCGAAGTGCGAGGGCTGGCGCACCACGCGCAGGCGCATGTCATCGTGGAGATGCCTGGCGCGAAGGCGCTGTTCGACTCCGTGGTGCCGGTCCTGATCGCCGGATGTTGGCTCGGAGCGTGGATGCTCTCGCGGCTATTCCGCTGGTCCGCCGACGCACCGGCACCCACTCGCTCATCGCTCGCGCTGATCGGCCTGTGGTGGCTGACGCCTCCGATGTGCCTCTTCGCGTTCTCGCATCTCACGGGCATCAGCGTGTTTGTGCAGAGGTATTACTCTCTGGCGTTGCCGGGAGCGGCATTGGCGGGCGCAGCCCTGGCCGCGCGCTACGTCCCTTCCCGGATGTGGAAGCCTATGGCAGTAGCGCTTGGACTCGGGGTGGTGCTTTGGCGCGGCGACTGGCGCGAGTTGTGGCCGGCGCACGTGGGCATGGACTGGCGCGGAGCGGCGCTGGCGATCAACCAGCTGACTGGATCCAGCACGCCGGTCATCTTCCCGAGTCCCTTCATCGAAGCACAGAGGTCGGCATGGCGGCCGGGCTATCCGCTTCCGTCGTTCTTCTACGCTCCGCTGGTGGCCTATCCGGTCCGCGGCCGGGTGATTCCATTTCCCTTTTCGACCCGCGGCGCGGAACGGTACGCGGCCACGCTGGCTCGATCGACGCTGATGGCTTCGGGCCGCTTCTTCGTCTATGGCCACCGCTACAACGCGTACTTCTGGGAGAATTGGTACCTGAAGCGGCCGGAACTGGCCGGATGGACCAGCCGCCGGCTGGGCCCGTTCGGCGACGTCGTGGTCGCCGAGTTTAACCGGCCGGGGAACAAATGACAACCGATCTTAGCCGCCGCCACCTTTTGGCACTCATGGGACTGCTGGCCGGCGATGGGTGCCGCGCGCCGGCTCCGCTCGAACTGCCGCGGCGACCGGTCGCGGACGCGTTGACGACCATTCCGCTGGGGGACGTCCGCCTGGGCGGCACTCTGGGTCGGAAGCTGGACCTCTGCATTCGAAATCGCATCTTCGCGCAGGACCCCGAGAAATTGCTCGAGCCGTTTCGTCACCGCGAGGAGCGGAGTTGCTGGCAGACCGAGTTCTGGGGGAAGTGGTTGCTCTCGGCAGCAGCCGCCTGCCAATACACGGGGGACCAACAGTGGCGCGCGCGGCTGGGTCAATCGGTCCGCGAGATTCTCGACACCGAGAGCACCGACGGATATATCGGCAATTACGCCAGTGGCAGTCACCTCAAGGGCTGGGACGTGTGGGGCCGCAAGTACACGCTGCTCGGCCTGGAGGCCTGGTACGATCTGGCGAACGATCCGGCTGCCTTGCAGGGCGCGCGGCGCTTGGCAGAACACCTGATGCGGGAGGTGGGCCCCGGCGGCGCCGACATCGTTACACTCGGCCTGTACCGTGGGATGGCGTCCAGTTCGGTGCTTGAGCCGATGGTCCGGCTCTACCGGCGGACCGGGGACGAGCGCAAGATGCGTTTCGCAGAGTACATTGTGCAGCGCTGGTCTTCGTCCAAGGGACCGCAGTTGATCGAGAAGGCGGGCGTGCCGGTGGGGCAGCGCTTCCCTGCCCCGAAAAACTGGTGGAGCTGGGAGAACGGGCAGAAGGCGTACGAGATGATGTCGTGCTACGCCGGCCTTCTCGAGTTGTATCGGGCGACGGGCTGGGCTCCCGCCCTGAACGCCGCCACGCGGACGTTCGAAAACATTCGCGACACGGAAATCAACGTGGCCGGTTCGGGCTCGGCGGCGGAATGCTGGTTCGGCGGCAAGGCGCACCAGGCCGAGGCGCGCCCGCGTTTCATGGAAACCTGCGTGGGCGTCACTTGGATGCAACTCTGCGCGAACCTGCAGCGGCTGACTGGCGAGGCTGGGTTCGGCGATGAAATCGAGCGGACCGCCTACAACGCGCTCTCGGGCGCCATGACGCCGGACGGATCGTCGTTCGCGCAGTACAGCTGGCTGGAGGGGACGCGCAAGCTGGGAGAGCGGCAGTGCGGCCTGGCTCTGAATTGCTGCGTCGCGAACGGGCCGCGCGGCATGATGCTGCTGCCCGAGGTGGCGGTCATGATGTCCGCGGATGGGCCCGTCGTGAACCTGTATTCCGAGGGCGTGTGGAAGCTGCCGCAGTGCCGGCTCGAGGTGAAGACCGACTATCCGGCATCGGGCGAGGTGAACATCCGGGTCGAGCCCGCCGGCGTCGCGGCTTTCACGCTGCGGCTCCGCGTTCCGCAGTGGAGCGAGCATACTACGGTGAGCGTAAACGGCGCTCGTCCTGCCGCCCTGCGGCCCGGGAGTTGGGCCGCGATCGAGAGGATCTGGAAGTCGGGCGACCAGGTCCGGCTGAGCCTCGACCTTCGCGCCGGAGTTGTCACGACGGAAGCTGGGGGCAAGAGCTACGCGGCGGTGGTACGGGGGCCCGTGGCGCTGGCGCGCGATGCGAGGTTGGGCGGGAGCATTGACGAAGCCGTGGCGCTCGGCGCTGGCGAAGTCAAGCCGGTCGCGGCGCCGCAAGGCATCGAGATGGCGTTTGCAGCGGACGCGGGAAAGCTGGCGCTGTGCGACTTCGCGTCGGCCGGCAACACATGGGACGCGCGGTCACGGTATCGGATCTGGATGCCGGCGAGCTAGGACGCTGACCGTGTAAAGTCGTTCGTGGGCCTGGAGGCAGGCTGCCAGCCTGCGGCGGGTTGGCAGCTGTTGGCAACAGGCCTTCAGCACCGGTTGCGAACCGGTGCGCAGCTAGACAAGCTGCCCCACCGCGGACCATCCGCTCGCCGGCGCTCGCGGACCGGCTGTGACTGCGGGTTGACACAAGCCTCGCCGGACGTTAAGTTTGTGTTGCGAGCCCACTCTCATGGCGGAAGAAACCTATAGTCTCCAGCGGCTACTTGTTTTGCGGAAAATCACCCGCGCGATCTCAGACACTCTCCGCGGCCAGATCCGCGAGCACCTGGGCACACTGAATACCCTCCTGCGGCCGCGCGCCGTCTTTGGAGAATCCGGACACGGCACGGCGACCGGCGCGTTCAACGACCTGGTGGCCCTGTATCAGACCATCGCGGCCGCCAAGCCGTTCCTGCTGACTCAGGAGATCACCCGGCCGGTGGAGATGGCCAGCACAACCCTGGAGCTGCTGCCCGTGGAATACACGCATCGGGCCCAGGGCAAGACCGTGGTGGTGACATCGCCTCTGAAGTGGGTGGTGACTTACAGCGGCTTCTCGCCCGCGCGGTTGAAAGAGCTGATCGGCGCGAAAACGCCGTCGGAGCGGGAGTTGTTCCAGTTCGCCGTGCAGTACGCGGCCGTCAGCATCCTGTTCGGCCCGCGCGGTGGCGTTCCGAAGATCCTGGAGGCACTGCGCTTTCCGCTCACGGTCGGCAAGCTTCCGGAATTCGGAGAGCTTCCCGTCACCACGATTTCGGCGCCGATTTCGACGGTGCGGCCTCCGGACAGCGTCGTGATCGAGAGCACCGAGTTCTCGGGGAAGAATGTATTCGAGGAAGTGGTCAACCTCGATGAGATCCCCACGCTTCGCGACCCGCTACGGGATCAGCTTCTCGATATCGCGCAATCTTTCGGCGAAAAACTGCCGGCCGCGTGAGAGGACCGCAACGGCGGTTGCGTTAGCGGGGGTCCGCTCCCTCAGAAGCTGTGAAAAAATCGACCGGTCGTTTGGTTTTCGCAAACGAGAGCCCCACGCACTCGCGGTTGCGAGTTATTGCGCGTCGACAGCGGGTGCGCTCTTCGGGTGCTCAGGCGCCCGCAAAGG
>Ga0265320_10001326_pt1 | contig 18064 bp, 19 predicted proteins | sample 4827metaG_FD_202087 | JGI IMG/M metagenome (GOLD analysis project Ga0265320, IMG submission 202087) | Rhizosphere microbial communities from Carex aquatilis grown in University of Washington, Seatle, WA, United States - 4-8-27 metaG | ecosystem: Host-associated > Plants > Roots > Rhizosphere >...
GCGCTGCGAGCACGGAAATGACGAGACCGGGGCGCCCCTTCTTCATCGTCACCGGCGCGGCCCAGGCGTCGAGCGCTCCCGCGCCGATGAGCGCCGCGAGCGCGTGGCCCGCGAGCTCGCCGGTCATGTCGTCGACGTTCGCTTCGATCACGACATGCGATGACGGCGTCGTGGACGCGGTTTCCGACGAGCCGAGCACGACGCGGAGGGCGTTCGGCCGATCCGGCAATCGCTTGGTGCCGGCGCCCCAGCCGACGCGCTCCGGCGAGAAGCGCGGCCAGGCCTCGAAGCGCCGCGCCAGCGTAGCGATGATTGCCGCGCCGGTCGGCGTGACGAGCTCGCCGTCGATGCCCGCGTCGTAGGTAGGCACGCCGCGCAAGCACTCGACGGTCGCCGGTGCCGGAAGCGGGAGCACGCCGTGCCGGCAATCGACGAAGCCGCGACCGAGCGGGAGCGGCGCGACGACCACGTCGCTCGGGCCGAGATGAACGAAGCACGCGGCGGCACCGACGATGTCGGCGATGGCGTCGACGGCGCCGACCTCGTGGAAATGCACGTCGGCGAGCGCGATGCGATGCACGTGCGCCTCGGCGCGACCGAGCCGCTCGAAGATGGCGCGCGACAACGTTTTCACGTGGCGGTCGAGCTTCGACTTGGCGAGGAGCGCGTCGATTTCCGAGTAGCTGCGCTCGGGTTGCTTCTTGCCGACGCGCACGTCGAAGCGGGTCGCGCCGATCGCGCCGACTTGGGCGCGCTCGATGACGACTTCGGTGCCCGGCAAGCCGAGCGCCCCCACCGCGTGCGAAACGACGTGGAACGGGACCCCCAAATCGACCAAGGCGGCGATCGTCATGTCCCCGGCGATGCCGCTGAAGGTGTCGAAAAACAGCGTCTTTCCGCGAGCGGCGCCGGCCTCGAGCGCGCTGCGATGCGACTCGACCCCCTCGGGTGACTCGAGGTGAGCGTGCGCAGGGTCGTCGTGAGCGTGACCATGGTCGTGAGCGTGCGCGTGACCGTGACCGTCGTGAGCGTGCGCGTGACCATGACCGTCGTGAGCGTGGTCGTGGCCGACGTCGCCATGGCCGTGATGCGCGTGCGCGATGCCGAGCGCGTGAAGACGCGCGTGCTCGTCGACGTACGGTGCGGGGGCGTTCCTTATTTTGGCGCGCTTGGCGACGGATTTCGTCGCGGGCGCGGGCGCTTTGCGTCGCTGGACGGTTCGGGCCCGAGCACGCGAAGACGCGTGCTTCACGGCTCCACCGGGGCGAGGAGACGCACGGTAGCCATCGCTGCGCCGAAGCCGTTGTCGATGTTCACGACGGTGACGCCGGAGGCGCAGCTCGTGAGCATGCCGAAGAGCGCGGTGATGCCGGCGAACGCGACGCCGTAGCCCACCGACGTGGGGACGGCGATGACCGGCGCAGCGACGAGGCCGCCGACCACGCTCGCGAGCGCACCTTCCATCCCGGCGATGACGATCACGGCGCGCGCGCGGCGGAGGCGCTCGATCTCCGCGAGCACGCGGTGAATCCCCGCGACGCCCACGTCGAAGATGCGCTCGGTCGCGACGCCGCACATCGAGAGCGTTTCGAGCGCTTCCTCGGCAACCGGGATGTCGCTCGTCCCCGCGGTCACCACCGCGACGAACCCCTTGCCGCGCGGTTCGGCGGCGCGCTTTCGGTACTTCGCAATGCGCGCGAGGGGTACGTATTCGAGCGCCGGAATGCGCGCCAGGACGAAGGCGGCGGGCCCGGCGGCGAGGCGCGTGACCAAGACGTCTTGCTGGGCGCGCATCAGCTCTTCGACGACCCCGGCGACGTGCTCGGGCGTCTTTCCCTCGGCGAGCACGACCTCGGGGATCCCCTGTCGCAAGGCGCGGTGATGATCGACGCGCGCGTAGCCGAGGTCGGCGAACGGCAAGGTGCGGAGCTCGGACAGCGCACGCTCGACGTCGAGCGACCCGGACTGGACGCTCCTGAGCAGCTCCTCGAGTCGCCGGGGATCCATGCCGCGCTCACATGTAGATGAGGGTCGACCATTGCGCAACCGCTCCAGACGGCCCTTCTCGTCCGAGCCTGCACGTGTTTTCCTGCCACGATGCCCGTGGTCGCCGCGCCGCTCTTCGGCTTTTCGCTCGGCGTGCTCTTCGCCTGGGCCGGCGCCGAGGAAATTTCTCGGACCGAAGGCCACTTCGCGAGCCGATCGCTGGTCTTCGCGACGCTCTTCGGCGTCGTGGTTTTTGCCCCGGCGTGCGGGTATTTCACCGCGTTTTTCCCGGATTGGTCGTACGCCTACACGCTCGACGCCGAGCACCGGTCGCCGGCGCTCGATATGGTGTTCTTGCTGCTCGACGCGCTTGCGCCCGCCGCAGGTCTCGCGGCCCTGGCGCGTGCCGCCGCGTCGCGTCGTGCCGGAACCCTCGTCCGAGGCGCCGCGATTCCGTCGGTGGCGGCGCTCATTTTCGTGCTCATCATGTTGCCGCGGCTCCGCGTCTACGCGACGTACGCCGAATTCCACGGCGACTTCGGGACCGAGCCGATCACCGGGAGCCCGGCGGGCTACGCGTTGATCTGGATGACCGCCGTGGTTGCCGGAGCGTCGGCGTGGACCGTCCGGCTCTTGCGGCGCCTCGCCGAGGCGTCGAACGCGAATTGACGTCCCGGGCCGCGCGACGCACGTTCGAGATCTCATGAGTTCCGAAGAGAAAGAGTTGGAGTCGCTGGCGGCGTCGGTCGTGGAGCGAGCGCGGCGAGCCTCGCTCGACGTCGCGGAAGCCAAGGCCTACGCGGGGTGGGAGCTCACCGTGCGCGTACGGCTCGGCGAACCGGAGCTCGTCCAGGAAGCGGGAAGCCGCGGCATCGCCCTCCGCGTCATGAAAGGCGGCCGCGTCGCGCTGACGTCGACCAGCGACCTCACTCCGGCGGGCCTCGAGCGACTCATCACCGACGCGACCGAGCTCGTCGAGCTGTCCGAGGTGGATCCGTTCGCCGGACCCGCGCGCGCCGAGCTGCTGTCGAAGCCGCCCTACGTCGACCTCGACCTGTACGACGAATCGGTGGTGAACATCGACGCCGATCAGGCGCTGGCCATCGCCGTCCGCGCCGAGAAGGCGGCGCTCGGCCACGACCCGCGGATCACGCTGAGCGAGGGCGCGACGTTCTCGCGCGTGACGAGCACCAGCGCGCTCGTCCTCTCGAGCGGATTTACCGGCGTGACGCGCGGCTCGTACGCGTCGCTCTCCGTCGCGCCGGTCGCGGTCGACACCGGCGACAAGCGACGCCGCGGTCACTACTGGACGGCGCGCCGTCACTTCTCCGAGCTCGAGTCACCCGAGGCCGTCGGCATCGAAGCGGCGCGACGCACCTTGCGCCAGCTCGGGCCGCGCAAGGTCCCGACTTGCGAAGCGCCCGTCGTATTTTCGGAAGACATGGCCCGTGGGGTGGTCGGAACGTTCGCGGGGTGCATCCTCGGCGGCGCGATCTGGCGCAAATCGAGCTATCTCGCCGAGCGCGAGGGCACGATCGTCGCGAACGAGCACGTCAACATGGTCGACGATCCACTCGTCCCGCGCGGGCCCGGTTCGCGCGCGTTCGACGGCGAAGGGCTCCTCGCGCGGAAGAACGTCGTCGTGGAAAACGGCGTCCTTCGCACCTTCTTGCTCGACTCGTACAGCGGCAGAAAGCTCGGCCGCGAATCGACCGGCAACGCCTCGCGCGGTGGCGCGTCGGTGTCCGCCTCGACGACGAACTTCGTGCTCGAATCCGGCACGATGAGCCACGACGAGCTCGTCCGCTCGACGCCGCGCGGCCTGTACGTCACCGACATGATGGGGTTCGGATTCAACGCCATCACCGGCGACTATTCGCGCGGCGCGCAGGGCTTCTGGATCGAAAACGGCGAGCTCGCGTTCCCGGTGAGCGAGCTCACCGTCTCGTCGAACCTCGACACGATGCTGAAAGGCATCGACGCCGTGGCGAACGATCTGTCGTTGAAGACCTCCGTCGCGTCCCCGACGTTCCGGGTCGCCTCGATGACGATCGGCGGCTCTTAAATCTCCCTGGGTCGCCTCGCCTCGTGACCCGTCGCGAGATCCCACGCCCCGAGTGCCATGCACCTCGCCTTTTCGCGCCGATCCGGCTCGAGGGCGAGGGTGACGGCGAGCCGGACGCCGAGGCCCGCTAGCCGTGCTGCGGCCCAGGCGGGTTCTTCGCGCGCGTACTCGAGCGCGACCCCGACGCGGTTCCGGACGATGTAATACCAGCGAAACGGCGGGTAGTTCAGGGTGTGAACCGGAAACCCGAGAACCGGACGTTCGATATGACGGTTCCCTATGGCGTGCTCGAGGAGCGGCGCGACCGCGAGCAGCACCAGGTACCCGAGCTTCCGTGCACGGAGCGAGTACTCGTGGTCGACGCTGTCGATGAAGAGGTCTTCGCGGAGCGGACCTATCGCGTCGAACACGCGGATCGGTAAGAGCGTCCCCGACGTAATCACCGTCTTTCGTTCGACGAATGACCCGCCGGCGACGTCTCGCAAGTAGGGCTCGCCGGAATTCACGTCCACGTGGTTCGTCCCCAGCATGCCGAGCCGTTCGAGGTCCGGCCCGAGCTCACGGCAGACACGCGCGAAGTTCTCGACTAGGCCGGGGCGCGCGCGCGAGTCCTGATCGAACAAGATGACCCACTCGAAGCCGCGCACCGTCGCCTCGCGCACGCCGGTGTTCAGCGCGGCTCCGACTCCACGATTTTCGCCCGATTCGACGAGCGCGATGTCGCCTTTCGCCGCGAGCCCGCGAAGCATCGCGACCTCGGCTGGGTCCGACGCATTGTCCACCACGACGATGCCTCCGACCTCGGGCGCGAGCGCGCGGACACGGTCGACAAACGCCGCGTCCGGGTGATACGTCACCACCACGGCGCACACCGTCGCTCGCGCGGGAGGCGTGAGGGGCTCGGGCGGCGTCACCGCTCGAGCTTTCCGGTCTTGCCCGAGATGCCGTCGCGAACGGCTCGCGCCACGAGCTTCATCTTTTCCAACTTGTCGTCTTCGAGCGCCACCGCGTAGAGCGTGCGCTTCGCGAGATTGCGAACGGCCCTCGCCGACCAGCCGAGGTCGTGACGGAAATTCTCGCGAACCATCACGATACCGTTTCGCACGATGTAGTAGTGCCGCCACGGGGCGTAGTTGAAGACGACGACTTCACCGAACGGCAGGCGCCACCGCTTCGCGCGCCCGGTGTGGTGGAGCATCACCGGCTTCGTCGCGATCACGACGCGGTAACCCGAGCGAGCCACGCGGCGGCAATACTCGTTGTCGACGAAATACATGAAAAAATCGTCGCGAAACGGGCCGACGTGGGCGAACGCCCGCACCGACTGCAAGCTGCCCGACGTGATGACTTCGCCGACCTCGACCCATGGCGCAGCCGCGCGAATGCCGATCGCTCCCGTCCTGCCGGTCGACGATTCGTCGAAGTTCGCGCCGATGACGGCGAGCGCGTCGCGAAACGGACAATCGGCGTACACGCCGAGCAACGTCGTCAGCAAGTCGTCGTACACGAGGGCGTCCTGGTCGAGCGTCACCACCCACTCGAAGCCGCGTTCGCGCGCCCGCTCGAAACCGCGGTTCAGCGCGGCGGCGATTCCCCGATTTTCGCCGAGGCGCAGGATCTCGACCCGACCGTCCGCTCCGAGCGCGTCGAGCGTGGCCGCCTCGCGCACCGAGCCGTCATCGACGATGATCGCCCGGCCCATCTGCGCGAGCACCTTCGCGAGCCGCGCGGAAAGCTGCCGATCGGGCTCGTGAGTGATCACGAGCGCGCACACGTTGTCGGCGTTCGGCGGCGGCCCGCCCTGAACGCCGTTTACCGTCGACGCTTCGGCCATGGACGAAAAATCCAGAATCGAAAACGCGACGGCGGAAGGTCGGGCGGCCGTGCGTCGAGCTCGATGAGCGATCGATCGAAGCCCGCCGCGTCGAGCGCCGAAAAGATCGGTTCGAGTGGCACGCGGCTCGGGTTTTCGCGAAATAGCAGGAGCTTCACGTACGGCATCTTCCGCTCGAGGAGCTGAAGTGGGCGATTCGTCGGAGGATTGAAGTTCGGACGCAGGAGTCGCTTGATGAACGCACGCGGGATCGTGCTCGACGGAACGAACGCGCGACCGCGAAAGCCCTCACGAACCAGGAACGAGCTGAGCCCGACCTCGTAGTCTTCGATGAGCTGGAGCTTGTCGCCCTGCGGGACGACGCCTCGCCAGAATCGACGGAACGGCTCGGATCGCAGGAGACGTCTCCGGAAGACGACGAAGTAGGTCTGGATGTGCCACGAGAACGTGGTGCTCTCGGTCATTCCCCAGAAATCGCAGGGCTCACCGGTGTTCATCGTCGCGAACGCCGCGCGCAGCGGCCAGACCGGACCGAACACGCTCGAGTTCGTGAGCACGATCTCGTCCCAGTCGTCGAGCCGCGTGCGATCGATGCCGTCCCTCCACATCATGAAGTCGTAGCCGACGTTCTCGCGCGTCCACGCCTCGGCGCAGAACGGCCGCACCTTGTCGAGCTCGGCGTCCGAGAGCTCCGCGGTGGAGACGAAAAACACCGCGTCGCACACCTCACGGAGCGCCCGCAGATGATGCACGACGTACCGCTTCACCTCACCGCGGTCGTCGTAATGAGCGAAGATCGCGAGGCGCTTCATGGGGGCGACGACGGACGAACGCTCGGACCGTAGCCTCTGCCGGATCGATATTCAAGCGAACGAGCCCGGCGAACGGCGCACGCGTCGCGACCCTGCGAACGACGCTTTCAGGGCGCCGCGAGCTCGTTCGCCCAGCCGGGAGACGCGCCCTCACCGCCATGCGGCCCGAACGCATCGGGGTCGTCGTCGAGCGCGAACGGCGAGCGGCGCGCGATGCTCACTCCGGGCGCCGGCGCGGCGATCGCCGGGAACACCGAGCGCACCGTGCCGTCCGATGAACGAAGGGTCAACGTCTCACCGTCGTTCGAAAGCCCGCTCTTCCCGAGACTCGGAACGCGAAGCAGCGGCGTGCCGCGAGCGGGAACGACGTCGCGCGACTCCGTTGCGTCGAAGGCGTCCGTGACAACCAGCGCGAACGCACCCGGAGCAAGGGTCGCAGCGGGAAGAGCCGTCGTGCCGTGCCCATCGTCGAGCGTCCACTCACCGACGTCGACCGGCGCTTCGCCGTCGTTCGTGAGCTCGACCCACTCCTGCGCCGGCTCGGGCCCCACCGGGTTGGCGAGCACTTCGTTGATCACGACGTGCGGCATCGCGCTCGCCGTGTCGACCGCGGCCGAGAATGGCGTTTCGCGACCCGACAGGTCCATCACGGTGCCGTGCAACACGACGTGCGACGACGGGGCGAGACCGGTCACCACGAAGCGGCCGCCGGCTTGCACGGGGACGACCGCGGCGCCGGCGAGCACCGTCCACAAGAGCGGTGCCGCCGCCGAGCGAATGATCGCGCGATCGTCGAGCGCGCGGACGCAACCCGGCGCGAGCGACTGCTCGGTGGCGTCGCACGACGCGGGCGTGATGGTCCCGACGGAATCGGCGAATGCGACGGGCGCGGGATCGATCGACGTACCGTGGACGATCGGCGGCGGTACCGCGAACGCCGGACCCGTCGGCGCTTGGGCGTCGAAATGCAGACACCGCTCGGCGACGTCTCCCGCCACGCCGACGCCGGGCTCCGCGACCGCGCTCGCGTCGACGGGGTCGAACACGACGCTTTCTCGAATCATCGGCGAGTCGAGGGCTCCGCAAAACACCGTGCGCCCGCCTCCCGCAGTTGCCCCGACCGGCGGCCAGAGCCGAGCAGCGAACGGCACGGGCCGCGCGCCCGCCGGCGCGACGACGAACGAACCGAGCACGCCGCGCCCGAGTGCCGCGACGCCGTACGTCGCGCCAGCCGCGAGCTCGACCGACGGCGCGAGCACGAGGTCCCCAGAATCCGCATCGGCAGGGTCCCGCCACGAGAGGGACGGGACACGTCGCGCCGCGAGCGCGTCGGGAACGACGTCGCTCGCGACTTTGCCGCTGTAATAGGCGTCGATGGTGCCCTGAAACAGCGCGAGCGCACTCGGATCGACGTCCACGCCGTGAACGTGAACCCGGACGACCGACGGTGATTGGTCGAGCGGAGCGGCGGGCTCGAGCGTCAAGGCAGGGGCCGTGCCCCGGGGCGCCGACGGCGCGCCGCACGCAGGCACGAGCCCAAGTACGAACCCGAGGACCGCCAGCCTCTGCATCCGAACGATAGTTCGGTCGGCGAGCGCGGGGGTTGCGTCCGATCGCCGTCCTCGCGTGTTCTTGCTAACGTAACCACCGCGATGGTGCCGGACGACATCAAGCGGTTGCGCGACGAGCTGTCGCTCTCACTCGGCGAGCTGGCCGACGCCGTGGGGACCGACGTCCGCACGGTGCTCGCGTGGGAATCGGGCGATTTGTTTCCGACGAAGCGCCACTCGGTGCGCCTCGTCGCGCTCCGTGAAGCGGGCCCGCAACCGAAGCCGAAAAAAAAGCCGCGCGGCAAGGGCCCGGAGCCCCTCGCCGATCCGCGTCTCTGGGCCGTCGTCAGAAAGCTGGTCGCGCACCCCGACTTTCTCGACCGCGCCGAACAGCTCGGCGTGGAATACGAAGACCCGGCGTCCTAGCAAGCGCTTCAAATCCGCACCAACAAACCTCTGCTCCGGCTTTTATTTGGGGGGCACCCCGCTCGGCGCGTGCGGCAGAGACTGCGACGGGGTCAGGGGGCGTACGCGCCGTAGGCGGACGCGGCGGCGTTTCGAGCGTGATAGTCGCCCGCGGCGGCGTTCACGAACGACGGATCACCGGTGATTTGGCCGGCAGCGACGCAGTTGCCCGCGGCGCCGGTCGGGATGGCGCCGTGCACGAAGCTCACCCCGATGCCGAACCCGAGCGACGTGGCGTCGTAGCAGTCGTTGATGAGCAGGTTACCGACGTCGAAGAGGAGCGCCTTCGTCGTCGTCCCGGCCCCGCCGCCCGCGGAGTCGATGTTGATTTCCGAGCGGCTCGCGGACGTGGAGCCCGCGCCGTTCGAGTCGAACGTCGAATGATCGATGAGCACGCCGCTCTCGACGCCGCCGACGAAGCGAATGCCGGAGTAGTAGTTGTGGTCGAAAATGTCCCGCGAGAACGTCACGTTCTCGATCGTGCCGGTGCCCGCCGCGTTGATGACCACGCCGTCTTCGTAGTCGGCGTGACCGTTGCCCGTGATGCGCGACCGTTCGACGACGATCGTGTCGAGGGTGCCGTAGGCGCCACTCGCCGTGTACATCTGGATCCCGCGCGACGAATTTCCGGACACGACGCTGTTTCGAATCGTGATGTGACTTCCGCTCGCTAGGTAAACGCCGTGGTCTTCGTGACCGCCGCCGCCGCAATGGCCGAACTTCTCGATGAGACAAGAATCGACCAGCACGTTGGTCGTTCCGTTGGTTTCGATGTGACCGCCCATGAGACCGGTGTTGCAATCGCCGGTGAACGTCACGTGATCGACGGTGACGTTCCGGCCGTTGCTCAGGTTCAAGGTGTTGAACGCGCCGCTCGCCGAATAGCCGGTGAGATCGAACGTCATGTTCGCGATGGTGACGTCGCTGACGCCGTTCTCGACGTTGCCGCGCCCATGAATGACGACGCCTTGCCGGCTCTCGCCGACGAAAAGTCGCCGCGTGGCGCCCGGCTCGCCGCCTTTCAGTACGTAGAACAGCACCCCGCTTTGCGTGTAGTCGCCGTTTTCGAGGAAGTAACACGTCGCCGGCGCATCGTTCGCGTATGCGTCTTCGCCGCGCGCCGCCGAAGCGAGCTCGCTCGCCGTCTGAATGACGACCTTCGGCATTCCGGCAGGGCAGGCCCCCGGCGCGTCGGTCCACGTCGCGATCGCGTCCGGCGGAGTTCCGGCATCGCCGCTCGAGTTCGACGCGCCGCCACTCGAGGAAGCGGCGCCACCCGTGTTCGTCGCGCCGCCGTTTGCCGATGTCGCTCCGCCGGTGTTCGTCGCGCCGCCGTTTGCCGATGTCGCTCCGCCATTCGACGTGGCGCCGCCGTTCGCGCCTGTGCTCGTCGCGCCGCCGTTTGCGGATGTCGCTCCGCCTGTGTGGGTCGCGCCGCCGTTTGCCGATGTCGCTCCGCCGGTGCTCGTCGCGCCGCCTGCGGCGGGCGCTCCGCCTGTGTGGGTCGCGCCGCCTGCGGCGGGCGCTCCGCCCGTTTGGGTCGAGCTACATCCAGTGACTGCGATGCACATTCCGAAGATCGAGCGGATGACGACGCGCTGCATGTGACCCTTCCCGGATCACACAGCATCGCAGGGTGTGGCTCGGCAGAGAAGCCCCGATCCGCGGGTTTTCCTTGACGGCCTCGGCGTCGAACGTCATCACTTCGAGCCGAATGCTGAAGCTCTACTACGCGCCCAACGCATGCTCGCTTTCCCCACACATCGCACTTCGCGAGGCGGGCTTGCCGTTCGAGCTCGTGCGCGTCGATTTCATGCGCGGGAGGGCGCTTCCCGACGGCAGCGATTTCACCGCGGTGAATCCGAAGGGATACGTCCCGGCGCTCGGGCTCGACGACGGCGAGGTGCTCACCGAAGGCGCCGTCATGATCCAATACATCGCCGATCTGAAGCCCGAGTCCGGGCTCGCGCCGCCGCCTGCGACGTTCGCTCGGGTGCGCCTTCAGGAGTGGCTGAATTTCATCGCGACCGAGCTCCACAAGGGGCTCGCGCCGTTGTTTTCGCCGCTCGCGTCCGGGGAGTACAAGAACACCATCATCGACAAGGTGAGTGGTCGATATGTGTACATGGCGCATGCGCTCGGCGACGCGCCGTATCTCTTCGGCGGTCGCTTCACGATCGTCGACGGGTACGCTTTCTACGCGATGCGAACCTGGACCCGCGTCGCGAAGCGGGCGCTTCCGGGCACACTGCCCGCCTACTTCGCGCGGCTCCTGGAGCGCCCGGCGATCCACGCCGCGCTCGAGGCCGAAGGCATCCTCTGACGAGACGGACGGTGAGAGCATGTGCCGGAACATCAAGACGTTGTTCAACTTCGCGCCGCCGGCCACGGACGAGGAAGTCCACGCCGCGTCGGTGCAATTCGTCCGGAAGCTGAGCGGGTTCACTCACCCGTCGAAGGCGAACGAAGCAGCGTTTCTCCGTTCGGTCGACCAGATCGCGAAGGTCGCGCGGAAGTTGATCGACTCGCTGGAGACCGACAGCGCGCCCAAATCGCGTGAAGTGGAGGCGCTGAAAGCGAAGGAGCGGTCGGCGAAGCGGTTCGGCACGCCCGAGCGCCGTCCCGCCGCTCGCGCCCCGAGTCGCGCGAAGGCATAGCCAGTTTTTTCCGGGGTTTATGGAATCGAGTGAACCGAGCCGCGCTCCGGCGCTATCTTCCACCCGACCGGGAGCACCACCATGACGGAATCACCGAACGAACGACGCGCTCATTTCCACCAGATGACGGAGGGAACCGAGGACGATTGGATGATCATCTTCGGCAACGCGCTCGCCTTCAACAAGGCGTTGCCCGACCGAGTGCTCGCGCATCTGCGGCTCCTTCACGGTGACTTCGGCGGCTTCGCGGTCGACCGGCTCGAACACAGCCTGCAGACGGCGACGCGCGCCCATCGCGACGGCCGCGACGAGGAGTACGTCGTCTGCGCGCTCCTCCACGATATCGGCGATACGCTCGGCTCGCTGAACCACGCCGACATCGGCGCGGCGATCTTGAAGCCCTTCGTCTCGGAGCAGAACCATTTCTTGCTCGAGAAGCACGGCATCTTCCAGGGCTATTACTTCTTCCAGTTCCTCGGGCTCGACCGGAACCTCCGGGACAAGTTCAAGGACCACCCGTGGTTCGGATACACCGAGGAGTTCTGCTCGAAGTACGACCAGAACTCGTTCGAGCCGGACTACGACACGATGCCCCTCGAAGCCTTCGAGCCGATGGTTCGCAACGTGATGGCTCGGCCGAAGCGGTCCATCTACATGAGCGAGACCCCGTAAGAGCGACGCGGTGTCCGTGGTCGGACACCGCCGTCGCGATTCGTCCTACGGCTACGGCTCGACCCAGTTCTGAGCCGATCGAGCCGGCAGGGAGCGAGGCTCAGTCCTCGTCTTCCTTGTCGTCTTCTTCGTCCTCGTCGTCCTCGTCGTCGTCGTCGTCGTCATCATCCTCGTCGTCCTCGTCTTCGTCGTCGTCATCATCGTCGCCGACGATGTCTTCCGGATCCTTGAAGCCGGGCTCGAGCATGCTGTCGCGAGGCAGGTCGTCATCGCCTTCCTCGTCCAGGTGTTCCTTCGAGACGGCCTTTTCCTTTTCGAAGTCGCGACTCATCTTGCCTTCCTCGTCCGCGCTTTCCGGACCTTCTGCATCGGGGTCTTCTTCAGAACGGGCGGCAAATTCCCCGCCCGAGCGCTCCGCCACGCTCGCCGCCGCAGCAGCGAGCTCGATCGGCCCTTCCGGCGCATCCTCGCCGAGCTTCTGCTCGAAGCGTCTCCGCGAATCGTCGGAGAGCTCGGTGAATTCCTTCAAGGTCGGGAGATCCTGGAGTGAGTGCATGTTGAAGAGCTCGAGGAATGCGGAGGTAGTACCGTAAAGCATAGGTCGTCCTGGCTCGTCTTTCTTGCCAAGAATCTTGATGAGGTCCCGCTCGAGAAGACCCTTGAGCACCGGGCCGGAATCGACCCCGCGAATATCATCGACTTCCGGTCGGGTGATGGGCTGACGATACGCGACGATGGCCAGCGTTTCGAGCTGCGCTCGCGAAAGACGAACCGGTCGTTGCGCGAGGTGGCCGCGCACGTACGTCGAAAATTCCGCGCTCGAGCGGAAACAGTAGCCTCCCGAGACCTCGTGGATCCGGATGCCGCGGGTCGAATATTCGGTGACGAGCTCGGTGACGAGCTCCGCGGTCCGTTTCCGGTCGATCTTCGCGGCGCGGGCCAGGTCCTTCAGCGGCATCGGCGTCTCGGCGACGAAGAGCAACGCCTCGAGGATGCCCTTCAAGAATCGTCGCGTCTCTTCGCTGTCGTCGGCGCGGAGCTCGGCCGCACTCGACGTCGCGTCCTCGGCGTTCGCCGGATGCTCTTCGCCGTCTTCCGTCTGCGGCTCGACCTCGGCGTCCTCGACGGTCGACGATTCGGTCGCGGGCTCTTCTTCTATCTCGATGTTCATGGATCGGGGCTACTCGCTGGCGAAGGCTCTTCCTCGGCGTCGTCCTGCACCGCGAGCTCGATGCGGATCATGCTGTAAGGATTTTCTTGAGAAATCCGGGTGAGCTTGAGGCGGGTCATCTCGAGTAGGGCCAAAAACGTGATGATCACGTCGCTGCGGGTACGAGCCCCGGCGAACAGATCGTCGAAATCGACGAGCGGCCGCGCGCGCAGCACGTCGCTGAGCTCGCTGATGCGCTCGGTGATGCTGATCCGCTCGAAGTCGATCTGGTGATCTTTGACGCGCGACACGCGCTTGAGCACCGCCTCGAACGCGTCGAGCAGCTTGAAGAGCCCCATCTGAGCGAGCGGCGCGGGACCTTCTTCGATCGTCTCCGACGTGCCGCCCGAAAAGACGTCGCGCCCGAGCACGGCGCGATCGCCGAGCTGCTCGGCCGCCAGGCGGTATTTTTGGTACTCGAGGAGCCGACGGACGAGCTCGGCGCGAGGATCCTCTTCTTCTTCGACGGGGGCGTCGGGATCTTCGGGCGGCACCGGCAGGAGCATCCGCGATTTGACGTGCGCGAGCGTCGCCGCCATCACGAGGTACTCGCTCGCGATGTCGATGTTCAGCTGCTCCATCATCAGGATGTATTCGACGTACTTTTCGGTGACGAACCCGATCGGGATGTCGAGGATGTCGAGCTCGTGCTTCTGGATGAGATGAAGCAAGAGATCGAGCGGCCCTTCGAACGTCGGGAGCTTGACGTCGTAGGTGGGGCCGCGGTCGAGATTGACCGTCTCCGCGCGCGGAGCAGGCGCGGCTTTGCCGGGCGCGCGGGTCGCCGCCACGCCGGGCCCGGCGTGCACCGGCGCCTCCGGGCCGTTTCGCTCCGGATCGACCTCGGGCTCGGAACCTCGCTCGCCCATCAGGCGAGCCCCACGTCGATTCCGAAGAGCGATTGCAACGCGGCGCCGAGCAAACCGACCGGCCAGAAGAAGAGCATCCTGAGCTGCCTGACGTTCAGGATGACCAGCATGATGAAAAACGAGTACGGCGCGATCGCGGCCTGAAAATCGTCGAGGCTCCGCGGCAAGAGGCGCGCCCCATCGAGCGGCGGGAGCGGAATCAGGTTGAGCACGAACAAGCCGAGGTTCACGTTCACCATCGCGCGGCAGAGGATCGCAAACGAGTTGGTCGTGCCCGGGGCGAGAATGGCTCCGGGATTTTCGTGCACGAGCCCGGCGAGGACCGCCATGGCCAGCACGGCGAGCGCCAAATTCGAAAACGGCCCGGCGGCGGCGACCAAGCGGTGACCGGTGTGTTGCGACATCTTGCGGGTGTAGTTCGCCGGATTGGTCTCGACCGGCCGGGCCCAACCGATGAACGGAATGCCGCCCGCGACGATGGCCAGGGTCGGGATCAAGAAAGTGCCCCAAATGTCGTAGTGAGCGAGCGGCGACAGGGTCAGACGACCTTGTCGGGCGGGTGTGTCGTCTCCGAGCCGCGTGGCAACGAACGCGTGGGCGTACTCGTGCACCGTCAACGAGAGGAGCATCGTGACGAGGTAGAGAACGAGGTTTTTGCCGAGATCGGCGAAGCGGCCGTCCACGGGCGGAGCCTACTCCGGGAGGTCGGGCTCGGCGACGGTTTCGAGCAGGCGTCGGGCTCGCTGGTCGGCGCACATCGGCCTCCGTGCTAGCGTGCCTTGCGATGGGCGACGGCCAGCGGGTGTGTCCAACCTGTGGAGCGACCTACGCCGAAGACGCGCTCTTTTGCCCGCGCGACGGCGCGCCGCTCGCATCGCGGAAGGCGAGCGCCGGAGGCGATCCACACGTCGGGCTCCGACTCGCCGGGGAGTTCGAGCTCGAGCGACTGATCGGCATCGGTTCGATGAGCCGCGTGTATCGGGCGCATCAAGCCGGCGTCGAACGAGCCGTGGCCGTGAAAATCCTCCGGCGCGAGCACACCAAAGACCGCGCGCTCGTGGCGCGTTTCGAGCGGGAAGCTCGCGTGGCGGGTGGCCTGTCTCACCCGAACCTCGTCCAGATCATCACCGTCGGAACACTCGAGCCGTCGGGTGCGGCGGACAGCGGCGAGCCGTACCTGGTCATGGAATTTCTCGACGGCCTTTCGCTCCGCTCGGCCCTCGTCGCGGCCGGCGGAGCACTCGGCACCCTGCCGTCGATCGAAGTCGCGGTTCAAATCGCCGACGGCATCGGCGAAGCGCACGTGCGCGGCGTCGTGCATCGCGACTTGAAGCCCGAGAACGTCATGCTCGTTCGGTGCGGCGAAGATCCGCGCTTCGTCAAAGTGCTCGACTTCGGCGTCGCGCGTGTCGGCGAAGGCGACAGCTCACTTGCCACGCATGCCGGCGCGGTGCTCGGAACGGCGAAATACGCGTGCCCCGAAAGCGCGCGCGGCGAGCCGGTCGGGCCGCCCGGCGACGTCTACTCGATGGCGACGATGCTCTTCGAATGCTGGTCGGGACGAACGCCGTTCCAGGGCTCCGGTCCCGTCGATTTCCTGATTCAGCACGCACAATCCGAAGCGCCCGACGTGCGCACGTTCGAGCGCAGCCGGAGCGTCCCCGAGCCGCTCGCGCGAGTGCTCAAGGACAACCTCGCGAAGAACCCAGCCGATCGCTGTCGCGATGCGCGCGTGTTCGGGCGCGTGCTCCTCGATGCGTCGCGCCGGAGCGGGCTCGACGCGAATCGGCTCGCCTCGAGAGCGACGCTCCTCGGCGGTTCCGAGGGACGCGGACGAGCGGTCGAGCAATCGACGAGCCCGATGACCGTCCCCGTCGAACGCCAGGGCCTCTCCGACCTGAACCGGTCGAGCGGGCGCGTGCCGTGAAATTCGCGCGCATCGCGTGGGTCACCGCCGCGCTCGCGGCGTCCTTCGTCGCGCGCGTCGCGGAGGCGCAAGAAGAGCTCGCGGGCCGTGCCGATCCCAACGCGCACGCCACGGTCGGCATGGCCGAGTTCGGCGTCGGGCTCCTCAGCTTGCCGAACGCGTCGGTGTGCGGCAGCTCGACGCGCTCCGAGTGCAGCAAAGGCGACAACAGCGTCGCGCTGAGCGCTTGGCCGCTCTTTCGTTGGGGTCACTTCGCGACCGGCGCGGGCGTCATGCTCGGCCTCACGTCGAGCACCGATGCCCCGCGAAACGACCCCCCCGACGTCCCCCGCGATCACACGCGGCGCTATTTCGCGGTCGAAATCACCGGCCGCTATTACGTTCCCATCACCGGCGGGTTCGAAGGCTGGGTCGGTATCACGTCCGGGCTCGGCGTCGTCAACGACACCTTCCAGTCGCAACAGGGGCTCACCGACCAGGCCCTGATCGGTCAACGCGGCATCACGTTGCTCACGCAGGGTTACACGCTCGGGCTCGGATTCGGTCTCGACGCGCCCATCGCGGCGAATTGGCTCATCGGCGGGCGGGCGCGCATCGCCGATTGGTTCCTTCCGGGCACGTCGCAAACCGATCCCTTCGAAGATACGGCGTCGCTCCGCGGCGTGGTGACCACGGTCGACATCAGTCTCACCATCGCGTATCGGTCGCGGTTACTTTTTTGATTGGGGGGCACCCGGCGCGGCGCATTCGACCACAGGTGTGGTCGCTTCGTCATCCGGCGCATCGGAATCCACACCACGCACGGCTCACGGCGTAGCCCGGCCGGCGATGCCGATCCACTCCACGACGCGATCGAACACCGCGGCCGTCGCGACGAGCACGACGAGAGTCCGGAGCGGCGCGACGAACGTCTCGCCTCGCAACGCCGGGAGTTCTCGCAGGGCGAGCGCGAGCGCGACGTCGAAGGTCAGCCCGACGACGAGGAGCGGCGCCCCCACGCTCGCCGCGACGTCGATGCCCACCGAAAGGTTCCGCACTGCCGCCGCGAGCGGGACCTCGGCGCCGCTCCCGAGCGTCGCGAGCCGGAGCGCGACGCGCGTGGCGCCGCCGAGCTCGAGAAACAGCATCGCCGAGAGCAACCCGAACAGAACCGCGAGCGGCGTCTGTCCGCCCGCCGCGAGCCCGCTGTCGGCCCGAAGTCGCGCCGTTCCGATCGCGGTATCGGCGGTGCCGCCCGCGACGGTCGCGGCCCAGAGCGACACCGCCGCCGCGAGGGCGACCGGTACCCCGCGCACCGCTTCGACGGCGAGCACCGCCGGCCACGCGATGCCGGTCGCGACCGGATGGATGGAAGGAGCGATCGCCGTCGCGAGCCCGAGTCCCATGGCGACGCGGAATTCCGCCGGCAAGAGGCCGAGACCGAACGCCGGAACGATGAGCACCGTCGGCATCACCCGCGCCCACGCGACGCCCCACGCCGCGAGATCTTGCCCCGACGCGCGCGCGACGGCGACGATCGCATCGACGAGGCCCGGCTCCACCATGCCGCCCGTGAGCGTCACATGGTCCCGGGCGTCTGTGAAGCGACGCGCGTTGACACGGTTCGTTCGGGACGGTACTTCGTCGGACCTTCGACGCGCTCGAGTCGCTCGAGGGGAGCCCTCATGAGTCTGAATCCGTCCTCCGTTGGGCTCGAAACTCCCGAAACGGAGTTCGACTACGACTACCGAGACGTCGTGCTCTACGCGCTCGGGATCGGCGCGACCGCCGACGAGCTCGACTATCTCTACGAGGGCCGAGGGCCGAAGGTGTACCCGACTTTCGCGGTCGTGCCGGCCTACGCCCCGATGTGGACGCTCCTCGGACAGCTCGGCGGCAACTTCAACACGATGGTCCACGGCGCACAGACCGTCACGATGCTGCGCCCCATTCCCCCTTCGGGGAAATTCGTGACGCGGGCGCGCGTCGCGGGCGTCTACGACATGAAGCGCCTCGCTCAGGTGGTGTGCACGACCGA
>Ga0265320_10001328_pt1 | contig 18056 bp, 12 predicted proteins | sample 4827metaG_FD_202087 | JGI IMG/M metagenome (GOLD analysis project Ga0265320, IMG submission 202087) | Rhizosphere microbial communities from Carex aquatilis grown in University of Washington, Seatle, WA, United States - 4-8-27 metaG | ecosystem: Host-associated > Plants > Roots > Rhizosphere >...
CGCTCGACGTCACCGATATTCGCGCCGTCGTGTGGCGCCACCTCGTGCTCGCCGGCACCATTCTCGCCCTCGCCGCCGCGCTCTCGCTCTACCTCGGCGCTCGGCTCGCGGGCGTCATGTCGACGGCGCTCTCGCGCCTGAACCACGCGCAGAAACGGCTCGCCGACCAGGAATACGTGCACGTCGAAGCGCTGAAAACCGGCGATGAGCTCGAGGATCTCGCCGCCGGGTTCAACTCGATGGTCGACGGCTTGAAGGAGCGGGACAAGCTCCGCAGCACGTTCGGCAAATACATGACCCAGTCGGTCCTCGAACACCTCTTGAGCGGAAAGGTTCAGCTCGGCGGCGAGCTCTTGACGGTGACCGTGCTCTTTTCCGACATCCGGAGCTTTACGACGATCAGCGAGAAAATGGGCGCTCGCGATCTGGTGTCGCTCTTGAACGAGTACTTCAGCGAGATGGTGTCGATCATCATCGCCGAGGACGGCGTCGTCGACAAATACATCGGCGACGCGATCATGGCCGTCTTCGGCGCGCCGGTTCCGAAACCGGACGACGCCATTCGCGCCGTGCGCGCCGCCGTGCGCATGCGAAAAGCGCTCGCCGCGCTCAACGCACGCCTCGTCGCGCGCGGCATCGCGCCGCTCGAGACGGGCATCGGCATTCACACCGGCGAGGTCGTCGCCGGCAACATCGGCAGCGAAGAGCGGATGGAATATACCGTCATCGGGGACGCGGTGAACGTCGCCTCGCGGCTCGAAACGAGCACCAAGGAGCTCCGCGCGCCGGTGCTCATCAGCGACGATACGTACGCTCGAGTCAAAGACGCTTTTCAGATCCGCGCGATTCGCGAGATCTACGTGAAGGGGCGAGCTGCGCCCGTGATGACGTACGAAGTGCTCGGAGGGAGCGCCGCTGTCCGGACTCTCGACGGCACGCTACCGAGCCCGAACCCAGGCGAGTGAACATGACGGAACCCCACGACGGAGAACGTCTCCGCAAAACCCTCCTCGTCGTGATCGCGCTCGGCATCAGCCTCCTCTTTCTCTACATGATCGAGGAATTTCTGATGGTGCTCTTCCTGGCGGCGATCGCGAGCGGCATCTTCCACCCGATCTACCAACGTCTCGAAGCCCGCCTCGGGGGCCGCAAGAACCTCGCGTCGGGCGCGACGGTATTTCTGGCGCTCCTCGTCGTGATCGCGCCGCTCGGCATTTTTCTCGGCATCGTCGCCACGGAGGCGATCCGTCTCAGCGAGCGCGCCGGCCCGTGGGTCACCGATCCGCTGAGCCCCGCGGCGGGCCTGAATCGCCTGTTCGATCACTATCCATTGCTCGCTCCCTTGAGCCCGTATCGCGACACGATCGTCACGAAGCTCGGCGAGCTCGCGGGCGACCTCGGCGGTCTCGTGGTCGGCGCGGTGACCGCGGCTGCGCGAGAAACCGCGACGCTCTTTTTCCTGCTCTTCGTGATGCTCTACGCGATGTTCTTCTTCTTGATGGACGGAAAAGCCATCTTGAGAAAGATCCTCTATTACCTGCCGCTTCCGGCCGAAGACGAAAACCGGATGGTCGCGCGGTTCCTCTCGGTATCGCGTGCGACGATCAAGGGCACCTTGGTGATCGCGCTGGTGCAGGGCGCGCTCGGCGGCATTGCGTTCTGGGTTGCCGGCCTCGAAGGACCCGCGGTGCTCGGAACGGTGCTCGCCGTGCTATCGACGATCCCCGGCGTCGGTCCGGTGCTGGTATGGGCTCCGGCGGCGCTCTACCTCGCCGCGACCGATCACGCGGGGACGGCGCTCATGCTCGCGGTGTGGTTTCTCGGTGTCGTCGGAACGGTCGACAGCGTCCTTCGTCCACGCCTCATCGGAAAAGACACGAAGATGCCGGATCTGTTGATCCTGCTCGGCACCCTCGGCGGCATCGTGCTCTTTGGTCCAGCCGGATTCATCGTCGGGCCCATCGTCGCGGCGCTCTTCGTGACGGTGTGGGATCTCTACGGCGAGACGTTCAAGGACGTCTTGCCCGCGGTCGACCCTTGAAATGAGGGCGCTCGTCATCGGCGCAGGGCTCGCCGGACTCGCGGCCGCCGAACGCCTCCTCGACCACGGCGCGCACGTCACGGTCGTCGATTCATTTCCGGTGCCCGGCGGTCGCACGGCGAGCTTCGACGTGCCGGTGCCCGTCGCGGGCCTCGTGCCCGGTGACGTCGTCGAGCACGGGCTTCACGCGTGGTTCCAGCACTATCACGCCCTCTTCGCCTTGATGGAGCGCGCCGGCGTGAAGAAGCCGCCGTTCGCCGGTCGCGGCGTCCATCTGTGGAACGCCGAGCGCGGGCACGTGCGCATCGACGGGGGGCCGCTCCTCTGGCTCGTGAACGCGCTCCGGCTCCCGGAACCGCTGCGCGGCAAACGCTCGCCCGCGCTCGCGGCGTTCGGGCGACTGATCGCGCACCTCGCCCCCGCGCTCGCAGATCCCGCGACGGCCGATCGCGAAACCGCGCAGGCGGTGTTCGAGCGCTTCGGCGTGCCGAACGAAGCCGTCCGATACGTCTTCGGTCCATGCCTCTATTCGCTCACTTCCCTCCGGGTGAGCGAGCTGTCCGCGCTCGAAATGCTCCGATGGATGTCGAACATCCTCCCTGATCCGCGCATCCGGTGTCTCGAGGGCGGCGGCACTCGGGCGATGGCCGCGCCGATCTCGCGCTATCTACGCGAAAAGGGCGCGGATTTTCGCCTGGGCGTCGAGGTGAAACGGCTCGCGCTCGGACGAAACGGATTCATCGACGTCCGCTTCGCGGAAGCGCCCGATCGAACCGGAGTGCGGCACGTGCTCGTCCAGGGGTTCCGACCAGACGCGTTGCCGGATCCGCGCGGGTTCGACTCCGTCGTGTCCACGTTGCCGTGGGAGCGACTCGTCGAGGTGACGGAGCGAGACCCGACGCTCATTGGACGGAAGGTGGGCGCCGATCCGACGAAGCTGTCCAACGTGCACCCGCTCACGATCCGCCTGTGGTTCGAGCGTCCGATCCACGACGCGGAGTCGCACTACGTGCTCTCTTCAGGAACGCTCTTCGACGTCCTCCGACCGACGCCGGAACCGCACCGCTACGACGGCGTGCGCCTGATCGACGCGCTCGTCGAAAACATCGATACGCACCTGCCGGAGCTCCGCTACGACGGTGAACGGTTTCTCACCGACGGCGACGTTCGGCGACGGATCGTCGAACGGGTTACCGGAGACCTCGAGCGCCTCTATCCCGGACAGATCGCGGGCAATCCGGTGACCCGCCAATTTTTGCATTCACGCGAAGGCATCGTCGCCTGCCGCCCGGGCGCCTGGACGCATCGCGCGCCGCAGTACGTCGGCCTGCCGCAATTCGCCCTCGCCGGCGATTGGACCCGGCAGCCGTGGGGGATCTGTATGGAGGGAGCCGTCCGATCTGGCCAGCTCGCGGTCGAGGCCCTGCTCTCGGGGCGTCAGCCCGCACCGACCCCGCACGCCTTCGGACAGGTTGCTTACAGTCTACGGAGTGTGTTCGAGAGTGCGTGAAAGCTTTCCGTTCCGCAAAAGTTTGGTTACGGTCTGCGCGAAAAGGAGCGATCCATGAAGTATTCATTCCCTCTCCGTACGCTCGGTTTGTTCACGCTGCTCGCGCTCCCGAATTGCGGAGGCGGGTCGCCTCCGCCCGACGCTCCGACGGCAGCGCCCGCGAGCTCATCCGATACTCCGGCGCCGGCAGCCTCCGCAGACTCGCCGTCCGAGGCGAGCTCCGCGAGCGCGCCATCGACGGATGACAAGAAAGCCGCGTCCGACTCGTCCGGTGGCGACAAACCGGCCGAAAGTGCGTCCGATTCGACGGGCGGCCGCAGCATGACCGACACGATCACGGCGCCGACCATCGCGTACATGATCAACTACAACGAGTCGGATCCGAAGGGCGCGGCGGAAGCGGCGTGCACGAAGAAATCGGGCGACGATCCGCGCGCCCACGCCAAGTGCATGGAGAAGGAACGCGGTGATTTTCTCGCCGACGTGCTGGTCTTCGGCAAGGACGACAAGGGCTTCGTCTGGACCGTGTTCCGTCGCGCCGGCGCGACCTTGAAGGAAGTGTCGAAATCGCGCATCGATTTCGCCGACGACAAGCCGACCTCCGTGAGCATCAAGATCAAAAGCGACAAGGGGCATCGCGTGCTCTTCGTCGGCAAGAAGGACGCGACCTTGTCTGCGCCGAGCGACGCGACCGTCGAACTTCAGGATCCGAAATACGGAAAGCTCGTCTACGACGCGCGCATCGGGCTCGTGAACAACGGCGGTCAGAAGGAAGAGTGAGGACCGGCGCCGACCGCCATCTTCTCGGGCAGCATGAGGAGCCGGGGTTCGCCCTTGTTCCTCACTGTCGATTTCGCCGGTTCGACTTCGACTTCGACTGCGCGTTCCGGCGCTCGCTTTCGACGCCGGATCGACCGCGATAGCGTCATGGCCGACAGCTCGAGGGCCATCGACTCGATCGCGCTGACGGCCGGAGCGATCGCCGCCTCCACCATCGGACTGAGACCGATCTGAGGGTCGTCGTCCGACCCCAAGTTGTAGGGTTCGCAGCCGACGATCTGGAGCGCGCCGAGCCGTTTGCCGGATGCCCGCAGAAAGGCGAGCATGCGCGCGGGCTCGAGGGAATGCGCCTCGAGAAACACCGAGTCGATGTCCGGCGCGATCTCGCTCGGCTCCGGCTCGAGGACGTAGAGGGTGCCGGGCTTTCCCCCGCGCGGCGTCGAATCGACCAGGACCGCTGCGTCGTAGTCGCCGAGAAGCGCCATCGTCAGATCGAACCCGCGAATGCCCGCGTCCATGATCGACACGCCGTGCGGCAAACGCCGGCCCGCGAGACGCCGCGTGACGGCGAGACCGAAGGCGTCATCACCCTTGAAGACATTGCCGAGGCCGGCAATCAACACTCGTGCAGACATCCCAGTCCTCCATGCGGCTCGACCTCGCGAATGCGCGGGGAGCAAACGTCATCAATGGCTCTTCGTCGATCATGTTGCATCGATCGGAACTCATCCCCGCGTTCCATCGATCGGACAACTTTCACCATAGCCGGTCGACGCCGACCGTTCAAAAAATTCATCGAGCGAGTGATCGATTTTTGACCGAGGAAATACTCGCGGTGAGCGCGTGATCGCGCGGGCGCGAGAGCACACGCATACCGTCACTCGCCTCGCCTCGCCTCGCCTCGCCTCGCCTCGCCGTGCACTCGGGGCTTCCGCTCCGAACTTCGCGTCCGCCAGCGCCCGAGCGATTTTCGGAATTGAGTTATTTCAAGAAGTCACCAAGTCGGGGCGGCAGATCTGTCCACTCCCCTCGTCAGTTCGTCCGGCAGCGTGAGCACGTCGGTATTCGGGGATGCCACATGGAGCGTATTGCTACACTTCTTCGAGTCGAAAACCGACATGTTTCAGGGCGAATTTGGAATCGGTTCCGCGGCTGTCTCGACGGGCATTGGGCGTCACGGCGTCGGTCTTGTCTCGCTCGACGGGCATTGGGCGTCACGGCGTCGGTCTTGTCTCGCTCGACGGGCATTGGGCGTGGCGGCATCGCGTCTCGTCTCGCTCGGACGGACCATCGGCGTCGCGGCGTCGCGGGGGTCTCGACGAGCAATGGACGTCACGAGCCCGTCGGGGTGTGGCGGTGCTCGCACGCATCAGAATCGTGGTTCGCGAATCCGGAGCACGCGGCGCGACGGCCTTGCCGATCGACATCGCGAGTGGTCGCTTCGCGTGGAGTCGGAGACCGCGAGCTCCGTGCGTGAGCGCGAATGAGCGCGAGTGAGCGCGCGCGGCGGCGCACGGCGACCCTCGCGCTCGAGTATCGAATCGCCCTACGCACGAGTCGCAAGGATCGATTTCACTCATCGCGAGATCGAGTGAGACAAATGGAGGCAGCGCGCGAATCCTTCATCACCCTACATGTATCGATTGACCATCTCTCCCGTGATCTGGCGTGTGGGGTTGCCCGCTAGTTTACGAATCGCGTCGACAGGTTCTTCACGAACCAGCCGAATTGCCGGGAAAACCCCGCGCGGGCGATTCCCGGAATCTCGAATCGGAGGCGAAATTGTTTCCGCACAATTTCTATCGACGAGAGTGAGGCGCGCATCGAAAAGCCGACGCAGCGGCCGACGGCGCGCGATCGATGGGGCTCTCTCTATGTCATGATGGAAGGGTGGGAGAACTTTCGGTGCCGACGCTCCACGCCATGGCGGACACCGCCGGCATCGAAGGCACAGCAACCGAAGGACGCACCGACTCGCCGGTCATCGCCTTTCTGCAACCCATCGTGTCGGTGCGCCAGCAATCGATCCGGATGGTCGAGGCGCTGGCTCGCTCCCGCGACGGCCACGGCAACCTGCTGACCCCGGCAGCGCTCTTCGGACGGGCGGACGCGATCGGCCGGCGGGCGGAGCTCGAGCGTGCGTGTCGGCTCGCGGGGCTCGACGCGTACCGAAAGGTCGTTCACCCGGCGTTCGAGCCGGTGTTGTCGCTCAACGCGGACACGTCGCTCGTGCTCGCGGGCGCTCGCGGCGCCGAGGTGCTCGCCAGTGACGCCGCCGATCGCGGCGTCGCACCGTCGTCGATCGCGATCGAGATCCTGGAGTCGGCCTTCAGCGACTCGCGAGAGCTCGAACGGTTCTGCCGTGCGGCGCGAGCGCTCGGGTTCTTGCTCGCGCTGGACGACGTGGGCACCGGGCACTCGAACCTCGAGCGGATCCCCCGACTCGAGCCGGACATCTTGAAGATCGACCGCACGCTCGTCGAAAACATGAGCACGAGCTACCATCGCCGCGAAGTGTTCCGGGCGTTGCTCGCGCTCTCTCATCAGATCGGTGCAGTGGTCATCGCAGAAGGAGTAGAGCACGAAGAAGACGTGCTCACCGGTTTGTCCCTCGGATGCGACCTGTTCCAGGGCTTCTATTTCGGCGCGCCCCGAGACCCGGGTGACGGCGGAGCGCTCCACGACCAGGAGCGCGTCCTGCAGATGGGGCGCAAGCTGCGGCAGCAAGCCATTTCTCGCCTGAACGACCGCCGCGTCCGCCAGCGCAACAACGAGCTCGTCCTCGCCTCCCTGGTCGAACGGATGCGGCCACTACACGAACCGGAGTTCGAAGCCGCACTGCTGGACGCGGTCGAGCGAGAGTCGTTCGTCGAGGCCCTCTATGTCCTCGACGAACACGGCCTCCAGGTCACCGAAACCGCCTATAGGACGCCCCCGGCCGAACGACGGCGTACCCTATTTCGGCCGGCCCCGCGCGGGGCGGATCAGTCCCTGAAACATTATTTCCTGATGCTCGACGCGGGCCTCGAAAAATTCACCTCGGATCCGTATATTTCGAGCGCATCGGGCAGTTATTGCATCACGATGAGCCGCTATTTCGGAAATATCCTGGGCCGCCGCTACGTCCTCTGTTGCGACATCGTCGTGCCGTCGGCCACGTGAGCGACGATACGAAGTAGAAGTAGAAGCTACCTAATGGCTTCTGGCGCCGTGACTTCGCCGCTTCGCGCTGACACCGAGCCTCCTCGGTCGGTGCCGTTCGCTTACTCGGTGCCGCCGGCGAGGCGCGACGAGATCTTCGGGCCCGACGGTACACCGCACTCGCATAGCAAACCCTTGGTCGCGGCACTCGCCGCGCTGGGCCCCGTCGAGATGCAGCGCACCTGGGACCGCGCCCGGCGACTCATCCGCGACAACGGCGTCACCTACAACGTTTACGGCGATCCGCGCGGCATGGATCGACCTTGGGAACTCGACCTCGTTCCGTTGGTCATCGACGCGCCGACGTGGGCCTTCGTCTCGCGCGGTCTCGCGCAGCGCGCCGAGCTCTTGAACCGCGTCCTCGTCGATCTGTACGGACCGCAGAACCTCGTGCTCCGCGGATCGGTGCCGCCGGAGCTCTTGCTCGCGAGCCCGAGCTTCTTGCGCGCCCTTCGCGGCGCGGCGCTTCCCGGCAACATCGCGCTGCATCTATCGGCGACCGATCTCGCGCGGCGCTCGGACGGAAGTTTTTGCGTGCTCGGCGATCGCACGCAGGCGCCGTCCGGCGCGGGCTACGCGCTCGAAAACCGCATCGTCCTGTCGCGCACCCTGCCCGATCTGTTCGGCGACTGTCACGTCGAGCGACTCGCCCCGTACTTCCGGGCGATGCGCGAGATGCTCTTGTCGCTCTCGCCGCGCGGCCGCGAAAGTCCGCGCATCGTCCTCCTCACACCGGGGCCTCACAACGAGACCTACTTCGAACACGCTTACCTCGCGCGCTACCTCGGGTTCGCGCTCGTCGAGGGCGGCGATCTGACGGTCCGCGATCGCCGCGTCTATCTGAAGACGTTGCGCGGCCTCGAGCGCGTCGACGTGATCCTCCGCCGGCTCGACGACGCGTTTTGCGATCCGCTCTCGCTGCGCACCGATTCATCGCTCGGAGTGGCGGGGCTCGTGCACGCCGTGCGCGCCGGAAATGTCGCCGTCGCCAACGCGCTCGGCAGCGGGGTCGTCGAAACGCCGCTGCTCCACGCCTTCTTGCCCCGGCTCTGTGGCGAGCTCCTCGGTGAGGAGCTCGTCCTGCCGAATGTCCCGACGTTCTGGTGCGGCGAGCCCGAAGGGCTCTCGTACACCCTGTCGCACCTGGAAGACCTCGTCATTCGGCAGACCTTCGAATCGCCGAGCACGTTCGAACCGGTATTCGTCGGCGATCTCGCCAAGGCCGACCACGACGCCCTTGCCGACCACATTCGTGCGCGCCCGGCGTCGTTCGTCGCGCAGGAACGGATCGAGCTCTCTACCGCGCCGGTCTGGGCGGAAGGACGACTCTCGCCGCGCCCGGTCGCCCTCCGCGCGTTCGTCACGCGCACGCTCGACGGGTATCGCGCGATGCCGGGCGGGCTCGTGCGCGTCGCGGCCGAGCGCGAGTCGTTCGTCGTGTCCATGCAGCGCGGCGCGGGCAGCAAGGACGTGTGGGTGCTCTCGGGCGAGGAACAGGTGAATCCGCTCACGTTGCTTCGCACCGGAACACAGCCGGTCGCCATCGTACGGAGTGGCGGCGACATGCCGAGCCGTGTCGCCGACAATCTATTCTGGTGGGGTCGCTACCTCGAGCGCGCGGAAGGAACGGTGCGCCTGCTCCGCAGTCTGCTCGCTCGTCTCACCGACGACTCGGTCACGGCGGAGGTGCCGGAGCTTCCGGCCCTGGTGAGAGCGCTGAAGGCAAGCAGCGAATTTCATCTCGACGGCTTCGTCGACCCCGGACAGAACAACGCGCTCGACTTCGCTCTCGGCGGCCGCCTCTTCTCGAAGGATCTGAAGCACAGCTTGAACGCGGCGTTCCGCGCCGCGTCGGTCGTCCGCGATCGCCTCTCCGCCGACTCGTGGCGTATCGTGAGCCAGCTCGAGCGCCTCGTCGAAGGCGCGACGTCCGAGCCGACCCTGAAGCTCTCGGACATTTTCGAGGTGCTCGGCGAGCTGGTGATCCTGTTCTCCGCACTCAACGGTCTCTCGATGGAGAACATGACGCACGGCCCAGGATGGCGCTTCGCCGACATGGGCCGACGCGTCGAACGGCTGCAATACGTGGTGCGGCTCTTGCGCGCACTGCTCGTGCCGGTGGTTCCCGAGGACGGGCCGACGCTCGAGGCGCTCCTCGAGATAGCCGATAGCGTGATCACTTATCGAACGCGATACCCTGGAGTCCTCGAGGTCGCGCCGGTGCTCGATCTTCTCCTCACCGACGAGACCAATCCGCGGTCCGTCGCATTCCAGCTCACGGCGCTTCGCGACCACATCGAGAAGCTCCCTCACAACGACCGTTCGCCGATGCGGCCCGAAGAGGCGCGCATCGTGCTTCGCGTGCTCTCGCTCGTCGAGCTCGCCGACGTACACGCGCTCTCGTCTCTCGACGAAGGCGCGGCGCGCCCCGAGCTCGATGCGTTGCTCGCCGAGCTCGAGCTCGCCGGTCCCGATTTCGCCGAGAGCTTGACGCGAAGCTACCTGACGCACGCCCAGCCGTCTCAATCGCTCGACGGGCTCTCCTGAATCGAGCTTGCCGAAGCCATTTTTCGCGGCGATTCGCGCCGCTCGAAAAGGAGCTCGTCGGGCGAGATTTTCGATGCGGAACGTGCGATGACGTTCGGTCGAAAGAGGACGTTGCGAGAGCGGATGCTGTATCGAGTGACGCACCAAACGGTCTACGCCTATGAGCGGCGCGTCCTGGTTTCTCACAACGAGGCCCGGGTCACCCCGCGCGAGACGCCGGCGCAAGCGCCGCGGAGGACGCAGCTCCTCATCGAACCCACGCCGGTCGAGCTGGTCGTGGACCACGATTTTTTCGGCAACACGCTCCACTTCTTTTCGCTCGAAGAGCCGCACGATCGCCTGAGCGTCTCGGCGGTGAGCGACGTCGAAGTGAACCGCGTGGAGCCGCCCGCGGTGGCGCTGACCCCGGCGTGGGAATCCGTCGCGGAATTGCTCCGCCGCGAGCACACGGCGCACGGGCTCGAAGCGCTCGGTTACACCTACGGGTCACCGTTCGTGCCGCTGGTCCCCGACGTGCTGCCCTACGCGACGGAGTCGTTCGCCAAGGGTCGCCCGGTGCTCGACGCGGCGCTCGAGCTCACCGAGCGCATCCACCGCGACTTCAAGTACGAGCAAGGCACCACGTCGATCGCGACGCCGATCCGCGAGATTTTGCGTACGCGACAAGGCGTCTGCCAGGATTTCGCGCACGTCGAGCTCGCGATGCTCCGCGCGCTCGGGTTATCGGCGCGGTACGTGAGCGGCTATGTTCGCACGCATCCACCGCCGGGGAAGCCACGGCTCGTCGGCGCCGATGCCTCGCACGCCTGGGTGTCTCTTTACTGCCCGGGCTTCGGTTACGTCGACCTGGATCCGACGAACGGGGTCATTCCCACCGACGAGCACGTCACCGTCGCCTGGGGACGCGACTTCGGCGATGTGAGCCCACTCCGCGGAGTCATCCTCGGCGGCGGCCGCCACACCCTCTCCGTCAGCGTCGACGTAGAGTCGTAGAAGCTACCAGGCACCTTCTAGACTAGAACTGCGGTCACTGCTGCTGTTGGCGCTGTTGTTGGACTTGCGCCTTGTTGCGGTCTTGTTGTGCCTGGTGTTGCTGCTCGAGCCGCGCGCCGGGGACGGCCAACCGATTCGTCGGTGACTCGGCGTAGCTCGGCACGTGGAACGGGAGCACGAACGGCGCGAGGCTGATCGGCGTGTCGACGGGATGGATCACCACCGACGCGGCGATCGTCTCTTCGGCGTCGCCGCGATATACGCCGCGGTTCGGCGGTACGTCGAGGTAGCTCCGGCCCGTGGCGACCGCGATGTGCTGCTCTCCGACGAGCTCGCCGTGGGTCGGGTCGAATCCGAGCCACCCCACCGAGGGAACGAACGCCTCGCACCAGGCGTGAGTCTCGACCTCCGGGAGATCGGACCGGTAGAGGTAACCGGAAACGTAGCGACACGGCACGCCGACCAAGCGAAGGAGCGCGAGCGCGAGGTGTGCGAAGTCCTGGCATACGCCCACGCCATGATCGAGCGCTTCGACGACGGTGGTGCCGGCGTTGGTGACGCCTTTCTTGTATTCGAGCACGCCTTGCACGCCTTCGGTCACGCGGCGCACCACGTCGACGATCCGCACTTCTTCGTAGAGCTTGAGTCGCTCGCCGATCTCGAGAACCCGCGGGTCGCGCTCGACCGGCCCATGAAAGCGCACGAAATCCAGAAGACGGTGGCTCGGCGTGGATTGACGGAGAGGATCGGTGACGCGCATCGGATCGAGAGACAGCGCGTGCGTCTCGACGACCGAGTTCGACAGAATGATGACCCGGTCGTGAAAAGCGACGACCGAGAACTGATGCACCGGGTTTCCTTGCCAATCGACGTGGCTCGAGACGCGCGCGTCGGGCTTCACGGCGATGTTGAACTGGCGAAGTGTCTGGTGAGCATCGGAGCGCGGCGTGAGCCGCACCTCCATCACGGATTCGCTGATCCGCGTGGAGTAGACGAGCTCGGTCCGGTGCTGGATATTGAAGAGCATCTTTTTTTCGACCCTGGACCTGCTAGAGGAGGAAATATTTCCTCGCGAGCACCGTGCTCGCCGTGTTCATTTCCGACACCACGTCTTCGAGAAACCCCGTCGGACCGCGATCGAGAATCTCGTCGATATCGCCGTAATCGAGGCGCGACGCCATGCGCCCGAACGCGCGGACCACGCCGTCGTCGGGGTCGCCGTGGAGCACCGACAAACGCCGCGCGAAGTCCGCGGCGGTGTCGGCGGAGAACCGGATCGCCCGCGGGAATTCGCGATCGAATACCAGAAAATCGAGCACGCTTCGCGCGTCGACCCGGCGCGGATGGGCCTTTCGGTAGGCCTCGAGCGCGCCGGCGCTCTTCAAGAGCGTGATCCACATGACGTTCTCGTGTGACGTCGTGACCGAATCGGACCCCCGGGGCCTGAGCGCCATACGCACGCTGATCGTGCGACTGAGGCGATCCGTCCGTTCCATGAACTTCCCCATCTTGAGGAAGATCCACCCTTTGCCGCGCAGCATCGACGCGTCGGTCACGCCGTCCCAGACGAAGCTGGCCGTTTGCACCGAGGTCAGCGCGTGCACGAGCCGTGCCTCGCTGCGGGGCATGGTGCGCGCCTCTTCGAGCGCCCAGTACGCTTGATTCAAATGACGCCACATTTCGGGGGCGATCACTTCGCGTACCTGGCGCGCGTTTTCGCGCGCGAGCAGGATTGCGGAGACCAACGACGACGGCGCGGTCTGGTCGAATACGACGTCGTCGACGGTGCCGTCGGGCGCGCCGAGCGTCGTCAAGGTCGCGCGCCACTGCGCCGACGCGCCTTCGCGATCCACTTCGCTGAGGTCGACCAGGAGATCTCGCGTGACCTCGAGAAGCCGCGCCATGTGCTCTGCGCGTTCGAGGTATCGCCCCATCCAATAGAGCGAATCCGCGACGCGACTCAGCATTCGCATCATCAGGCCCCCGCCGGCGCTTCTGGCTTGCCTTCGCCTGCGAGCACCCACGTATCTTTGTAGCCGCCGCCCTGACTCGAATTGACGACGAGCGACCCCTTGCGGAGCGCGACGCGCGTGAGCCCTCCGGGGATGACGCGGATCTTCTCTCCGTAGAGGATGTAAGGGCGGAGATCGACGCAGCGCCCGTCGAGACGACCGTCCACGACGGTCGGATGCTGCCCGAGGCTGATCGTGGGCTGCGCGATGTACGAACGCGGGTTGGCGAGAATGCGTCGCTTGAAATCCTCGCGCTCGGCGGCCGTGGACTGCGTCCCGATGAGCATGCCGTAGCCGCCCGAAGCGTCCGTCTGCTTGACGACCAGCTCGTCGAGATGCTCGACGATGTACCGGCGATCTTCCTCGCGCGACGCGATGTACGTGTGCACGTTCGGCAGAATCGGTTCTTCGCCGAGGTAGTAGCCGATCATGTCGGGCACGAACGGATAGATGGCCTTGTCGTCGGCGACGCCGGTGCCGGGCGCGTTTGCGAGCGCGACTTGACCACTCCGGTACGCCGCGAAAATCCCGGGGCACCCGAGCACCGAATCCGGACGGAATACGACGGGATCGAGAAAGTCGTCGTCGATGCGACGATAGATGACGTCGACCCGCTGGAGGCCGTCGGTGGTGCGCATGCACACCGCGCCGTCCTTGATGACGAGGTCGCGGCCTTCGACGAGCGTGACGCCCATCTGTCGAGCCAGGAAGCTGTGCTCGAAGTACGCGGAGTTGTACACGCCGGGCGAGAGCACGACGATGTTCGGCGCGTCAGACGCGCGCGGCGCGACGAACTGGAGCGTCTCGCGCAGCCAGTGTGCGTAGTCCTCGACCGGGCGAACGCCGTAGTGCTCGAAGAGCACGCGGAACACCCGCTTCATCACTTCGCGGCTCTCGAGCACGTAGCTCACCCCGCTCGGGTTCCGCGCGTTGTCCTCGAGCACGAGAAACCGGCCGTCCTTGTCGCGAATCAGATCCGTCCCGACGACGTGGATGTAGATGCCGCCGGGCGGCTCCATGCCGATCATCTCGCGGCGAAAGAAGCTCGCGCCGTAGACTAGCTCCGGCTCGAGCAACCCGTCGCGAAGGATCCGCTGTTCGCCGTAGATGTCTTTGAGGAAGAGATTCAGCGCCTCGGTGCGCTGGATCAGCCCGCGCTCGATGCGCTCCCACTCGGTTGCCGAGATCAGTCGCGGGATCGGATCGAAGGGGAACACTTTCTCGATCCCCGCCGTGTCGGAGTAGACCGTGAACGTGACTCCCTGATTCCGAAGCAGGAGATCGACGGTGCGTTGACGCGCCTCGAACTCCGGCCCCGTGAGTTCGGCCATGCTCTGCGCGAGCGCCCTGTACAGGGGGCGCACCTCGCCGCTGGCCGCGAACATCTCGTCGTAGTGGCTACCGGGAGCCGTCGTGTAGTCGTCGAAGCGCACCTGGCACCCATCACACCCTGGGTCTGATTCAATCAGGTTTCGCTCTCTTTTCCTCCGAACGGCTCGGCGCCGCAAGGGCGGGATTCTGAAAGCGAATCGTCAGGATCGAACGTTGCGACGAACCGACGGGTTCACCTTTTCGACGGTCTCGAGCGCGAGCACTCGCAGCGGACCCCCGGAAGTGGCGACTTTGTTCGGGTCGACCACTTCGCGAACCGCGGGCAAATCGCGATACGAGCCGTGCGCGGGTCGAGGCTTGAACGGCTGCGGCGTGGGCGTCGGTTTTGGACGCCCACTCGGAATCAGCGCGATCGCGCGATCGATCCGGTGGGCGCCCTCGAAGGCCTCGACGATCTGATGCACCAAAATATAAGCGGCGATCTGCGCCTGCTCGATTCGCGCCCTGCTGGCCGAAAGTCCCGCCACGTTCGCCGCGCGCTCCTCCACGGTGAGCAGTTCTGCCCCGGCGGCGAACAGGCCGTCGAGGAACGCTGCATCGAGACCGTACAGGCGAGCGCGCGTCCGCACGCTCGCGTCGGCGGAAGAAAGAAGTGTCCGCCCGAGCTGCGACAGACGATGGAGCACTTGCGAAACGGCGAAGCTCGTCCCGAACGTCGCATCGAGCGCGATCTCCTCGCGGACCGCGGCGGCGTCACCGGCAACCTTCTCGAGCACCGCGCGCGCTTGCGCGCAAAGGGACGTGTTGCGGTCGAAGAGCTGCCTCACTTGCGCCGCCGCGTCGGAGCGCTCGTCCTCGAGCTTCAAGAACTGCGCGTGGTTGCGATCGAGAGCGAGCGCTTGCTCGGCGGCGAGGGACAAGAGCGACAGCGAGAACCCGCGGATCAGCGCGCGCTGTGGGCCCGAAGAGCGCTGCCAGATGTCGTGCGATTCGAGACACACCGAGTACGCACGCTCGACGAACTCCGCGACCGGCTCTTCCGGAGTTCCCTCCATCAGATGCTGCACGTCGGAACCCGCGAGTGCCGCGTCGAGCAGTCCCGCTTCCGGGCGCCCGACGACGCGCAAGAGTCCCTCGACGCGCTGGGCGGAACTGGGTTTCTTGGGGCGAATGGAACGAGCTCGCGTCATGGGATCGGCAGGCGACCGCGCCGCCTCTTCTCCTCAGAACGGCGCGGCGCCGAAACCCTTGAGGGGGCGCTGTCAGACCGCACGCTCTCGCCCGCGGGTCACCGGAAGGTCAGGAGCTACCCGGCGTCCGTTGGGCGCGAGGTCGAGCCGCGCCGTGCACCGCGGACTTTCCCGGCTCGGAATTCGACGGCGTCGGTCGCGCGTCGCTCGGCGAATCGTCGATCTGCTTCTCGAGCGTGTCGATTTCGTGTTCCACCGCGCGCGGATCGGCCGCGAGTCCGTCGTCGGTGGCTTCGTCGGAATGTGGCGCGACCGCGGCTTTCGGCGCCGTTCCCGACGATGCCGTCGAAACGGCCGGCTCGGCGTGGCGACTGCTGCATCCGGCCGTCGCCAGCGACGCCACGAACCACAATGCCCCACAAACGGACAGGCTTCCACGCGCGCTCGAACTCGTCATGAATGTTCGCTTCGACGGCAGTACCCGGCGCTCTCCTATCTTCTTCCCTTTCTCGGACCCCCATGACCAAGATTTTCCAGAATTTCGCCATTTATTTTGTGGGGCACCCTCGAGCTCGCTCGGCGCCAAAGTGGGGACGCGGGGGGGGATTGCTCGACCGTCCGGGAGGACTACATCGACCGACATCCGACCAACGTGAGAAAGTCGCCATGCCATGACCGATAGCCCGCTCGCTGGAAAACCCGCCCCCCGAGGACTGCTCGCGAACGTGCCGCGGCTCGTCACCGATTACTACGCGCTCGTCCCCGACGCGTCCGACCCTGCGCAACAAGTCGCGTTCGGAACGTCTGGACACCGCGGCTCGGCATTTCAAAAGACGTTCAACGAGGCGCACATCCTCGCGTCGGCACAAGCCGTTTGCGAGTACCGAAAATCGCACGGCGTCGACGGACCGTTGTTCCTCGGCATCGACACGCACGCGCTCTCGGAACCGGCGTTCGCGACGACGCTCGAAGTGCTCGCCGCGAACGAAGTCACGGTGCGCGTGCAAGCCGGGCGGACGTACACGCCGACGCCGGTCGTCTCGCACGCCATCCTCACGTACAACCGCGGCCGCACGAGCGGGCTCGCGGACGGCATCGTCGTGACGCCGTCGCACAACCCGCCGGAAGACGGCGGATACAAATACAACCCGCCGCACGGCGGACCCGCCGACAGCGACGTGACGTCGGTGATCCAGAAGCGAGCGAACGAGCTCCTCGCGGGCGGCAATCGCGACGTCCGCCGCGTGCCGTACGAGCGCGCCGCCAAGAGCGCGTTCGTCGTCGATCACGACTTCGTCGCGCCGTACGTGAAAGATCTCGCGAACGTGATCGACATGGACGTGATCCGCGGCGCGAAAGTGAAGCTCGGCGCCGACCCGATGGGCGGCGCGAGCGTCGGATTCTGGGATCCCATCGCGAACGAGTACGGCCTCTCGATCGACGTCGTGAACCGCGTCGTGGATCCGACGTTCTCGTTCATGACGGTCGATCACGACGGAAAAATCCGGATGGACTGCTCGTCGCCGCCGGCCATGCAGCGCCTCATCGCGCTCAAGGATCGCTTCGACGTCGCGTTCGGCAACGACACCGACAGCGATCGTCACGGGATCGTCACCCGCTCCGCGGGGCTCATGAACCCGAACCACTACCTCGCCGTGGCCGTCGAGTACCTCTTCCAGAATCGTCCGGGGTGGAGCGCGACGGCTGCCGTCGGAAAGACGCTGGTGTCGAGCTCGATGCTCGATCGCGTCGCGAAGAGCATCGGCCGCACGCTCCTCGAAGTGCCGGTCGGGTTCAAGTTTTTCGTGAGCGGCCTCCTCGACGGCAGCGTCGGGTTCGGCGGCGAAGAGAGCGCGGGGATGTCGTTCCTGCGGCGTGACGGCACGGTGTGGACCACCGACAAGGACGGCCTCATCGCGGACCTTCTCGCCGCGGAAATCCTCGCGAAGACGGGGAAAGATCCGGCGGAACACTACGTTCTGCTCACCGAGCGATTCGGCGCGCCGGTCTATCAACGCATCGACGCACCGGCCACGGCGGCGCAAAAGAAGGCTCTTGCCGAGCTTTCCGAAAGCGACGTGCATACCGAGACGCTCGCGGGCGAGCGCATCACGCGAAAGCTCACGCGCGCGCCTGGAAACGGAAAACCGATCGGCGGCCTCAAGGTCGAAGCGGAGAGCGGATGGTTCGCGGCGCGTCCATCCGGCACCGAAGCCGTCTACAAAATTTATGCGGAGAGCTTCCGCGGCGCCGAGCATCTCGCCCGTCTCCAGGACGAGGCGAGAAGTCTCGTCGACAAGGCCCTGTCCCAAAAAGGCTAGGCTAGGCTAGGCTAGGCTAGTAGACGAGGTCGATTGTCGGCGGGGCCGGCAAACCTACGCCGACAAAGTGTGGGAAATGACGATTTGCCTCTACCCCTGGGCGATTGAAGCGCGCAAGAATGCCGCCTC
>Ga0265320_10001329_pt1 | contig 18052 bp, 13 predicted proteins | sample 4827metaG_FD_202087 | JGI IMG/M metagenome (GOLD analysis project Ga0265320, IMG submission 202087) | Rhizosphere microbial communities from Carex aquatilis grown in University of Washington, Seatle, WA, United States - 4-8-27 metaG | ecosystem: Host-associated > Plants > Roots > Rhizosphere >...
CGACCGTCCGCCCGAATCAAAATCCAAAACCTGCATCATCACAGCTGCGCATCAGAAAACTGTTGGCGCCGCCGATTTAAATTTTAAAAGAACCTTCCGCCGCATCCGCCCCGAAATGAAATCCTTTCGCATCCTCATAACCGACCGGCACGCGGGCTTCAATCGCGGCACGCAGTTTCATGATGATTCTGACTGACGCATCAACACTCGGGCCGGTGGGGCCGGGAGGCTTGCCACCCGATGGCAGCGCCATCGTTTGCTCCAAGCACTTTTTTGATAACCAGTTGGTGGCAATCACGTTGCAAATATTCATCAGACCGCTAAACTGGGCTTTCCGTTTATTGGCAACTAGTTAGCGGATTTTGCGGGCTGCAGTCTGATGAATTGCCGGAAAAGTTTTTGAAAAGCGTTCGGGTCGGCGTTGACGGTGCCGGAAACTTCGCCCTTTTCACTTTGGCTTTTTGGCTTACCTTCTCTCCGCATGACTTTGAATGAGCAGATGACGCGATTGGCCCGCCAGGCCAAGGCGGCGTCGCGCGAACTCGCCCAGCTTACGACGGCGGAGAAAAATTCGTGTCTGCTGGCGATGGCCGCGGCGCTGGAAAAAAACGCCGCCGCCATCAAACAAGCCAACACCCTCGACATGGAGGCCGCCGCGAAGAGCGGCCTTGCTTCAGCCATGCTCGACCGTCTCAAGCTCGATGACCAACGCATCGCGGGTATGGGGAAAGGTCTGCGCGAAGTTGCGGGCCTGGGCGATCCGGTCGGAAAAATCCTGGACGAACGCGTCCGGCCCAATGGTTTGAAGCTCCGGAAAATTTCCACGCCGATTGGCGTGGTGGTGATCATTTACGAATCGCGTCCCAACGTGACAGCGGACGCGGCGAGCCTGTGTTTTAAATCCGGCAACGCGACGATCCTGCGCGGCGGCAAGGAGGCGTTGAACTCGAACCAGACCATCGCCCAGATCATGATTGAGGCCGGGAAGCAGGCGCTCGCGAAATTTCCCGAATTCGCCATCCAGGTCGTGCCCGTTCCCGACCGCGAGGCGATTCCCATTTTGCTGTCGCTCACGCAGTACATTGATCTCTGCATGCCGCGCGGCGGCGAGGGCCTGATTCGCGCCGTGGCCGAATGTTCCAAGGTGCCGGTCATCAAGCATTACAAGGGTGTCTGCCATGTGTTTGTGGACGCGGATGCGGATTTGAAAATGGCCGTGGAAATCGCCATGAATGCAAAGGTCCAACGTCCGGCCGTCTGCAACGCGATGGAAACATTGCTGGTGGACCAGGCCGTCGCGGAAGAATTTCTTCCGCAGATTTCGCAGCAACTCGCGGATAAGAAAGTCGAACTGCGTTGCGACGCGGTTTCGCTGGGCTTGGTTCAATCGGCAATCGGCAACCGGCAATCGGCCATCCGGCCCGTGGCCGAGCAGGATTTTTACACCGAATACAACGATTACATCCTGAACGTGCGCGTGGTGGACGGGGTGAAAGCAGCGATTGACCATATCAACCAGTACGGCTCGGCGCATTCGGACAGCATCGTCACGAAGAACGAGGCGCACGCGAAACAGTTTCTGGCCGAGGTGGATTCGGCGACGGTTTACTGGAATGCCTCGACGCGGTTCACCGATGGCGGCGAATTCGGCATGGGCGCGGAAATTGGCATCAGCACCGACAAAATCGGCGCGCGCGGCCCGATGGGCCTGGAGGAATTGACGAGTTACAAGTGGCTGGGCATCGGGAATGGGCAGGTGCGGACCTGATTTCGCAAAGGCAAATTGCTTCGCGGGTGTCTTGATTTCAATCCAGCCGCCGCCTGCCTGGAATGATTCCAAATCAACTTCCGACCAGCAGGTCCCGATCGACACTGGAAAGTTGACCGGCCTGTCCGAAGCCGGCCAATTTTGTTTTCAACTGCCGTGCAGGATTTCCACCTGCTGGCGCTGGATCCAGCCGATTCGCCCGGATCCATCGGTGACCTGCAGCCAGTCGTCGCGGCGGTCCAGCACCGCCAGTTCCGCGCCGTTGTGGGCGGTAAATGCGCTCTGAGCTTCGTCGAACGGTCCACTGCGCAAGGTTGGATCCTGGGCGACCACCACGACGGTCGGTTTGGAAAAATGAATTGCGGTATCCACGCCGGCACAGGCACCCGCGGCAATGACCAGAACGACCGCGGCCCGCGTAAAACCGCGCAGCGCCGGTTTGAACGTCGGGCGTATCAGCATGGCTGCCAGCAATGCCAACACCAGCCAAAGCGCTGCCGCGGTCAACCCCGTCCATTCATTCAAAGTCAGCGTTCCCAGCCAGTCTTCCCAGCGCTTTTCGCGGAGCGTCGGCCCCGGCACCTGATTGCGCACAAACTCGAGATTGGCCCGCACCTCCGCGTCGCGGGGCGCCAATTGTTCCGCCCGGCGGTACGCGGCAACCGCCCGGCCCAGATTGCCGGCCTTGAATTCCGCGTTGCCGCAGTTGAAATAAAGCGCCGGAGAAACCGCGCTCGATTGGATGATCTTTTGATAGGCGTCGGCGGCGCTGGCAAATTTGCCCTCGGCGTAAAGTTTGTTTGCGGCATTGAATTCAGCCGGCATGTTCGCGGCGCTTGCCCGGCCGGCCCAAACCCAGAGGGTCAACGCCGCGAGTAAGAGATGCAGTTGCGTTTTCATGCCTTCACATTTTGCAGTCCCAGGACGGCATTTTCAAATTGGGGAATCACCGCGGCGAGTTCTCCGCTGGTCCGCAGCGGCGCGTAACGTGCCTGGTTGCAGAGATGAAACAATTCGCGCAGGCCGGCCAGCGTCGTTTCCGGTGTGCCCAGCCGGGCCAGCCGCTCGTCAATCACGGCTTCGGTGATGGATGACGCAGGACAATCCAGGCGTTCGCCCAACTGCTCCTGCAACAGGCGGAACAACGTGGCGAAAAATTCGTCCGATTTGTTTTCCCTGGCCAGCCGACGCAGATCGTCCAGTCCGTCGCGGACGAGCTGGGCGACGTGACGTTGCCGCCGCAGGCGCGGATTATTGGCCAGGTTGTCCGTGCGCTTTCGCCACACGAAGGCAGCGAGCCAGGCAAGCATGGGCACACTTTGCGCGGCGAGAAATGCCGGCCGGGTCAACAGCGGTGGGGCGGGGCGGGTGAGTGTTCCCAGCTGTTCTTTGATGGGCAGAAGGTCCGGTGGCGCCGCTTGTGGAGTGGTGGTTTTCTCGGCGGCAATCATTGGCGCGGGAGTCGCGCCGGCGGAATGAACGGCCAGTTGTACCGGCGATTCCGTCAATGTGCGGTAGGCGCCCGCATCCGGGTCGAAATAGCTGAACGAAAATGCCGGCAACTCGTGAACGTCCGTGTTTTGCGGGGTGACAATTTGCTCGAAGGTTTTTGCGCCCTGCAAGCCAAGCGCATCGCTGGTTTCGACCTTGGATGTGGGCGGATAGGATTTGAAATCGTGCCAGGCGGGCTGGTCGGGCAGGTTGAGCTCATCCAGCGCGCCCCGTCCGGAAATCTGGACGTGCACGGTGATGGGGTCGCCGACGGAAACGTTGGTGGGGCCGGCGCTGACGGTCAGGGTGAAGTTGCCAACGGCGCCATTGAAGTTGGCCGGTTTGTTTTCCGTTGGCAGCGGCAAGGATTGCGCGGCCATGGCTTCCGAGGTGAGGGTGATTTGTTTTTGTTCGCCGCCGCCAAACATGCCAAAGAAATCCCTTCGTTGATCGGGCGAGGCGACTACAACCACCGCGCTGGCGGTAAAGGGACCGAGATTGATTGGGCCTTGTTTGGTGACGGTCAAAGCCAGGGAAAGCGGAATATCCGTATAAACCCGACTGCCGATTTGCACCTGTTGCCGGCCGCCCTGGGACATTTTGCCGATAGCAAAACCATTGGCTGGCGTGGAGGTAAATTGAAAATTGCCGAAATTTTGGATGTCGTCCCGCAAATACACGTCCAGCCGGGCAGGAAAAATTTCGCCGGTGTAAACCCTTTCTTTCTTGGGCAGGGTCAGCTTCAGGAAGGCCATTTGCGAACCGGAGCTCACTTCGGCGGCCGTGGGCGCGGTCGGCTGGGTCACCGTGAGTTTTAACGGCTGGCTGGTCAGGGACTGCCCGTCAACCTGGGCGGTCAACGCCGGGATGGTGTAATCGCCGGGCCGGCTGGATGCGACGGTAAAATGGTAGGTGACGGTCGAACTGGTCTGACCGTTGACGAAGCTGAACTGGCTGGACGGCCCGACATAGGCAATCTGCAGCCCGGGAATGTCCCTGATTTGAGGTGTGCCCCCCGGCTGGCTGCCTTCAAACGTCAACGACAAGGTCGCGGTTTCGCCCACGGCGATGGTGTCTCGGTCAAGTGAAGCGGTAAACGTGACCGCCTGCAATGGCGCCGCGCTGAGGCATAGCGCTATCCCGGCCAGAATCAAACCGGACAAAAAACCGCTTTTTAACCAATGTTCCATTTTTACAACCACTTTAAAATTCAAAAAATAGACATTTCTGGGCGCAAAATGTTCAGGCTTCAAACCGTCTTTAGCAACGCGGCAATCAAGCCGTCCGTCGTATGCTCCCTGGCCTCAATCGCGGGTTCCGACGCCAGGGCGCGAATGGCCTTGCTGGTTTCCGGGCCAATGGAGGCCAGTTTCAACTGGGGGAATTTTTTCTGCAACTTCGGCAGCTCAAACCGGGCGTGGAAATGTTCCACCGTTGAACTGCTTGTGAAGGTGACCCAATCCGCGCCGCTTTCCAGCAACGATTGGCCAGCGCCTGCCGGATCCTCGGTTTCGGCCACGGTTTTGTAAACGGCGATGTCATCCACAATGGCGCCGAGTTCCTCCAGCGCCTTGGGCAGGTCGGGGCTCGCCACCTCGGCGCGCAGCAGGCACAGCTTCAGGTTCTCGATGGTCTGGAATTTTTCAAACGCCGCGGCGATTTTCTTGCCGACATATTCGTCCGGCGTCAAATCCACCTGCAGATGCAATTCGCGCAGTTTTGCCGCGGTCGCCGGGCCGACGGCGGCGATGCGCACGCCGCCAATGTCGCGCAAATCCTGGAACCGCCGGAAAAAGATGTCGAAAAACGCCGTTACGCCGTTCACGCTCGTAAATACCAGCCAGTCGTAGGAATTGAGTTCCAATAACGCATCCACGATGGCGTCGGTTTCCTTCGGTCGCGTGATTTTGATGGTTGGCACCTCCAGTACATCGGCGCCGAGTTCCATCAGCCGATGCGCGAAACTGCCCGCCTGTTCCGAGCGGCGCGTGACCACGACGCGCTGGCCAAACAGCGGACGGTGTTCAAACCAGTTCAGTTTTCGGCGCAATTTCACCACGTCGCCGATAATGGTGATTGCCGGGGGCGAAATCTTTTTTTCCGCCGCCAGTTTCGCAATGGTGACGAGCGCGCCGGAAACGGATTTCTGCCGGCCGAGCGTGCCCCACTGGATGATGGCCACCGGCGTTTCCGGCACCATGCCGCGCGCGATGAGCGATTTCGTCCAATCGTCCAGATTGTCCGTGCCCATCAGCACGACCTTGGTGCCGGGGATCCGGGCGATTTGTTCGTAGTGCAAGGCCGTGGCGGCGTCCGCCGAATCGCTGTGGCCGGTGAAGACCGTGAAGCTCGAGCAATGGTCGCGGTGGGTGAGGGGAATGCCGGCATAGTTCGGCACGGCCACCACGGACGAAACGCCCGGCACGACTTCAAAGGGTATTTTGGCCGCCGCGAGCGCCTCGGCCTCTTCGCCGCCGCGGCCGAAAATGTAGGGGTCACCGCCCTTGAGCCGCACCACGCATTTGCCTTCACGGGCTTTGGCGATGAGCAAGGCGGTGATTTCCTCCTGGGGCATGGACATGTTTTTGCCGCGGGCGATGAGTTCGGCGGTTTGCGGCGCCAGCCGGAGCAGATCGGGATTCACGAGCGCGTCGTAAAGCACCATGTCCGCGCGCCGGAGCAGTTCCGCGCCGCGCAACGTGAGCAACCCCGCGTCACCCGGCCCGGCGCCGACCAGATAAACAGTGCCTTTGGATTTCACCCGCATACTTTATTCGAGTGGCGGAGTTAATCAATGAAAGAGGGCGAAAGCTTTGCCGCGCCATTCCCGGATTCGCGGACGCACCGGTCCTTGAGGGCGTGGAATGGACCGCGGGTACCCCACCCGCAGCGGCCTCGATTGCCGAACCGGCGCATGAAATGCCAAAGGTTTTTGAGTGGACGAGCGCGCTGCGGCTGAGACAGCCGCGCTCCGTTTCGAGTTCGCCGCTTTGGGTAACACGTCCGCAGGTTGCGTTTGAAGGTTGTAAGACGCGGACTTTGCGCTTTGAACTGGCGTGCCGGCTGCTTATAAATGGCGCGTGCCTCAACCGGGTCAGCCTGCCATCAATGCCACCACGCGCTGTTGCGCGGTCTATGGTTTTCCCATCCGTCACTCCGCGTCGCCGGCCATGCACAACGCCGCGTTTGCCGCGCTCGGCCTGAACTGGCGCTATCTCGCGTTTGAAGTCCATCCCGACAACCTGCGCGCCGCCATTGCGGGCGCCAAAGCGATGCAATTCGCCGGCCTGAACCTCACCGTGCCGCATAAATTGCTCGCCATGGAGATGGTGGATGCGCTGGATGAATCCGCCAAAGCCTGGGGTGCGGTCAACACCATCCTTTTCAAACCCGTGGCGGCCGGCGGGGAAATTCGCGCGATCGGATTCAACACGGATGCCGAGGCAATTGTCACCGCCCTGCGCGAGGATCTGAAGATGGACCTGCGCGGCGCGAAGGTTTTGCTCCTCGGCGCGGGCGGGGCAGGGCGGACGGCGGCGCTCAAGCTCGCTTCGGAAAACGTGGCGGAACTGTTCCTCGTCAACCGCACTTTGGACAAGGCCGAAGCGATGGCGGGTGAAATCAAAAAACAATTCCCGTCCGTGCGGGTGACGACCGGCCATCCGCCGACCGCGGTTGACCTGGTGCTGAACGCAACGTCGCTCGGATTGAAACCCGGCGACCCGTCGCCGCTGGATGAAAAACAATTTTCCGTGCGGCAGACCCGCGCCGTTTATGACATGATCTACCACCCGGCGGAAACGGCGCTGCTTAAGGCGGCCAAAGCCGCCGGATGCAAAACGGCAAACGGCCTCGGCATGTTGTTGTGCCAGGGCGCGAAGGCCTTTGAAATCTGGACGGGCAAACCCGCGCCGCTGGATGTGATGCGGCGGGCGCTGGAAGCGGAAGTTTATCAGTCCACAGTCCGCAGTTCACAGTCCACCGTTGGGAGTCAACAGTCCACGGTCCGTAGTCCCAAGTCTTGAGTTTATCACGTGCAATTGCATTTGAATGATCGCCTTTTCTTGACTGTGGACTTAAGACTATGGACTGTGGACTGAAAAACATGGGTAAAATCCAGAAATTCGAAGACATCCTCGCATGGCAAAAGGCGCGGGAACTAACCAGAGGAGTTTATGCGCACTCCAAGACCGGCGCGTTTGCAAAAGATTTTGGATTGAAGGACCAAATTCAGCGCGCCTCGGTTTCGATCATGGGAAATGTCGCGGAAGGATATGACCGGGGCGGAGACAAAGAATTCATTCAGTTTCTTTCAGTTTCAAAAGGCTCCTGCGCGGAAGTAAAATCACACCTTTACGTTGCTTTGGACCAGCAATACATCAATCCCACGCAGTTCAACCAGCTTTACAACTCGGCGGACGAAGTGAGCCGGTTGCTTGCCGGGTTTATGGCTTACCTGAAACAATCTGATTTGCGCGGCAGAAAATTCAAATGATACATTTAGCCTACAGTTTGCAGTCCACAGTCCACGGTCTGACGAGTGGGCTTCTGTCGGCCTCTGGAATTTTGTTTTCGGCTGTGGACTCTGGACGCGCGACTATGGACTGGTCCCTCCTGCCCTTCCATTTCTGGTCGTCATGCTTTTTCGTGCTTGGCTGCATCACCGGCAGTTTTTTAAACGTGTGCATCCACCGGCTGCCGCTGGACATGAGCATCATCACGCCACGGTCCCATTGTCCGCATTGCAAGTATTCCATCCCCTGGTATTTGAATCTTCCGCTGATCACCTGGCTGGCATTGCGGGGACGCTGTAAAAACTGCGGCGCGCCCATTTCGGCGCGTTATTTTGCCGTTGAACTGCTCACTGGCGTCGCGTTTCTGGGCTGCTGGCTGGCCTTCGGCAACGTCGGCCATCCGCTGGAGTCCATGCCGCGGGCTTTGGTTTACGCGGGTTTTCTTGCGGGATTGATTGTGGCCACTTTCATTGACATTGAACACCTGATCATTCCGGACGAAATCACGCTTGGCGGCATGGTCGTGGGTTTTATCGTGTCATTTTTTCTTCCCGCGTTGCACGGGGCCGTCGCCATGCGCCTGGGATTGCTGCGGGGCATTATCGGCGCGGCGGTGGGCGCCGGGGTGGTTTATGCGGTCCTGCGGCTGGGCAAATGGCTGTTTGGGCGACAGCGTGTGAAACTGCCGGTGGAAACGAAAATTGTTTTCGATGAAACGGCGGTGCATCTGCCTGACAAGGAAATCCCCTACGAAGACCTGTTTTACCGGAAGTCGGACATGATTGTGCTGCATGCGCATACGGTGGAACTGGTGGACCGCAGTTACAAGGATGTGCGGGTGCGGCTGTCACCATCAACCCTGGAAATCGGCGAGGAAAAGCTGAATCCCGATGACGTGCCCTGCATGGAGGCGGTGAGCGGGGAGATCGTGCTGCCGCGCGAGGCGATGGGGTTGGGCGACGTGAAATTCATGGGGGCCATCGGCGCGTTCATCGGCTGGCAGGGGGTGTTTTTCACACTGACGATCAGTTCCTTGATCGGGGCGGTCTTCGGGGCCGGCATGGTGGCGCTGAAGAAAAAAGAATGGTCGGGGCGGCTTTATTTCGGGCCGTTCATCGCCCTGGCGGCGGTGATATGGATTTTTGCCGGGCGGGACCTGGTGGCCTGGTATCAACATCTCACCCTGTCCCTGATGATGTTGTTGTTCCCGCAATGAAGATCCCCGGTCAAAGAATCATATTTCCACGGCGGGATCCACAAATCAACTTATTGGAATTGCAGGTAAGCCCGGCAACCGTCGGACCTTGTCCCGTTGGTGCTGCTTTCCGTCAGGAAAATGCGACCCGGCTCCACTTTGCCCGTTTCCTGAATATAGGTGCGGACGGCTTTGGCGCGGTCGGAGGCGAGCGCGGCGAAGTCGTTGTCTGTGATGGGAATGCTGGCCAGCAGCAGTATCTCCTTCGGGTCGGACGTGGCGGCTGGAGCGTAGCCGGAAGCGGTGGCGGCTTTGGACGATTTTGAAGTACCGGTGGCCGGCGAACCTTTCATCAAATAGGTCGCGCCCTTTTCCGCTTCAGCTGACAAAGGTCTGATTTGGGCAACGATGGCCGAGAGGTTGGTGTTGGCGGCCAGGAAGGCGGCGTTGATGACTCCCTTGCCCACTGCTTCGCCGTAAAGTTTTTTCACCCAGGCGGTGCGTTGTTCCGGCGTCAACGTGAGCTGGCCGGGTGTGGTGGCGGCGCGTTCAGATTTGCGCAGCGACTTCCATTGCCGGGTGCGGATTTCTTTATCCAGATTGGCGTAACGCAAATTCCCGCGATCGGCCTCGGGATCAACACTGCCAGCAATCTCCAGTTGCAGGCCGGGTCGCTCGTAAAGCGCCTGCACCAGGGCATCCAGCTTCTTTTCATTGGCGAGCGACAATACCGTGCTGCCCGGCGCGAAGTCCTGGTAGCTGAGTTCCTCGCCGCCGCCGCCAAACATCGCGCCCAGCAGTGAGAAGGGCGACGTGGCAACCTTTTCAAGAATGTTCAGGAGGGTGCGGGCGACGACCTTGCCGATCCGGAATTGAGGATCGTCCAGGCTGCCTTCGACCGGCACATCGAGCAGGATCTGGCCGTTCCGATCCTTGAGGATGGCGATGGCCAGGCGAACGGGCAGATGCGTCGCGTCCGGACTCGCCACCTTTTGCCCGAATGTGAACCGGTCCAGGGTGATGACGTTCTTCGATTCCAATTTCTGCCCGACCAGATTATAGGCCAGGTCCAGGTTCAACTTTCCCTCGGCTAGGCGATATCCGGCGTACTTTCCTGCATACGGGCTGGTGGGCGTCAAATCCACGTTTTTGAAGGTGATTTTCAACTCGTTGGTCGCGGTCCCGCTGAAGGGATTGATGTGGCCGGCGATGTCAACCGGCCCGACCCCGTCCACAAGGGCATGCAAATTTACATCCGCGTGCCGCGGTTCCGTGGATGAAAGCCCGGCGATGCTGCCGCTGAACTGCTGGATGGCCATGTTCACATTCGGAGAGAACGTCCGGTCGGTGAAGTTGGCGGAGGCATTGGAGAATACAATGCTGCCGATGGAAATCTGCGGCAGCGGCAACGTGGGCGCCGCATTGGTTGCAGGGGAAGAGGTGTTGGCAACGGTCACGGCCTTGGTTTCGTTGGTGGTTGCCGGTGTGTTGGTGTCCGCCAGCGCATTGCTTCCCGCCGGCTGCAAGGTGGTGAGCAAATTGATGGCATGATTGGTTTCGATGACGACGGACGCGGCCACGTTGTTCAGGGCGATTTCCTTGATGGCCACGGCAGGTGGGTTCAGGCTGGCATCAATGCCGGAGACGCGGACGGAATCCCACTTCAACAAATCATCGCCCGCGGTGCCATCCACGGCATGAAATCCATCGAGCCAGGTGTCGCCCTGGAATGAAATCTCCGGCAATTGACCGGCGGGAGTGTGGAGCTGGACACGGCCGCGGAGACCAAACTCGCTGCCGGGAATGAAGAGGTTCAGCTTGGGTTCGAGATATGGGTCCAACGGGCCAAAATCGAGCCGGTCCAGATCGATCTGAATGTCGGCGGTCGGGGGCGAGAACGAAGCGGCCACCTCGGTTTTAAAGGTGCCATTGGCGTTCCAACGGAGGGACAAATCGACGGTGAGATTGGTGCCGGGAAGGTTGGAAATATTTTTGACGCTTAAGGTGACATCATTGAGGTCCAACCGGGCCGGGCGGGAATTGGCCAGGTCTTCGAGGCTGAAGGCGCAATGGGTGAATTCCACGTCGTGGACGGTGCCGATCCAGAGATTGGTGCTGTTGCGGAGCAAGGCGGCGGCATTGGTGATGGAACCGAGCAATTCCGGAATGCCCGCCGATGCGTTGGTGGCGGTTTCGGCGGATGGGGGAGGCGTGGCCACGACCAAATTGGTTGAATCATTCCGCTTGCGGAGCAAAAAGAATCTGCCGCCGTCGGCGGACACGGAGCCGATTTCCGCCTGCCGGGCCACGGCATCGATGTTCACCCCCGTCACGGCGAAACGGGAAAGTTCGATCATGTTGGTCTGGCTGTCCGGTTCCGCGAGCTTGAAATCCCGCAACGTGAAGCTGGTGTTGGTCACGGTCATGACGCGGTTGCTGGCGCTGAGTTCCAGCCGGTAATTCACATCCACGCCCACGAGGCCTTCGCGGATTTCAAAGGGCACCCGGTCCTGATACAGCGGGGCGTATTTGTTCAACGGGAAATTCTCGAGGGTGAATTCACCCCACGAACGCAACGGGTCGAGGTAGAAAAATCCGTTCCAGGAAATTTTTTCGCCGGCATCGGTTGTGCCGGTGAAGCTGTGGGGATTTTTGTTGTCCGGACTGGTTTCGAAATGATCGAGCGTGAAATTCAACGGGCCGACCAGCCGTTTGAAGGGCTGGCGATGGGTCAGGTCGGTGACCGACGCCGTGGCGTTGGTGATCAACAGCCGGCCGATGTACAGGGCGACGGGCCTGGCCGGTGTTTTGGGCGGCGGCGCGGGTGCGTTCGTCGGGGCGAATTTTGTGATGAGATCGGAAAAATTGAACGTGCCATCCGGGTTCATCTGCGCGCGGGCAAAAGGCCCGGTCACGCTGATTCGCTTGAAAACCCAGGGATGGCCCAGGAACGACGAGAGCTGGACATTCACATAAACCTCGTCCCAGGAAACAAACGGCTCGCCGTCGTGGTCCTTGATGAGCAGGCCGCGAACGGCCACCGAGAACGCGAAAGGATTGAGTTTCACCTTCTGGATGGAAACTTCGCGCTCGAGTTGTTTGGACAATTGTTTGACCGCCACGGAGCGGATGATGGGCGGCAGGATGAAGAAACCGACCATGCCGTAGGTGAACAACACCCAGAAAATCCAGCGCGCCAGTTTGCGCCGGCGCGGCGAAAGAGAATCCCAGGCGCGAAATTTTATCTTGTTACCCAAGCGGCCAAGAATTAGCGCATGTTGCCTCGTGCCGTCAATCTTTTCGGTGTCGTCCAGATTTGGAATCGTTGTTCCGGACCCGGTGCAGCCGCCTCGGTGGCGAGGCGGAGGATATTTTGAACCTGGCCGTCCGCCTCCTTACGTCGGCGGCTGCGCGACACAATCAGATCGCGAAGTCGGTGTATTCGGGCTTCACGGGTTCGGTGGGTGGGAACAGCATGCCGGCGGCGACAGTGGCGTTGGTGCCCTGTTCGATCAATATGAACGAGCCGGTCAATCGGTTGGTGCTGTAGCCGTCATAGACGATCGGTTTGGCGGTTTTCAGGCGGATGATGCCGACGTCGTTTACCTCCAGGGCGGCCGGCGCGTTTTCCGGCTCAAAGGTGGCCATGTTGATGCGGCTTTCCAGTTGCGTCACCACCGCCTGCACGGTTTGCGTGGTGTGCTTGAGAAAATATTTTTTGCCCGGCATCAATTTTCGCTGGTGCATCCAGCAGACGTGCGCCTGCAATTCCGCGCCGCGCCCCGGCAAATTGTCCAGGCCCACAATCATGTCGCCCCGGCTGATGTCGATGTCGTGTTCGAGGCAGAGCGTCACCGATTGCGGGCAGAAGGCCTCGGCCAGCGGGCCATCATAGGTCCAGATGTCCTTCACCGTCGTTTTGATGCCGATGGGCAGCACGACGACCTGCTGGCCTTTGTGGACGATGCCGCTGGCGATCTGGCCGCTCAGGCCGCGAAAATCGTGCAACTTTGGATCGGTGGGATCGTTCGGGCGGTTGACCCATTGCACCGGAAACCGCAGCGCGTTGAGGTTCCAATCACTGGCGATGTGGACGACCTCAAGGTGTGCCAGCAGGGTCGGGCCTTCAAACCACGGCGTGTGTTTCGAGGCGTCCACGACGTTGTCGCCGTTGAGCGCGCTGATCGGGATGAATTTTACGTCGCGAAACACGTCGAGTTTCGGCAGAAAATCTTCGAATTCATCGCGGATTTCCCAATACCGGTCCTCGCTCCAATCCACCAGGTCCATTTTGTTGATGGCAATGATGAGGTGCGGGATGCCCAGCAACGCGGCGATGTAGGTGTGGCGGCGGCTTTGCTCGATCACGCCCTGCCGCGCGTCCACGAGCACGATGGCCAGGTTCGCGGTCGAGGCGCCGGTGACCATGTTGCGGGTGTATTGCACGTGCCCCGGCGTGTCGGCGACGATGAACTTCCGCTTGGGGGTGGCGAAGTAACGGTACGCGACGTCAATCGTGATGCCCTGCTCGCGCTCGGCGCGGAGGCCGTCGGTGAGGTTGGCCAGGTTGATCTGGCCGCCGCCGGTGATGTCGGCGGAGCGTTCGAGCGCCTCGAGCTGGTCCTCCATCAAATTTTTGGAATCGTACAGCAACCGGCCGATGAGCGTGGACTTGCCATCGTCCACCGAGCCGCAGGTGTTGAGTCGCAGGATTTCGATTGGATGTTGGGTGTGGGGCATGGGGAAAATTCAACCAAGGATGGACACGGATGGACACGGATGAGAACAAACAAAAACGGATTCATGGATTGGTGGATTGATGGATTGGAAAACGACGAAGCAATTGGGGTTCGATAATCCAACCATCCAGCCATCCAGCCATCCAGTCTTTGAAAATCTGTATTTGTCTGGGTTCATCGGTGGTTAAAAATATCCGGCTTTTTTCCGGTCCTCCATCGCCGCCTCGGACGATTTGTCGTCGGCGCGGGAACCGCGTTCGGTCACCCGGGCGGCGGCGATTTCGGCTATGATGTCGTCCACGGAGTCGGCCGGCGATTCAACCATGCCGGTGCTGATGATGTCGCCGATCGTGCGGACCCGGACGACCAGTTCCTGCACCTGCTCCTTTTCCTTGGGCGGCAGCAAATCAGTGACCGGGAGCCACTGGCCTCGACGGCGAACGCAGGTGCGTTTGTGGCTGAAGTAAATGACCGGGACCTCGAGTTTTTCGCGCTTGATGTATTCCCACACGTCCATCTCCGTCCAGTTGGACAGTGGAAAGACGCGCATATTTTCCCCGGGATTGACGCGGGCATTATACAGATTCCAGATTTCCGGGCGTTGATTTTTTACGTCCCACTGGCCGAACGAGTCACGCGGGCTGAAGAACCGTTCCTTTGCCCGGGCCTTCTCCTCGTCCCGCCGCCCGCCGCCGATGTTGCAGTCGAATTGGAATTCCTCGACGGCGGCCAGCAGGGTGGGAATCTGGAGCTGGTTGCGGCTGATTTCACCCGGCGTGGGCACGGCGATGCCCTTGGCAATGGCGTCCTCAACCTTGCGGATGATCAGTTTGGCGCCCACTTCCCTGGCGCGCCGGTCGCGGAATTCATTCAACTCGGGAAAGTGATGGCCGGTGTCAATATTGAGAAACGGCATCGGAATGTCCGACGGGCGGAAGGCTTTTTCCGCCAGGCGCACCAGGCAGATCGAATCCTTGCCGCCGGTAAACATCAGGCACGGCCGTTCAAATTCCGCCGCGACCTCACGCATGATGTGAATCGCCTCGGTTTCCAGATACTGCAAATGGTCGAGATGGTACGAACTCATTTCAATTGAAGATGCCGGAAATTCCCGGCGCTGTCCGTCAAATTCCGCCGCCCGCTGAAACCACCGCCTGACCGCCCCAGGTCGCATGCAGGCCGCACTCGCGTTTTTCATCGGCTTTTGCCGGATCAAAGTAATCCCACTCGTTCGGCAAATCGTGTTGTTTGAGATAGGCCTCCAGGTCGGCATCGGTCAAGTGGAAAACCGGACTGACCTTGAGGGCACCGAAATTCTTGTCCTCGGAAACGATGTCGAGTCCGGCGCGATTCGGGTTTTGCACCTTGCGCAAGGCGGTGAGCCAGACGGCCGGCGCCAGTTCCTTCATGCCGCGCTGAAACGGTTCGAGTTTCATCACGGTGCTGAACGCCTTGATGCGCGCCTCGTTTTCGGGCGTCGGTTCGGGGGCGCCGCCGCGGGTGGCTTCATAATGCGCGGCGGTCATTTTGGGAACAAACGGCTTAAGGTTCAACTGCAGCCGCTTTTGCAGCGCCTCGGCATGTTTGTAGGTTGCCGGCCGGTTGTAGCCGTGGTCCACCCACAACACCGGAATGTCCGGCTGCGCCTGGACGCAGAGATGCAGGATCACCGCTTCGTACGGGCGAAAATTGGTGGAAACGATGGCGCGACCGCCGGCTTGGGCAATCGCCCAACGAACAATTTCGAGCGGTGACTGGTTTCGCAACTCCGTGTTGGCTTTGGAAATTTGGTCAGGGATCATTTTGTTTTCAACAACAGAGTCGCAAAGACACAAAGTTCTTCGCGTCTTCGTGTCTTTGTTGTTTTAATTCGTCCGTTCCTTTAAAAACACGCGGTCGCACCAGTCGCCAAAACGTTCGCCGGCGTTGCGTTCCCCGGCGAAGCGCGTGAGGACCGGGCGAAGTTCCTTTTCAATGTCCTCGTCCTTGATCACGTCCTTCCAGATCCGGTTGAGGCGCGTGCCGGCGGTGTCGCCGCCGAGCCACACCTGGTAGCGTCCCGGCGCCTTGCCCACAAACGCGATCTCGGCCATGTACGGCCGCGAGCAGCCGTTCGGGCAGCCGGTCGAGCGGATGATGATTTCCTGGCCCGCCAGCCCGATCTCGCCGCAAAGTTTTTCAATGCGATCAATCAAACCGGGCAACATGCGCTCCGATTCGGCGAGGGCGAGCCCGCAGGTGGGCAGGGCCGGGCAGGCCATGGCCGCGGCGTGCAGCACGCTGGCCTGGTTTTCGGTCTTCACCCCGTGCTGCGCGAGCAGCGAGTTGATGCCGGCTTTGTCGGCTTCGGCCACATTCGCCAGGATGATGTTTTGATTCGCGGACAGACGAAATTCGAGACCCGGGAACTTTTCCGCCACCTGGCGCAACGCGGTTTTCAATGTGCGGCCTTCCACGTCCTTGATGCGGCCGGTCTCGACAAACAACGTGAGAAACGAGCTTCCGTCCACCGCCTTGCGCCAGTCGTAAAGGTCGGCGGTGGTGGTGAACCGGTAAGGCTTCGCGGGCGCGAGCATGAGGCCGGCGCGTTTTTCAATTTCTGCCCGGGTCCAATCCGCGCCGCGTTCGGCCACCACGTATTTGAGCCGCGCGTGCTTGCGGTCGGTGCGGTCGCCGTAATCGCGATGAATCGTCAATATAGCCTTCGCCACGTCCACGAGTTTGTCCGGCGTCAGGAAACCGATGACATCCGCGACGCGCGGATAGGTTTGTTCATTGCCGTGAGTCCGGCCCATTCCGCCGCCGACCGCGAGGTTGTAGCCGACCAGCCTGTCGTTCTCGACGATGGCAATGAAACCGAGGCAGTTGGTGAACACGTCGAGGTCGTTGACCGGTGGAATGACAAACGCCACCTTGAATTTGCGCGGCAGGTAGGTCTTGCCGTAAAGCGGGTCCGCAAAATCCTTGTTCGCCGGCTCATCGAGCTTGAGCTGGTTCCCGTCAATCCAGATGGAATGATACGCCCGGGTTTGCGGACGCAAGGCATCGGCCACGCGGACGCAATCCTGGTAAACCTGTTCACGCGCCTTCGTATAAGCAGGGGTGGGCGGAGCGAGCACGTTGCGGTTCACGTCACCGCACGCGGCGAGCGTGGAGAGCAGCGACTGGTTGATGCCCTGGATCACCGCGCGCAGGCCGGATTTCAATATGCCGTGAAACTGGATGCTCTGGCGCGTGGTGATGCGGAGCGTGTTATTGCCATAGGTCGTGGCGAGCAGGTCGAACACCCGCCATTGCCGGGTGGTCATCACACCGCCGGGGATGCGGCCGCGGACCATCATGATGTATTTCTTGCCGGCCTTGCGCAGGTCACGGTCATCCTGCTGGTAGGAGCCATGGAACTTGAGGAACTGGTTGTCGTCCTCGGAAAAATGGTCGGCGCCCGCGTCGTTCAACGTCGCCGCAATCGTGCCCGCGAGCGTCGGGATCGCGGCCTTGATATCCTCGTTGTGCGTCAATTTGACGGGAGTTTCAGTGTTATTCATAACCGAACGAACATGATAACAGGAACTGCTGCCCTGTTCAAGTGCAGCTTGTGAATGATTGTTTCGTGTGGGCGAGGCGCTCCCGGGAGGCAAATCAATGATGGCGGTGTGCCACCGGTCAGCCATTTCAGGCTGTTGGCCCGAACCGTTGCAGCAACATTGTCGTGCCGAACAGCAGCAAAAACGTGATGCTCAGCCAGGGCCAATGTGAACACCAAGGCGCCACGGCCAGCCAGTCCACGAAAATTATCCCCGCCAGCAGGCCCGACACCGTATGCCCCACGTTGACCCGGGCGGCTTGAAAAATCGTCCGCACGCAGCGGGCCGTCCACAAAACGAGCACCAGCGACAGCCACATGGCCGGCACCCGAAGTTCCGCCGGATTCATGATCAGGCCCAGCACGACTGGAGCCAGCAACAAGGCCAGCGGCCAGTAAGGGATCCGCTCACGGGAACTTTCGTGCTGCGCCAGGGAACCCAGCCCGGCCACATACACCGCCAGCGCCACGCCACACCAGATTGGCCCGCCGTTGACGCCCGTTGCCCCCACGGATCCGGCAATGACATAAACCCAGAAGCGGCACACGCCCATCAACCAGGGTGACGCGGTGAGGACCTTGTGCGTTGCATCGTAAATGATGATGCACAGCAGCAGCACCACGGTCAGCAGCCCCGTCGTCTTGCCCGCTGCGATCAGGCACAAGGCGCCCAGACCGAGCCATCCCAGCCCCCAGCGCCAGACAGACGGCAATGAAATCGCCCCTGAGGGGATGGGCCGTTCCGCGTGCCGCTGGCGGTCG
>Ga0265320_10001333_pt1 | contig 18004 bp, 15 predicted proteins | sample 4827metaG_FD_202087 | JGI IMG/M metagenome (GOLD analysis project Ga0265320, IMG submission 202087) | Rhizosphere microbial communities from Carex aquatilis grown in University of Washington, Seatle, WA, United States - 4-8-27 metaG | ecosystem: Host-associated > Plants > Roots > Rhizosphere >...
AGCCGCTTCAACGTGCTTCATGGCCTGGGAGCCCTCGAGGCGACGCTCCTTCACTTCGGCGTCAAGCTTTCCGCCGGGAAAGCCGTCCAGGCCGCGCTCAATGTCTATTCCAAAGAAAGCTAGAACTGATCAGAAAAGGAGTTTCGTATGACAAGACGTTTGTTTTCGGTGGCGCTAATTGTGTTCCTCGGTCTTGTCTGTCTCACTTTGGCGTCGGCCGAGGCAACCGATCAGGGTCTCTCGGTCGCTCAAATCAAAGCGATGGGATTGATTCCGTTTGCCGAAAAGCCCGACGCCCCCGCTCTAGCGCTCCTCGACGTTTCCGGCAAGAAAGTTTCCCTGGAGTCGCTGAAGGGCAAAGTCGTTCTCTTGAACTTCTGGGCCACCTGGTGCCCGCCCTGCCGAGAGGAAATGCCAACGTTGGAAACCCTGTACCAAACCTTCAAGGACAAACCGGAATTTGTCCTCCTGGCTGTGGATTCCAACGAAGAGACAGGAAAAGTCACGGACTTCCTGAAAAAGAACCCATACCACTTTCCAGTTCTGCTCGACAGTGACGGATCGTCGAGCCAAGACTATTCGATCACGGCCATCCCAACGACCTATCTGATCGATGCCCAAGGACGCCTGGTCGGAGGCATCAGAGGGGCCTTCGATTGGACCAAGAAATCCTTCGTCGACGGGCTGAAGTTGCTGCTGGAAGCAAAAAGCTAGCTACACATACTTCCCATAGCTCTTAAGCATGATGAAGCTCTCGGTACTTTGGATTCCTTCAATGGTCGAAAGACCCTCGGTGAGAAACCGCACAAGCCCCCGGTTGGAGTCCGTAAGCACTTCGGCGAGGAGGTCGTAGCGCCCCGAGGCAATCGAGACAGACAACACCCCCTCGAGCGCGGCGACTTCTTGCGCTTTGGTTTCAAGAAGCCGGGTTTCCATCACCTTCATACCGATGAGCATCAGCTGCTTCTGGGCCAAAACATCGGGGTTGATCAGCGCCCTGACTTGAAGGACTCCAGACTCCTTGAGCTTTTTGAGTCTGGCGCGAACAGTCCCTTCCGAGACACCCAACGCCTCGGCGATGGTGCTGTTGGGGACCGATTCCTCACTCAGAATGTTGATGATCTTCCAGTCAAGTTCGTCGGGTTCCACGCGATCAAAGTACCGTGTCGGCTGGGGTGTACGCAAGGCCGTGCGCCTTGGCCACGTCGGCGTATGTGCACTTTCCAAGGTAGACGTTGAGTCCCTGTTTCAAGTCGGCATTTCGTCTGAGCGCCTCTTCGAGTCCCAAGTCGGCAATCTTCAAACCATAGCCCAAAGTGGAGCTGGTCAGGGCAAGAGTGCTCGTTAGGGCGACCGCACCCGGCATATTGGCCACTGCATAGTGAACGACCCCGTCGACAGTGTAGACCGGGTCGTCGTGGGTCGTCGCCTTGGTGGTTTCAAAACAACCGCCTTGGTCGACGGCCACGTCGACGATCACCGAGCTCTTCTTCATCAGCGACAGATGTTCTTTTCGAACCAACTTAGGCGCCTCGGCTCCTGGAATCAGAACGGCGCCGATAACCAGATCACTCTCGGCTAGTACTTCTCGGATGTTGTCTTCGGTAGCGTACAGGGTGGCGGCCCTTCCCCCAAAAATGTCGTCGAGGTAGGCAAGTCGGTTCGCGCTGACATCGAGGACGACCACTTCGGCCCCGATACCCACGGCGACTTTGGCCGCGTTCAGTCCGACCACGCCGCCGCCTAGAATGGCGACTTTCCCCCTCTGAACCCCAGGAACTCCGCCCAAAAGCACACCTCGACCACCGAAGGGTTTCTCTAGATATTTGGCTCCTTCCTGAATGCTCAAACGCCCGGCAATTTCGCTCATGGGCTTCAGGCAGGGGAGCGTCCCGTCGGCGGTGCGGATGGTTTCGTAGGCCACGGCCTTCACGCCAGCCTTCAGCAAAGCCTTGGTCTGGTCGGGGTCCGGCGCCAAATGAAGGTAGGTGAACAGAATTTGACCTTCGCGGAACAAAGGGAACTCCTCGGGTTGCGGTTCCTTCACTTTGATAATCATGTCGCTGGCGGCAAAGATCTTCTTCCGGTCGGACTCCACCTTGGCGCCCGACGCAGAGTACTCCGCGTCGGTGAATCCGGCGCCGTCTCCTGCCCCGGCCTCGATAGTCACCTGATGCCCGTGGGCCGCATAAGCCCTCACGCAAGCTGGCGTCATCCCAACCCGATACTCGTGACGTTTGATTTCTTTGACACATCCAATTTGCATACCTAACTCCCTATTTCTACGCTATTCGTAGATAGTCTGAGTTATAGTACGTTATTCGCAAATTGAACAGGACTCAGTAAGAAGATTCGTCTATTGTCCCCAAGAACACTTCTCGGGAGCCGCCTGTTGCTCCAAAGGCCTTCGGCTTCCGCCCAATCCCGCGGCGATCTTCTCGACGGCGCGTGCTGTGTCGTCCGACCAGTGAGAGCCCAATGGCGAATACTTCTCAGCCCAGGAACGAAAGCGCTTCAAATCGCTGTCTAGAGTGGCGAAGCTTGAACGGATGCCGCGACGGGCACGCGCCAGCTTCTTCGCGTTGAGCAGCTGCTCGTACTGCCCGGTCTGCGGAATGACGAGAATGGGTTTGCCAAGCACCAGAGCCTCGGAAATGATCTGATGGCCCGCCGAAGAGATGACTCCCCGGCAGCGGGCCATAGCTTCATCGAAATCTCCGCCGGCTCTCGGAAACAACTCATAAGGAGTCAGCCCGTTGCGCTCCAAAGCCTCAAGCAGAGGCCCTCGAAATTCCTGTTTCAAGTGAAGGAGCCAGGGCCCTGTACGCGATTGAGGGCGTTCCGACAACTCGGGCCGGATTAAGGGACCAACATCGCCGTCGTAAAACGAGACATGGTACCGGCTCGTCCACGGGCCTTCCATCAGCAGCCCCACAAGGTTGGCGGCCCAGCATCGGGGATCGAGGCTGAAGTGTTTCAAGATGACACCGGGGTGATTGAACTGAACGACCTTCTTTCTAAGACTGCGGCCTGCCCAGGCCAGGTAAGGGTCGTAGTCTGAAAGTACCGAGGAGATTCCTTCGCCCTCCAACGAACGAGCTAAGCGCAAAACATCAGGAACCATCGTGACCGACTTGCGCAACGACTTCAGGAAGGTCTTCCAGTACAAGACGCGATCCCCTCGCTTCACAAACTCAAACCAGGGCAGACTTCGGAACTCACGACCCGGCAAACGGGCCTCCACGTAGGTTCGCACCGAGGCCGGGACGAAGTAGACAACTTCGAACTGTTGTTCGAGAAACGGACCGAGGCAGACCATCCGGGCCGCGTGGCCAAGACCCTCCCCCGCACAGGAATAGGCAATTTTCATCGCAATCCCCCCCTACTACCAGAAAACGCCAGGAGAGTGAGAGACTTGTCAGGAATTGATGGGGATTAGGTTAATTCAAGTTCCACGAACGAACAACTGAGGGGAGGTGCGACAAAGCGGTCCCCCGTCGCCGTCAAATGGTACTTTCGAGCGGTTCGTTTGCGACCCCACGCCGCTATCAGGTCGTCGTCCAGGGGCACGCCGTTGAGTGTGGCCACGGGCGAGCAGAGGCCGGTTTGCCCCTGCAGACAATAGACGCGCCGAAGGGTTCCGGGAACCACGAGAGAAAACGACCGTTTTTCGCTCACGTTGACCAATAGCAAGGTGCGGACCCCGGGCTCGCCCTCTCGGCCGTGAAGGTACGCTCTGGCTTTTCGGGGCGCCCTAGAAGAAAGCGGTGAGGGATAAACCACCTCTCCCATCAGTTTTTTCCAAAGAAAGCTCGCCCAATAGTCGGGCCGAGGTGTCAGGGTCTTCTCGTCCAGAAGGCCGTACCGTGCCCCGACCAAGGCCTGGCGGAACACTTTGTCGACCCCTTCGCGGGCCAGTAGTCCCAGCTCGTCCAGCCACCACAGCGTCGACGCAAAGGTGTCGGAAAGGCCAGGCTCGCCCCCGTAGAGAGCGTGGGCCGTCTCGGTCATCCAATTCTCGACGCCTGGGTGCCGGGTCAGCTTCAAAGCACGACGAACCATGCGGGTCCATCGAAGGACACCGTCGAGGTTGCGCGCTTGGAGCATGGTCTTTTTTCCGACCCGCCTCGTCGCGATGGGTCCATGGGTCGACTGCTGAGGATAATAGTGCCAGCTTACCGCACCCAGCCACGGGGAAGCCTTGCCTCGGCAAAGCCCGGTCAGAATGGGGTTGGGTTCGCCAATGACTGGCCACACTGCCGACGAGGGTCCAACCGCGATCGCCCTGGGATCGAGTTCCTCCAGCAGCAACCCCAGTCGTTGAAAATCCGCGCTGTATTGAAGGGGACTGACCCGGTGGGGCCAGCCATGGATGAAGGGGAAACCATTGACCTCGTTGCCCAGTTCCCAAGCGCTCACTGGAAAACCCTTGCGAACCGAATGGGCGATCAGTTCACGGGCGTTTCCGTCGAGCCAACCGCCGGCTGCATCGCGGTCAGCCGGGCCTGCGCTGAGGGTGAAAAGGATCTGCAGTCCATTCTTCCGGGCAAAGCGATTGAGGAGTTTCCACCGTGCTTTGTTCATGCTGTACTCGTGGGTTTCCGCTGGCGGTGTCTTTTTTTTCATTTGATACCGCACTCGGTCGGCCTCGGTGCCGCCAATCCGTAGCATGGCCGGGGCCAACGCCTTCGCGAAAAAGGAGAGTCGTTCCTGTTCAAGGTCGAGGGGCGTCACCGTGTCGACGGCCACCCCGCGCCTCATCTGCCTCGAGGCTCCCCACCAACGCCCTCCCAAAACCAACGACGTGTCGAGCGTGAACGAAAGGTAGTCGGCAGGAAGGCGGCGAACAACGGTGAAGGAGGCCGAAAAGGACAGGGAAAAAGGCTTCATCTCACCTAGACTTTGGCGTTGGCTTCGCTGTTGTAGATTGGGGCGCCACTGGCCTTGTAGGCCCGCAGGACGGCGCAAGCCTCCTCTCTCAAGACGTCGGCCTTGGTTTCTATGCCGCGCTTGGCCCACTGGTGCACCCAATCTGCGGGTACGGGACCTTCATCGAACCCGACAAGCGATTCCACATCGGCGCCCCGAGCGGCGACCAGTACTCGCCGTATGCCCGACCAGATCAGAGCTCCATAGCACTGAATGCACGGCTGGCTGGTGGTGGCCATTTCCAGCGGCGGGAGTGTCCTTCGGCCGAGGTCGTAGGTGCCCAAAGACTCCTGGGCCATAAGCAACGCCATGATCTCCCCGTGGGCAAAGCTGCTCGCCTGGGTGACCACGACGTTGACCCCCGCCGAGACGATCCGAGAGGTGTTCTTTTCAAACACGACAGCGGCGAAAGGGCCGCCCGTCCCGCGGGCTACATTTTCGGCGCTAAGGGCCACAGCCAGGCGCATTCTCTCCTCGTCGGTTTCCAGTGGTCCTGACCAGAACGAGAGAAAGGGCTGCACCCAGGGTGGTAGAGTCAAAGTCTTGGTCGTCGCAAAGGGCATGTCCGTTTCCTCCAGAGAAGTTTCAGTATTTTCTTCGAGACGGAAATGTAAAGCAAGAAGTATCTCAATACATTCTCGTCATTTTTCCCCTTCCTCAAAAAGTTCAGTTTCGCTACGATGACTGGGGAGGAAGCATGGACGACACGTTATCGGTCGAGTTGCGGGGCCTAGTCAAGCAGTTCGGAACGGTGCTGGCCAACGACCATGTCGATTTCGCGGTTCGTCAAGGCGAGATCCACGCCCTCCTTGGTGAAAACGGCGCCGGGAAAAGCACTGTCATGTGCATGCTTTCGGGAGTGTACCGTCCGACAAGCGGCGAAATCTACCTCCACGGACAGTTGGCCAAGATCCATTCGCCCAAAGACGCCATGCGCCTCAAGGTTGGCATGGTTTTCCAAAACTTCCGCCTCGTGCCCACCCTGACGGCCGCCGAGAACATCGTTCTTGGAGAGTCGCGCCCGATTTGGCGGACCAAGGGGTGGATGGCGAAGAAAACGGCAGAAATCGAAGCTCTAGCCACTCGCTTCGGTTTGGGCTTCCCCGCGGGCCGTGCCATTTGGCAGCTCTCGGTCGGGGAACAGCAACGGGTCGAAATCGTGAAGACCCTCTACCGGGGTGCCGACCTCATCATCCTCGACGAGCCAACCTCTGTGCTAACTCCCGGCGAAGCCGACCAGCTGTTCGAAACCCTTCGGCGCTTGAGAGACGAGGGCAAGACCGTCATTTTGACCACCCACAAGCTAAAGGAAGTCATGGCTGTTGCCGACCGCATTTCTGTCATGCGCAAGGGCAAAATGCTGGCCACTCTCGACAAGTCCGCCACCGACGAGAGGGAGGTCGCTCGCTTGATGGTCGGTCAGGATAGGAAAGAACCCCGTCCTCGCCAGAACCGGCCTGGTGGCGAAACCCTCCTATGGATCAAGGACCTTGTTGTCATCGGTGACCATGGACGCCACGCCCTCGACCAATTTTCGCTGAAGGTCAAAGTAGGAGAAATTGTCGGCATCGCGGGTGTGGCCGGGAATGGCCAGAAGGAACTGGCGGAGGTTTTGGCGGGTCTTCGATCTTGGAAGACAGGCACCATCACGTTCCGCGACCATCTCTGGAAGGGAGCCTCGGTTCGCCACTCCATCGAGTCTGGAATCAGCCATGTTCCGGAAAATCGGATGAAGTCGGGACTCGCCGGCAGTCTGGGGTCGGTCGACAATCTTCTTGTGAAATCCTACCGCTCCAGCGAGCGGTCAAAGCTGGGCTTTTTGAAAACCGGAAAGAACCGCCTTTGGTCGCAGAATCTTGTCGAACAGTTCGACGTGAAGACGGCTCACATCGACGCACCCGTACACCAGATGTCGGGCGGGAACCAGCAAAAGCTCCTCTTTGCCCGGGAGATTCATCAACGACCGCACCTGATGGTGGCGGTTCACCCGACCCAAGGGCTCGACGTGGGCGCCACCGACGGCGTCCACAACCTCCTTATGGCCCTACGAGACGAGGGCAAGAGCGTCCTGTTGATCAGTGAAGACCTCGACGAATTGCTTTTGTTGTCGGACAGAACTGTCGTTCTGTTCGGGGGTCGGGCCATGGGCGAGGTGACCCACGAAACAGCTGACCGGGAACAGTTGGGGATGATGATGGCAGGGGTTTCGGCCTCGGGGGAGAGTCTTTGATGAAGCTGGGCTACCGAGTTGAGATCGACCCCTCTGGCAAGGACTCCCCTTGGTGGGTGACGGTGATGGCGGTGGTCCTGGCCTTTGGGCTGGTGGCCGTCTTCATTCTAGTTACAGGAAAGAATCCGGTCACCGTTTACACCAAAATGCTCGGGGGTGCATTTGCAACCCCGTTCGGCCTGACCGAAACTCTCGTGAAGGCCATTCCCCTGATGCTGTGTGGCTTGGGGGTGTCGCTGGCGTATCGTATTCAGGTTTGGAACATTGGAGCGGAGGGACAGTTCTTGGCGGGTGCCATGGCGGCGACGGCGGTGACGATCTATCTGCCGGGTCAGCCCGCGTGGATCAGCCTTCCTGTGATGCTCCTGGCTGGCCTGGCCGCGGGAGGACTCTGGGGCCTGTTCACAGCCCTTCCTAAGGTGTTCTTCAACGTCAACGAACTCATCATCAGCCTCATGCTGAACTACATTGCGATTTTGGGCCTCAACTATGTGGTTTTCGGTCCGTGGAAAGATCCAAAGGGGTTCAACTTTCCGGGAACGCCTCCGTTCACCGACGCGCAGACGCTTCCGGCCTTCGGCGATACCCGCCTGCATTTCGGTTTGATCCTCGCATTGGTGGCCGTCGTCCTTGCGGCCGTCGCGGTCAAATACACAAGGTGGGGCTACGAACTGCGCCTCATCGGGGCCAATCCCGAAGCAGCGCGCCACGCGGGAATCAACATCCGGAGGCACGTGATCTTCGTCATGCTTCTTTCAGGCGGCCTGGCGGGGCTGGCTGGCATGGCCGAAGTTTCGGGCGTCGCCCACCGGTTGCTTTACGGCATTAGTCCTGGCTACGGCTACACGGCGATCATCGTCGCTTGGATCGCCAGACTCAACCCGTTTGGCATCGTGGTCTCAGCCGTCCTGTTCGGGGGGTTGATCGCCGGCGGCTACAGCGTTCAAACGCTCGGGTTGCCCTCGTCGATCAGTTCCCTCCTTCAAGGGTCGGTCCTGTTCTTTCTGATTGCCGGAAGCATCCTCGGAAAAGTTCGCCTGCGGCGGACGGTGTAAGGAGCCGCCATGGAACTCATCGTCCAACTGCTGAACTCGGCCATGGCCGCCGGCACCCCGCTGCTGTTTGCGGCGCTCGGCGGAATTCTGATCGAAAGATCAGGGATCATCCAACTCGGCGCCGAGGGCCTTATGCTGATGGGGGCGGTCACTGCAGCAATGACCTTCCTGGCCACGGCCAACCTTCCGCTCACCCTGCTCGTGGTCCTTATCGTCACCGGACTTCTCGGGGTTCTTCACGCCTTTCTGACGGTCACGCTTCGCGCAAACCAAATTGTCAGCGGCCTCGCCATGACCCTTTTCGGCGCTGGTCTGTCGGCGTACTTGGGCAAGCCCATTACAGGAATGCCGCTGGCTGGCGCTGTTCCCAAACTTGACTTGGACTGGCTTGATCCCGTCCCGATCTTGGGACCCGTGTTGGGCCATCTCGACCTGTTCACCTGGATCAGTCTCGCGGTCGTCCTGATTCTCTACCTCTACTTCTACCGGACCAGTTGGGGTCTCCATTTACGGGCCGTCGGCGACAACCCCGCCACCGCCGACGTCATGGGTATCCGCGTTCAAGGGTTTCGCTACGGTTGCGTCGTCATCGGTTCCATGCTGATGGGCCTCGGGGGAGCGAATCTCCTGATGGTTTTTTCTCCCACCTGGATCGAGGGGATGACGGCTGGCCGGGGTTGGATCGCGGTGGCGCTCATCATCTTCGCCCGCTGGAACCCGCTCTACGCCCTTGGCGCCGCGTATTTCTTTGGGCTGCTCGATACTTTGGGTTTTCGGATGCAGCTGGCCGGCAGTCCCATCCCGTCGTACTTCCTCAAGATGATCCCGTACCTGCTGACCATCGCCGTGTTGGTCCTTGTTGGCTGGCGGACCAAGCACAAACTGTCAGGGTCACCGCTGGCCCTGGGCGTGCCGTACATCCGGGAGCAGAGATTCTGAGGTCCGCTACCCACAATTGAACAAGAGATAACGGAGGGAACGGAGAAGGGTAATGGGGTTACGAGCTTCCCCCAAATTCTTCTCCGCTGTCTCAGTTGCCTCCTGTTTCGAATTCCGTTCCAACTCCCTCACTAAGGACCCCCCCATGTTGCCGTCTAGAAACCAGCTTCTTTCCCACCTCCGCCGCGCCAACGAAGTCGCTCTCCGCGTGAAATCCTTGGGGCGCCATCCGTTCGGTTGCCTGCTTGTCGCTCCCGACGGGGTGACGGTCTTGGCCGAGCAGGGGAACATCGACACAGTCAGGCATGCCGAATCAACGCTGGCGCAGATCGCCTCGCTCAACTATTCCCGAGAGTTTTTGTGGGAGTGCACCCTGGTGACGACCTTTGAACCTTGCGCCATGTGCACGGGGACGATCTACTGGGCCAACATCGGGCATATCGTCTACGGGGCTTCCGAACGCGAGTTGTTAGCCTTGACCGGCAACGCTGAAGAAAATCCGACCCTCGATCTGCCCTGCCGTGACCTAATAGCCAAAGGTCAAAAGAAGATCCGGGTGACAGGGCCGTTTCCTGAACTCACAGAGGAACTGATCGAACCGCATAGGGGGTTTTGGTAAGGCGAGCAAAGTCCTCGAAATCCTCCCTTCCTATCAGTGTTCATCCGTGGTCGATTGACTTCTCCTTATTGCGGCGGCACCCAGGTGTAGAACACACTCTTGCGGGCCTCGCTCTTTCCTTGGGGAGCCAGCCCCCAGTAGCCTTTTTCCACCACCGCGGGCTCCCAGTCGCCGTAGACAGGGTTAGGCAACACCAAAAATTCGGTTCCGAACTTTTCCTTGTTCTGGTCGACAGCGGCGTTCCTCTCCTTCATTGCCTTTCCATAGGTTCCAATGGGAAGGTCGTTCGCGTTGTCGCCAGCGTACAGGACGATTGTGAAGTCATTCGACACAGCGTCAAACCGGGGCTGCTTGTTGCTGGATCCGGTGCTAACCAACAGGTGCTTGGCATCGGCAAACGGAAAACCAAGGTCGGTCAAGTTCTTCAGCGTCCCCTCGAAGCCAGCTTGATCGCGGTTGGTGACGTAGAAGATCTCAACGCCTTTCTTTGCTGTTTCGTCAAGGAATTCCACGGCTCCGGGAACGGCTCTGGCGAGAGCCGCCTGCTCCCAGAGGGTCCACGTCTTGCCGGAGTACGCGGCGTTGCGCCCGATGAGCCCCGCGTCGTAGGCGCTGTTGTCTATCAGGGTTTCGTCGAGGTCGGCAACGATGGCCAGCGGTTTGTCTCCGGTTTTCGCGTTGGCCACGGCCTTGTCGACAAGCAACCCGCCCAAGTTGAAGGCTTGATAGCACAACTCTCGGTATTCGGCCGAACTCTGCACCCAAGTCAGCGCCATCACTAGCTGTTCGTTCAGATCCTGGCCGGTGTAGGCCGGTTGATCTTGGGCAAAGACAGATGGTGAAGCTGTCGCCATCAACAGAACGAAGGCCAGACTGGCAAAACGCGATGCGTTCTTCATGAGAATCCTCCTGGAAACTCGGACTTCCGTCACCCTGTTCCCACCCCGATAGATTGTCAAGTCGCGCGGAGATTAAGGAGCGGGTCCCGAAGTTTCACGGACGAGCAATCTGGGCTCCGAAATGAGTTTTTCGGGAGTCAGGTCGGGGCTCTTGATACGTTCGAGCAGCCGCAAAGCCAGCCGCCGTCCCGATTCCCGGCCGTCGTGGTCGACCGTAGTGAGGCGCGGACGAACGTAGTTGAGAAGTTCAAGGTTATCGTAGCCAACCAGGGAAACGTCTTGGGGAACACGGAGGCCGGCGTCCTGAATCGCGGCCAGGCAACCCAAAGCCATGCGGTCTGAAATACTGAAGAATGCCGTTGGCGCTTCGGGGAGCTTCAGAAGAGCGCTGGCGGCATCATACGCGCCTTCGAAGGTGTAGTTCCCATCACGGATCAGCGCCTCATCGACGGGAAACCCCGCCGCTTTGAGCGCAGCACGGAACCCCTGCTCGCGCAGTCGGGAGGCGTGGCTGGGAAACGTTTGTCCGATGACCAGGGCAATGCGGCGGTGTCCCAAACCCAGAAGGTGATCCATGACGACGCGGCTTCCGACGTTGTCCTCGGTGACCAAGGCGTCGCAGCCCCAGGCCGCCAGATGCCGCTGAAACAGAATAACAGGAACTCGGGTGTGAGACAGGAGCTCGGTCATGCCTTCGTCGGGTTGAACGGCGTGCCAAATCAGACCTTCCACTCCGCGGCCCAGAAGGTTGCGGACGACTTGGGTTTCCTTGTCACCGTCACGCTCGGCAAAGCTGAGGAAGACGCTGAAATTGCGTTCGAAACAGACTTCCTCGATTCCCGCCACGACCTCGGCAAACCGGGGGTTCACCGCGTAGTCGCTGACAACGCCAATGGTGAGGGTCGATTTCATTCGAAGGCTGCGGGCCAGGGTTGAGGGCGAAAACCTGAGGTGTTCGATGGCTTCCCAGACGCGAGCGGCAGTTTGGGAGTTCACCGCCCGGGTCCGATTGATCACGTGCGAAACCGTTGTGCTCGAAACGCCCGCCATTTCGGCGACGTCCTTGATGGTGGCGATAGGAGTCCTCCAAACCACAAGAATAGGGTCAGCTAGGAAAAAGCTCAAGTTGACACTAGAATTCATCTCATGAACAAATCCCTCAGTTCCCTCCTTTTTTTACTGGTTTCTGTTTTGATCGATGCCCAGGAACTTCCTGTCACCCGGGTCGTGCTCTTCACAAGCGGTGTCGGATTTTTTGAGCGTTCGGGAACGGTGACCGGAAACGCTGAGGTTCCTCTGACGTTCACAGGTGATCAAGTCAACGACGTGCTGAAGTCGCTGATTCTGAAGGATCCCAACGGCGCCGTGGGCGTGGTGGGGTATCCAAGCCAGGACCCGCTGGAACGTTCGTTGGCGAGCTTCGCCCTCGATCTTGGCGGTCCCGGGGGTCTGGCGGCCCTTCTGCCTCAGCTTCGCGGCGCCCAGCTCGCGTTGGGGGTTCCGGCGGAAATCACGGGTCGGCTTGTTGGCTTGGACCTTCGCCAGGAAAAGGACAAGCCCGAAACGTGGTTGACATTGGCAACGGCGGAAGGCCTGCGGGTTGTTCCACTTTCGTCGGTGACCCAGCTCAAGATCCTCGACCCCAAGCTTGAGCAGGAGTTGGGTCAAGCTTTGGTGCTTCTGTCCGGATCGAGGGATGCGAGAAAGAAGACTGTGCTCGCCCATTTCCTCGGGCCGGGAACCCGGCAGGTCAGTGTGGGCTACATCAGCGAATCACCCGTCTGGAAAACCTCGTACCGGCTCGATTTGACGGGGGGCAAACCATTTCTGCAAGCGTGGGCCATCGTCGAAAATACTGGCGAATCGGATTGGAACCAGGTGCGCCTGAGCCTCGTTTCGGGAAGACCGATAAGTTTCATCGAGGACCTTTACACGCCGCTGTATGTCGAGCGTCCCGTATACCAGCCCGCCACCGAAGCGGGCCCGGCTCCTCGGGTTCAGCAGGCGGCAATGGGTCCGGCCTCGGCTCCCGCACCGGCCCCAGTGTCCGCCCTTGCCGAAAAGTCGTCGAGGGCGATGAGGACCGAAGAGGACTCGGATGCCGTTGAGGAAGAGATTCCCGCTCCTGAGCTGAAGAAATCCGGCGTCAAGGTCTTGGCTGGGGGGGCGCAGGCGGGTGAGCTCTTCCAATTCTCCCTACGGACTCCAATTAGTCTGGCGCGCCACCAGAGCGCCCTCATCCCATTGGCAGCGTCCGACGTCGCGGCGCAGAAAGTGAGCCTATTTAGCGCGGCGGTCGACCCGCTTCATCCCCAAAACGCAGTCTGGATTACCAACACGACGGGTGCCAGGCTGCCCGCTGGACCCGTCACGGTCTACGACGGCGGTGTCTACGCAGGCGACTCTCTCACCGACAGCCTGCTAGAGAACGACAAGCGGTTGTGGACTTACGCCACCGATCTGGCTGTGAGGGCGGACCTTTCGTCGAGCGACGATCAACTCACCACGAAGATCACCATTGTCAAAGGAATCCTCCAGTACAAAAAGGATTTGACCTGGACCCAAACCTACAGGTTCGCCAATTCAAGCAAAGAAGCACGAACCCTTCTCGTGGAACATCCGTTTCACAGCGAGCGGACCTTGGTTCAGCCCGCAGCCGCCACGGAAAAAACTCCCGAGGCGTATCGGTTCACGGTCGAGGCGCCCGCAACGGGGCAGGCGGAATTGGTGGTGAAAGAAACCCGGACCGTGGTCGAAACCCAAGGCCTAGCGAGTTGGCGGGGCGATCAGGTCGTCGCTTTGGTGAAGGGGAGCGGCCCCTTGAGCGCGGCTGCGAAAACCGCGTTGCAAAAGGTCGCCGACCTTAAAGCTAAGGTCGACAAGGCCTCCCAGGACGTAACCGCTTTGTCGCAACAGAAAGCCGACCAAGAGGCCGGCCAAGGCCGGATCCGCGAAAACCTTGACGCTGTGGGACGCGAAAGCACTCAAGGACAAACCTTTTTGAAAAAGCTGATGGAGAGTGACGCGAAAATCGACCAACTGACCCAGCAGTTGACCGGTGCCCGGTCGGCCCAGGCCGCCGCCCAGAAGGACCTGGACGACAACCTGCGAACCCTCACGGTGGAGTGACCACCGAAGTTCGTCCAATCCGTGACGAGGAAGGATTTTGGCGAGACTTTTCCGACCCGAAAACCGGAGCGTGTCTTTGACACGTGAGGATTTAAGGGAGGAAAAGCCGAAGTCAAAACCCTCCGCAGTAGGATTGGGCGGACTTCATTTTCCTTCAGGCTTGAGTTGCCAGAGTGCGGCGAGAATAGCCACATTGAGCGAAAGATTCTGGAACCATTGAATGACAGCCTTGGCGTCGCCTTTGAACGCGCCGACTCCGCCAACCGCGAGCCACGCGGTCAGCACGGCCCAGAAACCGACGATGACCCAGAACGCAAGTTTCCGGATTCCGATCGTCAGCAGGCCGAAAGGGCCAACCAAAAGGACGACGCCTGAGGCGATCTTCAGGATGGCCGCGACGATGTTGACGACGCCGGTGGTCTTGTCGGCAAACGCGCTGGCGATCTGCCCTCCGAGAGAATTTTGGTCGATGAGATTCTGAATCCCCGACAGGACTAAGAACAGTCCAACCGCCACCGAGAGGAGGACGATCGAAGACATGGAACTAGATTTCTTGGCCATGGTTACTCCTTGAAAGGAATCATAGCACGGACAACGGGTAGACCTTGCACTACCCTTTGGCGCCTACCGTGGGCTATCTTGACGTCATGTCCATTTCGTTTGATTCCGATTCGAGAACGTTCCACCTATCGACGCTTTCTTCGAGCTATCTTTTCCAAATCGGCCCCTGGGGCCGCCTCGTCCATTTGGGCTGGGGACCGCGCATCCAGCAATGGCGGGGGGGGTCGAGACCTCGCCCCGTGGACCGGCCATTTTCCCCCAACCCCGATCCGAGAGACCGAACTCTGAGTCTCGACAGCCTTCCCCAAGAATTTCCGACCTCAGGGGGAACGGACTTCCGTGTTCCAGCCCTTCTGCTTCGCCACGCCGATGGTGCCAAACAGGCCGATTTGACGTATGCGGCTCACCGAATCTTGGCCGGCAAACCTCCGCTGTCAGGACTGCCCTGCTCGTACGTGGAGCTTGTAGAAGAAGCTGACACCCTCGAAGTCGACCTTGTCGACGCCCCTTCAGGATTGATGGTCACTCTTACGTATTCGGTCTACCGCCAGCGAGACGTCTTGACCCGCTCGGTTCGCATTCGAAACACAGGAAAGAGCACCGTCGAGCTGCTATCGGTGCAAAGCGTCTCCCTCGACTTCGACGACAGCCATTTCGACCTGCTGACGCTTCCAGGCGCTTGGGGAAGAGAGCGCTCCCTCGAACGCCGCTGGTTGCATGCGGGAGTTCAGGCCGTGGAAAGCCGCCGAGGCGCCTCGAGTCATCAGCAGCACCCCTTTCTGGCGCTTGCCCGGCCCGGAACCGACGAAACTCACGGGGAGGTGTTCGGCTTTTCCCTCGTGTACAGCGGCAATTTCTCGGCGAGAGCGGAAGTTGACCAGTTTGGCTCCACGCGGGTTCAACTGGGCCTTCACCCCGAGGGTTTTTCGTGGCGGCTGGAAACTGAATCTGAATTCCAGTCCCCTGAAGTGCTTATGGTCCGTTCCGAACAGGGTTTTGGCGAAATGAGCCGGACCTTTCACAAACTCTTGGGTCAACGGGTCGCACGGGGCCCGTGGCGTGACCGGGAGAGGCCCGTTCTGATCAACAACTGGGAAGCCACGTATTTCGCCTTCGACGCCAAGAAGCTTCTGGCGATCGCCGACGAAGCCAGCCGTATCGGGATCGAACTTTTCGTCCTCGACGACGGATGGTTTGGCCATCGGGACGACGATACAACCAGCTTGGGTGACTGGGTGGTCGACAGGAGAAAACTTCCGGAAGGGTTGGACGATTTGGGTAGCCAACTTCTTGACCGCGGACTCACGTTCGGCCTGTGGTTCGAACCAGAGATGGTCAGCGTCGACAGTGACCTCTACCGTGCCCACCCGGACTGGTGTTTGCATGTTCCGGGGAGAACCCGTTCCGAGGGGCGCAACCAGCTTGTCCTCGACTTGAGCCGAGTCGACGTTCAAGACCACTTGGTTGAGGGGGTCTCCAAGGTTCTCAAGGAGGCGCCGATCAGTTACGTGAAGTGGGACATGAACCGCCATCAGACAGAAGCGGGGTCGGTGCTCCTTCCGCCCGACCGTCAGGGGGAGACCCACCACCGCTACATCCTGGGGCTGTATTCCGTGCTCGAACGAATCACAGCGGCCTTTCCTGCCATCTTGTTTGAAAGTTGTTCGGGCGGTGGCGGGCGTTTCGACCCGGGGATGCTCTTCTACATGCCTCAAACCTGGACCAGCGACAACACAGACGCCGTCTGCCGTCTGCAAATTCAGTATGGAACAAGTTTGGTCTACCCGCCCGCCGCCATGGGTGCCCACGTTTCGGCCGTGCCCAACCACATTGTGCACCGTTCAACACCGTTGAGGACCCGCTACGACGTGGCGCGAACCGGGGCGTTCGGGTATGAGCTCGACCTGACTCAGTTGCCCCAACACGAAATGGCCGAGATGAAACTTCAGGTGGAAGAGTTCAAGGCCGACCGAAGGTTGCTCCAGTTTGGAAGTCTGTATCGCCTGCTCAGCCCGTTTGAAGGCAACTTCTGCGCGTGGATGTCGGTTTCGGATGATCGGCTCAATGGATTGGTTACGTTCGTAAGAGTTCTCGCCGAGCCGAACGCCTCCCAGATCGTGCTGAAGCTCGCCGGACTGGAACCGTCGTTGCAGTACACGATCGAGGGGTGGCCAGGGCAGTGGTCAGGGGAAGAACTCATGGGATGGGGTCTTCGCCTACCGGATTTGGAGGGCGATTTTGCCAGTCTGAGCCTGCGGCTCCGGGCGGTAGTTTCACAGCCGACGTGAGACTGAGACTTCTCTCGTCGCCACGGGAAAGTTGTTTGGCCGCGATAGTCAATCATGTCTATTGACATTGTTTTTTCCGTGGGATACGCTTGTTTCATACTGTTAGAGAGGAAGGAATCGTGACTGATCGCACCTTGGCTTGCTTCAAGGGTCAGCATCCCCGTTCGAGCTTTCCCGGCTGTTGACCTCGGCGTTCTTCCAACACTTGTCGCCCACCATTTCACCACGTTAATTTTTAACGTGGTTACTATTTAACAGCGTTAACTGTTAACGCTGATCATTATTTCCTGGAGAATAGTATGAAGATGAAACGATCCTTTGGACTCCCATTGGCCGCCCTGCTATTCCTTCCTGTTTTGACTCTTTCCGCTCAGACAAAAGACCCTGTTGTGATTGGTGTTGGCGGTCCGTTGACGGGACCGCAGGCTCAGTACGGTTTAGCTTGGAAGAAAGGCTTCGATCTAGCGCTGGAAGAGATCAATGCCTCGGGGGGCATTCAAGGCCGACCCCTGGCGATCGACTTTGAAGATACCCAGAATCTCCCGGCGCAGACGGTGGCGGTGGCCCAGAAGTTCATCGCCGACCCCAAGATCCTTCTGGCCACGGGCGACTTCAGTTCGACTTCTTCGATGGCAGCCAGCCCCCTGTACCAGCGCGCCGGGCTGGTACAATTCGGATTCAACAATTCAAACCCCGCCTTCACAAGCGGGGGTGACTTTATCTGGAGTAATTCTCCCACTCAAACCAGCGAAGCGCCCGCACACGCCGCCTACATCAAGGCACTCGGCTTGAAGAAAATCGCCGTGTTCCAACTCAACTCGGATTGGGGAAAGGTCACGACAGACCTCACAGTTGCATCGCTGACGAAACTTGGCGTCGCGGTAGCGGTTCGTGAAGCGTATCTGCCGGATAACCAAGACTTCAAACCGCTGATTACCAAGGCCAAGGCTGCTGGGGTTGACGGCATCGTCCTGGTCAGCTACGAAAACGATGCGGCTTTGATCGTTCAACAGGTTCGAGGCCAAGGGTTGACGGTTCCGATTGTGGCCAACGGATCCAACGCGACGGCGGGATTCCTGAAACTCGGTGGCACCGCCGCCGAGGGCGTGTTCCTTGCCGGTGACTTTGCCGGAGACGACCCGCGTCCCGAAGTCCAGGTCTTCGCAAAAAAGTGGAAGGCCAAGTATCATGAAGACTTGGATTACTTCGCCGTCCACGCCTACGATTCGCTCAAGGTTGCTGCCGCCGCCTTGAACGCCAGCAAGCTCGACAGGACTTCAGTGAAAGAAGCCTTCGCCAAAATCAAAGCGGTTCCTTCGGTAATCTACGGCAAAGTGACCTTCAACCCGGCAACC